>Ga0209051_1002827_pt1 | contig 11966 bp, 12 predicted proteins | sample AraplaCvi_mMS_r2_2_FD_184286 | JGI IMG/M metagenome (GOLD analysis project Ga0209051, IMG submission 184286) | Arabidopsis root microbial communities from North Carolina, USA - plate scrape MF_Cvi_mMS_r2 (SPAdes) (version 2) | ecosystem: Host-associated > Plants > Roots > Endosphere | place...
CGATGTCGCGGTCCTTGGCGGCCTTCTCGTTGACGCGGTCGCCGCCGATGCGCAACTCCCCGGAGGTGATGTCCTCCAGTCCGGCAATCATGTTCAGCGTCGTGGACTTGCCGCAGCCCGACGGGCCGACCAGGATGACGAACTCACCGTCGGCGATGGTGATGGACAGGTCCTTCACCGCCGCCGCGCCTCCGGCGTAACTCTTCGCCACGCGGTCCAACACGATCTCGGCCATGACCTACCCCTTCACCGCACCGGACGTCAGACCGGCGACGATCCGTCGTTGGAAGATTAGAACGAAGATGACGATCGGCACGGTGATGATCATCGCGCCCGCGGCGATGGATCCGGTCGGCTCTTCGAATTGTGAACTGCCCGTGAAGTTCGCGATCGCGACGGGTGCCGTGATGGCCCGTTGGGTGGCCGTCAGCGACAGCGCCAGCAGCAGGTCGTTCCACGCGAAGATGAACACCAGGATGGCTGCGGTCACGATGCCGGGGGCGGCCAGTGGCGCGATCACCTTGCGGAACGCCTGCCACGGCGTGGCGCCGTCCATCTTCGCCGCCTTCTCCAGATCCCAGGGGATTTCCTTGAAGAACGCCGACATCGTGTAGATCGCCAGCGGCAGCGCGAACGTGATGTACGGAATGACGAGCCCTGGCCACGTGTCGAACAGCCCGATCTTGCGCTCGATGTTGAAAAGTGGTGTGACCAAGGAAATCTGCGGGAACATCGCGATCAGCAGCGCGACGCCCACCAGTACCCGCTTGCCGGGGAAGGCCAACCGCGCGATCGCGTAGGCCGCCATCCCTCCGACGACGACGGCGATGACGGTGGTGATCAACCCGATGCCGATGGAGTTGACCAGCGCAGAGCTGAACATGTTGCCTGCGAAGATCGCCTTGTAGTTGTCGAACGTCAGCTGCGTCGGAATCAGGTTGCCGTCCTTGACCGTTGAGCTCGGCTTGAGCGACAGCGACAGGATCCACAGCACCGGGAACAGTGCGTAGAGCACGACGATGACGTTGACGACCGTCCATCCGGTGGCGCGGCCCGGGCTCACCCGTTCGTTCATCGGGACTCCTGGTCCGCGCCTGGGGCCGAGGCGCCGAACAGCTTGATGTAGACGAACGCGATCACCGCGACGGTCAGGAAGATGAGAACGCTGATCGCCGAGCCGAGTCCGAGGTTGAAGGCCTTGAACAGGTTGTCGTAACCCAGGATCGACACCGATCCGGTGTCGTTGGCGCCACCGGTCAGCACGTAGATGTTGTCGAAGATGCGGAAGGCGTCCAGCGTGCGGAACAGCAGCGCCACCAGGATCGCCGGTTTGATGAGTGGAAGGATGATCTTCGTCAGCCGCTTCCACGCGCCGGCACCGTCGATCTGGGCGGCGTTGAGCAGATCCTGGGGCACCAGCGCCAGGCCTGCGAGCAACAGCAGCGCCATGAACGGCGTCGTCTTCCACACCTCGGCGAGCACCACGATCGCCAGCGACGGGATCTGCTCGGTAAGGGGCGCAACGCCTTCTGGCAACAGGTTGGCGAGGTAGCCCGTGCCAGGTGTCCACGCGTAGTACCAGCTGTAGGACGCCGCCACGGTGACGATGCCGTACGGGATCAGGATGGCGGTGCGCACGACGCCCTTGCCGAAGATCGTGCGGTGCATGACCAACGCCAGCGCCATGCCGAACACGAATTCGATGGCGACCGAGACGACGGTGATCGCCAGCGTGACGAAGAAGGCCGTCCACCAGTACCGGTCGCCGAGGATGGTCAGGTAGTTGTCGAACCAGACGAACGTGGTGTCGTTCGGTGCGGCCAGGTTGTAGCGCTGCAGGCTGAGCCACACGGCGTAGACGATCGGGTACGCCGTGACCGCCAGCATCAGCACCACGGCGGGGCTGATCAACCAGAAGGCGAGCCGGCGCTCGTCCTTTCTGTCGTCGGTGGTGGGGGCGGTCATGGGATCAGTCCCTTGCCGTCGACGGCCTTTTGCACCTGTTCGGCGAGCTCGTCGGCCGTGCGCTCCGGGTCGACGGCGGTGATCGGGGCCAGCGTCGCCGAGATCCTGGTCGACACCGACTGGTAGACCGGCGTCGCAGGCCGGACCGCAGCGTTGGTGAGCTGCTCGCGGATGATCGCGTACTGCGGGTACTTCTTCTGGAACTCCGGGTCGTCGTACAGCGACGTGCGGACGGCGGGCAGACCACCCTCGACGGAGGTGTAGCGCTGATTCTCGACGCTGCGCAGGCAGCGGATCGCCTCGAACGCTTCGGCCCGATGCTGGGTGTTCTTGCCCACCGCCAAGTTCAGCCCGCCGAGCGTCACCCTGGCCGGCTGGCCGGGTACCACGCCCGGATAGTTCGCGAAGCCGAACACTTCCTTGCTGGCGTCGTACGCCGCGTCGAACTGCTCGTCGCTGGGCTTGAACGTCCCAAGGTCGTCGATGCTGCCCTTGAGGTCGTCGCGCTCGTTGAGCGGTAGGTAGGGCACGCCACCCTTGACGGCGTTCTCCAGCATCGACGGCAGGACGAACGGCCAGTTGACCTCCAGGGCGGCGTTGCCCTGCTCGAGCGCCAACCGCGCCGTCGCCTCGTCGGTCTGGGTGATCGACGGATCGGCGCCGGGGGCGGTCGCGACGGCCTTGATGATCTGCAGCGCCTTCACCGTGGCCGCGCGGTGTTCGGGGGTGTCGGTCAGCGTGACGGTCTTGCCGTCGTCGGAGAGCACCTGCCCTCCCGCACTGGTGAGCAACGTGTTGAACCAGACCACCAGGCCCTCGTACTGCTTGGCCTGCAACGCGATCCAGCTCGGCTTGCCCTCGTCGTGCAGGCGGGTCGCCTCGCTCACCATGTCGTCCCAGGTCTGCGGTGGGCTCTGCATCAAATCGGCTCGGTACCACAGCAATTGGGTGTTGGTGGTGATAGGCGAGGCAAAGAGCCGGTCGTGCCACTTGGCTGTTTCGAGCGGGCCGGGCAGCGTGTTCGCCTGGGCGTCGGCCTCGGCTTGGCCGGCAGGATCGTCGGACAGCGGCAGCGCCCAGCCCGCCTCGGCGAATTCGGCGGTCCACACCACGTCGAGTGCCATCACGTCGAGCGACTTGTCGTTGCCGGTGAGTCGGCGCGCCAGTTGCAGGCGTTGGTCGTCGGCGCCCTTGGGCAGGCTGATCTGCTTGATCGTGAAGCGACCGCCGAGTTCTTCGTTGCACCGCTTGGCAACCGCGGTGAAGGTCGCCATCTCGTTGGCCGGGGTGTAGTAGTTGACGACGATCCCGTCGTCGTGAACACCGCAGGCCGAGACCGTCGACGCCGTCGTCAGCCCAGCCAACGCCGCAGCGCATAGCCGCCTAACGCGCACCACCGTCTCCCGTCTCCCGTCCCCGATCTCACCGCCGGGGCGGCTTCGGGCGGGAACGTCCCGCGCGCAAACCGTAGAGCGAGTCACGCGCGATGTGCAACACATCCACGTCATCGGGTCGAAATCGTGATGCGGCAGCAACCTTCGCGCGTTCCAATCGGCACGCGAGCGTCGGGCGAGGGGCCGGGCCTAGATGGTCAAGCGCGCCAACAAGTCCCGGCCCTGCTCTGCGCTCTGCGGATCACACAGCACGTCGTAGCGCCCGGCAACCAATTGCATCGTCGAGCTGAAATCTCTTGTGCCCCGCGCCATCGCGTACTGAAGGCCAGAGGTGATCAAGCCGAAGAACACACCCGCGAGCAGTCCCGCGATGAGCGAACTCCACACGTTCGGTCCGAAGAAGCCGAGGACCAGTCCGATGAACAGGCCCAGCCACGCACCCGTCAGCGCACCTCCCCCGAGCACCTTCGGCCAAGTGAGCCTGCCGGTCACGCGCTCGACCTGCATGAGGTCGACGCCCACGATCGTCACCTGTTCCACCGGGAATTCCTGGTCGGACAGGTGGTCGACGGCGCGCTGCGCCTCGGCGTAGGTCGGGTAGGAGGCGATGGGCCAGCCCTTCGGCGGGGTCGGAAGCGAAGCGAATCCCCCACGGCCCTGATTCTGTCCAGCCCGCCCCGGATTGTGAATTGGGTTCGTCATCGTCGGTGTTCCCGTCCTGTCGTGTTCAGTCGCGTTCGTGTGGAGCTGCTCCATACATTCTCAACGTTCGACGTCCGAGATACGTGCCGTCCGACCGACGAACCCTGGCTAATTCATGGTCCGGTAGGTTCACGTCCCGACCCGACCCTCGGGACCGCTAGGTTGGAGACCATGACATCGCCCAGCAGGACGGTGAGACGTACGAACCGTACGGCCGTCGTGTCGTTGGCGGCGTCGGTGGTGACGTTGTTCGGGATCGGTTCGATCGTCGGCATCGCCCTGGGGGTCTACGCCCTCAACCACATCGCGGTGACCGGCGAGGGCGGTCGCGGCCTGGCGACGGCGGGCATCCTCGTCGGCGCCGTCACCCTGCTGTTGAGCATGACCGCAATCGTGATGGGACTGAGCACGCTATGAGCACTGGATCCGACGAACCGGCCGGCGGCCGGGAATACCCGCCCCTGGAGAACTCGGCCCCGCAGGGCGATCCGTATGCGCCGGTGGACTATCCGACGGACTCCGTCAACCAGCCACCGAACTACGGCCCTCCGTCCGACTACCAGCAGCCCGGCTTCCAGCAGCCCGGCTACCCGCCGCCGCCGGCGTACCCGCAGCCCGACTACCAGCAGGCGGGCTACCCGCCGCCTGGAATGCCGCCGCCCGGGTATCCGCCGCAGTACCAAGGCGGATACGGCGGATACGGCGCGCCGTACGACCCCTACGCACCCGCCCGGCCGGTCGGCACCAACGGCAAGGCCATTGCGGCCCTGGTGACGTCCCTGTCCGGACTCCTCTTCTGCGGGGTGCCCTCGATCGTCGGAGTGATCCTCGGGATCATCGCGATGCGCGAAACCAAGCGCACCGGGCAGGAGGGCCACGGCATGGCCCTGGCGGGCGTCATCGTCGGCGCGCTGTCCGTCGTCGGCTGGTTGGTCTACGTCGTCGTCATCTTCGTGGTGATCGCCGCCTCGTCGACCTCGACCTACGGCTACTGAGCAGGCGGTTCGAACGGGGCCGTCGTCCGCGCCATGCCCGCGGCGCGGCCCTTGCCCGCGACGACCAACGCCATCTTGCGGCTCGCCTCGTCGATCATCTCGTCTCCGAGCATCACCGCTCCCCTGGCTCCGCCAACGCGCGACGTGTGCCACTCGTAGGCCTCGAGGATCAGCTCGGCATGGTCGTAGTCGGCCTGGCGGGGGCTGAAGATCTCGTTGCCCGCCGCGATCTGATCCGGATGCAACACCCATTTGCCGTCGTAGCCGAGGGCTGCGGCGCGGCCAGCCACTCGGCGGAACGCCTCGACGTCGCGCACCTTCAGGAACGGACCGTCGATCGCGTTGATCCCCCGCGCACGGGCCGCGACGAGGATGCGCATGAAGACGTGGTGATGAGCGTCGCCGACGTCGTACCCCTCGGGTTGCTCACCCACGACCAGGGTGCGCATGTTGAGACTCGCCATCATGTCGGCGGGACCCAGCACCAAGGCCTGCACCCGCGGTCCCGCCGCGATCGCATCGACGTTGGTCAGCCCCTCGGCGTTCTCGATCTGCGCCTCGACGCCGATCCGGCCCACCGGCAGCCCATGGGTCACCTCGAGTTGGGTCAACAGCAGATCCAGTGCCTGCACGTGCGAGACGTCGGTCACCTTCGGCAGGATCACCACGTCGAGATCACGGCCCGCCGCCGCGACGACCTCGATGACGTCGGCGTGCGTCCACGGCGTCGTCCAGTCGTTGACGCGCACGCCGCGGAGTTGCCCGGCCCAACCGCCCTCGGCCAAGCTGGCGGCCACTTGAGTACGGGCGTGCGCCTTGGCATCTGAGGCCACCGAGTCCTCGAGATCGAGGAACACCTGATCTGCGGGCAGTTGCTTGGCCTTCTGGATCATCTTCGCGCTGCTGCCGGGGACCGAAAGGCACGTTCTGCGGGGGCGATAGAGGTTCTCCACGAGTTCAGTCTCTACTCTTTGATTCATGGTGGCGGTGAACAGGGTCTATGCGGCCCGACTTGCGGGGATGCTGGTACTCGGCCCCGACGGTGAGTCGATCGGCCGCGTCCGCGACGTGGTGATCAGCATCGGCATCGGCCGCCAACAACCGCGCGTCCTCGGCCTCGTCGTCGAATTGCTTACGCGCAGAAGAATTTTCGTCGGTCTGCTTCGGGTTACCGCGATCGAACCCAATGCGGTCACGCTGACGACGGCCAACGTCTCACTGCGCCGCTTCGCGCAGCGGCCCGGCGAGGTCCTGGTCTTCGGTCAGGTGCTCGACACCCGCGTGCGCGTGCAGGATCCCGAACTCGAAGAACTCGCCGGAGTCGACCTCGTCGTCGTCGACCTCGCCATCGAACAGATCCGTACCAGGGACTGGGTGGTGACGCGGGTCGCGGTCCGCAGCCACCGCAGGCTTGGCCGCCGCACCTCCGTGCACATCGTGGATTGGCAAAACGTCACCGGGCTGACGCACTCGGCGATGTCGCTGCCCGGCCAGGGTGTCGCCTATCTACTGGCGCAGTTCGCCGGGCAGCGGCCCATCGTTGTCGCCGACGCGATCCGCGACCTCCCCGCGAAGCGCCGCTACGAAGTGGTCAACGCTCTCGACGACGAGCGTCTCGCCGACATCCTTCAGGAGTTGCCCGAGAGCGAGCAGGCCGATCTGATGGAGCGCCTCGAGCCCGAGCGCGCCGCCGACGTGCTCGAGGCGATGGATCCCGACGACGCCGCCGACCTCCTCGGTGAGTTGGGCGCGTCGGCCGCCGAGGCGCTGCTGGCCAGAATGGATCCCGAGGACTCCGAGTCGGTGCGACGGCTGCTGCAGCACTCCCCCGACACCGCGGGTGGTCTGATGACCTCCGAGCCGGTCGTGCTCGGTCCCGGCACCACCGTGGCGGAGGCGCTGGCCAGGGTGCGCGATCCCGAGCTGACACCGGCGCTGTCGTCGCTGGTCTTCGTCGTGCGTCCCCCGACGTCCACCCCGACGGGACGCTACCTGGGCTGCGTCCACCTGCAACGGTTGCTTCGAGAACCACCGGCCTCCCTGGTCAGCGGCATCATGGACTCCGATCTGCCGAGCCTGGACCCCGAGACGACGCTGGCCGCGGTGACGCGCTACTTCGCGGCCTACAACCTGGTCTGCGGGCCGGTGGTCGACGACGAGAAGCACCTCCTCGGCGCCGTCACCGTCGACGACCTCCTCGACCATCTGCTGCCTCACGACTGGCGCGTGCGTCAGGAAGATCCGGAGCTGCCCGGCCAGGACGACCTGACCGACGCCGCCGTCCAGACGTTGGGAGGCCCGTCGTGAGCGACCTGTCGGCACGCCAGCGCCTCGACACCCCGCGTACTCGGCGCCGTCGCTTCACCCCGCGGGTGGACATCGAGGCCGTCGGACGGGTCAGCGAGTCCGTGGCCCGGTTCCTCGGCACGGGCCGCTACCTCGCCATGCAGACGGTGCTGGTGATCGTGTGGATCTCGTTCAACCTGGTGGCGGTGTCGCTTCGGTTCGACCCCTACCCGTTCATCCTGCTGAACCTGGCGTTCTCCACCCAGGCCGCCTATGCCGCACCGCTGATCCTGCTGGCGCAGAACCGGCAGGAGAACCGCGACCGGGTGTCGCTGGAGGAGGACCGGCGTCGCGCCGAGCAGACCAAGGCCGACACCGAGTACCTGGCACGTGAGCTCGCCGCGCTCCGCATCGCGGTCGGCGAGGTCGTCACACGCGACTACCTTCGTCGCGAACTCGAAGAAGTGCGCGAGTTGCTCGACGAGCTGAAGGCCGCCAAGAAACCGAAGAAGAATGCGCCCGCGAAGAGCATCCGTGACATTGACGAGTCCGTCTAGCCAATGCCGTAACACGGGCAACACCCGATCGGTATGGTGGCGTCGTTCACAACGTTTGCCGGGCTTTGCCAGGGCGACGTTTGGTCACCGGGGGTCAAGGACGGTCCAGTGCAGCTTCGAGGCGGGTCCGCGTATGCAGCGGTACGACGCCGCGCGCGCCGAGTCGCGGGCACTCCCGCCTTCGGCGTCGCCGTCATCGCCCCGCTGATCCTGCTGCTGGCCGTCGGCGCTTCGGCGCCGGCACCCAAGCACGCCGTCGCCGACTCCGCCATCACGCCCCTCGCGGCGGTGGCCCGTACCGGTGACGACTCCGGCGTCGTCCTCGTCATGGCCCCCCGACCACCGACCCCGTTCCGCTTCGCCATGGCGAACCTGTCGGCTCCCCCGCCGCCAATCGTGGTGAAGTCGCCTGGCAGCCTTGGCATTCCGGCCATTGCGTTGAGTGCCTACCGCAACGCCGAACGCATGATGGCCTCGGCATACCCGGGCTGCGGGGTCAGCTGGAATCTGCTCGCCGGGATCGGGCGCATCGAATCGGTGCACGCCAACGGCGGCGCCACCGACGCCCAGGGCAACCCGGTCCAGGGCATCTTCGGTCCCTCGCTCGACGGCACCCTCGCGGGCAACGAGGTCATCGTGCAGAGCGTCCAGGCCGGCCGGGTGACCTATGCCAGGGCGATGGGTCCCATGCAGTTCCTGCCGGGGACGTGGGCCAGATACGCCTCCGACGCCAACGGTGACGGCAAGGCCGACATCCAGAACCTGTACGACGCGTCGCTGGGGGCCGCCAGGTACCTCTGCAGCGGCAACCTGAACCTGCGCGACCGCTCGCAGGTGCTTTCGGCGATCCTGCGCTACAACAACTCGATGGCGTACGCCCAGAACGTGCTCGGTTGGGCGGCGGCCTACGCGACCGGTGTGGCGCCGGTCGACCTGCCGCCCATCGGGGTGGCCCCACCGATCGGTGACGCGCATCTGGCGACCAACCCCGAGGGCATCGGACCCGGAATCGGGCTACCCGCCAACGATCCGCTCGCCACCATCTCCCTCGTCGACGCGGGTGGCGCGAATCAGCTCGGCATCCCACCGGGTCCCGGCGCTGGTGTTCCCGCGGCTCCGCAACAGAACTGCCAGGTGTTCTGCCTGACGCCGCAGGCTCCGGTGGCACCCCCGCAGAACTGTCAGGTGTTCTGCCTGACCCCGCAGCCCGCGGCGGCTGCCCTGCCCGAGGCACCACCGCCGGCCCCGCTTTTCCCGCCGCCGCCCGCGTTCGTTCCGTTCGGTGGGCCCCCGCCGCCCATGCCTCAGCCCCTGGCGCCCGCGCCGCCGCCGCCAACCGGGCCGATGCCCGGTCCGACCAACTGACGGCTGCGCATACACTCGCGGGTGATGTCCCAGCAATCGCCCCATGACACCGACGCCCTGGAATCGGCCGTTCGTTCGGCACTGTCCAAGGTCGTCGACCCCGAACTTCGCAAGCCGATCACCGAGGTCGGCATGGTCAAGGCCGTCTCGGTCGACGGCGCCGACGCCAGCGTCCACGTCGAGATCTACCTGACCACGTCGGCCTGTCCGAAGAAGACCGAGATCACCGAGCGCGTCAAGCAGGCCGTCGTCGACGTGCCGGGCACCGGTGCGGTCAAGGTGACCCTCGACGTGATGAACGACGAGCAGCGCGCCGAACTGCGCAAGCTGCTCCGCGGCGACTCGCGTGAACCCGTGATCCCGTTCGCCCAGCCTGGCTCCCTGACCCGTGTGTACGCGGTGGCGTCCGGCAAGGGCGGCGTCGGCAAGTCGAGTGTGACGGTGAACCTCGCGGCCGCGCTGGCGGCCCGCGGGCTGTCGGTTGGCGTGCTCGACGCCGACATCTACGGCCACTCGGTGCCGCGCATGATGGGCACCGAAGAGCGGCCCACGCAGGTCGACTCGATGATCCTGCCGCCGATCGCCCACGACGTGAAGGTCATCTCGATTGCGATGTTCACGCAGGGCAACACGCCCGTGGTGTGGCGCGGACCGATGTTGCACCGGGCCCTTCAGCAGTTCTTGGCCGACGTCTACTGGGGCGATCTCGACGTCTTGCTCCTCGACCTTCCGCCCGGTACCGGTGACATCGCGATCTCGGTGTCACAGCTGATCCCCGGCGCCGAGATCCTGGTGGTCACGACGCCTCAGCTGGCGGCCGCCGAGGTCGCCGAGCGCGCAGGCGCCATCGCGCTGCAGACCCGTCAGCGCATCGTCGGCGTGGTGGAGAACATGTCCGGCCTGACGCTGCCCGACGGCACCGTGATGAACCTCTTCGGCGAGGGCGGCGGCCAGAAGGTGGCCGAAAGCCTCACCCGGTCGGTCGGGGCCGACGTCCCCCTCCTCGGCCAGGTGCCCCTGGACCAGGCGTTGATGGAGGCGGGCGACGCGGGCGTGCCCCTGGTACTCAGCGCGCCGGACTCCGCGGCCGCCAAGGCGTTGCGCTCCATCGCCGACGCACTGACCACCCGCAAGCGCAGCCTGGCGGGTGTGTCGCTCGGGTTGAACCCGGTTGGCCGCTAGGTCGCGTCGCTGTCGAACGGGGTGACGCCGGGCGTGCGCGGTTCGGGCGTCGGTGCCGGTGGTTGAGGCTGCGGCTGATTGTCCGACACCGGCTTGACCGGCTTGTCGAAGTTTCCGGTCAAGAACGAGTCGTCACCGTCCAGCAGATGCTTGGTCAGCGCCGCGCGTGGCGTCATCCCCCTGAGCTTCTGCAGCTCGCTCAGCGGCTGGCGCAGGTCCTCGAACTCGGGCCCCAGGTCCTCGCGCAGTTGACTGGTCGCACCGCTGAGGTACTCCCGCGCCTGACGTACGGCGCCGGTGGTCCAGCGGATGGCGCCCGGGAGCCGTTCCGGCCCCAGGATCACCAGCCCGGCCACGACGAGCACCAGCATCTCGCCCCAGCCGACGTTCCCGAACACGATTACGCCGCGGGGTTGTCTGAGCCGGGGGTCACCGTCAACGTGACGGGCCGCCCATCCCGGAGGACCTCGATGGGCGCGTCTTGACCGATCTTGAGCTGGCGCACGGCGACGACCATCTCGTCGGCGTCGGCGACTGCACGGGTGCCCACCTTGACGACGACGTCGTTCTCCTTGATGCCGGCCCGGTCCGCGGGACCGCCTCCGACGACGTTCTTGACCAGCGCGCCGGAGGCGACGTCGTTGCTCACCGACACGGCGTTGAGGCCGAGGGTCGGATGCGACATCTTGCCGTCCTTGATCAGCCCTTCGACGACTTCCTTGACTTCGTTGACGGGGATGGCGAAGCCGAGGCCACTCGCGCTGTCCGACAACGACTTTCCGGCCGTGTTGATGCCGATGATCTCGGAGTTCATGTTGATCAGCGGGCCACCGGAGTTGCCGTGGTTGATCGACGCGTCGGTCTGCACACCGTCGATGACGGTGTCGGTGTCGGAACCGTCGCCCGAGAGTGGGACGGGGCGGTGCAATGCGCTGATGATGCCGTGGGTGACGGTGCTCCGCAGTCCCAGCGGGGCGCCTGCCGCGATGACCTCTTCGCCGACGCGCAGCTTCTCTGAGTCACCGAAGCGGGCGACGACGAGGTTGTCGACGTTGTCGACCTTCAGGACAGCGAGGTCGGTCTTCTGGTCGCGGCCGACCAAGTTGGCGGGAACTTCGTGGCCGTCGTTGAACACCACCGAAATCTTGTACTCGGCCGGGTTCTTGGCCGCATCGGAGATGACGTGGTTGTTGGTGACGATGTAACCGCGGCCGTCGACGACGACGCCGGAACCCTGCGATCCCTCGCCCTTGCTGGTGGCCTCGATCGTCACGACCGAATCGGCGACGTTCGACGCGACCTGGGCGAATCTGCTGGTCGGCTCCTGCTCGTCGGTCGCGCCGGTCTGCAGCGTCACCTTGGACGTGGTGAAGGCGGGGACGATCTCGGCGGTCTTGTTGCCGATCACCCCGCCGATGCCTCCGATGACGAGGGCGACGATCACGATGGCACCCAAGGCCACCCACGACACGCGGCCGCCGAAGAAGACGTCACGGACACCGAGCTTGCCCATCGGGACG
>Ga0209051_1002828_pt1 | contig 11965 bp, 15 predicted proteins | sample AraplaCvi_mMS_r2_2_FD_184286 | JGI IMG/M metagenome (GOLD analysis project Ga0209051, IMG submission 184286) | Arabidopsis root microbial communities from North Carolina, USA - plate scrape MF_Cvi_mMS_r2 (SPAdes) (version 2) | ecosystem: Host-associated > Plants > Roots > Endosphere | place...
AGTGGCGGCGATACGGCTGACCACCTGCCGCTGTTCGGCCTGATCGGCATCGTCCTCATCTTTTTCCTGCTCGCGGCACTGGTCGGCACCGTGCTGGCCCTGGTGGCGCTGCGCCGCCAGGACCGCCGGCGCACGTTCGCCGCGATTGGCCTCGGCCTCAACGTTTTCATCCTGCTTGGTACCGGCGCCATGATGCTGCTGGGTACCGTGCTCCGTCATTCCAACTCGTAACGGGAAGCGCATGACCACCTCGATCACCAAGATCCACGCCCGCGAAATCCTCGATTCCCGCGGTAACCCCACGCTCGAAGCCGAAGTCACCCTTGCGGATGGCTCGTTCGGCCGCGCGGCCGTGCCCAGCGGTGCCTCCACCGGTACGCGCGAAGCCGTCGAACTTCGCGATGGCGACAAGTCGCGTTACGGCGGCAAGGGCGTGAAGAACGCCGTGGGCAACGTCAACACCACCATCGCCAAGGCGCTGGCCGGCTTCGACGCGCTCGACCAGAAGGGCCTGGATGACAAGCTCATCGCCCTCGACGGCACCGACAACAAGGGCAAGCTTGGCGCGAACGCGCTGCTCGGCGTCTCCATGGCCGCCGCGCACGCCGCCGCCGCCTCGAAGAAGCAGGCCCTGTGGCAGTACCTCATGGTCAACGGCGGCGGCTCGCTGCCGGTGCCGATGATGAACATCATCAACGGCGGCGCGCATGCCGACAACAACGTCGACGTGCAGGAATTCATGGTGCTGCCGGTGGGCGCGCCGAACTTCGCCGAAGCGCTGCGTTACGGCGCAGAGATCTTCCACGCGCTGAAGTCGGTGCTGAAGGGCCGCGGCCTGAACACCTCGGTGGGCGACGAAGGTGGCTTCGCGCCGAACCTCAAGTCGAACGTCGAAGCGCTCGATACGATCCTCGAGGCCGTGGACAAGGCCGGCTTCAAGGTCGGTAGCGAGATCCTGCTCGGCCTCGACGTGGCCAGCTCGGAGTTCTTCAAGAACGGCAAGTACGACCTCGAAGGCGAGGGCAAGGTCTTCACCCCGGAACAGTGGGTCGACACCCTCGCCTCGTGGGCGAAGCAGTACCCGATCGTGACGATCGAAGACGGCATGGCCGAAGGCGACTGGGACGGCTGGGCGCACCTTACCAAGGTGGTGGATGGCGCGATCCAGCTGGTCGGCGACGATCTCTTCGTCACCAACCCGAAGATCTTCCAGGAAGGCATCGACAAGAAGATCGCCAACGCCATCCTGATCAAGGTCAACCAGATCGGCACGCTGACCGAAACGCTGGAAGCCATCGCCATGGCCGACCGCGCGAAGTATGCGGCCATCGTTTCGCACCGTTCGGGCGAGACCGAGGACACGACGATCTCGGATATCGCCGTGGCGACCACCGCGACCCAGATCAAGACCGGTTCGCTGTGCCGCACCGATCGCGTGGCCAAGTACAACCAGTTGCTGCGCATCGAGGAAGCGCTGGGCGCGCAGGCGAAGTACGCCGGCCGCAACGCGTTCCCGAACCTGACCAAGCTCCCGGGCTGACAGGGGTACCGTGAGCAACGCGGCACTCCTGCGCTGGGTCGGCCTGATCCTTGTCGTCATCCTCATCGCCCTGCAGCTGAAGCTGTGGGTCGGCGGTGGGGGGATGGCCGAGGTCGACTCGCTGCGCGCGTCGGTCAAGAAACAGACCGAGGAGAACGCCACGTTGCAGAAGCGCAACGAAGCGCTGGGCGCGGACGTGGAAGATCTGAAGCACGGTGAGCAGGCCACCGAAGCGCGTGCGCGCCAGGAACTGGGCCTGATCAAGCCGGGTGAGACGTTCTACCAGGTGGTGGAGCCGGGGGCCGCGACCAGCGCGCCTCCGCCTCCGCCGCCCGTCAGCGCTGGCGACCAGTAATGGACGCGCTGTGGTGCGTGATTCCGGCCGCCGGCAAGGGCGTCCGGGCCGGCGGCGACCGGCCGAAGCAATACCAGCCGCTCGCCGGGCGTCCGCTGCTCGACCACACGCTGGAGCGGCTTGCGGCGCACCCGCTTATCGCGGGGCTGCTCGTCGTGATCGCGGCGGACGATACCCATTTCGCCACGATCGACCAGGTCCGCGGCAAGCCGCTGCTTACCGCCGTGGGCGGAAGCGAGCGGAGCTATTCCGTGCTGGCCGGCATCGACGCGTTGCCGGCTTCGGTGGGGCCTGATGCGTTCGTGCTCGTGCACGATGCCGCACGCCCCTGTGTCCGTGCCGACGACATTACCCGGCTTGTCACACTGGCAGGGCAAGGTGAGGGTGGCCTGTTGGGCGCCCCGTTGCGCGACACGCTGAAGCGTGCCGATGCGGACGGCCACAGCGCGGCGACCGAACCGCGCGACGGCCGCTGGCGGGCGTTTACCCCGCAGATGTTCCGCCGTGCCGCGCTGGCGCATGCACTCCACCTTGCCGCCGACGCCGGTATCGTCGTCAGCGATGAGGCCATGGCCATCGAGCGCGCAGGCGGCAAGCCGCTGCTCGTCGAAGGCTTTGAAGACAATATCAAGGTCACGACCGCGGCGGATTTCGCGCTCGCGGAGTTCCTGCTCGGGAGGACAAGATGATTCGCATCGGACAGGGATTCGACGTGCATGCCTTCGGCGAAGGTGACCACGTGATGCTCGGCGGCGTGCGCGTGGCGCATAAGCAGGGCGTGCTGGCGCATTCCGACGGCGACGTCGTGCTGCATGCGTTGTGCGATGCGTTGCTGGGCTCGCTCGCGCTGGGCGACATCGGCAAGCATTTCCCTCCCTCGGACGAAAAGTGGCGGGGCGCCGATAGCCGCACCTTCGTGCGCGCCGTGCGCGAACTGGTGCTCGCCCGTGGCTACGTGCTCGGCAACGCCGATGTCACCGTGATCTGCGAAGCGCCGAAAGTGCTGCCGCACGCCGATGCCATGCGCGCCAACATCGCCGCCGATCTCGGCGTGGACATCGACCGCATCAGCATCAAGGCCACGACGACCGAAACCCTCGGCTTCACCGGCCGCCGCGAAGGCATCGCCGCGCTGGCCAGCGTGCTGGTACAGCCCGCGTGACGGAGCTCGACGCCCGCATTCCCGCGCCACGCCTGCAGGATCGCCTGGAGACGATCAACGACCTGCTGCGCCGGCGCGAGGCGGTCGAAGCGCTCGACGAGATGACGCCCGCCGGCGACGCCGTCACGCTGGAGCGTATCGACGTCGAGCTGCAGGCCACGCTGGATGGCCTGCACCCGGCGGATCTCGCCGATGTGCTGGAATCGCTGCCGCTCGAGGATCGCCTTGCCGTATGGCAGCGTGTCCGCAGCGACCGTGATGGTGAAATCCTTCTCGAAGTATCCGACTCCGTTCGCGAATCGCTGATCGCCGACATGGACGACAGCGAGATCCTCGCGGCCGTCGAGCCGCTGGATGCGGACGAGCTCGCCGATCTCGTCGACGACCTGCCGACCGAGGTGCTGCCTGAACTCATGGCGAGCCTCGACGCGCAGGAGCGCGAGCGCGTGCAGGCCGCCATGTCCTACGAGGACGACCAGGTCGGCGCGCTGATGGATTTCGACATGGTCACCATCCGCGAGGACATCAGCCTCGAGGTGGTGCTGCGTTACCTTCGCCGTTTCGAGGAATTGCCCGCGCAGACCGACAAGCTTTTCGTCGTGAATGCGGAGCATGTGCTGACCGGCGTGCTGCCGCTGCACTGGCTGCTGGTTAACTCGCCGGACAAGATGGTCCACGAGATCATGGCACCCGACGTGAACACGTTCCGTCCTGAAGACGACGCGTATGACGTGGCCCAGGCGTTCGAACGCTATGACCTCGTCACCGCGCCGGTGGTCGACGCGCACACGCGCCTCATCGGCCGCATTGCCGTCGACGCGATGATCGATTTCATCCGTGAGGAAGGCGAGGCCGAAGCGCTGTCGCGCGGCGGCTTGCGCGAGGAAGAAGACATCTTCGCCTCGGTGTGGAAATCGGTGCGCAACCGCTGGGCCTGGCTGGCGACGAACCTGGTGACGGCGTTCATCGCATCGCGAGTCATCGGGCTGTTCGAGCATTCCATCGAGAAGCTGGTGGCGCTTGCTGCGCTGATGCCCATCGTGGCCGGCATCGGCGGTAATTCGGGCAACCAGACCATCACCATGATCGTCCGCGCCATGGCGCTGGAACAGGTGAACGTGGCACAGGCAGGGCGCCTGTGGCGCAAGGAGCTGGGTGTTGCCCTCATCAACGGCCTTCTGTGGGGTGGCGTGATCGGCATCGTCGCCTGGCTGCTGTACGACAGCGCCTCGCTCGGGCTGGTCATGACGGCGGCGATGACACTGAACCTGCTGCTCGCCGCCTTCATGGGCGTCGGTATCCCGATGCTCATGGTCAAGCTCGGCCGCGACCCGGCGCTGGGCTCCAGCGTGCTGATCACGGCCATGACCGACAGCGGCGGCTTCTTTATCTTCCTTGGCCTGGCCACGCTGTTCCTGATGTAAAGGCACCACCCGATGACTGAGCAAGAACTTCCCTTCGCGTTTGGCGCGCCCCCCCTGCGCGCCCGCCTGCGCAGCCAGCCCGAGGATTTCTTCGTCGAGGAGATCCTGGGATATGAGCCGGATGGGGCGGGCGAGCATGCCTTTGTGCTCGTGGAGAAGCGCGGGGCGAATACCGACTGGGTGGCGCGCGAGGTGGCGAAGTTCGCCGGTACGTCGCCGATGAACGTGGGCTACGCCGGTATGAAGGATCGCCACGCCGTAACCCGCCAGGTCTTCACCGTGCAGTTGCCGGGCAAGGCCGATCCGGACTGGGGCACTTTCCCGCATGCCGACGTGAAGCTGACCGCGCTCGGCCGTCATTCGCGCAAGATCAAGCGTGGTGCCCTGCGTGGTAACCGCTTCGTGCTGGTGCTGCGTGAGATCGACGGTGATCGTGCCGCCGCCGAGGCCCGCCTGGCGGCGATCGCCGCGCGCGGTGTGCCCAACTATTTTGGTGAGCAGCGCTTCGGCCTGGGCGGGAACAACGTCGAGCAGGCCAGGGCGATGTTCAAGGGACGCCGCGTGGATCGCGACAAGCGTTCCATCCTGCTGTCGTCGGCGCGCTCGCATATCTTCAACGGCGCGCTTGCGGAGCGCGTCGCCGCGGGTACGTGGGATGCGGCGATGGACGGCGAGATATGGGGCCTCGATGGCTCGCGCTCGTGGTTTGGGCCTGAGCCGTTCACCGACGTGCTTGCGGAGCGTCTCGCCCGGTTCGATATCCATCCGACCGGCCCGCTGTGGGGCAGGGGCGAAACGCCGGCGTCGGGCGATGTCGCCGTGCTGGAGAACGCGGTTGCCGCACGCGATGCCGACCTGGCGGAAGGCCTCGCTGGCGCGCGAATGGACCAGGAGCGCCGCGCGCTGCGTCTCAAACCCGCTGACTTCGACTGGCGCTGGCTCGACGACGGTGCGCTGGAGGTGAGCTTCGCCCTACCCGCCGGCGCCTACGCGACCACGGTGATCCGCGAGCTGGCTGTACCGGTCTGATCGTAGGAGCCCACCCTGTGGGCGACATCTCTCGCGGCACGGCGACAAGCCCTGTGGCGAATCGCGAACGGCGTCGCCCACAGGGTGGGCTCCTACCATTCCCGTTGCATCAGGCCTTGAGCAGGACGACGACGGCGCCGGTGCCGCCCTGCGCCGGCCTGGCCGATGCAAAGGCGACCACATCGTCACGCCGCCGTAGCAATTTGTCCGTGAGCCCCTTCAACACGGGGCCGGCGGCTTTCGAGCGCAGGCCCTTGCCGTGGATGATCCTCACGCAACGCACGCCATCGCGGTGGCAATCGGCCAGGAACTCGGCGATGGTCAACTGCGCCGCTGCGGCGTTCATCTGGTGCAGGTCCACGTCGGCCTGGATGCTGAACTGCCCGCGCTTCAACTGCTTCAGCAATTTCGGCGGATAGCCGTCGCGCAGATACGATAATTCTTCACCCACTTCGAGATCGGCGGGGTCGTAATCGAACAGCATCGAATCGGCCGGCACCGCCGCTTCGTCCGCATCGCGCATGAACGGAATCGGGGCAGGGCGAGGCCGTTCAGGCTCCACTTCCGCCGCCACGACGGGCCGCACGTTGCCGATCGCCTCCCGGAACAGGCGGCTGTCGTCGTCATGCACCGAGGGACTGCGTCGTTTCATGAAGTCCATCCTAGCCTGTTCCGGTGAATCCCGCGCCTCGCTCCGGTAGACTTGGGGAGTCGTGCGGCCCGGGTTGGATATGGGGCCGCCAGCCCCGTTTTTCGATCTGGATCAGCATGCAAGTTCTGGTTAGCAACGACGACGGCGTGGAGGCTCCTGGCATCCGGGTGCTGGCCGAGCGTCTTGCCGGGTTCGGCACAGTGACCGTGGTCGCGCCCGACCGCGACCGCTCCGGCGCGAGCAACTCGCTCACGCTCGACGCGCCCATTCGCGTCCACCGGCTGGATGACGGCCGCTACCGCGTCGCCGGCACACCGACCGATTGCGTGCACCTCGCGCTTTCCGGCTTGCTCGAGCACGACATCGATATCGTCGTATCCGGGATCAACAACTGCGCGAACCTGGGCGATGACGTCATCTATTCCGGGACGGTGTCCGCCGCGATGGAAGGGCGCTTCCTCGGCCTGCCTGCGATCGCCGTTTCGCTGGTCACGAAGGAAGGCTCCGGCCAGCATTTCGAGTCAGCCGCGAACGCCGTGCTCATGCTGGTGCGCCGCCTCGTCGTCGATCCGCTGCCGGCCGATACGATCCTGAACGTAAACGTGCCGGACCTGCCGTGGGACGAGATCCGCGGTTTCGAGGTGACCCGCCTCGGCAAGCGGCATCGCTCCGCTCCCGCCATTCGCACGGAAGACCCGCGCGGCCGCACCATGTGGTGGATCGGCCCCCCGGGTAAGGTGGATGACGAGGGCCCGGGTACCGATTTCAACGCGGTGAGCCGTGGTTACGTGTCGGTTTCGCCGATCCACACCGACCTTACGCGCTTCCAGGCACTGGAGAAGGTGAGCAGCTGGATGCTGGCGCTCTCCGCCGGGATGGAAGACGAGGAGGCGGCCTGACGTGGTGAACCTGCACGCCCTGCCGCCGTCCGCGTTGCGCGGTGAAGGCATGACTTCGCAACGCGCCCGCGACCGCCTTGCCGCGAAGCTGGCGGAAGAGGGCATCCGCGACGAGCGCGTGCTGGAAGTGATTCGCCAGTTGCCGCGCCATCATTTCATCGACCAGGCGCTGCACTCGCGCGCTTACGAAAATACCGCCCTGCCGATCGGCCACGGCCAGACCATTTCGCAGCCGTGGATCGTCGCCCGCATGACCGAGGCGCTGATCGAGCACGGGATTCCCGAGCGCGTGCTCGAAATCGGCACCGGCTCCGGATACCAGGCCGCGGTGCTGGCTGGCGTTGTGCCCACCGTGTATACCGTCGAGCGTATCGAGGAGCTGCTGCGCCAGGCGCGCCGACGCTTCCGCCAGCTCGGTATCGAAAACCTGCGTTCGCGGCATGACGACGGCAAGCTGGGCTGGCCGTCAGACGCGCCGTTCGACGGCATCATCCTCACGGCAGCCGGCGATCGCATCCCCACCCAGTTGCTCGACCAGCTCAAGCCGGGTGGCGTCCTCGTCGCGCCCGTCGGAAGCCCCAGCCAGCAGGTGCTCGTGCGCCTGCGCAAGGACGAGCGTGGTGAGGTCATTCGCGAAGAACTCGGCGCGGTCAGTTTCGTCCCGCTTCTCGGTGGCATCGGCTGATGCGCCGTCCACGCAAGGGAGTCCGCTGAATGCGGCTGTTCGGATCACTTTACGAGCGTGCCATCACCTGGGCGCGCCACCGCCATGCCGTGCGTTACCTGGCCGGGCTCTCCTTTGCCGAAGCCTTTATCTTCCCGATCATGCCCGAGGTGATGCTCGCGCCGATGATGCTGGCCGAGCCGAAGAAGGCCTTCCGCTATGCGAACTGGAGCCTGCTGTTCTCGTTGCTCGGTTCGCTCGTGGGCTATGCCCTCGGGCATTTCGCCTACGAAGGGCTGAAGCCGCTGCTCGAATCGATGCACCTGCTGGCGCCGATTCAGGTGGGCGTGGCCAACCTGCAGAAGGACATGCAGTCCCATTCGCTGGGCCTTTACATCGTGCTGGCGATGGCTGCGCTGCAGCCCGTCGTGCCAATGAAGTTCGTCACCTGGGCCTCCGGCATCGTCGGCGTGCCCATCCTCCCGTTCCTGCTGTGCATGCTCATCGGCCGCGGCAAGCGGGTGTGGCTGCTGGCCTTGCTCGTCCGTATCTTCGGTGAACGGGCGGAGCAGATGCTCCGTAAACACATCGAGTGGATCGGCTGGGCTGTTATCGTAGCGATCATCCTCCTGGCTGCCTGGTGGTTCCTGCTGCGATGAGCGACCCAAATAGGACATCCGTGGTCCGCCTGCTGCGCCCGTTGGCTTATGCCGCGGTGGCGGGCGGTGTGCTCCTGGCCGCCGGCTGCAGCGACCTCGATCCGGCGCGCCGCCACTCGGTGGTCGTCACGCGCCCGGCCGGGTACAGCGCCGCCAGCCCGCATGATGTCGCTCCGCCACCGCCGCCGGGTGGCGTCTACAGGGTGAACAAGGGCGATACGCTCTACAGCATCGCGTTCCGCAACAAGGTCGACTTCCGCGATCTCGCGCGCTGGAACAACGTCGATTCGTCCTACACGATCTGGCCGGGGCAGGAGCTTCGCCTGTCGCCGCCGGACCAAGGCAAGCCGGTCGCCGTTGCGCCGCCGCCCTCGCACGCGGCGCCCATGGTCGCTGCCGTTCCACCGGCCGCACATCCCGCGGCGCCGCCGCCCGCATCGCAACCGGCTCCCTCGCCCCAGGGCGGGTTCCAGGGTGTGACCGAAGCTGAGGCGGCACCAGCGCCTGCCACCACGACCAACACACCGGTGGTCGTCGCGGGCAAACCTGCCGAATCCGTCGTCCCGCCACCGGCGCCACCTAGCGCGCCGCCTGCCGCCGTGCCGCCGCCCGTGGAGAATCCGCCCGCGTCGACGCCGATCATTGCCAGTGGCGCGACTCGCAGCGCTGGCGGTATCACCTGGCGCTGGCCGGCCGATGGCACGCTGATCAAGCGCTTCGCCTCGGGTGATGCCATCCCGGGTATCGAGATCGGTGGCAAGTCAGGCGATCCGGTCCGCGCCGCCGCCGATGGCGTTGTCGTGTACAGCGGCAATGGTTTGGTGGGCTATGGCGAGCTGGTCATCATCAAGCACAGCGACAGCTTCCTTTCCGCCTATGGGCATAACCGGAAGCGCCTGGTGAAGGAGGGCGAGAAGGTGAAGGCCGGCCAGACCGTGGCGGAAATGGGTTCGTCGGGCGCGACGCGCGATGAACTGCAGTTCCAGATCCGCCGTGATGGCAACCCGGTCGACCCGCTGCAGTTCCTGCCGCCGAAATAACCCGGTAGCTTGGTGTTAGCCGGCGCGTGCCTTGCGGGCCTCGAACGCCTGCAGGTGTGCCCATGCGGTTTCGAGCATCGGTGCCTTGATGCCTTGGGCGTGAGCCCGGCGCAACATATCGCCGACGATATGGTCCGCCTCGATTTTCTGGCCACCTTCCAGGTCGCGCAGCATCGACGCGGTGAGCGGCGAGCCCTCCTGGGTTAGGACCTTCCATGCCATGGACCTTGCCTGGTCGGGCACGGGCTGGCCGGATGCGCGCGCCACGGCCAGGCATTCGTCATAGAGTTGCTCGACCAGCCGGCGGCCGTCGTCGGTGCCGACGATATCGCCGATGCTTGCACGGAAGAGGCAGGTGCTACCGGCGAGCGACGTGAGGAAGGTGAACTTCGCCCACAGGTCGCGGGTGATGTCAGCCGAGTGCACGTGGTCGACCTTTGCCGTCGCGAATGCGGCCGCGAGCGCATCGCAGCGGCCTGCATGGGCTTCGCCATCGCGCTCGCCGAATGTCACCGAGGCGCCGCTGCCGAGATGGACGACTTCGCCATCCGGCCCCTTGGCCGCGCTGATCACGCACATGCCGCCGATCACTTTCCCTGCACCAAAGCGGGCATCGAGGGTGGCGTAGTGGGCGAGTCCGTTGAGGATCGGCACGACCGCCGTGTGCTCGCCGACTGCCGCATCGATATCTTCGATCGCCGAGTGCAGGTCGTAGGCCTTGCAGGACAACAGGACGATATCGAACGGGCCGGCGTCCGCCACGTCCGCGGCGGTGACGTGCTTCACCTTCAGCGTGGCATCGCCGAACGGGCTGCGGATGACCAGGCCCTTCTGCTCGAGGACGGCCGCGCGGGGCGGGCGAACCAGGAAGGTGACGTCCACCCCCGCCTGGGCGAGGCGCCCGCCGAAGTAACCGCCGGTCCCGCCGGCGCCGAGGACCAGGATGCGCATGGGCGTTTAGCCTTGCTTGGGCAGGATGAAAGCGACCAGCACCCGGCGGCCTTCGCCGGAGAGCAGGCTATAGGTCCGGGCGGCCGATCCGCTGGTCATGGCTTCGACGCCGATACCGCGGCGCAGGAAACCGGCCATGACCTCGGCGGGCGGGAAGACCTGGCGCTCACCCGTGCCGATGACGACGATCTCCGGCTTCAGGGCGGCGATGGTCTCCACGTCGGCGAGACTCATGGCCTTCGCGTCGGTCACCGGCCAGTCCTCGACCACTTGTTCGGGCGTAAGGAGGAGGCTGGCGTGGAAATCGCGGTCCACCACCGTGACGGTGTCCGCGCTGACCCGGCGTACGAAAAGATACTCGCCGGGGCGATCTAGCGTGAGATCCATGGAGGCTTACCGGGGCAGGGCGAGCTTCGGATCCTGTTCGTTGCGGCGGAACAGGACCACGACATGGCCGATTTCCTGGACGGTTTCGGCCTTGGTCTCGCCGGTGAGGAAGGCGATCTGGGCCTGGCGCTCGTCCTTGTCGCCGCCCGACAGCTTCACCTTCACCAGCTCGTGCTGGTCGAGGGCGTTGCCCAGTTCCTTGGCCACCGCCTCGGTGGCGCCCTTGGCGCCGAGCAGGATCACGGGGGACAGGTCGTGCGCCAGGCTGCGGAGGTAGCGGCGCTGCGTAGGGGAGAGCGACATTGCGTTCAGGTTCGATTCGCGGGGGAGAGGGGGCAAAGGGTATCATGCGTGCCCCCTTCTCTTCTTTATCTGGCGGATTCCCCGGCCGATGGCACGCAGTAAAAGCAGCTCCCGCTGGCTCAAGGAGCACTTCGACGACCCCTACGTCAAACGGGCCCAGGCAGAGGGCATGCGTTCGCGCGCCGTTTTCAAGCTGGAGGAAGTGCTTGAGAAGGACCGCCTGATCAAGCCGGGGATGACCATCGTCGACCTGGGTGCCGCCCCGGGCGGATGGTCGCAGCTGGCGCGCCAGCGCCTCGGCGAATCCGGCAAGGTCATCGCCCTCGACATCCTGCCGATGGTGGGGCTCACCGGTGTCGACTTCATGCAGGGCGATTTCCGTGAAGAAAGCGTCCTCCGTGAGCTCGAGGGCATGCTGGAAGGGAAGAAGGTCGATCTTGTCCTCTCGGACATGGCCCCCAATATGTCCGGTGTGGCCCTCGCGGACCAGATCCGAGCCATGGATCTTTGCGACCTCGCCCGGCAGTTCGCCCTCGACTGGCTGACGCCCGGCGGGTCGTTCCTGGTGAAGTTGTTCCAGGGGGCCGGTTTCGATGAGTATCTAAAGAACTTGCGCGCTGACTTCAGTCGCGTGACGATGCGTAAACCGAAGGCCTCCCGCGCGCGTTCGCGAGAGGTCTATGCGCTGGCGACCGGCCTCAAGTCCGCGTCCCGGCAACCTGGCGAGAACCGCGCATGAATGAGATGGCTAAAAACCTGTTGCTCTGGCTGATCATCGCGGTGGTCCTCCTAACCGTATTCCAGACCTTCAACCCGCACGGCGGCTCGTCGCAGGACATGTCCTACACGGCGTTCGCCCAGCAGGTCGATAACGGCAACGTTGCGAGCGGCACGATCACC
>Ga0209051_1002829_pt1 | contig 11961 bp, 10 predicted proteins | sample AraplaCvi_mMS_r2_2_FD_184286 | JGI IMG/M metagenome (GOLD analysis project Ga0209051, IMG submission 184286) | Arabidopsis root microbial communities from North Carolina, USA - plate scrape MF_Cvi_mMS_r2 (SPAdes) (version 2) | ecosystem: Host-associated > Plants > Roots > Endosphere | place...
CTGGTGCGGGGCATCTACACCCTGACGCGGCCGGAGCTCGACTGGTACTACCAGTTCGGCGTCTCGGAAATGTTCCCGGACAAGTGGGAAGCCTTCGTCGCGCCCATTCCCGAAAACGAGCGCCACGAGATGATGGCCGCCTATCACCGCCGGCTGACCGGGCCGGACGAGGCCGAGCAGATCCGCTGCGCCAAGGCCTGGAGCGTCTGGGAAGGCTCGACCATCACGCTTCTGCCGAGCCCGCAGCTGGCATCCGACCACGACGACGACCATTTCGCGCTCGCCTTCTCGCGCATCGAGAACCACTTCTTCATGAATGCCGGCTGGCTTGAGGACGGGCAGCTTCTGCGCGATGCGGTCAAGCTCAAGGGCATTCCGGGCGTCATCGTGCATGGCCGCTACGACATGCCCTGCCCGCTGAAATATGCCTGGCAGCTTTCGAAGGTCTGGACGGATGCGGATTTCCATATCATCGAGGGCGCGGGGCATGCTGTTTCCGAACCGGGGATTACCGACCAGCTGATCCGCGCGACGGACCGGTTTGCGGGGAAGGTCTAGAGCCGTACTTCCGTCATCCTCGGGCTTGACCCGAGGATCCATCTCTTCGGTCGACGGACGGCTCCATCAAACCCTTACGCTTAGTGTTGGATCCTCGGGTCAAGCCCGAGGATGACGGGCCGAGAATTAGAAACACCGCTCCAGGAGGAGCACCCATGACACGCGAACGCATCTATCTCTTCGACACCACGCTCCGCGACGGGCAGCAGACCCCCGGCGTCGATTTTTCCGTCGAGGACAAGATCGCCATCTCCAACCTGCTCGACGAGTTCGGCCTCGACTATGTCGAGGGCGGTTATCCCGGCGCCAACCCGACCGACACCGCCTTCTTCTCCGAAAAACGCACGGTGAAGTCCAAATTCGTCGCCTTCGGCATGACCAAGCGGGCGGGCATTTCCGCCTCCAACGATCCGGGTCTCGCCGTGCTGCTGCAGGCGAAAAGCGACGCCACCTGTTTCGTCGCCAAGAGCTGGGATTACCATGTGCGCGTCGCGCTCGGCTGTTCGAACGAGGAAAACCTCGAGGCCATCCGCGACAGCGTCGAGGCCGCCCGGGGCGCGGGCAAGGAAGCGCTGGTCGACTGCGAACATTTCTTCGACGGCTACAAGGCCAATCCCGACTACGCGCTCGCCTGCGCGAAAACCGCCTATGAAGCCGGCGCGCGCTGGGTGGTGCTCTGCGACACCAATGGCGGCACCCAGCCGGGCGAGATCCGGGCCATCGTCGAGGCGGTGATCGCGTCGGGCATCCCGGGCACCTCGCTCGGCATCCACGCCCATGACGATACCGGCCAGGCGGTCGCCAATTCGCTTGCCGCGATCGAGGCCGGCTGTCGGCAGATCCAGGGCACGCTGAACGGTATCGGCGAACGCTGCGGCAACGCCAACCTCATCACGATCATCGCGACGCTTGCCCTGAAGGACGCCTATAACAGCCGGTTCGAGACGGCGATCGATGCGGAACGGCTGACCGGCCTCACCCGCCTCAGCCACGCCTTCGACGAGCTGCTCAACCGCTCGCCGAACCACCAGGCGCCCTATGTCGGGGCGTCGGCCTTCGCCACCAAGGCCGGCATCCACGCGTCGGCGCTCTTGAAGGACCCGCGCACCTACGAACACGTGACGCCGGAAAGCGTCGGCAACCTGCGCAAGGTGATGGTGTCCGACCAGGGCGGCAAGTCGAACTTCATCAACGCGCTGAAGCGCCGCGGCATCGAGGTCGGCAAGGACGATCCGAGGCTCGACCAGCTGATCTCGATCGTCAAGGAACGCGAGGCCTCCGGCTACGCCTACGAAGGCGCCGACGCGAGCTTCGAACTGCTCGCCCGCCGCACGCTCGGCACCATTCCGGAATTCTTCTCCGTGGAAGGGTTCCGCGTCATGGTGGAGCGCCGCTTCGACAGCCACGGCCGCATCAAGATCGTCTCGGAAGCGGTGGTGAAGCTCGTCATCGACGGCCAGACCCATATGTCGGTCGCCGAAGGCGACGGCCCCGTCAACGCGATCGACCGGGCGCTGCGCAAGGATTTCGGCAAATACCAGCACGAAATCGACGACCTTGTGCTCGCCGATTTCAAGGTGCGCATCCTCAACGGCGGCACCGAGGCGATCACCCGCGTGCTGATCGAATCCATCGACGGCAGCGGCGTCCGCTGGTGGACGGTCGGCGTCTCGGAAAACATCATCGACGCCTCGTTCCAGGCGCTGATGGATTCGGTCATCTACAAGCTGATGAAAAACCGCCAGCTGGCGGGCAGGATCGCGGCGGAGTGAGGGCTGACGACAATCGGGGCACGCCCCGATTGGCTAAACCGCGGCGGCGGTTCGGGCCAGGGCGATATCCTCGGCCAAAAGCGCGCTGACGGATTCGCCCGAATTGATCCGGCGCATGGCTTCGGCAAAAGCTGGCGCGACAGACAGCACGGTCAGCTTGGGCTGGCGCTTTTCAGCGGCGATGGGCACGGTGTTGGTGCAGACGATCTCCAGCACGTCGGGCTCGGCGGCGAGGCGGGCGACGGCCGAGCCCGCAAAAATGCCGTGCGTGGTGGCGATCCGGATGGTGCGGGCGCCATGGGCGCGCAGATGCTGGAGCAATTCGATGATAGAGCCGCCGCTGGCGATTTCGTCGTCGAGCACGATGACGTCGCGATTGCGGATATCGCCGATCAGCGCGGAGATTCGGACCTGGGTGTCGCTCACGCGCTCCTTGGCGCCGGCAGCGACCGGCACATTGAGGCGCTTGGCGAAGGCGGCCGCGTTCTTGGCATTGCCAAGATCCGGAGAAACGACGACGGCGCGGCTGAGGTCATAACGAAAGAAGTGGTTGGCAAGCTCGCCCAAGGCATGGAGCTGATCGACGGGGACGCTGAAAAAGCCGTGCACCTGCGGTGAATGCAGCGTCATGGTGAGGACGCGGCTCGCCCCGGCGGTGACCAGCAGATCCGCGACCAGGCGGCCGCCGATCGAAATGCGCGGCGCGTCCTTCTTGTCGGAACGGGCATAGGAAAAATGCGGGATGACGGCAGTGATGCGCGAGGCCGATGCCCCGCGCGCGGCATCGAGCATCAGCAGCAGCTCGACCAGGTTTTCCTGCACCGGCGCGCTGAGCGGCTGGACGATGAAAACATCCTGCTCCCGACAATTGGCCTGCAGCTGGACTTCAAGGCAATCGTTGGAGAAGCGCTTGGTGCGCACCGGGTGCAACGGCACGCCGAGATGGGAACATATTTCCTGCGCAAGTTCGGGATGAGCACTGCCGCTGAAGATGGCTATCTGGTTCACCGCAACATCCCCCAAGAACTGGCCGGCTTATGATGGCTGACCCTGTCATAGTCAAGCTTGCCGGCAGGGTTTGCCAGGCAGTTTTGCGACAAGTCTGCTACCGGACCTTCAAGCCGAGTTCGGCCAGCATGTCACCGGCCTGCTGGCGCGAGATCGTCGCACCCTTGAATTTCCTGGCGTCGATCAGCTTCAGGCCGCCGAGGTCGGCGCCGCGCAGATCGGCGCCATCGAACCTTGCGTCGACGAGACCCGCGTCACGCAGGCTGCAGCTGTCGAACACGGCATCGCGGAAATCGCATTTCGAAAGATCCGCCATGCCGAAATCGACGCGCTCGATCCGCGATTTCCGGAATGACAATGCAGGAAGCCTCGCCTGTGCGAGAATGGTCTCCTTAAACGACAGGCCGAGCGAGGCGATGCGGGTGAGATTGGCCCCGGTCAGCTTGCAGCCGGTGAACCGGGTGTCGTTCATTTTTGCTTCCAGGAAAGCCGCGTTGTTGAAGTCGCAATTGCGGAATTCCACTTCCGCGAGGTTCGCCCCTGCAAAATTGGCGAACGGTCCCCGGCATCCGTCGAACTTCGCCCCTTCAAGATCGGCTGCCCGCAGATTGACGCTGGTCATCCGGCAGTTCCTGAATTCCCAGCGCTGCAGATCGAGCCCCGACAGGTCCGCTTCCTCCAGAACGCAGTCGTTGAGGATCACGGCGTTTCCAGAACCGGCGAGCCCGAGCACATCCGCGCGCGCGATCGCCTGTCCGGAAATCTCGACAGGATCTTGCTCCGCCATGACATTCGCCCCCAACATTCGTCCGGATGGTTGATCAGAGATTCGGGGCCGAGACAATCCGACCCCACTCGTCATCCCTGTGGCCGGCGACTGTCGTATCCGAGGCGGTTCTCCTCGATCTGCCGGTGATGCGTGGCTGCCCAGTCCGCGAGTTGCCGCACGGTTTCGGACAAGGAGTGGCCGAGCGGCGTCAGCGTGTATTCGACCTGCGGCGGCGTGCTGGGGCGGACTGTGCGCTCGACCATGCCGTCGCGTTCCAGGGTCTTCAGCGTCCGCGTCAGCATCTGCTGGGAAATCCCGCCCACCTGCCGCTTGATCCCGTTGAAGCGCAACGATCCCAGATACAGCGCAACGACCACCTGGATCGTCCATTTGTCGCCGACGCGGCCAAGGATCTCGCTCACGCCCCTGCAATCGGCTTGTGTGTGCGACGCAGTCACATCCATCTGACCAACTCCCAAAGATATGCTTTTGACGCCTTTTTCTAGGTCCCATAACTAGCCGTGGTCAACATTGTAGACCGTACGCCGTCGAAAATCGCGGCGGGCGGTCTGCCAGCAAGGAGACCACCATGATCCTCTTCTACTATCCCGCAGCCTGCAGCCTCGCGGATCACATTGCGCTCATCGAAACCGGCCTTCCCTACAGGCACCTCAGCATCAACCATGAGCGAAAAACGGAGGACGGCCGCGATTTCCTGTCGCTCAATCCCAAAGGCTACATTCCCGCCCTGGAACTGGAGGACGGGACGATCCTCACGGAGAACCCTGTCATTCTGAACTACATCGCCGACCGCAGCGGCAAGCTGCTCCCGGCAGACGGCCTCGTCCGGTGGCGGGCGCTCGAGGCGCTCGCCTTCATGTCATCCGAAATCCATGGAAGCTACCAGCCGTTTTTCAGGGACTTCCCGGAACCGGAAAAGCTGCGTGCCCGCGAAAAGCTCGCACGCCACTTCTCCATCCTCTCCGACCAGATGGGCGGCAAGGAGTTCCTGGTGAGCGACGAGATGACGATTGCCGACTGCTATCTTTTCTGGATCCTGATGGTCGCCCCCAAAAGCGGCGTCGAGCTGCCCGTTAATCTCCAGAGCGCCTTCGAACGGATGAGAGCGCGGCCATCCGTGGTGCGGGCTTTCGCGGAGGAAGGCCTGGCCTGAGCGGCCGCTTTCCAAAGCCATCACGCATGTTCCGCGGGTAGCGGAACCCGCAGGCGGTCCGCGTGGCCTTGAAGGGCCGCGCGTGACATGACGCCCGCTGCCGGACATCCCGGCCGAAGCGCCTCGTCCCGGGGCGGGATCTTCCCTTCTCCGCGCGGTTTCACACCTCCTCGAAACGCAGCCCCCAATCCTCCTCGCCGTACCACTCCCCCTCGCCCTTCGGCGGCTGGTGCCAGCGCAGGCTACGGACCTGGTAGCCGCGGCGCGAGCGAAAAGCTTCCGCCAGTCCCTCGTGGCGGCCGGGCGGCGATGGCTGCTGGCCCTCCGCCCAGACGAAGGAGACCGGCTGCAGGAATTTGGCGCCGAAGCCTTTTGCCCGGCGGTCGATCATCAGGAAGCCCGCCCGGCCGGTAAAGCCGCTCGACCGGCCGTGCTCGACCGCCGGGTAGCCGAGCGGGAAAAGCGCCCGCCCGGAGACCGCCAGATTGTCGATCCAGGCGGCCGGCGGGTGGTCGAGGGCGAAATTGGCGTAGATCACGTCCGCATCCTCCTTCGGCCATTCGGTCGCGTCGCCGCGCACCAGGTCCACATTGGCGTAACCGGCCAGGTTCTGCCGGGCCTTTTGCGCAAGCGCCTCGTCGTATTCGACAGCGATCACCCGGCCGGACGGGCCGACCAGCTCGGCGATGATGGCCGTGTAATATCCCGTCCCGGCACCGAGATGGGCGACCGTCTCGCCGTCGCGGATGCCGAGCGCGTGGAGGCCTCCGGCATGCAGCGACGGCATGCCGTTATTGACGCCGCGCGCCGTGTCGAGGCCGACCAGCACGTCCTGGTAGAGCACCAGCGGATCGGTGGACGCGAGCTCGCGATAGTTGCGGAAATCGTTGTAGACCCAGGGCGGCGGGCCGACGAAATCCTCGCGTGGCACGGTCGCGAAAGCGGCCAGAAGCCGGGCATCCGCATTCACGCCGGCCTTCGCCAGGATCTGGCGGGCATAGATCTGCCGGTGCAACGGCTGGTTTTCGAAAGCCATTCGGCTCCTCCATTCAGACAGGGAATCACTATCGCAAGCCAAGCCGACAGAATCGCGACAAACGATAGGTTGTTCAACGAAATGAATTGGTCCGGCCCGGCCGCTTCGTCTAGAGGAAGGACAACCAGAACAGAATACCGGAAACACCCCGCATGACCATCGATACCGCCCCGGCGCCAGTGAAGAACGAGGATACGCCGCGCGGCTTCGCCTTCGGGCTGACGGCCTATTTCCTCTGGGGTTTCCTGCCGTTCTATCTGAAGGCGGTTGCCCATATTCCCTCGCTCGAAGTGCTGGCGCACCGGGCGATCTGGTCGGTGCCGGTTGCCGGGATCGTTCTCCTCATCCTGCGTCGCACCGGTGATCTCAAGGTTGCGCTGCGTAACCCCCGCATGCTTGCCATGGCCTGCCTGACCGCCCTCATCATCATGGCGAACTGGGGCATCTACGTGTGGGCGGTCGCCGCCGGCCGGGCGCTCGACGCGGCGCTCGGTTATTTCATCAATCCGCTGTTCAGCATCTTTCTCGCGGCCGTCCTGCTCAAGGAAAAGCTGGCGCCACTGCAGATCGCCGCAATCGGCCTCGTGGTGGTGGCGGTGGCGATCGTCACCTACGATGCGGGCGGATTGCCCTGGGTTTCGCTGGCGCTCACCGTTACCTGGGGATTTTATGCGCTGTTTCGAAAAACACTGCCGATCGGCCCGAACCAGGGCTTTTTCCTCGAGGTGCTGCTGATCAGCATTCCCTGCCTGCCCTATGTGATCTGGCTGGAATCGACCGGCCAGGGCCATCTCCTCAATTCGACCGGCTGGGACACGTTCATCCTGATGGCCGCCGGCATCATCACCGCCGCACCGCTGATGATCTATGCCAATGGCGCAAAACTGCTGAAACTGTCGACCATCGGCATCATGCAATACATCGCCCCGACGATGATTTTCCTGATCGCTGTCTTCGCCTTCCATGAGCCGCTCAGCCTGGTGAAGCTTGGGGCCTTTTCGCTGATCTGGGTGGCACTCGTCATCTACACCTGGTCGATGCTGAAACAGGCGCGCGGCCGGTAAGCCTTATTCGGAGCACAGGAATGCAGATCAGCGACATCCCGTTCGGCACGACCGACTGGAGCACCGTTCCCCGGACCGAGCACAAGGGCGAGACAGGGCTCGCGACATGGCAGACCTGCCATTTCGGGAACATCCGGGTGCGGATGGTCGAATATTCGCCGGGCTATCTCGCCGACCACTGGTGCGTCAAAGGCCATATCCTGCTCTGCCTTGCAGGCGAGCTGACGACCGAGCTTGCGGACGGGCGCGTCTTCGTGCTGAAGCCCGGAATGAGCTATCAGGTGGCCGACGACGCCGAGCCTCACCGCTCCTCGACATCGGTCGGCGCAAAGCTCTTCATCGTCGACTAGACGTTTCAGGCGGCCCGTTAAAGCCTTGAAATCACCGCGTCCTCGCCGTCTGAAGGCGGGGTGTCCTCGCCCTGTTCGAGGATCGCCGGGACGATCTGCTCGACATCGGCGATGACCAGAGGCTGGACCAGATGGGCGCGATGGATAAAGCCCTGTTCGCGCATGTGGGTGATCAGGTCGAGCATCGGATCCCAGAAGCCGCCGATATTGGCGAACGCCATCGGTTTCCGGTGCCGCCCGAGCTGCGCCCAGGTCATGATCTCGACGATCTCCTCCAGCGTGCCGATGCCGCCCGGCAGGGTCACGAAAGCGTCAGCGCGCTCGAACATCTTGTGCTTGCGCGCATGCATGTCCTCGGTCACAATCAGTTCGTCGAGCTGGCCCAGCGAATGACGCGTAGCCTCCATGTCGACCAGGAATTCGGGAATGATGCCGGTGACCTGACCGCCGTTCGACAGAACGCCGGCTGCGACCGCACCCATGATGCCCTTGGTGCCTCCGCCATAAACAAGCCGAAGCCCGTGGGCGGCGATGGATTTTCCGAGCGCACGGCCGGCTGCGATATAGGCGGGATCGCGTCCCGGCTGCGAGCCGCAGTAAACGCAGATGGATCGAATCGGCACAGTTTTCTCCGTAAGGCATTTCAATGGGAGGGCCAAACCAGGCCCCGGTCGTCAAAATTGACGGGAAATGCCCGCAAGAGCAAGGCTTTATCGTGTGAAAAGCTTGTGAATGCAGGAGGAAAAGGTTAATCCGGATAGGCGACGGCTATCGCTGTCGGGAGAGGCATTGATGATGAAAAACCGTGCCGGCTGGCTGGCTCTGATCGTACTCGCTATCGCATCGCTGTTGATGGTGTTCTTCGTGATGCCCGTGATAAATCGGGACTCAAAGCCGATCGGTGCCGCGATCAATGCCGCAGGAAATGCCGTCAAGGACGCGGTGACCGAACCCCAGCAGACGGCCAGAACGCCCGATGCTGCAAAGCCGGCCGACCAGGCCGCTGCGGCTCCGCAGACCGCCTCGCCTGCCACGCCTTCCGCGCCAGCCCAGCCGGCCGCACCGCAGACGACGCCGACCCAGGCTGCCACTGCGATGACGCCGCCTTCCTTCGACGTCCTGCGCGTCGAGCCGGACGGTTCGACAGTGATCGCCGGCCGCGCCGCGCCGCACTCCAAGCTCGAAATCACCGATGGCGCCGCGATCGTCGCCAAGGTCGATGTCGGCCCGAGCGGCGATTTCGCCGCCATTCTCGACAAGCCGCTGCCGCCCGGCGACCACCAGCTGGTGCTGAAGGCGACCGGCAAGGACGGCAAGGCGACCGTGTCGGAAGAAACCGCGACGGTTTCGGTGCCCACCGACAAGAACGGCAAGCTGCTCGCCATGGTCACCAAGCCGGGCAAGGCGAGCCGCATCATCGCCGCGCCGGCCGCCGATACCGCAAGTCTCCCGGCGACCGCCGCCGCCCAGCCCGCCGTTCCGGCAGCAGCTCCGCCCGCGGCCAATCCGGCTCAGGCCGGCCCCGCGCCGGCGCTTGCCGCGCCTTCGGCCACGCCGTCGCCCGACACGTCGGTTGCCGCCCTGCCGGCGCTGCCGTCCGGCTCCTCCAATCTCGCGTCGTCTGCGCCGAACATCCAGGTCTCGGCGCCCGCCTCCCCGGGCGCGACACCGGCCTCGCCCGAACTGCGCGTTACCGCCGTCGAGATCGAGGGCAACAAGATCTTCGTCGCGGGCAGCACGAAAGCGGGCACCGCACTGCGCGGCCAGGCCGACGGCCGGCCGATCGGCACCGCCCAGGCGGGCCAGGACGGCAGTTTCGTCATCGAAGGGGCAATCGACCTTGCGGTCGGCGACCACCGGATCGGTGTCGAGGCGCTTGGGGCCGGAGGCCAGGTTCTGGTGCGGGTCGAAGTGCCCTTCAACCGCCCGGCCGGCGACCAGGTCGCCGCCGTGGCAGCTCCGCCGCAGGCCGCCAATAACGGCATGTCGGCGGCCGATTCCGGCGCCTTCGACAAGCTGCGCAACGAGACGGTGCGCGCCTTCAACCTGCTGCGCGGGCTTTACGACAACGGCGGCGTTCCCTCGGCGGAACAGATGGTCGCCGCCCGGTCCGCTACCTCGATCGCGCTGAAATCGCTCTCCGAATATCGCCTGCCGGCCGATGCCGCCGCCTCCGCCCGGGTGCTTGCCGAAACCACCGCGCAGAACGCCGCGGCAGCGGTTGCCGCGCTCGACGCGCTTCCCAAGGATGTCGCGGGTGTCGGCGCCGGGCTGAAACGGATCGGCGACATGATCGCCCGCGCCGTCGGCCCGGTCATCGCCCGCGAGCTGCGCGGCGTCGAAGTGGCCGCGGCCGCCCCGATGACGGCCACCGATGCCGGCGGCGCCCGCACCATCCAGCAGGAACCGCTGACCCAGAGCGAACGCAACTCGGTGATCATCCGCCGCGGCGACACGCTCTGGCAGATCTCCCGCCGCGTCTATGGCCAGGGTGTGCGCTACACGACGATCTACCTCGCCAACGAGGACCAGATCCGCAACCCCGACGTCATCCAGCCCGGCCAGATTTTCGGAGTGCCGGACGAAGCCCGGCCCGACGCGGAAGAACTCCACCGCCAGCGGATGATGCACCGCCGGTCGTAAGGGGCGCTCACCCGGCTTGCTGGGATGCCCCCAAGGCCACACTCGGGGCACACAAAACCTCTCATTGCATATGCGGCAGCCCCTCATCCGGCTGCCGCCACCTTCTCCCCGCATGCGGGGAGAAGGACATGCGCCGCGCCGGCCTTCCCCGATCACAGGCAGCGAAGGGGGCACGTCCCCTCTCCCCGTTTTTACGGGGAGAGGGTTAGGGTGAGGGGCAAAGTTCCACGCGCAGACCTCTCTTGTGGGAAGGGTTGCCCGGCAGACCGGAGGTTTTAACGGGGACGATTTTCCTCATCCGTGAAAAATCCGTCCTTCCCCATCAACCCCTTACCGGCATTCACATCCCCGTCCATCCCCGCCTCTTCGAAACCATCCCATAATCATCCCCGTCATCGGATGGGAAACCGGGTTCGCGAACCGGCCTCCTCCAAGGGTTTTCGGACCCCGGTTGCCGGTGATGGCTGTCGAACGTGGCGCAACGGGAACTGACAAGTCCCGCAAAACTGCAGGAAACGGTCGGGGCAGGCGGAAAGCCTGAGTACCCAATACCCTGGAATACCCCGCCTGCCCCATTCCCAAACCAAAACCGCGCCGGACAAGACGTCCGGCGTGGCCAAAGCTGCTTGCGGTCCGAGTTCGCCCCTGGCCGGCGCCGACGGACACCGTCTCTCCGGCAAGGTACCGGGCCTCTCTGAGTCGCGCCGCCAGTGCAGGGCCCGCCGGTCGGATCGGGCTTTTCCGCCCTCCCGATGCCGCCGCACGACTGCCAAATCACCGGCAACGCCCGGAAATCCGCGTTTCGGCGCCTGCGGCTGCGACCATGCGGTTTCGGCCAGCCTCACGCAGGTTTCGGGGCAAATAACCTTACGGCATCAGGCGGTATGCTCGCATATTATCTCCACTGACCCATGCCGCGCGGACAGGAGAAGAAAATGGTTTCCAGCATCAATTCCATTCGCATTTGGTCCTCCCAGGCAGCCCTCAACGCATTCAAGGAAGTGTCCGACAACAAGACGGCCGGCAGCTCGGCGTCCGGCACCTCGTCCTCGTCGCTCGCCGACATGCTGTTCGACAGCAGCGGAGGGGACGACGACTACGAGGACGAGAAGCTTTCCGCGCTGATCGCCTCGCTGCAGCGGACGATGAACGGCACCGTTCCCGACGAAACGGCGGGCGACGGATCGGTCGGCGACATGTCGAGCAAGGCATTCATGAAGGCGCTGCAGGAAAAGCTCTCCGCACTGAAGGCGAGCCCGGACACCAAGGCGATGGCGGAGGCCATGCAGAAGGCACTCGACGCAGGCACCTTGAAGCTGACCGACGCGGTTGCCGGCGACCAGATCACCGCCTGGGACATCACCGACGGCAAGCAGACCTCGACCGGCGTCACCTCCGTCGACAAGTCCGACTGGACCCAGTTCCTCAAGGACCGCCTGACCCGCGACGACAGCGGCAAGTTCGTGCGCAACGCCGATGGCAGCTATATCGAGAAGGCGACCGGCGCGAGCTCCTATTTCGGCATGGTCGGCGAGGCCTATTACTACATCTCCTGGACCGCGCCGGCGACGACCGGCAAGCCGGCCG
>Ga0209051_1002830_pt1 | contig 11955 bp, 11 predicted proteins | sample AraplaCvi_mMS_r2_2_FD_184286 | JGI IMG/M metagenome (GOLD analysis project Ga0209051, IMG submission 184286) | Arabidopsis root microbial communities from North Carolina, USA - plate scrape MF_Cvi_mMS_r2 (SPAdes) (version 2) | ecosystem: Host-associated > Plants > Roots > Endosphere | place...
TATCGTCAACCACGTACAGCAGCTTGATCGCAGCCTGGCATACGCGCGCCATGCCGATGGCCTGCGACATTGCCAAGTCCGCCGAATCGCCACCATCCACCGCCACCAGGATTCTTTCGTACATGATCGGGACTCCGCTTGGGTCATCGTGCTTTCGAGATTAGGACGCCTAAACCCATCGCACTTGATCTGCCGCAACGGCTTTGATCGATCGACTCAGTCCGCTCTCGTTTGACTTTTCGCAACGGTTCTCCCACGTCATGACATAGATTTGACGCGTGCCCAATGTCGAGGCACTGGCGAGGGTGCGGATGGAGATCTCAGCTATCGTGGTCCACGTGGATGCGTCAACGCACGCCACGGCCCGGCTCTCCCACGCCGTCGCCCTGGCCTGTGCATTGCCTGCAACGCTTGTGGGCCTGTTGCCACAGCGCGGCCTGACGCCCGACGCGGCGTTTTTTGCCGATTGCGAATCTAGCCGCGTGGCCTTCGAAACCGCGACGGCAGGCGCCCCCATTGCCGTGGACTGGCGCGTGGGAGAAGGCACGTCACTGGAAGCCATGCAATGCGAAGGCCGCCTGGCTGACTTGATCATCGTCAGCCAGCCGTGCGCTGGCGAGGCCCATCGCCTGGTTGACACACCCCCTTTTGCCGAAGGCACGATCCTGGAGGCCGGACCACCGGTTCTTGTTATTCCACGGACGCACGACGCCGCCCCCACGCAGGCGTGGCCCTATCCGCGCGTGATGGTGGCGTGGAGTGGCACGCGCGAATCGGCGCGTGCGATGCGCGACGCGCTGCCGCTCCTGCGCCGCGCGCAGCATGTCGCGCTTGTTTGCTGCATCCCCGTCTCCCGACACCGCCACACCAATCTGGCGCCGGCCAGCTACGCGCTGACGTGGCTGGCGCGGCGGGGCGTTCGCGCCTGTCTGATCGGACTTAGGGGCGATGCACATGCGTCACCAGGCAACGCCTTGCTGGCCACCGCGCGGACGGCCCGCACCGACTTGCTGGTTTGCGGCGCGCCGGCAAGCGACAAAGCAGTCGGCAAGCTGGGAGGCATCGCCAGCACCCTGCTCGAGCAATCCACAATCCCGGCTCTGTTCGCACGCTAGCGATGCGCGTGCCGACGCTGCCCGCGTCCTTTGGAACCCCGAGGAGCCAGCAGATTCGCAAACGTAGCGTGGCTCGTCTCAGTGTGCCAGCAGCACGGGGATTGTCATCGAAGTAAGGATGGTCTTGGTCACGCCGCCAAGCACGAGTTCGCGGAAGCGTCCGTGCCCGTACGCGCCCATGACCAGCAGGTCGGCTTGCACATCGGCGGCGCGCGACAATATCAGGTCGCCTATGGCAGCATCGCTCGTACCGGGTTCGCACTCGGTGCTGACGTCGGCGCCCACATCGCGCAGCACACGGCACGCGACTTCAAGTGGCGCCGCATCGGCGCGTGTGACGTGCTGGGTCGGATTGGCATGGAGCAGGTGCACCGTGCCACCTGCCAGCAGCGGCAATGCATCGTGCAGGGCACGGGCGCATTCCTTGCCGCCATCCCACGCCACCAGCGCGCGGCGGCCCACGGTCAGCGCCGGCCCAGCGTAGGGCACCACCAGGACGGGCCGACCGGACTCCAGAATGATCGATTCGAGAAACTGTGGCGCCACCACGGTCTCGGGTTCACTGGCATCGATTTGCCCAACCACCAGGAGTCCGGCCTCCTTGACTTCCCTGAGCGTCTGACGCACCGGGTCGCCATGCAGGCTGCGCCATTCCGCAGATGCCGACTCGCGCCATACCGTCGACTCGAATCGTTGCTGCAGCGTTTCGTGCTGGCGCTCACGCCGGGCCCGATCCTCCTGCAGAACGGTGGCGGCGTGCCCCACGTGATAGAACCACTGTGGATCGGCGGCAAACGTGGCACAAACGCCTATCAGGCGGCAACGCTGGGCGATGGCGATTTGCACGGCCAACTTCGCGCGGAGCATCGCGCGCGAGCTGGCGTCTATATGCACGAAGATGCTGGGATAGGCGAGCATGGCTTGATCTTCTGGCCTCTGCGGCGCGGCCGCCTAGTGGGAAATGAGCAGTGGCACTGGCGTGTTGTTCAGCAACGTGCGGGTCGTGCCGCCGATCATCAGCTCACCAAGCCTTGAATGTCCGTAGCCGCCAGCCACCAGCAGGTCGGCCGATTCCCGCAGCACCTTCTGCAGCAGGCAACCGGCGACCGATGACGATTCTTCCACCGCCAGCGTCGCACGGACACCGTGCGTGCCCAGCCAGCGCAGCAGTTCTCCGTCGCCGTGCTGCCAGAGCCCCTTGCTACCCATCACCACCACGAGGATCACGCGATTGGCGCGTTTTAGCAGCGGTAGCGCATCGCTGAGCGCGCGAGCTGCCTCGCGCCTGCCGTTCCACGCCACCACGGCGGTATTGATCGTCGACAGCCGCGCCTGGGCCGGTACCACTAGCAAAGGCCTCCCCGCGTTCACCAGCGCATACTCGGCGGCCGACGCCATCAAAACGGGCAGGTCGCTGGGCGCGCCCGGCAGGCCGGGCAGGATGATGTCGCTGGCCATGCCATGCGCGGCAAGCGCCCAGCCGGCATCCTGCTCCACCAGAAGGTGCATGTAATCAGTCGGCGTACCGTGGCGCGCGCAGGCATCGGAGAGCGCCTGCGTACCGGCCTGCTCCACACCGCGCAACATGTCGGCACGCATGGCCTGATAGCGCATTGCCTCCGAGCCCGCGCTGCGATACGGATCCAGCATCGGTCCGGTGGCGCTGAGTCCGATCACGCGCCCATTGGCGTTCGCCGCCAGGGTAAATGCCGCATCCAGCCGCGCCTGAGTCGCCCCATCGTCAGCCAGATCCACCAGTACTGTCTTGTAAGCCATCGCCATGCCCTCGTACGCTGTTGCACCGACTACAGTCAAAGGTAATCAGTGCAGGATTGCGACACTTGCGCCAGATCAAGTCATAGCGCGTAGCGGATGCGACGATCGATCTAACCCGCCGTTGCGCGGGTAAGCACGACAAGGAACGCTACATGGATGCCAGCATGCAGGCCATGATCTTCGACGGGCACACGCTCGACGCGCAGCGCGTGCCTGTGCCCACGCCAGGTGCCGGCCAGGTGCGCATCCGCGTGCTGGCCTGCGGGGTATGCCGCACGGACCTGCATGTGATCGACGGAGATCTTTCTCATCCAAAGCCGGCGCTGATCCCAGGCCACGAGATCGTGGGTCGCGTCGAAAAGCTGGGCGAAGGCGCGGCCGGGGTGGCCCTCGGCGACCGGGTGGGCGTGCCGTGGCTGGGCCATACCTGCGGCGTCTGTCGCTTCTGCGCCAGCGGGCGCGAGAACCTGTGCGACGCGCCGCTGTTCCACGGCTACACCTGCGACGGCGGCTACGCGGAATACGTGCTGGCAGACGCGCGTTATTGCTTCCCGATTCCAGACACCTACGATGACACGCAGGCCGCGCCATTGCTGTGCGCCGGCCTGATCGGCTACCGCACGCTGCGCATGGCTGGAGACGCGCAGCGCCTTGGCATCTACGGCTTTGGCGCGGCCGCGCACATTGTCACGCAGATCGCCGTGGCGCAGGGCCGCACGGTCTATGCCATGACAAGACCCGGCGATACTTCGGCGCAGGCGCTGGCCACTCAAGTCGGCGCGGTGTGGGCAGGCAGCAGCCTGGACCCGCCACCAGCCTTGCTGGACGCCGCCCTGATCTTTGCACCGGACGGCTCGCTGGTACCCGCTGCACTGGGAGCCACGGACAAGGGAGGCGTGGTCGTATGCGGCGGCATCCACATGAGCGATATTCCGTCGTTTCCGTATCGGCACCTTTGGGAAGAGCGGCGCATCGTATCCGTTGCCAACCTCACGCGCGAAGATGGTGTGGGGCTCATGAACGTGGCCGCAAGCCTTCCAATTCAGGTGCACACCACGGTTTATCCGCTGCGCGATGCCGACAAGGCGCTGGAAGACATGCGCGCAGGACGGCTTGTTGGCGCCGCAGTCCTTCGCATCTGATCGGGCGATGGCGCGGGGGCCCCGCACCACCGCACCGCTACTGCGGCAGCACCCGGATGTCGTCTACGACCTTCGTCGCGCCGGGAGCGCTCCACGCGGCGTTGAACGCCGCCTGACGTTCGGCCAGCGACGTGACATGCCCCGACAGGGTAACCACGCCATCCTTGACGACGACCTTCACATGTCGCGCATCTTGCGCTGCCTGACGGTGCAAGGCGTCCTCGATGCGCCGCTGCACGTCGGGCGCGCTGGTTCGGGGCCGCAGCACAATCTGATTCACGATGCCTCGCACACCATTGAGCAGGCGCACCGCATCGGCGGCGGCACGACGTTGATAGTCCCAGTCGACCTCGCCCGAAAGCGTCACCATGCCACGCTCCACTACCACGCCGAGTTGGCCAGCAGCCACGACTGAATTCCAGGACAAAGCGTTTTCGACGGCCCACGCGATATCGGCATCGGTTCGCACAACATCACCCGGCAGCACCACGTCCAATTCCACGGCAAGTGCGCGTACACCCGCCACGCGTCGCGCAGCCCGCTCGACGCAACGTTTGGCGTGGAATGAACGGGGATTCCCGCTGAGCGTGACGATGCCATCCTTCACCTGCACCCCCACCTCTCGTTCGTCGACTTCCGGGTCCCAGGCTAGCTCGTCAAGCACGTCCTGCTTTAGTTGAATATCGCTTTTCATCATTCCCTCCTTTGCCTATCCGCGTCCTGCCTCTCAGTGACTCTAGGCGTAACTCGACGGGCGGCTTTGCGTTGGCGCAAGGCCGCACCGGGCGCGGCGGCGCCCATTCCACGAGCAAGGGCGTGTCAGGTTTTCCTGACACGCCCCCAGAACAATCTGACCCGCCTCTCAGCCACGGCTGATTTCGGCCGAACCGGCCGTGATCAATACTTCAGGCAAATCGGGAGACACCGAATACTGACGCTGGCATGCAGCCAGCGAATCGACCAGCAAAAGGGGATGACATGCAGCACCAAGCAGTAGAATTTCGCACGGTCGTGCCTCCGCCCTACCCTGAACCCTACGCGCCAGCGCAGTTCATGGCCCAGACACCCAGATGTGTCCATTGCAGCCTGCGGCCGCTCTGCCTGGCGGCGGAACTCGACACCGATGACATGCCCCGACTCGAGTCGATCATCGGACGGTGGCGCACGGTGCATCGTGGAGACTACCTATTCCGCGTGGGCGACAAATTCCAGTGCCTCTATACGCTGCGCTCAGGATCGTTCAAGGTCGTAGCAGGCCACGAGGAAGGTGTCGAGCACGTCACGGGCTATCTGTTGCCGGGCGACATGCTCGGGCTAAGTGCCATCTCCAGTGACCAATACGATTGCGATGCCATTGCACTGGAAGACAGCACCGTGTGCGTGATCCCGTTCTTACCGCTGGAACAGCTTTGCCGCGACATGCGCGGCGTACAGCATCAATTGCACAAACTGCTGAGCCAGGAGATCGTGCGCGAATCCCGCCAGACCACGCTGCTGTCGGGCATGCCATCGGAGCGTCGGGTCGCGGCCTTCTTGCTCAACGTTTCGCGGCGCCTGCGCGCCAGGGGCTACTCGGCACATGCTTTCACACTCCGGATGACGCGCGAGGAAATTGGCAGCTACCTGGGCATCAAGCTGGAAACGGTCAGCCGTACGTTCTCGCGCTTCCAGCGCGAGGGGCTGATCCGCGTGGACGGCAAGAAAATCGAGATCTTCGATCTGGATGCGCTGGCGCAGGTCTGAGCGTCACGCAGCGCGCACGACCCACGCCGGCACGCCGCCGGCCCGGCGTGATCGAACTCGCCCACTAACGTGCCACAGCCGCACAGCGCCGTGGCTCTTGGTCTCGTGCTGGCCAAGCTCGAAGAATTATGCGCGCTACGCGCTAGTGCCGTGGCACCCACTCCAGATGTGGCATTCCAAGTAAATGCCGCGATTTTCGTTTCGCAACTTTATCGGGTGGCATTTACTTGTTTCTCCCCTACTCCAGCAAATACTTCTGCCGGTACTCGGGCATCGTCACTCGCCACTTCAGCTCGTGTTCGATGCGCTGGCGTAACGCGTCGCTGGCCGCTGGCTCGCCATGCACGACGAACGTCTGACGCGGCGGACACTCGAACCCCTTCAGCCAGGTCATCAACTCGTCGCTATCGGCATGGGCCGACAGATTCTCGATTTGAGCCACTTCGGCGCGGATGTCGATGTCCTTGCCATGCAGCCGGATTTGCTTGGCGCCACTGCACAGGCGAGCGCCGCGCGTGCCGGGAGCCTGGAATCCGGACAGCAGGATGGTGTTTCGCGGGTCCGGGCCGAACGCTTCCAGGTGGTGCACCACGCGCCCCCCAGTAGCCATACCGCTGCCTGCCAGGATGATCTTCGGACTGTGGTCCGAATTCAGGCGTATGGATTCCTCAGTGCTGGTCACGGCATTGGCCATGTTGCAAGCGCCCGCGCAGCTTGCCTCGTCAATGCGTAGTTCCGAGACATGGCGGGCAAAGATCGTCGTCGCCGCGATAGCCATGGGGCTGTTCAGATAAACGGGCACGTCCGGCAGCCGGCGCAACTGCCTGAGCCGGTACAGGCAGTACAGCAACGACTGCGCACGGCCTACTGCAAACGTCGGGATCACGAGCGTGCCGCCCCTGTCGATCGTGCGGCTGACGATGTCGCCCAGTGCGTCGATGGGATCCACGTCGGGATGACACCGGTCGCCGTATGTGGATTCCACGAACAGCCAGTCGGCACGTTTCAGGAAGGCGGGTGCGCGCATCACCGAGTCATTCAATCGCCCAAGATCGCCGGAGAACACCAGGCGCTGCCCGTCGATGTGCAAGGTAACACTGGACGCGCCGATGATGTGGCCGGCGTGACTGAACTCGGCATCGATGTCCGGGCCCACCGGTACGCGTGTGTCGAATCGCACTGCCTCCAGGCGATGCACCGCGCGCTCGGCATCGGCGCGCGTGTACAGCGGCATTGCCGGATCGTGACGCGAGAACCCTCTTCGGTTTGCATACGCCGCGTCCTCCTCGGCCAGCGCCGCGCAGTCGGGAAGCAATACGCCGCACAATTGCGCGGTACCCAGCGTGCAGTACACGCGCCCGCGGAATCCGTTGCGGATCAGCAGAGGCAGGTAGCCACTGTGATCGATGTGCGCGTGGGTCAGCACCACCGCGTGCAAGCTGGCGGGATCCACCGGCAGCGCATCCCAGTTACGCAGGCGCAGGGCTTTGAATCCCTGAAACAGGCCGCAATCCACCATCACGCGGACGCGTCCCGTATCCACGACGTACTTGGAGCCAGTCACCGTATCGGTGGCGCCCAGACATTGCACTTTCATCGATATCTCCCTGTCCATGCCGCGCCATCGCCAACCGGATGCCTTGCGGTGCGCACAGCGCGCAGCAGTATTTTCAGCATGGATCGCACGCAGGGCGGTAGCTTGATTTCCATCAACGTCCGGGCACTTCGCATCCAGAAATGCCTGCGCCGCACATTCGCAGCGGCGATGGCTGTGATCCATGTCCTGCACACTGATCGCCACGCTGAACCTGGTGGGTTCCCCGCTGCTGCATACTCACCAAGCCAGCCTCTCGGCGAGCGCTGCAGGGGAACTGGGCGCCCGTGAAGGCGATGCGGTCGAGGTCACGCACGCGCCAGCCCTGGAATCAATGTGCGCAGTCCGCGCAAAGATTCATGGCTTGGTCATCGACGACGCACAACTGGCCGGCATCGTCACGGACATTGCTGGCGAGCGTTACACGGAAATGCAGATCGCGGCCTTCCTTGCGGCCTGCGCGGGCGGCAGAATGAACGAGCAGGAAGTTATCGGCTTGACCCGCGCGATGATCGGCACAGGGGAGCAATTGCGCTGGGACCGCGGGGTGGTGGCCGACAAGCATTGCGTGGGCGGGCTGCCGGGCAATCGCACAACGCCAATCATCGGGGCAATTGTGGCCGCCGCCGGGCTGACAATTCCCAAGACCTCCTCACGCGCGATCGCATCTCCAGCGGGCACGGCGGACACCACGGAAACCCTGACGCGAGTGACACTGGACGTGCACGAGCTGCGGCGCGTCGTGGGACGCACGGGTGCCGCGCTCGCGTGGGGCGGCGCATTGAACCTGAGTCCGTCCGACGACGTGATGATTCGTGTGGAACGGGCCCTGGATATAGACAGCGACGCCCAGTTGATTGCGTCGATCCTGTCGAAGAAGGTGGCTGCCGGGGCCACGCATGTGCTGATCGATGTCCCCGTGGGGCCCACGGCCAAGGTGCGTTCCGAAGCCGACCTGTTGCGCCTGGAATCCTTAATGCAACGCGTGGCGGCGGCGTTCGGACTGCACGTGATGATGGTGCATACCGACGGAGCCCAGCCAGTTGGTCGTGGCATCGGTCCGGCGCTGGAGGCCCAGAACGGCCACGAGCGGCCCTTCGGCAATAGGCATCTGTTCGGCTGCTGCCAGTCCCTGGCCCGCCGTTGCAGGACATCCGATCCGGCGGCTTCGTGTCCCGTGCGGACGTCGAAGCAGAAAGCAACATGGCGCTGCTTCTTGCTGCTATCGGACCACTTGAGCTTTGGGGAACTGCCAGCTTCCTTTCAGGATTTCCTGGCGCGGTCGGTACATCCGTGCGGTGTAGTTCCAGCCCTCGACGATGGGCAGGCAGTTCGGGATCTTGCCGTCGCATCCGCCGAACTGGACAGTCACCGAACCATCCGCGTTCTTCTTGGCCGTGACGTCATTGACCGAGTAGGCGTTGTAGTTGTTCTTCTCGAAGAAGCCCTTGGCGTTGTACAGGCTGACCGACCAGAACGCATCCACCGGAACGTTGCGTGGCACCGTCAGTTTGTAGATGGTCTTGCCATCGTTCTTTTCTGGCGTGAAGCTGGCGTAGCTCGCGTCCTTGTCCGGATTGCCGCCCCAGCCGGCGGCCGTGCCGATCAGGTGGTGGATGGGGTCGACCTGATCCTTCCTGCCGAAGGAGCGGTCGAAGCCCGAGTGCTTGGCCAGGGCGAGCAGGATGTTGCGAACCTCCTTCAAGCTGGATTCATCCCAGTTGGGCAACTCGAGCTTGCCGGTGTTCTTTTGGTCAAGCTTGATCGCGTCCTGCAGTTTGTGGACCGCCTCAAGGTCCTTGGGGTCCGCGGGATCCACCAGGGTGCGGACGGCCACGAAGGCATACCGCGTTCCCATGTTCTTCTGCGTGATCGCGCGTGGCTTGTTGTCGTACGCGACGAACTGCACGTAATGGTCTTCATTGAGCACCATCAGCGACATGAAGCGCTTGCCCGCGTTGGGCAGGGTGACTGTGGCGGGACCGGCCGCCAAGTCCAGAACCGCGAACGAATAGAGCGTGTCGCGGTTCATCCGGATGACGGTCTGGTTCTCGACTGAGGCAGGTTCCCGCGAATGATGGAACTTGCCGAGTCCACCGGCCACCTTGGCATTGCTTGCCAGGTAATTGTCCGTCTCCGCGCGGGTGAAGTTGTCGACCGTCACCGGAACGCTGCCCTGCGCCAGAGCGGCGCCGGACAGAACGGAAGTCAGAGCGCCTGCGGCAACCGTCGCAAGTACGGTTCGAATAAAGTCGAATGGCATGGGACGGATGAGACGGATGGGTGAAGACAGTCCGATAGTGGCAGACAAATGCATCAATAAGCAAGTCGTGGACACTCGATCCGACCGTACCATCTTCGGCGGCGATCTCGACACCGCAGGCGACCTCGAGCCAATAACCGGTTTGCAGCGGAGAGGTGCCGTTCTGGCCCGGCTCGAAGAAGTTCGGCAACGGATCGGTGACGCGCCGATGGCGTCCAGCCCGCCCGGCTGGAGCGGTTTGGCCAACCCGGCTCCGCGCCAGTTGAGCCCGCCGGCTCGCTGCCCGCCGCGTCGAGCCGGCTCTGGCGCGCCATGTCGACTGACCCGGCCCAGGACCAGATCGTGCTGCAGACCAGCCCGGACATAGGAATGTTCAGCGTCAACGCGTATCCGGTGGATGCCACCCAGCCCGTGCAGGCCTATTCCCTGCAAGGTTGCGGCGCCGTGACCCCGTTGTTCGATATGGTAATCATGTCCGGCGGCGGCTTGTTTTATGGGTATGACTGCGGAGGCGGCCTTGTCCAGTCGGGCTATGCCGGCGGCACCATACTGGGGGGCTCGGCGGGTACGCCATTGATCAGCCTGGCCATGATGCCGGACGGTTCGTCGCTGGCCATCGGCACCGACGGTTTTCGTTACCAAGGGGTATGGGCCTGGCCGTGGTTGACGCAGGCGGGCGCCGCGGGTTTTGGCGGGGTGAACTCCGGAATCATCCTGCCCGCCATGACCGCCAATAGCGCCATCTCGGTCGCATGGGACGCTTCGACTGCCATCACCCGATACGTCGCCGACAGCAGCGTCCAAAACATTTACATGGGCGGGGTTGCATTTGCCCGAAAGGCCGACGCCGCCAGCTTCGTGGAAGTCGACGGAGCCGGGCGGTTCACGATCTACCGGCTCAATCCTGGCACGACGGTGGTGAGCTCGACGAAGCCTCTCGCAGGCCCCGCTGGAAGCAGCGTCCCCACCGACTTCGCCGCCGCTGTCGACGCCAACGGCAAGGTGCGTCTCATTGTCCGGATGCCGAATGGATCGACCTGGGTGTACGACGAGCCCTGAGGCAATAGCAAACAGTGCCTGGCGACCGCCGGGCACTCCTCTCTGACCATGTACTAAGTCAGTTCGAACCAAAGCCCGCCGACCGCTCCCGGACAAAGATCGGCCATTCACATTTGAATGGCCGATGACTCAGAAGGGTCGATCAGAGACTATTCAGTCTGCCTGCATGGCGCCCGCACAGTTTGCGCCTCACGCGTCGCCACGGCCGTCCGGTGGCTCCACTCATGAATCCTGTTGTTCAAGCGCCCGCCAGTGATTTGACCAGTTCGTCGAACACCAGTCGCACGCGAGGCGCTACAGGGCCACGTTGGGGCCGGTAGACATAGAGGTCCCACGGACTTGGCTCGAGAGGTTGCATCACGCGCACCAGGCGTCCCGCAGCGATGTGTTCATCGGCCATGAACCCCGCAATCTGGCCAAATGCCAGGCCGGACAGCACCGCATCCAGTTCCGCTTCTGAATCATTGCTGGCGAACGTTGGCGCTGATGGCGTGTACTTGCGTCCCTGCGAGAACATCCATGGCCACGGGCGGCCTGTCGACAAGTCGTTCATGACCGTCGTTGGCAGTGTTTCGAGATCGTGGATGTGCATCGGCGTCCCCCTTCGATCGATCAGGGCGGGCGCGGCAACTACATAAAACCCATGCGCATTGACCTTGCGCGCAACGAACCGGTTGTCTCGCACGGGCCCGAACCGCACGCCAATGTCGATACGTTCGTCCACGACATCAGCGGGCGTGTCGCTCAGACTGAGGTCAATGCGCAGACCGGGATGTGCAATGGCCATGGTTGAGAGCGGTGGGAGCAATCCGATCCGACCCAGCGCTTTCGGCGCGGTAATGCGAACAATGCCAGCGTAGTCCTTGTCCTTGCTGGCTTCGCTTGGGGAGAACATCGCATCGATCAACGCCAGCCGCTCCCGCGCAGTCTGGGCGAGTGCCTCACCGAACGCCGTGATGCGAATATGGCGCGTATTCCGGTGAAACAGCAGCTCTCCCTGCAATCGTTCGAGCTCCTGGACTGCACGCGTCACGGCCTGAGGCGAAATGCCCAGACGGATGGCGCCATCCTTGAAGCTGCCGGCTTCGGCGGCCGCCACAAATATCCGCAACATCTCCAATCGGTTCAGCATCCCAATGCTTCCTATTTATGGAATTCTGAAAGCATATCATTTCCATTTTCTGAAATCGTTGGGTCGCCGATACTGCCCTCATCGCTTCAGTTCTTACGCAAAGGAGATGACATGAGCGCGAACATCGAAGG
>Ga0209051_1002832_pt1 | contig 11947 bp, 13 predicted proteins | sample AraplaCvi_mMS_r2_2_FD_184286 | JGI IMG/M metagenome (GOLD analysis project Ga0209051, IMG submission 184286) | Arabidopsis root microbial communities from North Carolina, USA - plate scrape MF_Cvi_mMS_r2 (SPAdes) (version 2) | ecosystem: Host-associated > Plants > Roots > Endosphere | place...
AGCCGAGCGTCGACATGCGCGTCATGTAGCTCTTGTGCCAGACGACGAACGCGATCGAGCGCCCATCGGGCGACCAGTGCGGGCTGACATGCGCGGCGCGCAATGCCGAGGCCCGCGCCTCCACGCTCGGCACGGTGAGCGGCCGCATCCCGGCGCCGTTGACGCCGCCGACGAACAGGAGCGTGTCCGGGCCTCCGTTCGACGGCACCTGCGCCGACACCACGAGGCGCCCGCCGTCGGGGCTCACGGCGAGCTCGCCCTCGGCCTGCGCGCCTTGGGGAAGCTCGAGCCGCGACGCCCCCAGGATGCCCCTGCGGACGTCGCCGAGGGCGACCTGCCTGCCGGCGATGAAGACGAACTGGCCGTTGGGCAGCCAGTCGAAGGCGCGGCGCCGGGCGAAGTCGCCCGAGGGCAACTCCTGCACGACATGCCCCGCGCGATCGAAGACCACGAGCGCGGGGTCGTCCTGCTCGTAGCGTCGCTTCCAGGAAGCGAGCAGGTAGCGGCCGTCGCGGGAGGGCTTCAGGTCGCTGTAGAAGCGCGGCTGGTCGACGCCTGGCAGCGCCGCCAGCGCGAAGCCGCCCGTGCGCGCGAGCGTCGCGCGATCGAAGAAGTCGACGTGCTGCGCGGGATCGAGGCGCACGAGGTCGCCCCCCAGCGGATCCGCGAACCACGTATCCTGCGCGCCGCGGGCCAGCGGCGCCTGCGCGGCGGCGCTGAGCGGCAGCGGCGTGCGTCGCCCGCTGCGCAGGTCCACGAGCTGCACCAGGTTTGGTGGCTTCGCGCCGACGAGCTGCAGCAGCATCGCGCCCTCCGCGGCGAGGGCGGCGGCGGGCGCGGACATCGTGGCGGCGACGAAGAGCGCCGCGGCGAGCATCCGGCGGGACGGGCGAGGGAAGGCGGTCCTCATCGCGCCCTCAGCCACGAGAGGTTGACGAAGCACGATTGCATGGCCATCTGTTCGCCGGTGTGCGGGTTGGTGACCATGAAGTGCTCGCTGTCGGGATCGGAGAGGCCGTCGATGGCGACGCTGCTCGCATCGGCAGGCAGCACGATCACGGGTTCGCAGCCATCGTAAACCGCGCCGTAGAAGTCGGGCGGGAACGCGACGCGGAAGGCGACGTAGTGCTGGTCGGGCGACCAGCGCGGGGCCCAGTGCGAGAGCGCACCGTCGAAGTCGCTCGCATTCTGCGACAGCGTCGTGAGCTGGCGCATCGCGCCGCCCTCGATGTCCGAGACGAACACCAGCCCCCGCGGCACGCGCGCGCCCGCCTTGTCGGGCATGTCCACCATCAGCGTCCAGGCGATCATCCGCCCGTCGGGGCTCACGGTGAGCGTGCTGCCCGCGCCGCTCTCGACGTTCGCCGGCAGCGCGACCGGAGTCGTCACGACCTCCTCGACGCCGAGCGTCGCCGTGTAGAGCGCCTTCCCGGCGAGGAAGACGAAGCGCCCGTCGGGCAGCCAGTCGAACGCGTCGCGGTAATCGAACCCGTCGTAGCCCGGCGCGGACACCTGCTGCACCACCACGCCGCCGCGGTCGAACACCGCGAGCACGGGCTCGTCCTGGACGTAGCGCTGGCGCCAATAGGCGAGCAGGTGCAGGCCGTCGGGGGACACCTTCACGTCGCTCGAGAAGGCGGGCAGGTTCACCCCGGGCAGCGCCGCGAGCGAGAAGCCGCCCGTGCGCGCCATCGTGCCGCGATCGAAGAAATCCACGTTGCCCTTCGTGTCGACGCGCACGAGCTCGTCGCCCGGGATGCCGGACATGCTCGCCGACCAGTTGTCCTTGTCGGCGCTGTCCGCCAGCGAGGTGGCGCTGCGGGGCAGCGCGGCGAGCTCGCCGGTGGCGAGACCCAGCAGCGAGCCGTCCGCGTCGTTCGCGCCGCCGAACGGGCGCGTGAGCAGCGTGCCCTGCATGAAGGCCTGCGGCGAGGGCGCCGGCGCCGGCGAGGGGCCGGGCGCCGGTGCCGGCGCACTCGCGCCGCCGCCGCCCCCGCCGCCGCAGCCGGCGAGTCCGACGGCGAGCACGGCAGCCGCGAGGCAGCGGACACGTTCGAGCGAGTTTGCGGGGTTCGTCTTCATGGCCTCTCCATCTCCGTTGCCGAAAAAGCGAACGGCGAGGCGCCTCGCGGCGACTCGCCTGGAAGGGCCGGCGCGCTCCGCGCGCCGGCCGGTGACCGACGCGGGCCTACTGCTTGCGCGCCATGCCGGAGAGCGCCTCGCCCAGCGACTTGATGGCGGTCGAGAAGGTGTTCTGGAGGATGGCGTACTCCTGGCTCGTGGCCTGGAACTTCGTCATGTCCTCGTTGAACTGCCGCGCGTTGTCGGCATCGCTGGCGCTGCCGCTCTGCTGCAGGCTGGACATCTCCTTCGAGAGATGCACCATTTCCGCGGCCTTCTCGCCGAGCGTGTGGCCCATCGCCTTCGCGATCGCCTGCAGCCAGCCGCCGCTGCCGCCGCCCTTGCCATGCGGCTTGCTGTCCTGATCGCCCATGTTCTCGAGGACGGCCCGGACCAGGTTCTGTTGGAACAGCTGCTGGAAGTTCTGGAGGGCGCTGCCCCACTGATCCCGCACGGCCTGCTGCACTTCCGGCGGAACGTTGTGGCGATGATCCCTCACCTCGCGGTCGACGGCGTCGTAGACCTGCGCGCGGGCATAGTCGGGCATGCCGTGGTTCTGCGAAAGATCGTCCGCCGCGCCCTTGGTGCCATCGCCGACGGCCTGCTGGATCTCGTTGCCGAGGGCCGCGCCAATGCTCTCGCCGATCTCCGCGCCCGCCGGGCCACCGAAGTAGGCACCGATGGCGCCACCCACGACGCCGCCGACGATGCTGCCAATGTTGTCGAGAAAGGACATTTCGGAACTCCTGATGTGCGCCGTTCCGGCGCGGTTGATGATCGCGATCCCTGCCGTCCCCTTCCGCGGTCGCGGCTTGAATCGGGTCGGCGGGATCGGTGAAGTCATTGAACTCGTTGCGGATCCTTTTCGTAAGCTGGGTCGGTTCCCAGCTGGGAATCGTCCCAATGCGGACCGTGCGAGTCGAAGGCCTCGTCGAAGGGATCCGAGCCATGTCGCGCATACCCAGTCAGGTACGAATCGGGAATCGACCTAGGGGTCGTGGGGCGGCTCGACGAGCGCCAGCCAGCCCGCGTGCGCGAGCGCGCCCGTCGACGCCGAGGCCGCGCCGCCGGGCAGGCGCAAGCCCAAGGGGACGAGCCGGCCCCGCAAGGCCTCCCTCCCTTCGGGCGCGCGTTCGAGCGCGAGGGGCTGGTCCCCGTCGCAATCACAGGCGGCCTCGCCGGACCACCCCATCAACTGCGGTGGCGTGACCCACAACGCCTGCGCCAGGCGCACGACGATCGTGCCCGGGGCATCGAGCGGGGGCTCGGCAGGATGCCCGGGCCCCCACCGCAGCCGGCCACGCGAGCAGGCCCACGTGGCCGGCCAGGCAGGATCGCGCGCGGCGCGATCACCGGCCGGGCGCAAGGTGCAGTGCCACATGCCGTCGCCCGCGAACGAAGCGCGCAGCAGCAGCCCCGCGCCGGGCTGCCGAAGCTCTGCCCACTCGGCATCCGGCAGGGCCTCGCGCGCGAGTTCGAGTGTCAATGGCAGCGTCTCCCATCCGATCTCGACGCCGCCCGCGCGGTCGTCGCGTGGCGGGGCCCGGCCGGCGAGCAACAGCGACCACGGCAGCTCGACGACCGCCGCGACGACATCGGTTTCCCAGCGCAGGCGCACGCAGGCCGACGCGGGCGCGGCCGCGGACATGGCCGCGGCGAGGGCCAGCGGTGCGGGCTGCAAGGGCTCGTCCAGCCAGTCCTCCAGCCAGCGCAGCAAGGGCTCCGCCTCCGCGAGCAGCAGCGCCGCCTGCAGGCTGGCGCCGGGGCGCGACGGCGCCGGGGCGGTGGCGCGCAAAGCGAGGCGCAGTTCGCCGTGACGGATGGGCGCGCGGAACTCGGTCGTCGCAGGCGCGGTGTCGTTCGCGGCCTTCGGCACGACATGCGGCGAGATTCGGGACATCGTTCGTCGTCCCTTCACTGCACGCAGCCGCTCGTGACCATGCGCACCAGGTGCACGAGCGAGGTCGCCTGCATCTTGTCCATCAGGTTCGCGCGGTGCAGGTCGACGGTCTTCACGCTCAGCCCGAGATCGCGGGCGATCGACTTGTTGATCTTGCCGGCCATCACCCCCTGCAGCACCTCGCGCTCGCGCGGCGACAGCCTGTTCATGCGGCGCCGGAAGGTGGCGACGCCCGCCTCGCCGTCGGATTGCGCCCGCGCGCGCGCCTGCGCGCCGGCGGCGCGCTCGAAGGCCAGCGCGAGGGACGTCTCCAGCGCCGTTTCCTCGAAGGGCTTCTCGAGGAAGGTGATCGCCCCGCGCTGCATCGCCTGCACGGCCAGCGGCACGTCCCCGTGGCCGGTCATGTAGATCACGGGAAGCACGATGCCCTCTGCAGTGAGCGCGTCGTGCAGGTCGAGGCCCGACATCTGCGGCATGCGGAAGTCCAGCAGGAGGCAGGCCAGCTCGCCCGTCTCGGGCGGCGGCACGGCGGTGCGCTCCGAGTGCCAGCGGCGCAGTTCCTGCAGCGCCTGCGCGGGCGAGTCGAAGCCCCGCACGAGGTATCCGGCGCCCGTCAGCCACCACGCGGCCGATTCGCGGAACTCGGTGTTGTCGTCGACGATGAACAGGGTGTGCGCTGTGCTCATGTTCGTTCTCCCTCGCGGTGGCCTGCCCGCAGGGGCAGCGCGACGTGAAAGGCGCAGCCGGCCGGCGTGCGGCGGCTGAACCAGAGGCGGCCGTGGTGCAGCTCGACGAAGCTGCGGCAGATGTTCAGGCCGATGCCCATGCCGCTCGGCTTGTTCGACGTGAAGGGCACGAACAGGCGTGCCTCGGTCTCGTCGCTCAGGCCGCAGCCCGTGTCGGTGATCACGACCTCGACCTGCGCGCCGTTCGCGCGTGCGTGCGCGCCCAGGACGCGCGGCGCGTCCGCCGGCACGTCCCGCATCGCATCGAGCGCGTTGCGGGCGAGGTTGACGAAGACCTGCTGCAGCATCACCTCGTCGCCGACGACCGGCCAGGCGTCGTCGATGCCGGCATCGAGCTCCAGCCTTACGCCGTCGCGCCGGATCTCCCAATCGAGCAGGCGCAGGCTCGCGCGCAGCGTCCTGGTGAGGTCGAAGGGCTCGCGCCGCGGCTGGCGCGAGTGGGTGTAGTCGCGGATGCGCGCGATGATCCGCGCCGCGAACATCGCCTGCTCGGTCGCGCGCGCGAGCGCCTGCCGGACGTCGTCCGTCACGGACGCCTCGCCGCTCCCGACGCGCATCTGCACGCCGCGCAGCAGGTTCACCACGGCCCCGATCGGCTGGTTCAGCTCGTGCGCCAGCGTCGTCGCCATTTCGCCGACCGACAGCAGCCGCGACGTGAACAGCAGCTGCTCTCGATCCTCCAGGTGCCGGCGGATGGCGAGGGCGTCGTCGGGCGGCGGCTGGAAGCCCTGCGGCCCACCCGGGGTCATCGGACTGCCCTCCGCGCTGCGCGCTCCGGCATGAGCGCTTCGGAACGGCCGCGCACGCTCATGGCTCCTCCTCGTCGACGTCGAGCCGCGTGACCGGCTGGCCGCGCGCGAGCAGGCGCTGGCGCAGGCGCTCGGCGCGGCCGGCGAGATGGTGCGGCGCCATGCCCTGGGCAGCCGTCACGCGCAGCATCCAGCCCGCGTCCGGGTCGCCGCTGACCCGCAGGACCCCGAGCGGGGTCAGCGGATCCTCGAGGGCGAACGTCCACTGCGATCCGCTGCCGGTGGCGCTGGCATGGCTGGCCGCACCGTCGGACGGCGACGCCATCCACGCCGCCGCGACCGTGGCCGCGACGTCGTTCGGCGTGAGCGATGCCGGCGCCGCGGCTTGCGCATCGGGAGGAACCGTCGTGACCAACAGCGACGGCATGGAGGCGAGCAAGGCCAGCAGGCTCCCGTCCTCGGGCCGCTCGTGCTGGCGGCGGGGCGATCGCTCCACGGGCGTGGCGACCCGATGCCGCACCGCCGCCCGCAGGCGGCTCTCGAACGCCGGCGCGGCGTCCGCGTCCGCGTGCGGCGTGTCGACGTCGCGAGGACGCTGCTCGCCCGGAAACGCCGAGGACCCACCCTCGATGAAGTTCATCGCCATGCGCCGGCTCCTCGCAGGGCGGCGGCTTCCGCCAGCTCGGTGGCCTGCAGTTCCTCGCGCGCGATGATCGCGGCGCGGGTCGCGCCGCGCAGCATGCCGCGGGCCTCGTCCTCGCGCAGGCGCTCGCGCATCCAGTGCGCGCGCGCCCGCATGAGCCGCTCGCGCGCGGCCTCGAGCTCCCGCACCTCGCCGCGCAGGGCGTACTCGTCGCGCTCGTGCTGCTCCGCGAGATGCTGGCGGCGTGCCGTGGCCGGCGCCGCGAAGCGCGCGAGCTCCTGGGCGCCCGGTCCGACGACCCACGCCGCCAACGCGGTGCGCAGCCGGCGCCATTCGGCGACGCGCGCCTCGCGGATTTCCACCGCCGCGCAAGCCTCCGCCACCTCGCGCCGGCATGCCTCGCAGTGCCGCTCGGCGGCCCGCGTGCGCAACGCGCGGAGGCGCACGAGCTGCGCGCGCTCGCGCACGGGGGACGCCTGCGAGGTCATCCGGCGATCTCCCGCAGGCGGCGCAGCGTGTCGTCGAACGCGCTCGACTCGTCGGGTGGCTGGCACAGCAGCGCGCGGATGGCGGGAAGCTTCGCGATGGCCTCGTCGGCGAGTGCGTCGCTGCCTTCCCGGTATTCGCCGACGCGCAGCAGGAACTCGATCTCCGCATGGCGAGCCATCAGCGCGCGCAGCCGGCCCGCGGCCTGCTGGTGCTCGCGCGAGGCGACGCGCGGGAACACGCGGCTCGCGCTGGCCAGCACGTCGATCGCGGGGAAGTGGTGCGCCTGCGCCAGCGGTCGCGAGAGGACGAGGTGCCCGTCGAGGATGGAGCGCACCTCCTCGCCGACCGGGTCGTTGCCCTCCTCGTCCTCCACCAGCACGGTGTAGAAGGCCGTGAGCGAGCCGCGATCGTCGTTGCCGGCGCGCTCGAACAGGCGGGGCAGCTCGGCGAACACCGAGGGCGGGAATCCCCGCCGCACCGCCGGCTCGCCGATCGCGAGGCCGATCTCGCGCAGCGCGCGCGCGAAGCGCGTCACCGAGTCCATGAGCAGCAGGACGTCGTCTCCGGACGCGCGAAAGCCCTCCGCGATCGCGGTGGCGACGTGCGCCGCCCGCACCCGCTCCATCGCGGGGCGGTCGGACGTCGCGACGACCACGACGGAGCGCTCCAGCCCCCGCGGGCCGAGCGCGTCCTCGAGGAACTCGCGCACTTCGCGCCCGCGCTCGCCGACGAGCGCGACGACGTTGATGCGGCGTGCGCCGGTGTCCGTCGCGTCCACGTTCGCGGCGCCGCGCGCGAGCATGCCCAGCAGCGTGGACTTGCCGCCGCCGGCCATGGCGAACACGCCCAGCCGCTGCCCGCGTCCGACGGTGAGCAAGGCATCGACCGCGCGCACGCCGGTGGGCAGCGCGGCGCGCACGGGCGCGCGCGTGAGCGGCCCCGGCGCCTCGGCGTAGAGCGCGCCGCGGGCAGGCAGCGGCGGGAGAGGGAGGCCGTCGAGCGGCCGCCCGAAGCCGTCGATCACGCGGCCCAGCAGGCCGTCGCCGAAGGCCACCTGCGAGGACGACGCGAGCACTTCGACCTCGGCGTCGATCGCGAGGCCCTGCAGCGGCGCGAGCGGCACGAGCAGCGCGTGGCCGTCGCTGAAGCCGACGACCTCCGCCGCGATGGGCGCCGCCGCCCCGCCGCGATCCAGCACGCGGCATTGCTGCCCGACGCGCGCGTGCACCCCGCTCACGCGCAGCAGCGTGCCGAAGGCCTGCACGACGCGGCCGCGATGCGCGAGCGTGCGCGTGCGCCTCAGGGTCTGCACGAGCTGATGGTCGAGCGCGCGTTCCATCAGGCGTGCCCTCCCGCCTCGGCCCACGCGGTCTCGATGCGGCGCAGCTGCGTCTCCAGGCCCGCCAGCGTGGTGCCCGCGCGCGTGACGAGGCGGCACTCGAGGCGATCGAGCGCCGCATCCTCCTGCACGGAGAGCTCGGGGCCGCCCGCCTCGGCGCGCAGCGCGCAGCGCTCGCGCACGGCATCCGCCACGCCGGGATGCACGACGAGCGTGGCGGCCTCGTCGTCGAGGAGCTGGGCCACGGCCTGGTGCGCGAGCCGGGTGACGAGCTCCGCGGCATCGAGATCGCCCGCGAGCTTGCGCACGACCTCCAGCGCCAGGTCCGCGACGCTGGACTGCGCCTGCGCGCGAAGTGTCGCGCGCTCGCGCTGCGCGGCCGCCTCGATCGACGTCAGCCGCTGGGCAAGCACTTCGCGCATCGTCCGTTCGCCGTGCGCCAGACCCTCGGCATGGCCGTCCGCCCGCGCGCGCTCGGCCGCCGCGGCCGCGCGGGCTTCGCTCGCAGCGAGACGCTCCTGCAGCACCGCCGCCAACGCCTCGACATCGGCCAGCACCCGAAGCTGGGGCGGGAGGAACACGCGCTGCGTCGTCGCGATGCTCGCGTCGCCGGTGGCGAAGAGGGTGACCCAGGTCACTGGACTACCCTCCGCGCTGCGCGCTCCGTCATGAGCGCTTCGGAGCGGCCGCGCACGCTCATGGCGAGAGGCCCTCCGAGGCGAGCAGCCGCAGCCCCTCGTGCACGATGGGCTGCGCGATCGCCGGTGGGCATAGCGCGCTCTGCGCGCGTGCGAGCGGCAGCCGTGGGGCGGCGAAGTGGCGCATCCAGGCCGCGCCGAGGCTCCCCAGGAGCACCGCGCGGCCCGCGCCGTCGAGGAGCGCGGCGAGCTCGTCGTCGGGCGGCAGGGAGGGCGCCTGCATCGGCAGCGCGGGATGTCGCAGCACGCTGTCGAACAGGCTCGCCCCGATCAGCGCGCGCGCCGCCTCGATCTGCGCCCCGGCGATCCACAGGCGCATGCCCGGGGCCGCGAAGAGCGCGCCGACGATGCGCACGAGGCGCGCGCGGGCGGGCGGAGCCCACAGGCACCACGGCGGAAGCTGCGCGAGCTGCGCCCAGTCGGACGGGGCGCCCTCGTGCGCCGGCGCTTCCGCCGCGAGCGCGCGCGCCACGTCGGCGCGATGGGCGCGCAGCGCGCGTGCGGCGGCGATCCGCGGGCCGGTCATCGTCCGCGCTCCGTCGAGACGAGCGGCTCGATCGCCGCGGTCGCCGCGGGCCTGCGCCGGCGCCACGCCCACAGGAGGCCGCCGGCCACGACGATCGCTCCACCCGCCGCCGCGAGCAGCAGGAGGGCCGTGTCGAGCCACGACGGCGCCGCCGGCGCGGGCGGCGCCGCGCCGCCCTGCCACGCCTGGGCCGGGAACAGGGCCACGGTCACGTTCTCGTACGGCAGGCCCTCGACGCTGTTGACGACCAGCGCCTTGATCTGCCCCACGCTGCCCGACAGGTCCACGCCCGCGCGGTGCTTGATGAACACCGCTGCCGCGGCGGGCACGGGCTTGTCGACGAGCGGATCCTTGTCGGGCAGCGCGAGCTGCACGCGCGCGACGACCACGCCGTCGATGTGCGACAGCGTGTTGGCGATCTCCTGCGAGAGCGCATGCGTCAGGCGCGCGCGCTCCTCGAGCGGCGACGAGACGAAGCCGTCCTTCTTGAAGACGTGGCCGAGGCTGTCGAAGCTGTCGCGCGGGTAGCCATTCGCGCGCAGCACCGTGATCGCGCGCGCGAAATCGGCGCGCGACGCCGTGACGGCGAAGGCCTGGCCTTCGCGCGCTTCCTTCTCGGCATCGAGCCCCGCGCCGCGCAGCACCGCGACCATCTCGTTGGCCTGCTGCTCGTCGAGCTGCGTGTACAGGTCCTGCGCGCCGCAGCCCGCGAGCGCGAGCAGCAACGCCGCCGTGGCGGCACGCGCCGCGATCCGCGGCGGGCGCCACGAGGCGGGCATCGTGGAAGGTCGCATGGCCGCCTCAGCTCTGCTGGCGGAAAAGCTGCTGCAGCCCGTCCGACGCGCGGTTCGCCATGTTGGACGTGAGCTCGCAATGGAACATGAACTCCTGGCAGCGCACGGTGAGCGCGATCACGTCGCCGGGCGTCATGTCCTTGCCGGCGCGCAGCGCCTCGACCGCCGAGGAATGCAGCGTCGCCGCCTCGCCGTTGATGTGCTCCAGCGGCTGGAACAGCGCCTGCACGGTGCGGCCGACGCGCGTGTCCGCGTGCGCCTGCAATGCACCGTGGCCGCCGCGCGCCTCGGCGGCGTGCAGCGCATTCTGGAAGGCCGAGAGGTCGGTGAGCGACACGCCGTAGCCCGCCTGCAGGGTGGCGCCCTGCGCCGTGGGAAGCATCGTCGCCAGCAGGCTGGCGGAGAGATCGATGGACATCGTGGGGTCTCCTTGCGCCGGGGGCGGGCACGCCTCCGGCGGCCCGAAGGCTGGGGTCACTGCTTGCGCGCCATCGTGTCGAGCGCGCCGCCGACGGCCGTCAACGCGGTGTGCGAGCTCTCGCTGAGGTAGCTCATGCGCAGGGTCTCGGCGGTCAGCTTGGTGATGGCCTCCGGGTCGTCCTTGCCGGTGCCGATCGCGTCCGACATCGTCGTGATCGTGCCGGCCTCGTCCTCGAGCGTCTTGCTCCAGGCCGCCGCCATCGCCTCGAACCAGCTGCCGGACGAGGACGACGAGCCGTAGGCGCTCGTCTGCGTCAGCGGCGCGGTGGCCATCAGCGAGAGGGGATTGATGGGCGTGGTGGTCATGGGGACTCCTTTCAGTGCGGGTGGGTCAGAAATCGAGTTCGCTGCGGCGGCCGTCGCGCTCGAGGAGGACGCGGTGCGCCTCGATCGCCTCGATGCGGTCGCCCGTGGGCAGCAGCGCACCGAGGAAATAGCGGGTTCCGTCGGCGGTGGCGATGTAGGGGCTGGGGCCGGGGACGAGGGCCGCCACGCGCTTGCCGGGATCGTCGGGGACGGGCCGGTCCTGGGGCGGCGGCACCGGCGGGGCGTTGTGCACCTCGAGGCCCGCGAGGCGCGGCACGTCGCGCCGCGCGGTGGCCACGGCGCGCTGCAGCAGGTTGTCGTCGGACGCCTGCGCGTCCACGCGGACGCGGCCGCCGCCGTCGTAGCCCGCGCGGACGGGCACGCCCTGGACGCGGAAGACGTCGTCGACGGCGCCGGCGAGCTGCTCGCCCGTCGTCACGTCGATGCGCGCGTCCACCAGGCCCGCGCGCGCGACCGCGTTGCGCAGCGCCTCGAGCTGCGCGTTCGTCTCGAGCAGCCCGCTCACCGTGGTGCCGGATGCGTCGGCATCGACGCGCAGCCCCTTCAGGCCCGGCTGCTCCGCGAGCAGGCGGGTGAGCGCGAGCCGCGGATCGGTGGCGGCCAGCGGCGCCACGGCGCCCAGCCGGCCGAGCACGAGCAGCAGGGCGGCGGCGATCGCGAGGACGCCGCCGAGGAGGGCCAGGCGACCCTCGAGGCCGCGCGCCCGTCGCGGCGCCAAGCGGTCCGCGGACGCCGGCGGCCAGGGCGGCGACGCCTGCGAGGCCGGGCCCGGGGCACCGCCGGCCTCGCCGGTCGTCGCGGGCACGTCGTCGTGGCCGGCGGCCGGGCCAGGTTCGTGCTCCCACGCCGCGCTGCCTTCCTCGCCGAGCGCGAGCACCGTGGCGCCCAGGCGCAGCGGCGCGTACAGCGGCCACTCGGCGTCGCTGCCGGCACCGAGCAGGCTCGTGCCGAGCCGTGCCTCGCCCGCGAGGACGTGCACCCGCGCGTGCGACCGGCCGCCACGCGCGGCGATGCGTACCCGGGTATCTCCGATGAGATCGTCGCGCAGGCGCACCTCGCAGGCGGCCGAACCCTGCAGGCCGCCGATCTCGAACGATTCCCAGCGCACGGCCGCGCGCGCGCCGCGCTGCTCGCC
>Ga0209051_1002837_pt1 | contig 11942 bp, 10 predicted proteins | sample AraplaCvi_mMS_r2_2_FD_184286 | JGI IMG/M metagenome (GOLD analysis project Ga0209051, IMG submission 184286) | Arabidopsis root microbial communities from North Carolina, USA - plate scrape MF_Cvi_mMS_r2 (SPAdes) (version 2) | ecosystem: Host-associated > Plants > Roots > Endosphere | place...
ACTCTTAGCACTGCTCGTGCCAATAAAGTTGCGCCGCAAGAAGATGCTGTCCGGGCTCAGGTTGATGCCCTCCTCAATGGCCGAGAGCGCCGTCTTCCAATTCTTAATCTCTATCGCCGCCGAGACTCGATCATGAAACTATCTGCGCAGCATAAGTCTCGCCTTCAGCAATCCGCTCCTCTTCGGCATTCTTTGCTTCCGCGCTGGCGCGCCAGCTGCCGTCAATCACTTTTGGCAGAACGTCCTCGAGCATAACCAGATCACCGATAAAGGCGATGCGACCGTCTCGGTCGACAACGAACGTCTTTGGAACGTGGAACGACAGGCTGTCTATGAGCCAATCCTCATCCATTTCGCCTGAGTGGTCGAGTCCGATCCGCATGTTCGTATTCGGGAGCGATTTGGTTATGGACGCGTCCACCTGGGCTCGGGCGTCGTCAGCCGTCGCAGCTTCCTCACGTGCTGCGATCCCGATGAACTCAACTCCCGTGTCGATGAATTTCTTGTGCAACTTCGCCAGGTCGGATAGCTCCGGCTCGCAATAACCGCAGGTAGTCGAAAAGAACTCAACAATGTATATCTTGCCGAGCTGGAAGTTGGAAAGCGGATCGCCGCGCAGCCAGTTCTGCACTTTGATAGACGGGGCTGGAGAGTCGAGATTTAAACTAGAAGTCACGTCTTGTTCCCCACAGTGTTTTAGCCGGCGTTTCGCGCGCCAGGAATGAGCTTGTCCTGCCAAGTGTCAGGTCGATTTGTTTTGATATTGAAAGGCCATCGCGGCGAACGTTCCATCGGTTGGACAAAAGACGTTTGTGATCTCGTCTTGTGAAATGGCTTATGCGGGTGCGCGCCATTGCAAATTCCTTCTTATGAGAGCGTGACGATAGTCACCGTCGTGACGGGAAGGTGCCGAGGTCTAAAGCAGATGGAGCAGGAGGCCATTCCAGAGCTCCTCGCTATGTAAGTCGATTGCTGGAGGTTCGGCCTCCTTCCGATGCCGGTCAGACCGGGGCCGTGTCGCAGTCAATTGTCTGCTTCCCGACGACGACGATACTAGGCGTCTGAAGCCCGGCACTTGTTTGATACAGACCACGATGTGCATAGGCGTTAAGCTCCCAATCGGATTTGGGCTTTAGGGACCCGGCTTACTCTGAGCACTACTCGTGCCAATCAGGTTGCGCCGGTAAACCTCCGAGATTGCACATGTTTCGTTGTCGCTATGCGGAGGGGTTTTGTAGGGTTGCCGACATGTCGTGTCGCAATCCGCTCCGATCACAACCGCGAACGGAGGGCGGTTCGATGGGCTTCAGGTCGGCAACTCCATGATAGCTGCGCCACTAGCCGGAAGATTTAAACGCCAAACAATGCGCCGGAAGATAGCACGGGGACTGAAGTTCTGGTGCCGTGGGCGTGTATCGAGCTTCGGTTTACCGTTGATAATCTGACTAGCGACACCGTATGCGCGATCAGAAGCACAGCGATCGAGAAAATAACGCTGCGGGCGCCTAGTGAGGTTGGACAAGCGGTTTAGCTGATGTTGCGGCGTGAGCAGGATCATTGCCAGAAGCGTGGAGAAACCCTTGCTGGAAATATCAATCGAAAGCCGTCCATAAACGCTGCTGCAGCCTGCCGAACTCTTGAGTCCTCACCGCCTCAATCGTCATATCAACGCCGTTCTGATCGGTTGGGCTACCGTATCCCCAAATGAACAAGCGGAAGCCACATGATCTGACGCGACTTGCTGCATTGAGCCAGCGCCAGTTTGTGGTCCTTCAGACGCATGACAACAATTTGCGACGTTGTCTTCACCTTTGTCAGATCAGCGACAAAGGCTACCTCCTCGATTGCGCGGCTTTTCCGCGTCAACCGGCGCTCGAGACATGGCGACCTATGGGAGAAGATTACTTTGTGGGCGGCGGCTGAGCGCGGGGCAGGCTGGTGTCGTTCGTAAGGACGAACGGATCAGGCGGTTGGAGAAAATGGTCGCGCTTTCGCGCGGGCTCCCTGTGGCCGCAAGTTCGAGAAGGTCGATCCTGGGTAATTGATCTCGCAGTGAAGGACCTTGAGAAGATGGAATAGGAAGCCGACGCCATTTGCGCATATGTCCAAGACAAGGACAGCACCTTGCGCAGCGCAGCCCAAGTTCATGCGCTGTCGCGGCATTCGGAGGCTATGGAGGCGCGCGGCACGCGGCAGATCTTTACCCACTAGGTGTGGCGAATGCCCGCTCGCCGGGCGGTGGCCGACCGCAGTGGGAGGACGGCTGCATCCGACGTCGCCAGACAACGGCTCCCCTTCAACCAAGTGAAGGGCGGAAAGCATGACGGCTCTGGATGAGGACAAAATCTGCGCTACCGGGAGATCATTCTCCGCTTCAGATCTGGCAATTTTGGGTTGGAAACCTGCAGTCGCCAAGGGCCGCGTCACTTAGTGCATTTCCGAATTCCAGAGCGCTCCGCTTCAACCGCGGACAGGCTTTCATGCGAATCAGGGAGGTAACGGACATGCGTGATGGCATTTTCGCTAACCCAAAAAACTGACCTTTTAACGCTAGCGCAGCAGTCGGCGCAGGGCGCTCTTCGACAAACGGGCAAGAAGGGTATCGGCGATGGGCCACGGCAAGGGCCGGCAAATCCAAGCGGAAGCCCTAAGCATAAGCTGGTAACGGCGTGCATCTTCTTGGTTCTCCCATGACTTTGCCGCCGGCACATTCGTCTCCGGCACTTTCCTCTCGCCAATCGCAAAGGCCATCTTCTCCGACGGGGCATCTTTGCTGACGGAGCGCCAACCGCAAGACGCCACACTACAGGGCGGTGACATGCACCTATCAGAATTACCTTATCGACAACGGCGCCGGGGGATATTTCGATTTTGGTGTCGCTAGTCAGATTATCGACGGCAGACCGAGCTCGATACACGTCCACCGCACCAGAACTTCAGTCCCCGTGCCATCTCCCGGGGGATTATTCGGCGTTGAAATCTTCCAACTCGTGGCGCAGCTATCATGGACTTATCCCACCTGAAGCCTATCGAACCGCCCCTTCATTCGCGGTGGTGATCGAGGCGGATTGCGACACGACATGTCGGGAACCCTACAAAACCCCTCGCATAGCGACAACGAAACATGTGCAATCTCGAAGGCTTACCGGCGCAACCTGATTGGCACGAGTAGTGCTCAGAGTAAGTCGGGTCGCTAAAGCCCGATCGTGGTCCCCGACCTGATTGGCACGAAGGGAGACTGACATGGCAGGAATGCGAAAAAAGATCACCCCCAGCCCTGAGAGCGAACAGCGCGAGGTCAAGGCGTCCGATCTCGTTGTCCGGGCGCTTGAAAACGAGGGGTCACGGTCATCTTCTACATCCCCGGCGAGGAAACCATCGACCTCGTCGAGTCGCTGCGCAACTCGACGATCAAGCTCGTGCCGACCCACACCGAGTGGGCCGCGGCCCTCATGGCCGCCAACTGGAGTCGGCTCACCGGCCGCACTGGCGTCTGCATGGCCACCTGCGGTCCGGGCGTGCTCAACTTCCCGAACGGCGCGGAATATGCCCGGCTCCCTATCGGCGGTTGGAATCGGCGAAGGCGATCTTTCCAAGCTAGCGAAGGATGCGATGAAGCAAAAGGAGCGCCTCCTGATCAACAATCCGCGCGAGCTCGACTACGATCACGCCCGGGCGATCTATGCCAGCGCGCTTGCGGGAGTGAGCCGGCCATGACCCCGAGCTCGGACGACCAACCGGAATTCTCGCAGATGCTGCTGCGCATGTCGGAAATGTGGCGCAGCAACATGGAGCAGTCAGAGGAGGTTGGAAAATTGTGGTTCAACTCGATGATGCCCTTTTTCACCATGCGCGCGGCTGACAGCAGCCTGTTTGCCGCCGCACAGGGCGGCGAGATCTTGAAAACTATCAAGCGCATGGTGGAAGGCCCGCACCTTGCCGACATGTGCAACCTCGACCGGCAGGTCTACGCGCTGATGGCTGCCTGGATGGACGTGGGCCAGCGCATGGCGGCCTATCACGCCATAGCCTCCGTGCCGTGGAGCAAGGCCTATGAACGCTACAGCGCAACGCTCGCCGGCACGAAGGAAGGAGACGCCAAGGATTTCGGCTGGCGCAAGGCTTTCGACAAGTGGAGGGACATTGCGAACAAGGAACTGATCAGCAACCTGCGCTCTAAGGATTTCCTCGCCGCGCAGCGCGAATTGCTGCTCGCCGCGCTGGACCTGCGCACCTGCCAGCAGCAAATGACCGACAGCGTCGCGAAGCTGTTAGGCGTTCCGAGCCAACACGACTTCGACGAGCTGACGCGGCAGTTCACGGAACTCAGGCGGGAGGTGCGCGCCAGCATAAGGGCACAGCGCGATGAAGTCGAAGGTGCAGGCGGCGTCGCCACACAACCAGGAAAGGGATAAGCGATGACCGAACCCCGCAAAACCGCCTTCAACAGCATCCTGAAGGATTTCGCCGAGAATGTCGGCAAGTTTTACAAGGGCGCGGACGTGCTCGCCGGCATCCGCGACGAGGATGTCGATGTCGGAACAACCCCGAAGACGCTCGTCATGCGCCGCGACAAGGTGAAGCTGTTTCGCTACGAGCCGACGGTCAAGCGCACCGTTGAGACGCCGGTCCTCATCGTCTATAGCCTGGTCGGCCGCTACACTATCGCGGACCTCCAGCCCGACCGCTCGCTGGTGCGTAGCCTGCTCGCCGAGGGCGTCAACCTTTGGCTGATCGAATGGGGCAAGCTCGGCCGCGCCGAGCGCTGGCTGACTATGGACGACTATGTCGACGACTATATCCACGAGGCGGTGCACCGGATCTGCCGCGAGACGGGCCATGACAAGGTAACGCTGCTCGGCATCTGCCAGGGTGGCGTCTTCACCACCTGCTATGCGGCGCTCCACCCGGAGAAGGTCAAGAACCTGGTCCTGACCATGACGCCGATCGACTTCCACGCCGATATCGACGACCCGGAGCCCAGTCACGGCCTCCTCAACATCTGGACGCGCGCGCTTGCGCCCGAGGATATCGACCGCATGGTCGATGCGCTGGGCGTCATCCCCGGCGAACTTATGAGCTTGATCTTCTCGCTCATGACGCCAATGCAAGCGCTGACTAAGTACAATGTCGAACTCTTCGACATCGCCGGTGACAAGGACCGGCTGATGAACTTCCTGCGCATGGAGAAATGGCTGGCCGATCGACAGGACCACCCAGGCGCAGCCGGCCGGCAATGGCTGAAGGAGCTCTATCACGAGAACCGCCTGGTCGAGGGCAGGTTCGAGCTGTTGGGCCGCATCGTCGACCTCCGCGCGATCGACGTGCCCGTGCTCAACATCTTCGGCCTGGACGACCATATCATTCCGGCGACCTGTTCCAAGGCGCTCGGCGGTCAGATCGGCGGCACAGACTATACGGAGGTTCCGTTCCAGGGCGTGGGGCATGTCGGCGTGCTCGTTTCGAGCAAGTCGCAGGGCAAGCTCGCCAAAAGCATAGTTGAATGGCTCCAGCCACGGGACGGGTAGGGGATAGCGATAGCAAACAAGATTTGCTCCCCGCCGAAGCGGTCACGATCATCCGTTCGGGCGATACAGTCGCCTTTTCCGCTTGGAGGCGGGATGTCTCCAATAGAACACAAAATCTCCTCCGAATAAGCTCGGAGACTGATGAAACTGCTTGGAGGTGCTGCCCAACTGGACCTGGGCAACGTTCGAGCACCAGAACAATCCAGGCCGTTGCGATTATACCGGATGCCATGATGCCTATGGTGCGGTTGTCGCCGACGTGGACGCGAATGAGGTCCTTGATCGGCCCTACAGCGCCTGTGCAAAGAACGACGCACTGAAAGCGGTGCTGGGCTCTGCAGGCCTTTCACCCGTGTGGGAACATTACTGCCTGAAGGGCAGCCAGACCGACTTCGTCTCGGCGACCGGCGTGCCTACGCAACTTGGCAATTCGGTAACGGAGGCCGGATTCGCGGACACTTCGTCCTGCATCACCTGCCATGCGCGTGCCGCCGTCAACGCGAAGGGAATAAAGACGACGCCAGCAGGATTCGTCGACCCGCCGATCCCGGCGCTCTGTCCCAGTCCATCCGGTCCCGGATCCGAATTGGTTCTGGACCAATCCCGGCAAGCTCGACCAGGCAGCCGTTGCCATGCAGACGGATTTCATCTGGTCAATTGCCCGCTTTGCAATCGGGGACTAACACCGGCCCCGTCATGACGCTGCCCAAGAAAGCGACCGACGAAAGCTGGCCGGCGATGAAGATCTGGGCATGACCGCTATGTTCGCCATCGGCGCCCGGTCCGGCATCGTCCCGGCAGCGGCACGGACCTAGCCGCGCCGGTTTCGCGGAGCACGAGACCTGGATCTTGCGCGCGAGCGGCGCAATGTCCTGCGCCAGACCTCTTTCTGAATTCAGCCGGCTGGCGCGGATGTCGAAGGCACGGGTTGTGCGCTTCGAGGTCGTCCGCCGCACTGCAACGATCGTCATGTTGTGACAAGAATCTGGATCGTTTCAATTCGCGAGTCCACGTCTTAGGCTAATTAGGGACAAGCGGGGCCGCACGATCCGTGGCCAGAAGGGCCATACGGGGTACATCGAAGGTCGTGGCACGCTGGGTCGAGTGGTCCCTGTGCGGAGGCCCCGCCGGCATGGAGGATTGTTCGTCCCGCCGAACACGAGCCCAAGCCGGACCCCGGAGCAGATCGCCCAAAAAAATCTTGTTCCGCCCTAAGAGGAATTGAGAACAAGAATTCCCTGACGAAAGTATGCAGCCGTAAGTTTCCTGGCGCGGCAAAGTGCTTGTTGACGGCACAGGACATATGCTAAATCGTGACAGTCTAAACACATCGTATACGAGAGAAACCTCCACCGGGAAACTTATGCCGCATTCTGAGAATCCAAGCTTTCAGACGGAGAAAGCGTCGGAGCGCATTTCGCGCCATGCCAATGAAATTGCGGCTCGCCTAACCAAGCGGGGGGCAGTTCCTAATTTCGGAGAACCCGACGACAGGACCCTTCGCTCGTTCTCCTTGGGCGAGGTTGCCGAGATTCTCGGCGTGTCGGGCAGTTATTTGCGCCAGTTGTCAATTGATGGGCTGGGGCCAACACCGGAACTAGGGACCGCAGGACGGCGCTCCTATACGCTTCGACAGATCAACGAACTCCGTGCCTATCTCGCTTCGGCCCGTCAGAAAGAGGCTTTGAAGTTTTGCCCGCGCAGGCGCGAGGGTGAGAAACTCCAGATCATCTCAGTAGCCGGCTCCGCAAGCACCACCACATCGCTCTATCTGGCTCAGGGCCTTGCACTTCAAGGATACCGCGTTCTCGCCATAGACCTCGATCCGAATGGCTCATTGTCGAAAATGTTCGGTTATTATTTTCCAGATATCGGTTTTCCCGACCACTACGTGAGCATGTATGGCGCTTTAAGCTATGATGACGATCGGTCCAGTATGAGCTCTGTAATCCGACCCACCCATTTTGATGGTCTTGATCTTGTGCCGGGTACTTGCGAGCTCGAAATATTCGAACGGGAAAGTACGAAGCGCTTCCATAGTGAGGACTTGAGAATCGCAGACGTTAGCATCAAAATGGTGTCTGCGCTCAAAGAAGTCGAGGCGAATTACGACGTCGTCGTTATCCGCTGTGGAGGTGGAAGCTTTCTGACCGCAGGTGCGTATGAAGCAGCGACCGGCGTGCTGTTGACGGTCCGCCCTGAATGGCCTGAGATCACGTCAATGACCATGTCCCTCAGCGTTTTATCGCATTTCGTCTCCTTGATCGAAGAGGCTGGAAGGTCGGTAAATCATGATTTCACCAAATTCTTGGTGACAAGACACAGCCCGCGTGACGTCTCGCAGCAGGAGGCAGTCGCACTACTGCGGGACTCCCTGGGGCATGATCTGTTGACTGTGACCGTCTGGGAATCGGACGCGATCCGAGACGCGGGGGTCAAAAAGCGATCGTTGTATGAGTTGGTAGCCGGGGCGGTAGGCCGATCGGCGTACGAGCAAGCGATGGAAACACTGAATTCCACGAATGCGGAGGTAATGGACATCATATCCGAGGTTTGGGGCCGTCCCCCGATGTATGTGATGAGGGCTTCGCGCACTGCAGGTAAGGCGAGTTCCTAATCGAGAGGACTTAATGGTTGTATCATCAATGCCGGCCACGCCGCGTGCGTCTGGTGATTGCCGCCTGTCTCGAAGGAAATCGAGATCCCTGGTCGCAGAATCCACCGACCAGAATGGCGCCAGGCGTCCCATCGTCGAAAACAGCCTTCGTGAGCCGCTCGGCCCGGCTACGATCGATATGATTGGGATTAGGATAATCAGGGGCGTGCAACGAGCTCAAAGCTCGTAAATTCGATCTAGACCTAATCCGCGTAACGTCATACAGGCCCGCAGTGCATATGATGCCGCAACGATGGGGCCTGACACATGACCGCGCCCGTTCACATGCTCAAGAAAGCTCGACGCCTACTTGCATGGCCCTGAGCATTTATAGGAAGGCCGCCCCAAACACCCCTACCGCCGAACCAATGTTGTTTCCGACATACCCGATCGCGTGGATCGGGTCGACTGTGCCTAACCCGACCGCTCCCGTGACAATCTCAACTCCGCCGGCCTGATATTTGTTCTGCAGCTGTAAGGTCGGGCACCGCCGATGGTCCGCCACAGGTGGCTCAAAATTCGGCGGTGCACACTTCGTCCGGCTGGAAATTCGCGGGGCACGCCACGCTACTGGTTCTGCACTTCAATTACAGGAAGCCTCTCCAAAATAATCTATCATGCAGATACCGTCCAAAAACGCATCGAGCAATCGCCGCCGCCCAAGCACGTATTGTGGGCAGCTAGCGAACGCGATGGAATAAAGCCAGGATGATGTCCCGAGAGGTGGTGTAGCTCGATAGCGGTGGTCATCGGCTTTTTCCGGTAGGGTTGGGTTGTTCAAGCACAACCTGATGGAAAGACCACCGATGACCAATGACATGATGGACCTGCGCTCGCTTGTTGAGAAGAGCGCTGATGCGGATTTGCTGCGCGAGATGATTGGCTTTGCGGCCGAGAAGTTGATGGAGCTGGAGGTTGGCACGAAGACCGGTGCGGCCTACGGCGAGAAGAATGACTTTCGACTTGCTCAGCGTAACGGATATCGCGATCGCGACTGGGAGACCCGAGCTGGAACTGTTGAACTTCGAATTCCAAAGCTACGCACTGGCAGCTACTTCCCGAGCTTTCTGGAGCCGCGTCGCATGGCTGAGAAGGCTCTGACCGCGGTGATCCAGGAAGCCTATATCCAGGGTGTTTCGACCCGCTCGGTCGATGATCTGGTCAAGGCGATGGGCATGAGTGGTATCTCCAAGAGCCAGGTATCTCGGCTTTGCGAAGAGATCGACGACAAGGTGAAGGCCTTCCTTGAGCGTCCGATTGAAGGCGACTGGCCATACCTTTGGATCGATGCGACCTATCTTAAAGTCCGGCGAGGCGGCCGTATTGTGTCTGTCGCGGTTATCATCGCTGTGGGCGTCAACACGGACGGTCGCCGCGAGGTTCTTGGCATGGAAATCGGCACCTCTGAAGCCGAGCCGATCTGGACGGAGTTCTTGCGCAAGCTGACCCGGCGCGGTCTGCGCGGCGTCAAGCTGGTCGTCTCCGACGCACACGAAGGCATCAAGGCCGCCGTGTCGAAGGTTCTCTCAGCAACCTGGCAGCGCTGCAGGGTCCACTTCATGCGCAATGCGTTGGCTCATGCCGGCAAGAGCGGCCGACGCGTGGTCTCAGCCTTCATTGCAACGGCCTTTGCCCAAGACACGCCGGAAGCCGCCAGCCAACAGTGGCGCAACGTCGCCGATCAGATCAGGCCGAAAGTGCCGAAACTCGCCGGCCTTATGGACAGCGCCGAGGAAGATGTCCTCGCATACATGACCTTTCCTAAGCAGCACTGGACCAAGCTGCACAGCACGAACCCGATTGAGCGATTGAATGGAGAAATCAAGCGAAGGACAGAGGTCGTCGGCATCTTTCCAAACGACGATGCCATCGTCAGACTCGTCGGCGCTCTCCTGCTGGAGCAAAATGATGAGTGGGCTGTTCAGCGCTCGCGCTACATGACACTTGAGACGATCGCCACAATGAGTGATGATCCGCTCATCAACTTGCCCGCCGCAAGTTGACCTGCTCCCGGCCTTGACCGGAAAGCTCGACGATCGAACGAGCTACACCACCTCTCGGGACATCATCGCCAGCGCTGTATTCTGGAATGCTGAAGGGATGGTGGCAGCCTCTTTGATTTGGCAACATAATTAAAATGCTGGTGGGTAATGCCGACGTCGGCTTTTGGATTGCCCGCAGCAGCCGCAGATATGCGCGGCACTCGACAAGATTCATCGGGTTCGTTGATTAGAATCATTCGTCGAGATGACGGTATGCGATGTCACAAACTTCTCGCAGGCCCCGGAAAACCTGTTAATCCACGTTCGTTCACCTCTTGTACAATCCTTGAGACGGCACCCTGTTCTAGATCAAGGTGGTTCACCAACGCGGACTCCACCAGGGTCGTCGCCGTGCCTAGTTCAGACATTGCGGCAATTAGCTTCTCGAGGCTTTCGACAAACGCGGGCCGAAGTTCCGACGCAGTTATTTCCATTCGTAGAGGGTGAGTGCAAAAACAGAATCGGTGGACGATTTTGCAAGCCTCGCAATTCGATGCTTCTTGGGCGACTTTAGTGAATATCGCTTCTGCCCTTAAGGCGAGTTCGTCAGGGGACAATTTATCCGTCACGGTCCAGCTCTCTGGGACCTGCGGCCGCATTCGATTTAATGCCGAGATCAGGGTCTCACGTCCGACAACATAAAGATCTAACAGAGTTCTTTCCGACATCGGTCTCGTGAAAAAGCCTCTTTGAGGGATGTATTGGATCTTCCCTTCAGCTGCAAGCCGCTGAAGTGCTTCGCGAACTGGCGTTCGACCAAGATCGAGCTTAGACGCTAGATCCTGTTCCCTGAGATGTTGCCCCGGCACACGACCGTTACTGTGGAGAATTCGTCGAATAGCCTCGTAGGCAATATCGGCCTTTGCAGGTTCTGGTTCAGTAGAAAAATTTGGGTCACCCCCACGACCTTGGGGCGCGTTCTTGCAACACCGCATTTGATAGTTTTCCTCTGTCGATATCCTTCAAGGACCCTACAGGAGCTTCTTGCATTGAGACCGGACGGTCGCTTCGAATTGAAGGTCGAACTAGTCGGCCCTTCCAACACCGGCACCGCGTTTCGCGCCCGAACCAGATACGGCATCAACCACCTGTGTTACAGCCGCGGCCGTAATTGGCAGCTATCGCATTCTGCCACTAATTTCAATGCCATAGGCACAAGGCTGCGTCGGGATGGCGCGCTGGTCCGATGTCTACCGGCTGTCGTATTTCGCGGAAGCGGCCGGCTTTAAGCGAACCGTGTCTCCAAGGCCTGCAAGTGCCATCAATGTGGTGGCAGTTTTCGAAATCAACATGTTCATGATAGTTCTTCGGTGGACGTGTGTCGGCCTCATCGTCAATGAGCAATTTTTCCGATCGGTTATTCCTATCAACCAGCCGATAATGGGCATCGGGGGTGTTGGAGTATCCGCGGTTCGCGAGAGCCTCGACGTGTCCATCAGTAGCAATGGTTTCGCCGTTGTCAGAATCACCTCCAGCGCAATCAAAGACAAGTTCAGATTTTGAAAACCATGTGATCTGGCCCATTCGTTCCGGTTCGTGTTTGGTGGCGAGAAGTGCCTTGGTTAGGCCCAGGCCTATGCTTGCCTCGTATTCGGCAGATGGTTGTTGCAATGTCGGCAATTTTTCAAGGCTCGGCTCCATGCCGGTCACCACGGGACGGTTAATCCGATAATATCTTCCGCTATCTGCGACTTCGCGAAGCGCATTCAGATGGTC
>Ga0209051_1002838_pt1 | contig 11940 bp, 13 predicted proteins | sample AraplaCvi_mMS_r2_2_FD_184286 | JGI IMG/M metagenome (GOLD analysis project Ga0209051, IMG submission 184286) | Arabidopsis root microbial communities from North Carolina, USA - plate scrape MF_Cvi_mMS_r2 (SPAdes) (version 2) | ecosystem: Host-associated > Plants > Roots > Endosphere | place...
CGACCGGCTGATGGACTCCATGCGCGTCGTGGTCAACCTCCTGGGCAATTGTGTTGCCACCTTCGTCGTCTCCAAGTGGGAGGGGCAGTTCGATCGCGAGGCCATGCTGGCGGCATTCCGCGGCGAAACAACCAATACAGAGGTCAGTGAAACCGCCGCTGAACCTTCCGTCCCGGCACTCACGACTCCCCGGCTGACCTCCGATACGTACTCGGCGTAAAGCCCAGGTATTTCCGGAAGTCGTTCGTCAGGTGCGCATGGTCTGCGTAACCAAGTTCGACGGCGATCGCGGCAAGGTCCGCTGTTGGATCGGACCTTGCGCGCTCGGCGGCATCCTGCAGCCTGCGACGCCGGATAAGGGCCGAGGGGCTCAGGCCAACGTACTTCCTGGCAAGTCTTTGCAGGGTCCTCGGCGATACTGCCAGGCGGCGTGCTGCATCCTCAATCAGGAGCACGTCCGGCTCGGATGCGATGACGTCCACCATCCGGTTGGCGAGCAACGCCTCTTCGGACGGGACCACGTCCCGGGAAGCCAGCCAGCGAGCGAAAGCAGCCGCCGCACGCTCACGGCGGGTGCCGCCGTCGGGCTGAGTCTTTCCTGTAGGCGGCTCCATCGCTGCTGAGACAGCGGAGACAAGGTCTTCCAGGGGCAAGGCAACTTCCTCGTCGCGCATAGTCCCGGGATCGTCGGTGAAGAGCGGGACCGCAGCCGGGCGGAGCAGGGCGCCAACGGCCCAACCCTTGCCGGTGAGGTCCCGGAATGCCGCCCGGGTTGTGGGACCCGAAAACCCCGCAGCTCCGCTTTGCACCACCAGATTGGAGGCGGGGTAGGCGATTAGGTGCTGCCGGGAGGACCGGCCGGGCTCGATATCCCATTCGGGGATCCAGAACCACTGCACCAGATGGGACACCTCCTCGGGCGCCGGAACGCGATGAAAGGTGGGCAACCGCGCCGGATAGAGGACGCCCTTGAAGGAGCTCTCCACAGGACCTCCGTTCGGTGTGCTGCCGTCAGCGACGAATATACCGCCCCCGGCTGCCGACTGCAGGGGCCACCAGTGGTACTGCCGCGGTGGAGCGCCAGAGTCCCGTCCCTCATGACCGGAATTGCTGCTAGATTATTGCCGGAACTTTGGTGCCAAGCGGCGGCCTGGGTGCTTCACATCCTCCGGTTCTCCCGCACCGGAGTGTCCCGGGCTTCAGCAGGGAGGCCCCTGGTGCTTTGTTCTTGTTTGCGAAGGGCGGGTGGTTTTGTGCGTTCCGGGACCGCGGAGGACTGGTCGGATGACGCCAACAAGCTGGCTGATCTGATTGCCAGTGCCGAAGACATCAGGGCGTTCCTGAACGGGCTTACTGAACTGGGCGCGGCGGTAGCGTCCCGGTCCACAGGAACGGCAATTGAGTGTGCGGTGACGTTGGGTCGACGCAAACGTACTGCGACGATTGGAGGCAGCAGCGAACAGGCGATGCTGCTGGACCGGATCGAGCAGTCGCTGGAGCAAGGTCCCTGCATCGACGCCCTGGAGAGCGGGCGCCCCGTCCTTCTCGATGACGCGTTGTCCTCGCCGCAGTGGGACAAATACTGCCAGGAGCTGGCCGCCGTCGGAATGCGGAGCACTCTTGGCGTGCCGATGGAGCTGGAGCATGACTCTGCAGCTGTCCTGAACTTCTTTGCTCCCAAGCCCGGAACATTTACCCGCGAGGCCGTTGCTGACACGCTGACCTTCGCGGGAATCGCAGGCAAGGCCTTGCGGGTAGCAATCCGGATAACCACCCTGAACGAAACAGCGGAGAACCTTGACGCCGCCATGGAAACCCGGTCGGTCATCGACACTGCCTGCGGTGTGATTATTTCGCAGAACAGGTGCACCCCGGATGAAGCATTCCAGATCCTGAAGAAGGCCTCCAACGACCGGAACCAAAAACTGCATGAATTGGCCCGGGCCCTTGTCAACGGCGTCTCCGGCCGCCGACCATAGCCAGGACTGGACCCGCCGTGCACGGCGTCCTCAGCCGCCCTGCAGCCTCTCCGTGGCCCATCCAAGAAGAGTGAGCTCGAAGGCGGGAGGCCTGAGGGCTTCATGCACGTAGGCATCCAGCTCCAGGAGATCCGCGCTTCCACCTTCTGCCCAATACCGGATCCATAACCGCTCAATCGTCACGATATCCAGCTCAAGAAGATTCCGAGCTGATTGCCGTGGATCGTTCATCACTGTTCCCCCTAGGTCCGCGCGTATCGATCGTCGGTTCCGTCCTGCCGGCACCCGCAGGCGTGAAGCTGTCGCGAATCTGCAAGCGTCTCTGCCCGGCTGGCGCGTAGCGTCGTAGCCATGACCGACACAACAAGCACAGAACCAGCTACCGCAGCCAACGGCCATTACACCACCCATGGCGTACCCAACGGCCTGACCAGCCTCACGCCGTTCCTGGCCGTAACCAACGCGAGGGAAGCCATACGGTTCTATCGCGATGTCTTCGGAGCCCGTGTGGTGGGCGAGACGGAGATGGGTGGCGTTGTTGTCCACGCGGAGTTGGACTTCGGCCACGGCCATCTCCAACTCGGCGAGCCAAACCCCGACTACCACTTGGTACCGGCTCCGGATGGCGAGGACGATTGCTACTCCCTGGGCCTGTACTGCGCCGACGCGGACGGCCTGGTCAGGAAGGCCGAGCAAGCGGGCGCAACCGTCCGGGAACCGCTGGCCACCTTTGTTTCAGGTGACCGGTACGCCAGCATCCGGGACCCCTTCGGCGTTCGCTGGTCCATCATGACCCGTGTTGAGGACCTCTCCGAGGAGGAGAGCAACCGCCGGGTAGAGCAGTGGGCGGCCCGGCAGGGTTAGCTAAGGCAGAGGCAGAACGGGTGTCCGGCCGGGTCAAGGAGCACCCGGAATGTTTCCCCTGGCTGGTGATCCGCCTTGCTGGCACCGAGGGAGAGTGCAACTTCCTCGCCCTTGTCCAGGTCCTCCACAATCATGTCCAGGTGCATTTGCTGCGGGATGGTCTGGCCGGGCCACACGGGAGCCTGGTACACGTCCACCTGCTGAAAAGAGATGCAGTTGCTGCCGTCACTTGGCCGGATATCGAACCAGTCACCCTTGTCCTCGACTTCCCAGCCGAAGAGTTCGGCGTAGAAGGCAGCCAGTGCGGCCGCATCGGGACAATCGATGACAACACTCGGGAATTTAGCTATAGCCATGGTTAAACCTCGTCAGCTGTCTTTTTCATGCGGGCCAGGGCACTCTTCGTGCCCCGTTGGGTGAGGACGTGGACAACTGCGCCAACGCCGGCGGACACAATGGCGAACACCAGGACGCCAGGCAAAGAGTCATTGAGGTCCGTGCCGTCCTTGGGCGCGGGCTTGCCGGTTTTCTTCTCCCAGAGGCCTTCCAGCGTCTTGTTGGCGAGTGCGCCAGCGCCCAGGCTCACGGCGAGTCCAAACAGCTTTACCAGTATGTTCACGAAGATCCTCCATCAAGTCAGCTCACTGCCGGAGCAGTATCTCGCACAACAAGACGGGGCCGCTGCAACAGCAGCGGCCCCGTCCACATTCCTAGTCCTTCTTGAAGGCGTCTTTCACCTTTTCGCCGGCACCCTTGAGGTCTGCCTTGACCTGGTCGCCTTTGCCTTCAGCTTCGAGGCCCTTGTCGTCAGTCAGCTTGCCGGCAGCTTCCTTGGCCTTGCCGCCGAGCTTCTCGCCGGCATTTTCCATCTTGTCGTCTGCACCCATGTCGCACCTCTTTCGTCGTAGGAACCTTGTACCTCTACAACATCACTAATCAGCATACTTAGCAATATTTGGCGGAAAATCCGCGCAAACTAAAGCTCACCGAAGCCCTCTTTCACCAGGCGGCCCACGTACTCGACGGCCTTCGAAGCATCCTTCCCCCGGGCTTCTACGTGGAGGCTGGAGCCCTGCCCCGCGGCGAGCGCCATGAGCGCCATGATGGACATGCCGTCAGCGCCGTTCACCGTCACTTCGGCGTCCAGCCCGGACAGTCCGCCTGCAATCTTTGCCGCCGGACGCGCGTGCATTCCCAGGGGGTTAATGAGTTCGAAGTCGCCGGTTGCATCCGGGTCGCCCAGACCGCTGGCTTCGGCCGGCCCGTCGCGCCGGTCCGGCTCAGCCCCGCCGCCGCCGAAGCTGACCGCCTCGGCGGCCTTGCGCACATCGTCGACGCCGGCACCTCCTTGCGCAGCGACTGCAGCCGCCACGAGCCCTTCCACCAGCGGGGCATCCGCCAGCTGGACGGCGTCCGGATTGCTGGCGAACTCCATTGCCGACTCAGCCGTCATTACCGCCGAACCGAGGTCCGTCAGCACCACCACACCGTCACCACCGGAATCCACCAGGGACTGTTCGACGGCGGCCAGCACCTTCTCCAGGCTGGTCCCGATCCGGTCGTCGTCAGTGCCCCCGGCGGCGACGAGCTCGACGTCGGGCGCCATCTGGGCGGCGAGTTCAACTGCCCCTTCAGCGATCTTGCTGCTGTGCGAAACAACCACGATCCCAACCGTCATCCGTCGCCTGCTCCCGCCCCGTCGACTGGACCGGCCGCTGCTTCAGCGGCTGCCCGCAGCAGCAGCGCGGTTGACGCCGCGCCGGGATCACGATGACCGGCACTGCGGTCGCCCAGGTAGCTTGCCCGGCCTTTACGCGCCACCAGAGGGTCCGTTGCCATGGCCCCGGCCTCCGCTGCGTCCGCGGCAGCTTCCAGCACGGCCAATGCTGCCAGGCCGCTGGCCGCAGCCTTACTTGCTGCCTCCACGGCAGGAGTCCAGGCATCGATCATTGTCTTGTCGCCAACTTCTGCCTTGCCGCGTGCCACGATGCCATCCCGCGCAGCGGTGAGGGCCGCTGCGAGCGCGTCGGGATCGACGTCGGTGGCCTCACCCAGGGAGGTTGCCGCACGCAGGTACGCCGTGCCATAGAGCGGGCCGGCAGCACCGCCCACCTTGGACATGAGAGCCATGGCCGCAGCCTTCAACGCAGCTCCGGCGGTTTCTGGCGGGCTTTCATCGAGCTTCTGCAGCACGGCCTGGAAGCCGCGGTCCATGTTCTCCCCATGATCGGAGTCGCCAATGGCCCGGTCCAGCTCAATGAGCTCCACCCTGTGCTCCGCCATCGCCTTGGCAGACAGCCTCAACCATTCCTGCGCCCATTTGACGTCAAGGCCCATGCTCAGGCTCCCCATCGCAGGGCGGCGGTGTGAACAGGGGCGTCCCAGAGCCTGGTCATTTCATCGTCAAGGCGCAGCACCGAGACGGAACAGCCCTGCATTTCCAGGGACGTCACATAGTTGCCCACCAAGGAGCGCTCCACGGTGGCACCACGCTCGGCGAGGACGTGCGCCGCCCGCCGGTAGACGATGTACAACTCACTCAGCGGCGTCCCGCCCATGCCGTTGACGAACAACAACACCTTGTCGCCGGAGGCCAGGGAAAGGTCCTCCAACACAGGTTCAAGCAAGCGGTCCGTGATGGCGTCGGCGCTTTCCATGGCGATCCTGTGGCGGCCGGGCTCTCCGTGGATGCCGATGCCGATCTCGATCTCGTCATCGGCCAGTTCGAAGCTCGGCGTTCCCGCGTGGGGCACCGTGCAACCGGACAGGGCGACGCCCATGGTACGGACGTTGGCAACTACCCTCTCGGCGATGGCCGTCACGGCGTCGAGGTCGTCTCCGCGTTGCGCGGAAGCTCCCGCGATCTTCTCCACCAGGACGGTCCCGCCAACACCGCGGCGCCCGGCCGTGTACAGCGAGTCCTCCACGGCAACGTCGTCGTTGACCAGCACCGACCGGACGCGCACACCTTCGGCCTGGGCCATTTCGGCTGCGGTTTCAAAGTTCAGGACGTCGCCGGTGTAGTTCTTCACGATATGCACGACGCCGGCACCCGAGTCGACGGCGACGGTCGCCGGAATGATCTGGTCCGGTGTTGGTGAGGTGAAGACAGCGCCGGGGACAGCGGCGTCGAGCATGCCGAGTCCGACGAAGCCTGCGTGGAGGGGCTCGTGGCCGCTGCCACCGCCGGAGACGAGGGCAACTTTGCCCGCAACCGGTGCACCTTTCCGGACGACGAACTTGGGGTCGGGGTGGACGTCCACGATGTCGGCATGCGCCATGCCGAACCCGTCAACGGACTCGTCCACCACGGCGCGTGGATCATTGATGAGCTTTTTCATTGGATGCTCCTGGCGTGCTGTGGCTGGTGCTCTGACCCTACTACCGGCAACCGGGGCCCCGGTAGGCCTTACCGGGTGGGAAACAGTACTTAAATAGCGGCAGGAACAGCCCTGATAGCTGTCCCTGCCGCTGTCGATGACGAGCCCCTAGTCCTTGGTGGGCGGAGCCGTCACTCCGTCCGCCTCCGGTCTGGGGTTGAACTCGGGCCAGAACGCCGAGTAGAGGTCCGGGTCCGAATTCCTGTCGCCGGTCCAGTGGACTTCATGCGGCCACGGCCCGTGGGGGAGGTCGATCTGGAAGGCGGAGAAATCCGGGAACGTGACCCTATGGTCCATTGTCCGCATCCCCTTCAGCTGTTCAGGACGGCGTCGCCGCCGGTGGCAACGTCTTCCAGCAGGACGGTCTGGTCGATGACCGGCAGCCCTACGACGTGCCCAAAGCTGAACATGTTGTGCGGATCCAATTCGGCCTTGGCCTTGCGGAGGCGCTCACGGACGCTTGGTCCCCACGGACGCTCCCGGTCCTCGGCGTCCACGAAGTGTCCGTGCAGGTTGACGAACGTCCCGCCGCTGGAGGCGTCGCGCAGGTCCTCGCGAACGGCGTCGAACACGCCCGGAAGCAGCTCCGCCAAAGGCGGGACAGCCATGCCCGCCATGAAGAAACTGAACGCGGCGTCGCGGGCTCCCACCATGTCTTCCCCGTCAGCGCAGACAGCCAAAGCCCCACCCAGGAGCCGGATTTCGGCCATCAGCACGGGGCTTGGGACGTCGGGACCGAAGTGCCGCAGGATGGCATCCTTGGCGCCCTGGTCCAGGCGGTCCAGCAGGAAGCCCCGTTCCCGCACGGGCACTGGCTGCTCCGGATCCTGATGGACCATGTCCATTTGGGTGGATTCCAGGGGGCCCGTTCCGTCCATCATGAACGGAGCGCTCTTGCGCATTGGCTCCAGGAGCTGCGTGGCCACAGCGGCATCGCCTTGGTAGGCGTAGCGAAGGTGCACGACGAACTTGCCGCGCAGGGGCTCGGGGACGATGTCCATATCCGGCAGCCGCAGGAACGCCAACGACGCCGATGCTTCCGGTGGCAGCTCCGGTACCCATTCGCTGAACTGCTGCAAGACAGCGGCTGCATGGGCGCCGTCGTAGTAGAGGCCGCCGGCAAAGAGGTCCGAACTTGGGAACAAATGGAATTCCATGGCAGTGACGATGCCGAGATTCCCCTTGCCTCCGCGCAAGAGGTAGAAGAGTTCGGAGTTCTCGTCCTTGGTCACCCTGCGCTGGGTGCCATCGGCGGTGACGAGCTCAAAGGCAATGACGTGGTCCGAGGCGAAACCGTACTTGCGGCCGAGGATCGGCAAGCCACCACCCAGCGTGTAACCCACCACGCCGACATCGGTGGTGGAACCGCAGAGTCCCATCAATCCGAAGGTCGCGGCGTGGTCCACCACCGCCCTCCAGCGGACGCCCGCACCCACGCGGGCCGTCTTCTCGATGGGATCGATGCTGAGTTCCAGCATGCGGCGGGTGCTGATCAGCAGCCCGCCTTCAATGGCATTGGTTGCGCCGTGCCCGGTGGACTGTACGGAAACGGGCATCCTGCGTTCTGCAGCCCAACGGACCGCCGCCGCAACGTCCTCTGCGTCGAGGGCGCCGAAGGCAAGATCCGGTTGGTGCTGGGTGGACAAATTAAAGGCCGCTACTTCTGCGGCGAAGCCGGGATCGGCAGGCGTGAACACTGGACCGCGCACGCTGAGTTGGAGTTCTGAAACATCTGAAAAGGACGCGTGGGACTGCATGATCTTCTCTCAAATTGACCGAGTGGTGGAAGCTTCCCCAGCAAGCCTTGACCAGTTTATCCATCAACTGGATATATGAGAAGAGTTAATAAATCACCCATAATCGGGCAGGGTTGATCGCACGCCAAGTTGCGTGGATTTTTTTGTTGATCTTTTCGCCTGGAACTTTTCGGGGAGTGCCCCGTACGCCCTAAAGCTGCTTGATCATGCGGGTGTTGCCCAGGGTATTGGGCTTGACCCGGGCGAGGTCCAGGAATTCTGCCACACCTTCGTCATGCGAGCGCAGCAGCTCGGAGTAGACCTGCGGGTCAACGGCCGACTGGTCCGCCATGACTTCGAATCCATGGCGCTTGAAGAAGTCCACTTCAAAGGTCAGGCAGAACACCCGGCTGACACCCAGCGCCTTCGCCTCTTCCAGCAGATTCTCCACCAGCACATGCCCCACGCCACGGCCACGCCAGGAGTCAGCGGCGGCCAGAGTGCGGATCTCTGCCAGATCCTCCCACATCACGTGCAGGGCTCCGCAGCCGATGACCTCGCCGGCATCGGACTCGGCAATCCGGAATTCCTGGAGACTCTCGTAGTAAGCCACAGTCTCCTTGGCCATCAGGATCCGCTCCTCGGCCAAGGGTGCCACCAACCTCTTGATGGCCGCCACATCGCTGGTGCGGGCAGGGCGAAGGCTGAAGGACGAATTCACTCCCCCATCCTAACGAGGTGCGCGGAAGTGGGGGCTTCGTGACCACAAACGTGGGCGCCGCGGTCCTGCGCCGAGACTTATTGGCCTAAGAGTTGGTACGACAGCAATCCTCTTACGCACGGAATCGGCTTCCAGTTCGCAAAGTTCATCCAACGCCAGGCCACGACCGCAAGCGCATCTGGCAGCACGGCGGAATACTGGAGATTCCCGACGCCTATGCCCCCGGCATCCGGCGGTTGTGCGGAAGCTGATCCGCCAAGCTGCCGGCCTGCATCAGACCCCCAGCTCCTCCGGCAGCGCAACGTCCTCACCCAGCACCTGCTTGGCCAGGAAGTGTTCCACCACGCCGTACCAGACCTTCGCGTGCTGCGGCTGCAGCACCCAGTGGTTTTCGTCCGGGAAGTACAGGAAGCGGTGCGGGCTCTGGCCATTCTCATCAGCGGGCAGCTGGGAGGAGGACAGGAGCTCGTACCAAAGACGCAGGCCTTCACCGATCGGCACCCGGTAATCCTTGTCTCCATGGATCACCAGCATGGGCGTTTTGATGTTGCCCACGTTCAGGTGCGGGGAATTGGCCATGGCCATCTCCACGGTCATTTCCTTCAGCCAGTACTGGGCCGCATCGGTGGTGGGACCGAACTGGTCCAGCGCCCACAGGCTGGCGTGGGTGACGATCGCCTTGAACCGATCCGTCTGGCCGGCCACCCAGTTGGCCATGTAGCCGCCGAACGAGCCGCCCATGGCCGCAGTCCTTGTTTCGTCAATGTCCTGCCTGGCCACCACTGCGTCAGTGATGGCCATCAGGTCCGTGAAGGGCTTCTTTCCCCATTCACCCCAGCCGCGCTGGATGAATTCCTGCCCGTAGCCCGTGGACAGGGCGGGATCCGGCAGCAGGACGGCGTAGCCCTTGGCAACCAACAGCCACGGGTTCCAGCGCCAGGTCCAGGCGTTCCACGAGCCCAGGGGGCCGCCATGGATCCACAGGAGCAGCGGTGCGGGGCTGTCTGCGGAGGCCTTGTCCGGGAGCGCCAGATAAGCGGGCACGCGTGAGCCGTCTTCCGCCGTCGTCTCCACGCGCTCCAACCTGCCCTTGTAGGCGGGACGTTCCGCCGGCGCCGGCAGCCGGACCACTTCTCCGGTGGCGAGGTCGATCCGCACGGCCTCGGGCGGGAACCCGTACGAGCTGCGCAACGCATACGCTGTGGTTCCGTCGGGTGAAACCACGACGTCGGTGTACGCCGCACCGTCCTTCGTCACCTGGGTAACGCCACCGTCGGCGACGTTGATCCTGAAAATCGGCGACGCGCCGTCGTCGTCCGCTTTGGCAAGGATGGCAGAGCCGTCCGGCAGCCAGGCGAGCGCAGTTGCCCATCGGTCCCACTGGTGGGCGAGGGGCTCCAGATCAGTGGTTTCTCCGCCCGCAACGTTCAGCAGGTGAAGCTTTACCTGGGGCGCCTGGGTGGGCGTCGTGTCGCTTTCGCTCTCCACCACCAGCGTGCGGTTGTCCGGGCCGACCGGCCCAGGGAAGTAGCTCATGCCCTCATGGTCCAGCAGCACCTTGATGGCGCCCGTGGCGACGTCGACGGCGGCGAGCACCTCGCGGCTGTCTGCTTTCGCAAGCGCTTTGGTCATGCTTGTGTAGATGGTCTTGCCGTCGGGACTCACCACGGTTTTGGCCTCGCGCAGCGAACCGCCGACGCCGGGCGTCAAGTTGCGAAGCGTGAGCGGCGCGCTGGCATCCACGGTGGAAGGTTTGCCGGGCTCCTTCGCCTCGCACGGCTCCACAGCGAAGAGCCGCGGCTCTGCGGGACCGAGATCGGCATCCCAGTAGCGTACGGGGTAGCCCGTGTGCAGAATGGCGGAAACTTTTTTATCCTTGCGGGCCTTGCGGCGTTCTTCGTCGTTGTCCTCGTCCGTGGAACCGGCCAGGACCTCGGCATTGACGAAGGTCGCGTCTGCGTCCTTCGCGGCCATGACGGAACTGATCCCGCCGGCCCGGGAGTGCACCACGCGGGCTTCTCCTCCGTCCGCGGGGAGCAGCCATAGTGCGTTGACGGGGTCGGCGTCCGGGCTTTCCGGATCCGGGCGCGCCGAGGTGAAGTACAGGTCGCCATTGGCGGCGAAGACGGCGCCGGCCTCACCTTTGGCGCTTCGGGTGATGCGGCGTGCGTGGTTCCGGCCGCTGGGGTCGAGCTCCCAGAGGGCCGTAGCGAATTCTGTCGCCTTGCCGTTCAGCGTCGTCACGGTGGTGACAAGGCGCTTGCCGTCCGGGCTTAGGGTGAGGCCGGCAACCCGTGGAATGGAGAGGTAGTGGTCCAGATCGTGGAACGGTGTTTCGGGCTGTTCGCCCGAGGCATGAGTGTCAGCAGAGTCCATGCTCTGATTCAACACGAAATGTGCTCCTGATCACACATATTTTCACTCAGAGTGAAACAGTACTTTCAGATATTCCCCTGGGCCTCAGAGGCGCCGCAAAGCCTCGACTACTGCGACGGTTCCGTCTTCGGCAGCTATGCGCGCCGCGAGTTCCTCCGCCCGCTGTGCATACGACGGGGTGTTCACGGCTTGATTGATGGCCTCTCCGAGCCGTTCTGCAGTGAGCTTCTTGTACGGGATTGGCCCGGGTCCGGCACCGAGGGCGGCCACCCGGGAAGCCCAGAGAGGCTGGTCCGTGTAAACGGGCACGGCCACGGTCGGCATACCGGCACGCAAGCCGGCGGCGGTGGTTCCCGCCCCTGCGTGATGGACCACGGCAGCCATGCGCGGGAACAACCACTCATGCGGAACACTTCCGATGCCGATCGCGTTCGGACCCAGGGAATCCTCCACGCCCTGCACCACAGCCCTCACCCCGGCGCGGCGCGTGGCTTCGAGGATGAACTCCGGGTCAATGTGTGCACTGCTGCCAAAGCCCACGAAAACAGGCGGCGGACCGTCGGCCAGGAAATCCACCATGCCAGCAGGCGGTTGCCAATCCTGTTCGACGGCGGGCCACCAGTATCCGGCCATCACCAAGCCGGGATGCCAATCGGCGGGCCTCGGGAGAACGGTCGGGCTGATGCCGTGCAGGACAGTGGTCGATGCCTTCCTCCGCCTCCGCTCTCCGGACGCACGGCTTTCCTTTTTTAGCCCCAGTGCCTTTCGGAGGCGGGCACTGGGGGCGTCATAGGGCGCCGGGCCAGCGGATGCGCGCTCACCAATGATCCTGTTCCCCAGCGAACCAAGACTGCGTGCCGAGTTCATCAGCACAGGCGGATAGG
>Ga0209051_1002844_pt1 | contig 11927 bp, 10 predicted proteins | sample AraplaCvi_mMS_r2_2_FD_184286 | JGI IMG/M metagenome (GOLD analysis project Ga0209051, IMG submission 184286) | Arabidopsis root microbial communities from North Carolina, USA - plate scrape MF_Cvi_mMS_r2 (SPAdes) (version 2) | ecosystem: Host-associated > Plants > Roots > Endosphere | place...
TCTCCTCGGCGTCGCCGCCGATTTCGCCGATCATCACGATGACCTTGGTCTCGGGATCCTTCTCGAACGCCTCGATGGCGTCGATGTGGGTGGTGCCGATGACCGGGTCGCCGCCGATGCCGATGGCGGTCGAGAAGCCGAGATCGCGCAACTCGTACATCATCTGGTAGGTCAGCGTGCCCGACTTCGACACCAGGCCGATCGGCCCCTTGCCGGTGATGTTGTTCGGCGTGATGCCGACCAGCGACTCACCGGGGGTGATGATGCCGGGACAGTTCGGCCCGATGATGCGGGTCTTCTGCCCCTTCTCGACGTTGTAGGCCCACGCATAGGCGCTGTCCTGCACCGGGATTCCCTCGGTGATGACGACCAGCAGCGGGATCTCGGCGTCGATCGCCTCGATGATGGCGTCCTTGGAGAAGGCGGGCGGCACGAAGGCGATCGACACGTCCGCGCCGGTCTCCTTCATGGCCTCGGCGACGCTGCCGAAGACCGGCAGTTCGACGTCGTTGCCGTCGGAGTCCTTGTGCGAGACCTTGGTGCCGGCCTTGCGCGCGTTGACGCCGCCTACCACCTGCGTGCCCGCCTTCAGCATCAGCGCGGTGTGTTTGGTGCCCTCGCCGCCGGTGATGCCCTGGACGATGACCTTGCTGTCCTTATTCAAGAAAATCGACATATCAAGCGTCCCTTACTTGTTCGCCAGCTCGGCGGCCTTGTCGGCGCCGGCGTCCATCGTGTCGGCCTGGATCACTAGCGGATGGTTCGCCTCGGCCAGAATGCGGCGGCCCTCTTCGACGTTGTTGCCGTCGAGACGGACGATCAGCGGCTTGTTGGCCTCGTCGCCCAACTTCTTCAGTGCACCGACGATCCCGTTGGCCACCGCGTCACACGCAGTGATGCCGCCGAAGACGTTGACGAACACGCTCTTGACCTGGCTGTCGCCCAGGATGACGTCGAGACCGTTGGCCATCACCTCGGCCGAGGCGCCACCACCGATGTCGAGGAAGTTGGCGGGCTTCACGCCGCCGTGCTTCTCACCGGCGTACGCGACGACGTCGAGGGTCGACATGACCAGTCCCGCGCCGTTGCCGATGATGCCGACCGCACCGTCGAGCTTGACGTAGTTGAGGTCGTTCTCCTTGGCCTTGAGCTCGAGGGGGTCCGTCGCGTCCTTGTCCTCGAACTCCTCGTGCCCCGGCTGACGGAAGTCGGCGTTGGCGTCGAGGGTGACCTTGCCGTCGAGGGCGAGGATCTGGTCGTCCGGCGTACGGACGAGCGGGTTCACTTCCACCAGGGTGGCGTCCTCGCCGACGAAGACCTCCCACAGCTTCTGGATGGTCACCGCGGCGGCGTCGAGGACCTCGGCGGGCAGGTGGCCCTGCTCGGCGATCGAGCGCGCGAACGCCAGGTCGACACCCTTGACCGCGTCCACGGGGACCTTGGCGAGCCGCTCGGGCTTCGTCGCGGCCACTTCTTCGATCTCCATGCCACCTTCGACGGAGCACATGGCGAGGTACGTGCGGTTCGAGCGGTCCAGCAGGAAGGAGATGTAGTACTCCTCCGCGATGTCGCTCGCCTCGGCCACTAGCAGCTTCTTGACGACGTGACCCTTGATGTCCAGGCCGAGGATGTTCTGCGCGTGGGTGAAGGCGTCGTCGGGAGTTGCCGCGTACTTCACGCCGCCCGCCTTGCCCCGGCCGCCGACCTTGACCTGGGCCTTCACCATCACTGGCTTGCCGATTTCCTCGGCGATCGCCTTGGCGTCCTCAGCCGTGTCGGTTACCCGACCCGGGGTGGTTGGGACGTTGTGCTTGGCGAACAGCTCCTTCGCCTGGTATTCGAAGAGATCCATGGGCTCACCGTCTGTCTGCTTTGACTGATTGGTTGTTTACCTACGTTTCGGCCAGAATGGCTCGCAAGGAACTTTATCCACACACCCCAATGTGATCCGCACCCCGTCCCGCCCATGTGGTACATCTCACCGGGACCCCTGTAGTGATACAAGTCACAATATCCAGTGGAATATGCGCTCGGGTTGCCACCAACATTGGATTTTGGTTAACGTGCCTCTGGTCTAAGTCACGGTACGGTCACGGCGCGAAGGACATTTCGGTTGGCTGAGCAAGGTTCATCACGAGCACCTTGTGTGACCTCGACGACCCACTTCGACGCCGCCACCACAGACATCATCCCGTTCAACGAGTTCGGCGATCTCGACGACTTGGACTTCAACAACGCCGGCGCATTCGATCGCGAGTCACGGGTGATCCGAGCCCCCGAGCTCGACGACCTGCACGACACCGACGACCTGACGCCACTGCGCCTCGCCGTGCCCTCCCAGTTCCGTCCCCGCTCCGGTGACGAGCGCCGGTCCACCCACGCCTACCGCGACAGCTACACCGACGTCAGCGACGGCATGGAGAACACCGACGTCATCGACATGTCGAGCCGTCGCGGCCTGCACCGCAAGGTCGGCGACGGCCACGTCAAGGCTCGGCTCGTCGCCGCCGCGATGGCTGCGGGCGCCACCGCCGCGGCCGCCTACTCGGTCGTCAACGCCTCCGACAAGGCTCCCGTCGACCAGATGGTCGCCGCGGGACCCAACGCCTTCGTCGACGGCGCCGCGATCACCGGCTCGTCGGACGGCATGCAGATCGTCACCGTCGCGCCGGTGGCCAGCGAGGCCGTACACAGCCAAGAGCTCGCCAACGGTGCCGCCTTCGCCGCCGAGCGTGCCGAGCGCGAGGCGCGGCTCTCCAGGCCCATGTACGTCATGCCAGCCCGCGGCGTCTGGACGTCCGGCTTCGGCTACCGCTGGGGCGTCCTGCACGCAGGCATCGACATCGCGAACTCGATCGGAACGCCCATCGTGGCCGCCGCGGACGGCGTCGTCACCGACGCCGGACTCACCGCCGGGTACGGCGCCTGGGTCAAGATCCGGCACTCCGACGGCACCGTCACCCTGTACGGCCACGTCAACACGTGGCTCGTCACCCCCGGTGAGCGAGTCATGGCAGGCGACCAGATCGCCACCGTCGGCAATCGTGGTCAGTCCACCGGACCGCACCTGCACTTCTCGGTCCTGAAGAACGGCACCGATTTCGTCGACCCCGTGCCGTGGCTTGCCGCGAAGGGTCTGAGCCCCGGCAACTACGTCGGCTGACCGGTGACCTCCGGCGGACCCCCATCCGAGGAAACCCGCATCATCCGGCGGCAGCCAGAGGCTGCGCCACCACCGCCTCCTGATTTCTCGGAGCAGCACACCGGCATCATCCGGCGACACCCCACCGGAGCGTTTCCCGCAGCCCCCGAGCCGCAGACCAGCTTCGTCCCGCAGTCCGCGTCTCCTCCCCTGCCGCAGCAGCAGCAGCCCGTCAGCTCCCGGAGTCCCGTCGCGGCGTCCGCCACCGCCACGGTCAGCATCATCAGCGGCTGGGCCACCGCCGTGATCGCCACCTCGCTCATCAGCGGCTGGTGGGGTACCGACGAATTGTTCTGCATCGCAATAGGTTTTCTCACCGCCGTGTCGGCGGCGGCGACCATCGGAGGGTTGATCTCACTGCTGCTGCGTCAACGCATCGGGCGGCTGCTGATCGTCGTCGGCTCCGTCGTCGCGTTGATGATCTTCGCCGGCCTCTTCGTCGCGGGTGCCGACCTGCCCAAGCTCGTCTACGGCATCCCGATTCTGCCGGTCGCCGCGATCACCCTTGCCATGTTGCCCGCCACGGGCCGCTGGTGCCGCTGAGCTGGTCTGCAATCCGCTTGCCCCGCAGAACCTTTTGCGGGACGAGCCGGACGCCGTTGACGTTCGGGTCAACACGAGCGTAACGATCGACCCCAATCTGTGAATCGTCTGTACTGAACGTCCGTGCGTTCTGCCACAGATTCGATCCGGAGGCTCCACTCCAATGCTCAGCCGCATCTTCCACGCCGTCCTGGCGACCGTTCTCACCGTCACCGCCGTCGGCTGCAGTGGCGACGACGCAGGTTCGGGCGGGTACACCCTGCGAATCGGCGCGACGTCGGTGACCGGGACGCCCGCCGGATCGCTGGGCTGGGGCGACCGTCAGGGCATTCTGAGCAAGGAACTGAAGGCAGCCGGGGTCGACAAGATCGAGTACTCCTTCTTCCAATCCGGCGGAGACGCGGTCTCGGCCCTCATCGCGGGCGCAGTCGACGTGGCCGCCGTCGGTGACAATCCTGCCCTGCGGGCCCGCAGCCGCGACCCGAAAGTCGTTCTGCTGTCCTTTGATTCGGTCAACAGCGACATGCAGATCATCGGCGCTCGGGGCGGTCCCACCACCATCGCTGGTCTGGTCGGCAAGAACATCACGGCTCCTCAGGGGACGATTCGCGACCGCACCGCCCGCCAACTGATCGAAGCAGCCGGTCTCACGGGCAAGATCGAGGTCAAGGACGTGCCGACGCCCGAGTCCATCGCTGGACTGAGTTCGGGTCAGATCGATGCAACGGTCCTCAGCGGCGCCAGCTCGGTAGACCTGCAGCAGAAGGGCTACCCCGTCGTCGACAGTCTGTCGCGACATGGCATGGGCAGCACCGGAACCAACATCGCGCTGACGTCCTTCACCGACGGCCATCCCGACTTCCGCGCGGCGTGGCAGCATGCGATCACCGCCGTCAACGCCGACATCCGAAAGAACTTCGACGACTATCTGCACTGGGTCGCCGACACCGACGGCACCAAGTTCGAGTACGTCAAGCAGTCGACCCAGGCCGACGAGTTCAACACCGAGCCGTTCCCCCAGATCGGAGTGAAGCAGCTCCAGGACGCGTACGACTTCCTGAATGCCGACGGTTCCCTGGCCGGCCAGTACTCCGTCGCAGACTGGATCGGCGCCAAGCCGTGACCACCGCGGAGATCGTCCCGACCACGACCGCGCGACCGGTCCCCGACCTCATCGAGGTCGTCGCCGAACAGCGGGCCAGAAAAGGACTTTGGACCCGCACCCCGCGGGCGGTACGCCGAATGGTCGGTCCCGGCGTCATCCTCGCGGCGTGGGCCGTCGGCGCCGCGACGGAGTGGCTCGACCCCGACCTGTTTCCACCGCCCTCTCAAGTCGCGGCCACCGCGTGGCGGCTGCTTGGTGACGGTGAACTCGCCACCCACGTCGGGGCGTCGGCGACGCGGGTGCTGACCGGGACCGTCCTCGGCATCCTGATCGGCGTGGCGCTCGCGGTCGTCGCCGGTCTGACCCGCACGGGCGAGGACCTCCTCGACTGGACCATGCAGATCTTCAAGGCCGTACCGAACTTCGCCCTGACGCCCCTGCTCATCATCTGGATGGGCATCGGCGAGGGTCCCAAGATCGTGCTCATCACCACCGGGGTCGCCATCGCGATCTACATCAACACCTATGCCGGAATCCGCGGCGTCGACCGGCAACTCGTCGAGATGGCGCAGACGTTGAAGGCGCGCCGCGCCACCCTCATCACCCAGGTCATCCTGCCGGGTGCGATGCCGAACTTCCTGGTGGGACTTCGTCTCGGCTTGTCCAGTGCGTGGCTCAGCCTGATCTTCGCCGAGATGATCAACACCACCAAGGGCATCGGATACCTGATGTCGCGGGCGCAGACCAACCTTCAGTTCGACATCTCGTTGCTCGTCATCGTCATCTACGCGATCGCCGGCCTGCTGTCGTACGCCTTCGTCCGGATCCTGGAGCGGCTACTTCTGTCGTGGCGCAACGGATTCGACGGCGTCGCGTGAGCGACCCAGCGAGAAGCGCACCGGGATCGCACATGGGCCCGGTCGTCACGATCCGGGGACTACGGCGCAACTTCGGGTCTCAACAGGTGCTCGACGACTTCGAACTCGACATCGCCGACGGGGAATTCGTGGCGATGCTAGGCCGCTCGGGTTCCGGGAAGAGCACGCTGCTGCGGGTGATCGCCGGACTGGACGAGCACGTCACCGGATCGGTCGTCGCTCCCCGCTCACGTGCCGTCGTCTTCCAGAACCCACGGCTGTTGCCGTGGCGCCGCGCCCTGGCCAACGTCACCTTCGCGTTGGCCGACGGCGGACCGGACTCGCTTGGCCGCGACGCTCGCGGGCGGGCCGCGCTGGCCGAGGTTGGCCTCTCCGACAAGGCCCGCTCGTGGCCGCTGATGCTCTCAGGCGGTGAAGCGCAACGGGTTTCGCTGGCAAGGGCCTTGGTCCGCGAACCGGACCTGCTGCTGCTCGACGAGCCGTTCGGCGCGCTCGACGCCCTCACCAGGCTCAAGATGTACCGGCTGTTGCACGACCTGTGGTCACGCAGGCACATGGCCGTTCTGCACGTCACCCATGACGTCGACGAGGCGATCCTGCTCGCGGACAGGGTGGTGGTGCTCTCCGGTGGCCGGGTGTCCCTGGACCGGCGAGTGAACCTGCCCTTCCCCCGCAGTCGGGGCGACGACGGCTTCGACGACCTGCGCCGCGCCCTGCTCGCCGAACTCGGTGTTCGAGAGGAGGTCGGCCATGAGCAATCATCCTGAGGTCGACGAGCTGACCACCGACGTCCTGGTCATCGGCGGCGGACCGGCCGCGACCTGGGCGGCCATCTCCGCAGCGGAGGCCGGAAGCCGAGTCACTCTGGTGGACAAGGGTTTCTGTGGAACCAGCGGCGCCACGGCTGCCGGCGGCAACAACTTGTGGCTCATCCCGCGGGGCCCGCGCCGGGAGGAATCGGTGCGCGAGTCCGAGGTGGCCGCAGGCGGACTCACCGACGCCGAGTGGATGTTCCGCGTCCTCGCCACGTCGTGGGACCGCGTCGAACTGCTGGCGCAGTGGGGCTACCCGTTCCCTTCGGCGCCCGACGGCCAGCCACTGCGTAGCAGCCTGCAGGGCCCGGAGTACATGCGCCGCATGCGCCGCAAGGCCCATCGCAGCGGCGTCCGCATCCTTGACCACCACCCCGCCCTGGAGCTCAGCACCGACGCTGATGGCGTCGTCGACGGGGCGAGGGGCATTGCCCGCCAGGACGACGGGCGGCCGTGGCAGATCTCGGCTGGCGCCGTCGTGCTGGCGACCGGCGGGACCGCCTTCCTGTCCGGGACCTTCGGCACCAACGTCGACACCGGTGACGGACTGCTGATGGCGGCCGAGCTGGGTGCCAGCCTGTCGGGCATGGAATTCTCCGGCGCGTACGCGTTGGCGCCGGAGTGGGGCGTACACACCAAGGGCCGAATGCTGCAGTGGGCCAGCTTCTACGACGAACACGGACGGCCGTTGGCCACCGAACTCGGACTGGGTGGGCGCCAGGACGCCCAGCGCGTGCTGACCCAGGGCCGCCGGGTGTTCGCCCGGCTGGACCGGGCGCCGCTGGCCATGCGTCAGACCATGCGAGACGCCCAACCCAACTACTTCCTGCCGCTGGACAAGGCGGGCATCGACCCGTTCACCACCGCCTATCCGATCCGGATGGTCCACGAGGGATCGGTCCGCGGCACCGGCGGTCTGCGCCTGACCGGACCGGATTGTGCGACAACGGTTCCCGGCCTCTACGCGGCGGGCGACGCAGCAACGCGCGAGCTGATCACCGGAGCGGTGAGCGGTGGCGGCAGCCGCAACGGTTCGTGGGCGATCGCTTCCGGCACGTTCGCCGGCCGGGGTGCGGCGGAATTCAGCCGCGGGCGGGCTCGCGGGGCCGGGCGCCTACCGGCGCAACCTGGTATGGGTTTCCAGCCCGGGCCAGCCGGAGCGCCGAGCGTCGACGACGTCGTCCGCGCCACCCAGTCGCACGTGCTGCCACCCCTTCGCAGCTATCTGAAGGCGGCGGACCGACTCGCCGAGTCGGCCGCGGCCCTCGACGCCCTGTGGCGAGACGTTTCAGAGGGGTTGGCGGCGGTGCCGAGCCGAGATCGCTACAAGCCGCGCCAGGCGATCGCCATGGTGGCCGCGGCCAGATGGATCACGGCGTCGTCGTTGGCCCGCAGCGAAAGTCGTGGCCTGCACCGTCGGGAAGACCTTCCACATCGCGACCACCGCCACGACCACCGCATCCTGGTGGGCGGGCTGGACGAGGTGTGGACCGCACCGGATCCCGTGCTCCCCCATCTCATTTCCTCGGAGTCCGCGGCGTGATCGAGATCGTCAGCGCAGCCGCGTGCATCGCCTGCGACGTCTGCGTGAAGGTCTGTCCCACCGACGTCTTCGACCGAGGCGCGGACGGCGTGCCGGTCATCGCCAGGCAATCCGACTGCCAGACGTGCTTCATGTGCGAGGCGTACTGCCCGACCGACGCGCTCTACGTCGCCCCGGTCTCGGCACCGGTGGCGCCGGACAGCCCGCACGCCGACGAAGACGCCGTCACCCGGGCTGGGCTGCTCGGCGGCTACCGCGCGATGATCGGCTGGGGCCGGGGTCGCACCGCTGGTGCACTCCTCGACCAGAACCCCTTGCTCGGCGCGGTGCCACCGCTGCCGGAGCCGCGACTACCGGTTCCCGCCCAGCTCGTCGACGAGGCGTGGAACCACCCGGACTAGAGCTTCTGAATCGGCGCGTGGTTGTGCATCAGCTTGACCCGGCCCGCGCTGCCGAAGTCGATGAGCGACATGGCGGACTCGCCCATGCCGGAGACCTCTTCCACTCGACCGAGACCGTACTTGTCGTGCGTGACGCGATCGCCGGGTTCCAGCGTGATCGCCGGTCGGTTCCGCGCGCCGGCCGTGCGGCCGGGCGCGGGACGTGGCGTGCCGAATCGTCCCGCGCCACTGGTGGGTGCACTGAACGACGATTGCGGCGCCTCGACTCGACGCCAGTCGATGAGCTCCTGCGGAATCTCGCGAAGGAATCGCGATTCGGGGTTGAGCATCGGCTGACCCCACGACGACCGCACCTTCGCTCGGCTTAGGTACAACCGTTGCCTGGCACGGGTGATGCCGACGTAGGCGAGACGTCGCTCCTCCGACAGCTCCATCGGATCGCCGAGGGCACGCATGTGCGGGAACATGCCGTCCTCCCAGCCGGTCACGAACACCATCGGGAACTCGAGACCCTTGGCCGTGTGCAACGTCATCATCGTCACGACGCCGGACCCCTCGTCGGGAATGCCGTCCGCGTCGGCGACCAGCGACACCCGCTCCAAGAACTGGGCAAGCACCCCGGTGTCGGGGACGTCCTCGTCCTGAAGCTCGGGATCCTCTTCGCGCAGCGCGGCGGCGTTGGCCGCGTCGATGCTGTATTCGTGTGCGACGCTGACCAGTTCGTTGAGGTTGTCGAGCCGCGCCTGGTCCTGAGGATCGTTCGACGCCTCGAGCTCGCGGCGATATCCCGTGCGTTCGAGGACGGCCTCGACGAGGTTGCCGAGCTCGTCGTCGAGCAACCCGCGCAGCTCGTCGAGCAAGCCGACGAACGCGGCGATCGCCTTCTCCGAGCGCGTGTTCAGCATCGGCACCCGGCCCTCGGCCGCGGCTTGCAGGCTGTCGTTGAACGTGCCGCCGGTGTTCTCCGCGTGGACCGCGACGCACGCCTCGGCGCGGTCGCCGATCCCCCGCCGCGGCGTGTTCAGGATGCGTCGCATGCTGACGGCGTCGCCGGGGTTGTCCAACACGCGGAGGTAGGCGACGATGTCGCGAATCTCCTTGCGTTCGTAGAACCGAACGCCGCCGACCACCTTGTAGGGGATGCCGGCCCTGATGAACACGTCCTCGACGGCGCGCGACGAGTTGTTGGTGCGGTAGAACACGGCGACGTCGGAGTAGTTCACGTCACCGCGGGAGGTGAGCGCCTCGACCTCCTCGGCGATGAACCGGGCCTCGTCGTGTTCGTTGTCGGCGACGTAGCCGACGATCAGCTCGCCCTCGCCGGCGTCGGTCCACAACCGCTTCTCCCGGCGTCCCGTGTTGCGGGAGATGACGGAGTTCGCGGCCGTCAGGATGTTCTGCGTCGACCGGTAGTTCTGTTCCAGCAGGATCGTCGTCGCGTTCGGGTAGTCGCGCTCGAAGTCCTCGATGTTGCGGATGGTGGCCCCGCGGAAGGCGTAGATCGACTGGTCGGCGTCACCGACGACGCACAGTTCAGCGGGCGGAACGCCGTCGGCCCCCTCCTCCAGGTCGTGGCCGACCAGTTCGCGCACCAGCGCGTACTGCGCGTGGTTGGTGTCCTGGTACTCGTCGACCAGGATGTGCCGGAAGCGTCGCCGGTAGTACTGGGCGATCTGCGGGAACGCCTGAAGTACGGCGACCGTCTCTCCGATCAGGTCGTCGAAGTCCAGCGCGTTGGCGGCGCGGAGCCGACGCTGGTACTCGGCGTAGGCCTGGGCGACGATGCGGGCGAGGTCGTCTTCACCCTCCGTCGCCTCGAAGGCCGCCTTGTCGGGGTCGATCAGCTCGTTCTTCAGGTTGGAGATCGAGTTGGCCAACAGTCGCGGCGAGTACCGCTTGGTGTCGAGCCCCATGTCCTTGGCGATCATCATCAGCAGACGACGCGAGTCGTCGGCGTCGTAGATCGAGAAGTTCGAGTTCAACCCGGGCAGCAGCGACGCCTGGTTGCGCAGGATCCGCACGCAGGTGGAGTGGAACGTCGACACCCACATTGATCTAGCGCGCGGGCCGACGAGTTCGACCACCCGCTCCCGCATCTCGGCGGCGGCCTTGTTGGTGAAGGTGATGGCAAGCACCTGGCCCACCCCGACGTCGCGGGCGGCCAGCAGGTAGGCGATGCGGCGCGTCAGCACCGCCGTCTTGCCCGACCCGGCGCCCGCGACGATCAACAGGGGCGAGCCTTCGTGCAGCACTGCCTTGCGCTGCTGGGGATTGAGCCCGTCCAGCAGCTGATCAGTCTCGGTAGCGATCGTCATGTCGGCACTCAACTTACCGCTGACCAGAGACACTCGGCGATGCCGCGCATCAGAGGTGTTCTTTGCGCGGACACAGCCCTCGGTGGCACACTCGGTGCCGTGCTAAATCAGCGTGGACGATTTACGTACGGGTACCGACCCGCGGTGCCCGTGGTCTAGCTGATTCCCTTCAGCCCCGCGGTCCGCTTCTGCGATCCGGGGCTCGTCTCTCGTGTGAGGCCGGATTGCGGATGAAACCAGAACCCACACGAGACGACCAGAATGCGGAGTCACCACCGATGAGTACCGAAACCGAACCCACGATCGACATCGACGTGCTGCGCCTGGAGATCGACCGGCTCGACGCCGAGATCCTGGCCGCGGTGCAGCGCAGGGCCGAGGTGTCCCAGATGATCGGCAAGGCCAGGATGGCCTCCGGCGGCACCCGCCTCGTGCACAGTCGCGAAATGAAGGTCATCGAGCGCTACAGCGCGCTTGGTCCCGAGGGCAAGGATCTGGCCATGATCCTGCTGCGCCTCGGCCGCGGCCGCCTCGGCCACTAGGGCCTGGGAGCCGCCACCGGCGGTTCGAACGCACTGCGGCGCAAGAGGACTCACCGGGCCGCCCCGGGTCTGGGGCGGCCCGCGAACCGCTAGCTGGTCAGCGCGATGTACTTGGTGTCGAGGTACTCTTCGATGCCCTCGGAACCGCCCTCACGGCCGAACCCGGACTGCTTGACGCCACCGAACGGCGCCGCCGGGTCGGAGATGACGCCGCGGTTGACGCCCACCATGCCGGCGTCGATCGCCTCGGCCACGCGCAGCGCCCGATCCAAGCCCTGCGTGTAGACGTAGGCAGCCAGCCCGTATTCGGTGTCGTTGGCCGCCGCGATGCCCTCTTCCTCGGTGTCGAAGCCGATGACGGGCGCGACGGGTCCGAAGACCTCCTCCTTGAAGATGCGCGCCTCGGGCGGCACGCCGTCGAGCACCGTCGCCGGGTAGAAGTGGCCGGCTCCCTCTGGCTTGACTCCGCCGACGGCGACGGTGGCGCCCTTGGACACCGCGTCGGACACCAGGTCCTCGACCGTCGCGATCTGCTTGGCGCTGATCAGCGGTCCCAGCGTCGAGGACTCGTCCAGCCCGTTGCCCA
>Ga0209051_1002845_pt1 | contig 11927 bp, 11 predicted proteins | sample AraplaCvi_mMS_r2_2_FD_184286 | JGI IMG/M metagenome (GOLD analysis project Ga0209051, IMG submission 184286) | Arabidopsis root microbial communities from North Carolina, USA - plate scrape MF_Cvi_mMS_r2 (SPAdes) (version 2) | ecosystem: Host-associated > Plants > Roots > Endosphere | place...
TGTGGGTAAGGTTTTTTTTCTCCGGCTCCTGGGCATCTGGTCTCGGCCTGCACGGCCGAGCCCCGCGGGCCGGGATCAACTAGGCACCGCGCGGCGCCGACCGATCGCGACCTACCCCCGATCTGCGCGCCACGGGCGCCCGCCAACGTGCCAGGAGCCGGAGAAAAAAAACCTCACCCACCTCGTCGCAAGCGGCGTCCTGGCGGGGAGACAAATACAAGACGAGGCTTTTGTAGAGGGTGTGGCATCGACGGCCCATCGAGGGCGCGTCGATGCCCGCGGCCCGCTCGACCACGGTAGGACCGGGCCTGACGCGAACGACGGGTCGGCCGGCCCGCGTTCCTTCTCGTGAACGACGAAGCGGCGGCGTCTTCGACGCTCGCCGCTGCTTGGCCGGGATGCTCGCGCGCTCGCGTCTCGCGGGGGCGCGAAGCGCCCACGCGTTCGTCCCTCACGACAAGAAGCGCCGGCGCCGCGGCCCGTCGTTCGCGTCAAGCCCGCCACTCAAGCGACGAGGTTGGCCGCGGGCATCGACGGGCTTCGATGGCCCGTCGATGCCACACCCTCTACAAAAGCCTCGCCTTGTATTTGTCTCCCCGCCAGGACGCCACTTGCGACGAGGCGGGTGAGGTTTTCTTCTTCGGCTCCTGGCACGTTGGCGGGCGCCCGTGACGTGCAGATCGGGCGTAGGTCGCGATCGCTTCGCGCCGCGCGGTGCCTGGTTGATCCCGGCCCGCGGGGCTCGGCCGTGCAGGCCGAGACCAGATGCCCAGGAGCCGAAGAAGAAAACCTTACCCGCATCGGCGCTGCGCGATGTAGGCACGCGCGAAGCGCCACCCGTTCCCGAGTTCCCGCAGGTCGACCGCGACGAACACGGGGACAGGCCGGAGGCCAGTCCCCACCCCATCCCGCCCGCCCCAGGCCCAGGCTCAGGCAACCCGCCCCAGCCACTGCGCCAACACTTCGGCCGTATGCTCGCCCAGCACCGGCGGCCCGCGGTCGTAGGCCACCGGCGAGGCCGACAGCCGGATCGGATTGGCCACGCCCGGCACCGTGCCCGCCACCGCGTGCGGCAGGTCGATGCGCAGCCCGCGCGCGAGCACCTGCGGATCCGCGAAGACCTCGTCGAGCCGGTTGATCGGCCCGCAGGGCACGCCGGCGGCCTCGAGCGCCGCGATCCAGTCGTGCGTGGTGCGCATCACGGTCGCCTGGCGCAGCAGCGGGATCAGTTCGGCGCGGTGCTTCACGCGCTGCGCGTTGGTGGCGAAGCGCTCGTCGCGCGCCCACCCGGCGCCCGCCACCTCGCAGAACTTCGCGAACTGCCCGTCGTTGCCGACCGCCAGGATCATGTCGCCGTCGGCGGTCGGGAAATCCTGGTAGGGGACGATGTTCGGGTGCGCGTTGCCCATGCGGCGCGGCACCGCGCCGCCGATCAGGTAGTTGGCCGTCTGGTTGGCCAGGCAGGCGACCTGCACGTCCAGCAGCGCCAGGTCGACGTGCTGGCCCTCGCCGGTGCGGTCGCGGTGCGCCAGCGCCGCCAGCACGCCCACCGTGGCGTACAGGCCGGTGAGGATGTCGGTCAGCGCAACCCCCACCTTCTGCGGGCCCGCGCCCTCCTCGCCGTCGGCGCGGCCGGTGACGCTCATCAGGCCGCCCATGCCCTGGATCAGGAAGTCGTAGCCCGCGCGCTGCGCGTAGGGGCCGGTCTGGCCGAAGCCGGTGATGGAGCAGTAGACCAGCGACGGCTTGAGCGCCCGCAGGCTCGCCCAGTCGAGCCCGTACTGCGCGAGGCCGCCGACCTTGAAGTTCTCGAGCACGACGTCGGCCTCGAGCGCGAGCGCGCGCACCAGCGCCTGGCCCTCGGGCGTGGCGATGTCGATGGTGACCGAGCGCTTGTTGCGGTTGGCGCAGAAGTAGTAGGCCGCGTCGCGCGTGGCCTCGCCCCGGGCGTCCTTCAGCCAGGGCGGCCCCCAGGCACGCGTGTCGTCGCCGGCGCCCGGGCGCTCGACCTTGACCACGTCCGCGCCGAGGTCGGCCAGCAGCTGCCCGCACCACGGCCCGGCGAGCACGCGCGAGAGGTCGAGCACCTTGATGCCCGCGAGGGCGCGCGGCGACGAAGTCATCTCTGCTTTCTCCAACGAACGAATACGTCACCTGGCGGCGCCATGGCTGGCATGGGGACCCTTCACGGCGCTGCCGCTCGCCTGCCACCCGGAAGTTCAAGGGAGCGGTCGGACGGCTCCGCCGGCCGACACGCGGCCGGCCCCTCGGGGGCAGCGCGCGCCAGCGCGCGTGGGGCTCAAAATGCTGCGATACCTGTCATCGCACGGCCCAGGATCAGCGCGTGGATGTCGTGCGTGCCCTCGTAGGTGTTCACCACCTCGAGGTTGACCAGGTGGCGCGCGATGCCGAACTCGTCGGAGATGCCGTTGCCGCCCAGCATGTCGCGCGCGACGCGGGCGATGTCCAGCGCCTTGCCGCAGGAGTTGCGCTTCATGATGGACGTGATCTCGACCGCCGCCGTGCCCTCGTCCTTCATGCGGCCCAGGCGCAGGCAGCCCTGCAGGCCCAGCGTGATCTCGGTCTGCATGTCGGCGAGCTTCTTCTGCACCAGCTGGTTGGCCGCGAGCGGCCTGCCGAACTGCTTGCGGTCGAGCACGTACTGGCGCGCCTTGTGCCAGCAGTCCTCCGCCGCGCCCAGCGCGCCCCAGGCGATGCCGTAGCGGGCCGAGTTGAGGCAGGTGAACGGGCCCTTCAGGCCGCGCACCTCGGGGAACGCGTTCTCCTCGGGGCAGAAGACCTCGTCCATCACGATCTCGCCGGTGATGGAGGCGCGCAGGCCCACCTTGCCGTGGATCGCGGGCGCGCCGAGGCCCTTCCAGCCCTTCTCCAGCACGAAGCCGCGGATCGCGCCCTCGTCGTCCTTGGCCCAGACCACGAACACGTCGGCGACCGGCGAGTTGGTGATCCACATCTTGTTGCCCGTGAGCGCGTAGCCGCCGTCGACCTTGCGCGCGCGCGTGACCATGCTGGCGGGGTCGGAGCCGTGGTTGGGCTCGGTCAGGCCGAAGCAGCCGATCCACTCGCCGGTGGCGAGCCGGGGCAGGTACTTGCGCTTGGTGGCCTCGTTGCCGAACTCGTTGATCGGCACCATCACGAGCGAGCTCTGCACGCTCATCATCGAGCGGTAGCCGGAGTCGACGCGCTCGACCTCGCGCGCGATCAGGCCGTAGCAGACGTAGTTGAGGCCGGCGCCGCCATAGGCCTCGGGGATGGTGGGGCCGAGCAGGCCCAGCTCGCCCATCTCGCGGAAGATGCCGGCGTCCATCTTCTCGTGGCGGAAGGCCTCGAGCACGCGCGGGGCCAGCTTGTCCTGGCAGTAGGCGCGCGCGGAGTCGACCACCATGCGTTCGTCGTCGGAGAGCTGCTCGGAGAGCAGCAGCGGATCGTCCCAGTGGAAGCTGGCTTTGCGAGAGGACATGGCGGGCTCCGAGTGCGTCTTTTGCATGAATCCCGCACTATAGGCCGCGCCAAACGCCTGAACAAACGCTTTATCCGCACCGACCTGTGCACAATACGCACTCGTAGATCACCGACGGGAGCGCCCGCGTGCGCCGCAAGCTGCCCTCCACCGGTGCGCTCGAGGCCTTCGAGGCCGCCGCGCGCCACCAGAGCTTCACCAAGGCCGCCGAGGAGCTCTCGGTCACGCAGAGCGCCGTCTGCCGCCAGGTCGCCGCGCTCGAGGGCTTCCTCGACGTGCGCCTGTTCAGCCGCACCCGGCGCGGCGTCGCGCTCACCGAGGCCGGGCTCGACTACGCGCGCAGCGTGGCGGCACGGCTGGACGAGGTCGAGCGCGACACGCTCGAGCTGATGGCCCGCGGCGGCCGCGGCAGCGCGCTCGAGCTGGCCGTGGTGCCCACCTTCGGCACGCGCTGGCTGCTGCCGCGCCTGCCCGACTTCCAGGCGGCGCAGCCCGACGTCGTCGTGCACCTGAGCTCGCGCACCCGCCCGTTCCTGTTCGCCGACACGCCCTTCGACGCCGCCATCCACGCCGGCGAGGCCGGCGCCGCCGACTGGCCCGGCACCGAGCGCCGCGCGCTGATGGACGAGACGCTGATCGCCGTCGCCAGCCCCGCGCTCGCCGCCCGCGGCCGCCCGGCCACGGCCGCCGACTGGGCCGCGCTGCCGCTGCTGCAGCAGTCGACGCGGCCCTACGCCTGGCGCCAGTTCTTCGAGCGCCTGGGCCTCGCGGTGGCGCAGCCCATGGCCGGGCCGCGCATGGAGCTGTTCTCGATGCTGGCCGAGGCCGCGGTGCAGGGCATGGGCGTGACGCTCACCCCGCCGTGGTTCGTGCGCGAGGAGCTGGCGCAGGGCCGCCTGGTCGACATCGCCCCGCGCGCGGTCTCGAGCGGACGCGCCTACGCCCTGATCTACCCCGAGCGCAAGGCCGGGACCCCTGCGCTGCAGGCCTTCGCGGACTGGCTCGCCGCGCAGGCCGCGCGCCCGGAGTGACGGCGCGCCCTGCCGGGCCCGCCGTCGGGGTCAATCGGGTCGATGCGACAATGGCGGCTCCGCTGCGGGCCCGTGCATGCGCCCGCGTTCCAAGCCGGCCCCTCCCAGACTCCCGCCATCCCGACCATGAGTGCCTTCAACGAAGAGCGCGTGCTGAGCGTCCACCACTGGACCGACCGCCTGTTCAGCTTCACCACGACGCGCGACGCCTCGCTGCGCTTCTCGAACGGCCACTTCACGATGATCGGCCTGCGCAAGGAGGACGGCAAGCCGCTGCTGCGCGCCTACTCCATCGTCAGCGCCAACTACGAGGAACACCTCGAGTTCCTGTCGATCAAGGTGCCCGACGGCCCGCTCACCTCGCGCCTGCAGCACATCCAGCCGGGCGACACCATCATCGTCGGCCGCAAGCCCACCGGCACGCTGCTCATCGACTACCTGCTCCCGGGCAAGCGCCTGTACCTGCTGTCCACCGGCACCGGCCTCGCACCCTTCCTGAGCATCATCCGCGACCCGGACACCTTCGAGCGCTTCGAGCAGGTCGTCCTGGTGCACGGCGTGCGCCAGGTCGACGAACTGGCCTACCACGACTACATCACCGAGCACCTGCCCAAGCACGAGTTCCTGGGCGAGCTGGTGAGCGGCAAGCTGCTGTACTACCCCACCGTCACGCGCGAGGACTTCCGCAACACGGGCCGCGTCACCACGCTGCTCGAGTCCGGCAAGATCGCCGCCGACCTCGGCATCCCCATGCTCGACCCCGCCGAAGACCGCGTGATGATCTGCGGCAGCCCCGAGATGCTGCGCGACCTGAAGCACATGATGGAGTCGCGCGGCTTCAAGGAAGGCAACACGACGACGCCGGGCGACTTCGTCATCGAGCGCGCCTTCGTCGAGCAGTGATCGCCTGACGGGCCGGAGGGCCGCCGAGCTGGCATGACTCCTGCATCAGTCTGCTCGTCTCCGCTGCCCCTCAGCAGCTTGCAGCCCGGCCCCCCCGGGGCCGGGCCCTTCTTGGGGCATGGACGCACCAAGGGCATCCCGTGCACCGGAAGGCACCCCCCAGGTGAATGCCTGCGCACGATGCGCCGCGCCGGGCGCCGGCCGGTTCATCGCGACGCCACGCCCCCCGACTTGCGGCCGGCGGCCGCCCAGGTCGCCGCGGGGCGGGCCTTTTCCGGCCCCGGATCGCGGCGCGGCGCCGCGGCGCTGCGTTAAGCTAGCCGTTTCCGCCGTCCCCCTCATGCCGTTCCACGCCCTTCGCCGCTGGCTCGCACGGCACTCCGCCGCCGGAGTGCTGGGCCTGGCGCTGGGCCTCGCCGGCATCCTGGGCGGCGCGCAGACCGCGGCGCTCGTCCACGAGTTCGCGCACCTCGACGACGGCAGCGCCCGGCCGGCCGGCCGGGCGCACCCGCGCGCGGGCCTCGACTGCCCCACCTGCCTGCTCGCCGCCGCCCTGGGCGGCATCGCCGCCGCGCCGTCCGCGCCGGCCGTCCACGCCCCGGAGGCGGCCCTGGCCGCCCCGCAGGCCGCCCCGCGCGCCTTCTCGCCGCGCCGGGCGCGCGCCTACGCCTCGCGCGCCCCGCCCCGCGCGGCCGCCGCCGCCTGAGCGCCCAGGCCCGTCCCGTGAGCGCGTCCGCTGCGCTCGTTCCTTCCTTTTCGAGCACGCCGTCCGACATGGGCGGCGTGCCACCGTCGGCCGTGCCGCGCCCGTTCCCCGCGCGACCGGCCGGGAGACCCGCATGCTCCCCTCGCACCCGCCCGCCGCCGGCCGGCGCGCCGTCGCCGCCCCGCCGTGGCGCGCCGCGGCCGCGCTCGCGCTCGCCCTCGGGCTGCACGGCGCCGCCCTCGCCTCGCCGGCGAGCGACATCGCCGAGCTCAAGAAGGCCCTCGCCGCGATGAAGGCGAACTACGACCAGCGGATCACGGCGCTGGAGACCCAGCTCCACGCGACCCAGGACGCGCTCGCCCAGGCCCGCGCCGCGGGCCCGGCCGCCGCCGCGCCCGCCACGGCCACGGCCGCCGCGTCCGCCCCCGACACGACGCTCGCCGCCTCGCCCGCCGCGCCGCCGCCCGACGCGCTCGCCGCCGTCGCCCCGCCCCCGCCCGTCGACACCAGCGCCGCCGCCCCCACCGGCGCCGCCACGGCCGGCGCCAACGCCTTCAACCCGCAGATCTCGCTGATCCTGTCCGGCCAGTACGCCCACACCTCGCAGGATCCGGCGAGCGCGCGCATCACCGGCTTCGCGCTGCCGCCGGGCGCCGAGACCGGCGTCGGCTCGCGCGGCTTCAGCCTCTCCGAGTCCGAGCTGGCGCTGGCCGCCAACATCGACCCCTGGCTGGCCGGCAACATCAACCTCTCCATCTCGGGCGACAACTCGATCGAGGCGGAAGAGGCCTACATCACCACCACGTCGCTGCCCGACGGCCTGGTGCTGAAGGCCGGCCGCTTCTTCTCGGGCATCGGCTACCTCAACAGCCAGCACAGCCACACCTGGGACTTCGTCGACAACCCGCTCGCCTACCAGGCGATGCTGGGCACGCAGTACGGCGACGACGGCCTGCAGCTGCACTGGCTCGCGCCGACCGACCAGTTCCTCGAGTTCGGGCTCGAGGCCGGCCGCGGCCGCAGCTTCCCCGGCGACGACGGCAGCCGCAATGCCGCGGGCATGGCCGCCTTCACCTTCCACACGGGCGGCGACATCGGCGACAGCCACTCCTGGCGCGCCGGCCTGTCCTGGCTGCAGGCGGACGCCGACGGGCAGGCCCTGTCGGACGTGGCGCGCGACGGCGGCCCGGTCGACACCACGTTCAGCGGCCGCACCCGCGTCTGGATCGCCGACGGCGTCTGGAAGTGGGCCCCGCACGGCAACGCCACGCGCACCTACTTCAAGCTGCAGGGCGAGTGGCTGCAGAGCCGCCGCAGCGGCGACCTGGCCGTCGGCGAGGGCATCGCGGCGCCGTACCGCGCCATCCAGTCCGGCGGCTACGTGCAGGGCGTCTGGCAGTTCCTGCCGCTCTGGCGCGTCGGCCTGCGCACCGAGCGCCTGGACCCCGGCCACGCCAACTACGGCCTGAACGCCGACGTGCTGGCCGGCACCGACTACCACCCGACGAAGAACTCGCTGATGGTCGACTTCAACCCGAGCGAGTTCTCGCGCTTTCGCCTGCAGCTCGCGCAGGATCGCTCGCGCCAGGGCGCGATCGACCACCAGGTGCTGCTGCAGTACCAGACCAGCCTCGGCGCGCACGGCGCGCATTCGTACTGATCGAAGAACACCTTCCAGGGACCCGCACCATGACCCTTCGCCTCCTCAGCATCGCCGCCGCGCTCGCCGCGGCCCTCGCCTCGCCCGCGCACGCGGCCGTCAAGGTGCTCGCCTGCGAGCCCGAATGGGGCGCGCTCGCCACCGAGCTGGGCGGCGAGCTCGTCGACGTCGCCGTCGCCACCAGCGCGATGCAGGACCCGCACCAGGTGCAGGCCAAGCCCAGCCTGATCGCCCGCGCGCGCAACGCCGACCTCGTCGCCTGCACCGGCGCCGAGCTCGAGGTCGGCTGGCTGCCCGTGCTGCTGCAGCAGTCGGGCAACCCCAAGGTGCAGCCCGGCCAGCCGGGCAACTTCGCCGCGGCCGACTTCGTGCGCAAGCTCGACGTGCCGGCCCGGGTCGACCGCGCGCAGGGCGACGTGCACCCGAGCGGCAACCCGCACATCCAGACCGACCCGCGCAACATCGCGCTCGTGGCCACCGCGCTCGGCGCGCGCCTGGCGCAGGTCGACCCGGCGCATGCCGCGCAGTACCAGCAGCGCACGCAGGCGTTCTCGCAGAAGTGGCAGGCCAACCTCGCGCGCTGGGCGCAGCAGGCCGCGCCGCTCAAGGGCGTCGCGATCGCCGCGCACCACAAGGCGTACACCTACATGGAGGACTGGCTCGGGCTGCAGGAGGTCGCGGTGCTCGAGCCCAAGCCGGGCGTCGAGCCGAGCGCCTCGCACCTCGAGGAGGTGCTGGCGACGCTGAAGGCGCGGCCGGCGAAGCTCGTCGTCTACTCGGCCTACCAGGATCCCAAGCCCGACGAGTGGCTCAGCCAGGCCGCCCACATCCCCGCGGTGAAGCTGCCCTTCACCGTGGGCGGCACCGACGGCGCGAAGGACCTGACCGGCCTGTTCGACGACACCCTGGCGCGCCTGCTGGCCGCCTCGAAGCCGTGAGCGCCGCATGAACTGGAGCGCGCTCGACTGGGGCATTCTCGGCCCCGCCCTCGCCGCCGGCCTGCTGGTGCTGGTCACGCACGTCGCGCTCGGGGCGCAGGTGCTGGACAAGGGCATCGTCTTCATCGACCTGGCCATCGCCCAGATCGCCGGCCTCGGCGTCATCGGCGCCGACGCGCTGGGCCTGCCCGAGGGCGGCCTCGCCGTGCAGGCCGCCGCGGTCGTCGCCGCGCTGCTCGGCGCGGGCCTGCTCACCTGGACGGAGCGCCGGTGGGCCGAGTCGCAGGAGGCGCTGATCGGCGTGATGTTCATCCTCGCCGCCTGCGCCGGCATCCTGATGCTCGCCAACAACCCGCACGGCGGCGAGCACCTGAAGGACCTGCTGGTCGGCCAGATCCTGTGGGTCGGCAGGACGCAGCTGGGTTGGCTGGCACTGGTCACCGCCGTCCTCGCCGCGGGCCTGGCCAGCGGCGTCGCGGCACGGCTCGGCCGCTTCGGCTTCTACGCGACCTTCGCGATCGCGGTGACGGCCTCGGTGCAGCTGGTCGGCGTCTACCTGGTCTTCACCAGCCTGATCGTGCCGGCGCTCGCCACGCGCGGCCTGCGCGGACGCGCGCGCTACGTCGCGGGGTACGCCGTCGGCGCCTTCGGCTACGCGATCGGCCTGGCGCTGTCCGCCCTGCTCGACCTGCCCTCGGGCGCGGTCATCGTGTGGACGCTGGCGGCGTGCGCGCTCGTCTTCGGCGCGCTGAAGAAGAAGGCGCCGGCCGCGGCGCCGGGCGGGCTGCGCATCGACGCCTGACCGCGGGAGGGGACAGAGGCCGGAAGCCCGTCCCCGCCGAAATCAACGTGATCGCGTCAAGCGCAGCAGTTGGTTCCCGTCGACATCGGCCACGACCAGGCTGCCGTCGATGTCCACGGCGATCCCGTGCAGGTCGCCGCTGCCGAGATCCGCGATCGTGGTCACGACGCCGGCGGCCGTGACCTGGCGGACGAGGTGGCCGTCGGTCACGTACAGCGTGCCGTCGCCATCGACGGCGATGCCGCCGATGTGCGCAAAGCGTGCCTGGGTGCCCGTCCCGTCGAGGTCGAGGCCCGCGTGGGTCGAATCTCCCGCGAGCGTCGTCACGACGCCCTCCGGCGTCACCTTGCGAATGACGGTGACGCCGACTTCCCCGACGAACAGCGTGTCCGAGCCGTCGATCGCGAGGTAGAAAGGCGAGCCGAACTTCGCGGCCGCGCCCGCCCCGTCCACGTGTCCATAGGCGCCCGGGCCCCCGCCTGCCAACGTCGTCACCCGGCCCGCTCCGTCGACGCCGCGAATCGCGTTGTTGCCCGAATCGGCGACCCAGAGCTTGCCGTGCGAATCCCGCACGATGCCGGCGGGATAGTTGAACAAGGCGTGCGCGCTGTCGCCGTCGGCGAAGCCGACCACATCGAGCTGCCCGGCCATGGTCGCTCCCCCCAGCCCGGGTGCATAGCGCCTGACCACCTGGCGGAACATGTACGAGCCGAAGACGTCGCCGGCCGAATCGACGGCGAGGAAATTCTCCAGGCCGAAGTCAGCGACGGGATAGCCCGCGCTCCCGCCGCCGGAGACGGCCGGCCCCACATAGGTCGACACCTGCCCCGTGGCCAGCGTCCGGATCCGACCGGCACGTTCGTCCGTGATGTAGAGACGATGATCCGGTGCCAGCGTGACATCCCTGAGGGAGGAGAACACCGCGATGTCGGCGGCGCCGTCGACCGGGGCCGCGAACGTGCTGATGTCCGCCGTGTGCGAGACACCCGCGGCGACGCTGACCGTCCATCGGGGCGCCGGCGGCGGCGGCGGCGGCGGTGTCGGCGACGACCCTCCGCCGCCTCCACAGGCGACCAGCGTCGTCGTCGAAAACAGAATGGCTAGCGCAGCCAGGCGCGGATTCGCGCGGGCACGTGCGGACATGAGGAACTCCCTGGATGGATGCCAGCGCGGAGAGCGCGGCGGACTCGGGCCGGTTTTGCGGCCGGCCTCTGGGCGCCCAGTGTGTCACGGGAGAGGGCACGCCGATGCCACTGCCGGGACGGCGCGGCGACGAATGCGCGCAAAACTTCGCGGGGAAAGGGTCGCGACCGCAGGGGATCGCGGCCTCTGCGGGCGCTCAGCCCTGCGTGATCGCCGTCTTCAGGCCCAGCTTGTCGAACAGGGCCTTGTCCTTCTCGACGTCCGGATTGCCGGTGGTCAGCAGCTTCTCGCCGTAGAAGACCGAGTTGGCGCCGGCGAGGAAGCACAGGGCCTGGACGGCCTCGCTCATCTGCTGGCGGCCGGCCGACAGGCGCACGCGCGCCTTGGGCATGGTGATGCGGGCGACGGCGATGGTGCGGACGAACTCGAGCGGGTCGAGGTCGGCCTCGTGCGCGAGCGGCGTGCCCTCGACCTTGACGAGCTCGTTGATGGGCACCGACTCGGGATAGGGCTCGAGGTTGGCCAGCTGCGCCACCAGGCCGGCGCGCTCGCGCCGCGTCTCGCCCATGCCGACGATGCCGCCGCAGCACACCGAGATGCCGGCCTCGCGCACGTGGCCCAGGGTCTCGAGGCGGTCCTGGTAGTCGCGCGTGGAGATGATGCGGCCGTAGGCCTCGGGCGCGGTGTCGAGGTTGTGGTTGTAGTAGTCGAGGCCGGCGTCCTTCAGCGACTGCGCCTGGGTCTCGCTCAGCATGCCCAGCGTGCAGCAGGCCTCGAGGCCGAGCGACTTCACCTCGCGCACGATGGCCGAGACGGCCTCGATGTCGCGGTCCTTCGGCGCGCGCCAGGCGGCGCCCATGCAGAAGCGCGTGGCGCCGTGCTCCTTGGCCGTGCGCGCCGCGGCGGCGACGGCCTCGACGTCCATCAGCTTGCTGGCCTCGACGCCGGTGTCGTAGTGGACGGACTGCGGGCAGTAGCCGCAGTCCTCCGGGCAGCCGCCCGTCTTGATCGACAGCAGCGTGGCGAGCTCGAGCCGGTTGGGCTCGAAGTGCTCGCGGTGCACGGCCTGCGCCTGCAGGATCAGGTCGTTGAACGGAAGCGCGAACAGCGCCTCGACGGCCTCGACGCTCCAGCGCTCGCCGTGCGGGTGGCCGGCGGCCTCCTGCGCAGGGTGGCGACGCTGGATGTGGATAGGAGAGACGGATGCGTTCATTGAAGGATTTTAGCCCGCGGGGGGGGGTAGGGGACTGGCCTCCGGCCAGT
>Ga0209051_1002846_pt1 | contig 11926 bp, 10 predicted proteins | sample AraplaCvi_mMS_r2_2_FD_184286 | JGI IMG/M metagenome (GOLD analysis project Ga0209051, IMG submission 184286) | Arabidopsis root microbial communities from North Carolina, USA - plate scrape MF_Cvi_mMS_r2 (SPAdes) (version 2) | ecosystem: Host-associated > Plants > Roots > Endosphere | place...
GTGTCCGGGATCGGGATCACCGAATCGATGTCGTGGTCGGGCATCTCGCGCAGGATCTTCTCGCCGAGCTTCTCGCCCATGCGCAGGCGCGCCTTGTACACCGACACGTCCTCGATCATCGAATCGGGGCGCGCGAGGTAGACGTACTCGAAGATGCACGGCGCGTGCTTGGCCGGCTCCGCGCACTGGCGCGTGTGCAGGCGGCCGTCGAGCGTCATCAGCACCGCCTCGCCCGGCGCGACGTCGCGCAGCAGGCGGAAGCCGAGGATGTCGAGCGCGACCGACTCCGACGCGACCGCGTACTCCTTGCCCGTCGCGGTGTCGCGCTCGCCGAGCACGAGCGGGCGGATGCCGTGCGGATCGCGGAACGCGAGCACGCCGTAGTCGAGCAGCATCGAGACGATCGCATAGCCGCCGACGCAGCGCGCGTGCGTGCCGGCGACCGCCTTGAAGATGTGGTCGGGCGTCAGCTGGCGCCGGTCCTGGATCTGCAGTTCGTGCGCGAGCACGTTGAGCAGCACCTCGGAATCGGAATCGGTGTTGATGTGGCGGCGGTCGTCCTCGAACACCTCGCGGCGCAGCGCTTCGGTGTTGATGAGGTTGCCGTTGTGCGCGAGCGCGATGCCGTAGGGCGAATTGACGTACAGCGGCTGCGCCTCGGCCGAACCTTCCGAACCCGCTGTCGGATAGCGGCAGTGGCCGATGCCGACGCTGCCGCGCAAGGCGAGCATGCTCGTCTGGTCGAACACGTCGCGCACGAGGCCGGAACCCTTGTGCAGGCGCAGGCGATTGCCGTCGAGGGTGGCGATGCCCGCCGCGTCCTGGCCGCGATGCTGCAGGACGGTGAGCGCGTCGTAGAGCGCCGAAGCGACTTCCGACTTGCCGACGATGCCGATGATTCCGCACATGGTGTTGGGCTACTTCTACGTGGATGGAGTCTGGGCGGCGGCCTGGCCACCGTCCGCCGGCTTGCCGCGCGGTACCGCGGCCGGTTTTGCCGGCTCGACCGCCGGGGCTGCAGGCTGCGCGAGTGGCCCGAGCAAGCCCTGGACCGGCTCGAGGTGGCGCGCGACCTCCTGCGGCAGGCGCGCGGCGAGCCATTGCGCGCCGCGCTCGAAACCGGGCAGCAATTGTGACTGATGCCACCACGGATCGCGCGTGAACGGCGTGAATCCGAGCAGCAACACGACCAGCACGACCAGGGCGAGTCCGCGCGCGAGGCCGAACACCATGCCGAGCAGGCGATCGCTGCCGGACAACCCGCTGCCTTCGACGAGCTTTCGCATGAGGAACGTGACGATCGCACCGGCGATCAGCACGGCCATGAAACAGAGCGCGTAGGCGAGGATCACGCGCACCGACGGAGTGGATATGCTGGCGGAAAAGCGTTCCGCAAGGGCCGGGCCGAGCATCCAGGCGACCCAGAACGCGCAGACCCATACCGCCAGCGCGAGGATTTCACCGACGAAACCGCGCCACAGCCCCATCAGCACGGAAAGTCCGAGCACCGCGATGATCGTGTAATCGACCCAGTTCATGCGGCGGCCCGGAATCGAAACCGGACCATCGGCCACGGAGCGTGGACGGCGGTGCACCTGGCCGGCTTCGCTCCCGATTCCCGCTGCCCCGTGCCCACCTTCATCACTGCGTCACGACGATGCCGTCGAGCTTGAGCTTGTCCTTGATGCCCGCACGCAGCTTTTCCGCCGCGCCGCGATCGACTTCAGGGCCTGCGCGCACGCGCCACAGCGTCGTGCCGTTGGCGTCGACCTTGTCGACGAACGCGACGAAACCCGCGTTCTTGACCCGGTCGCGCAGCTTGTTCGCGTCTTCCGCCGTCTTCAGCGCGCCGAGCTGCACCGCCCAGCCGCCGGCGCGCCCGGCCGGGAGCGCACTCGCGGGCGCATCGGCTTTCGCATCCTCGGCCGTCGCGACCACGCTGCCGGGCACGCTCGGTTGCGCCTGCTTGATGCGCAGGCGCGCGGCTTCGGCGGCCGCACGATCGGCGAACGGCCCCACGCGCACGCGTTCGGCCGGCTTGCCCTGGACCTCGCTCGCTTCGGTCGCCGCCGGGAAACCGCCCTTCTTGAGGCTCGCGACGAGGTCCTGCGCGTTCTTGCTGCTCGCGTACACGCCGAGGTTGACGTAGTAGCGTCCGTTGGCCGCCTGCCCCGGCGCCGGTTTCGCGGCCTCCGGCTCGGGTTTGGCCGGCTCGGGCTTGGCGGGCACCGGCTTCGGCGGTGTCGCGGTGGCGACCTGCGCTGGCGCGGGTGTCGCCGGCGGCGGCGCAGGCTTGGGGGCGGTCGCCGTATCGACGGTCGCGATCGTCTCGGGCGCCGGCGACGGTGGCGGCGCGCTCGCTGGCGTGCTCGCGGGCGCGGTCGGATTGGCCGCGGACGGATCGACCGGCAGCACGCGCGTCTGGAATTCGCGATCCGGCGCGGGCGGGATCGCGAGGGTCGACGTCTCCATCTCGGCCGACTTCTGCGGCGCGGAACCGGAAATGAGCATCGGCACGAAGATCACGGCCAGCGCGATCAGCACCGCGGCGCCGAGCAGGCGCTGTTTCAACGACAGATCCATGATCGATCCGCTTTTGGCGACGGCGCGATTATACCCGTCCGGCACACCGTTCCCGCCACGCGATTGCGCGCACGTTCAGCGTCGTGCGGCGAACTGCAGCGCGGCGGCCGCGACGAAGAACGAACCGAAGGCGAGCACGCGGTCGCCCGGTCGCGCATCCACGCACGCGGCCGTGAGTGCGGCTTCGACGTCCGCGCTCGCGCTGGCGAGATGTCCGTCGTCGACGTCCGCGAGCAATCCGGCGAGCGCGTGCGCATCGAGGCCGCGCGGCGAGTCGCGATCGAGCCCGGCCGGATACCATCGATCGACCTGGCGCGCGACCGCCCCGACGATGCCGCGCACGTCCTTGTCGGCGAGCGCGCCGAACACCGCGAGCGTGCGGCCGCGCGCCGGCGTGCGCCGCAACCACTGCGCGAGCACGCCGGCCGCCTGCGGGTTGTGCGCCACGTCGACGACGAGTTCGGGCTCGCCGCCGAAACGCTGCAGGCGCGCACCGACGCGTGCGTCGGCGACGCCGCGCGAGATCGCCGCGGGATTCCAGCCGAGCCGTCCACGCAGCGCGTGCAGCACGGCGATCGCGCCGGCCGCGTTGGCGTGCTGGCACGGCGCGGACAAGCCGGGTGGCGGCAACGCCAGCGCGGCCGCGCCGCTGCGCCAGCGCCACGCGCAGTCCGCGTCGACTTCGTACGCGTAGTCGCGTCCGACGCGGCGCAGGTCCGCGCCGATGCGCCCTGCTTCGGCGAGCAATGCCGCCGGTGGATCCGCTTCCGCGACGATCGCCGGCCGCCCCTCGCGAAAGATGCCGGCCTTCTCGCGACCGATGCTGTCGCGGTCGTCGCCGAGCCAGTCCTGGTGGTCGAGGTCGACCGTGGTGACGATGGATGTGTCGGCGTCGACGAGGTTGACCGCGTCGAGGCGTCCACCGAGGCCGACTTCGAGCACGGCGACGTCGAGGCCTGCGTGCGCGAAGATCCACAGCGCGGCGAGCGTGCCGTACTCGAAATAGGTGAGCGCGATCGCCGCGGCGGCATCGCCGGTCGCACCGAGGCGCGCGGCCTCGATGCGCTCGAATGCGTCGGTCAACGCGGCGTCGTCGACGTCGGTGCCGGCGACGCGCACGCGCTCGTTGTAGCGCAACAGGTGCGGCGAAGTGTAGGCACCGACACGCCGCCCGTCGGCGGCGAGCATCGCTTCGAGGAACGCGACCGTCGAGCCCTTGCCGTTGGTGCCGCCGACCGTGATCACCAGAGGTGCCGGCGCCGGTGCGCCGAGCCGACGCCACACCTCACGCACGCGCTCGAGGCCGAGTTCGATCGCGCGCGGATGCACGCGCTGCTGGTAGTCGAGCCAGTCGGCCAGACCCGTCGGTTGCGTCGCCATCGGCACGCTCAGCGTTCGAGGACGCGCCGCGGCTTCCACGGCAGGCGCCCGCGCCAGTACTGGATCAGCAGGAAACCGAACGCGAGGCCGCCCAGGTGCGCGAAATGCGCGACGCCGGCTTGCGTGCCGGTCACCCCCAGATAGAGCTCGAGGCCGCCGTACAGGGTCACGAACAGCCACGCGGGCATCGGGATCGCGAAATAGACGAGGATGCGCGCGTGCGGAAACATCATGCCGTAGGCGAGCAGCAGGCCGAACACGCCGCCCGATGCGCCGAGCGTCGGGTAGTAGCCGTTGCCGAAGAAGTGCATGACCGCGAGCTGGGTCAGCGCGGCGCCCACGGCGCAGACGAAGTAGTAGAGCAGGAACGGCCGCGATCCGAACAACTGCTCGATCGGCCCGCCGAACATCCACAGCGCGAGCATGTTGAACGCGATGTGCGCGAAGCTGCCGTGCAGGAATGCGTAGCTGACGAGCTGCCACGCCTCGAAGCCGGGCACGTTGCCGTACGGCGAAGGGCCGAGCGGCCACAGCGCGAAGTGCACGAGCAGCGCATCGCCCATGACCTGTTGCAACAGGTAGACGACGACGTTCGCGATCAGCAACGCGCGGGTGATCGGGGGCGTATCGAGGGGCATGCACGGAACGACCGGGGGCGACGCCGCATTGTGACCGCTCGTGCCACGTCACGCGAGTGCGTCCCGGGGCCATGGTGCTGCAAGCGAACCCTGCCGGTGAAGATGCGGTCGTGGATGACCGCCCTGGACGAACCGAAGCCGACGCGAGCGGAACCAAAGCGGTCCGGCGAAGCAGCGCTCACGGACAGACGCAAGAAGAAAGGGGGCCGCCGCAGCGGCCCCCTGGAACTCAATTGCGCGCCGGGTTGTTCTCGGCGAAATACTCGTGGCTGTCCGCGTTGTCGATCGCGTGGTTCGGATTGCTGTTGGCGAGGTTGTGCGCGGCAGTCTGGCCGTAGGCCCAGTCGTCGGTGCCGGCGACGACGTTGAAGTGGCTCGACTCGTGCACGAGCGTGCCCGCGCGCGAATCGGTGCCGGTGTTGGGCGCCGACCAGAACGCGCCGCACAGGTACACGCGGTACGGCTGCGTCGGGTAGACGTAGGCGTAGGTGCCGCTGTCGGTGCAGCTGCAGTCGAACGTGTACGGCTGCGACGACAGCGCGCTCTTCAGATTGGTGAAGTGCGTGCGCACGGTCGAATAGCGGCTGCTCGTGTAAGTGCCGAACCACCAGGTGTAGCGCGTGCCGTGCGTGCCTGCGTCGAGGTAGCTCTTCGCATTGGTCGCGTAGGTGACCGCGGAGTTGCGCGCGGTCGCGAGCTGCGTCTGGCGCGTGTTGCTGCAGCTGACGAAGCTGTTGGTCGCCGCCAGCACGCCGGGTACACCCTGCGTCGACATGGCTTCGTCGAACGCGTCCGGCGCGCCGTCGACCCACAGCGTCACCGCGTCGCTGTCGATCGCCGCCGTCGCGGCCACGCCGGCCTTGGACGCCTGCTGTGCCTCGAGCAATGCACTCTGCGCGTCGCGCACGTAACGGATCGCGTACTGGCCACCCGCCTTCATGTCGTAGTACGCGCTGAGGTCGACCTCGACCGAACGCGATTCGCCCGGCTTCAGCTCGATGTAGTCGCCCGCGCCCGGTGCGGCGCGCTTGTACATCGGGCCGACGTAGGCGACGGCCGCGCCGTCGCGCTCGACGCTGAACAGGTCGGACGTGACGCCGTCGAACGGCGTCTGCCAGCGCAGCACGTGCATCGCCGCCGCGCCGTCGTTCGCCATCGTGAAGACGAGCTTGCCGCTGCCGATGTCGGCGGCCTTCGCCGAAGCATCCAGGTGCACGGATACACCGGCCGGTGCCGCGGCGGCGGTACCTGCGAACGCGCAGGCGAACAACAACGATCCCAACAAGACCTTACCCATGGCTCTCCCTCATGTGGTAGGAGCGGGCATCGTCGATGCCCGCGCGGCCCCCAAAGCCGCGCGCGGAGCGTATGGGGTGGCGCGCCGGCGCGTAACGCGGCAGCGCAACAAGCGCGCCGCGCAATGCGACCTGCGTCACTCATTCAGGCAGGAAGACCTTCTCGAACCCGGCGACGAGGATGCGGTCGATCACGGTCACGGACCCGCGCATGCCGCTCGTGAGGTCGCCGTGCTGGTCGCAGTAGTAGCCGATCGTGCCGAGGCGGTTGAAGCGCACCGACACCTGCCACGGCTGGCTGTTCGGCGCGTTGTGCAGGTTGCAGTCGAGCGCGCAGGTGAAGCTGCCGTCGTCGGCGCGCACGTTGTGCAGGCCGCCGTTGTTGACGAAGTGGATCGAATCGCCCTGGTAGATCTCGATCTGCGCGGGCGAGAACGTCATGTCCGCGTTCGCGGTCACGGTGAACGAGCGCGCCTGCGCGTTCGACGCTGCGAGCGCGCAGGCGAGGAGCAACACGCGCATCGCGCCGTCAGGCCATGAAGCCGAGGTTGCCGCCGGCGGCGAAGCGGCCGAGGTTCGGGAACATGTCCGCGATGCCGCTGGCGTCGACGCCGTACCAGCGCGCGAGCGTCGCCGAGTACTGGTCGACGGCGAGGGTCGGGATGATCTGGCCATAGCCGGTGTCGTCGGGATTGCCGTTGTTCGGGAGGCCTTCGTCGTACTGCGCCAGCGATGGCATGGTGCCGTAGAACCGCTGGCCGCGTACAGCGCCGCCGACGACGAAGTGGTGGCCGCCCCAGCCGTGGTCGGTGCCGTCGCTGTTGACCGCGAGCGAACGGCCGAAATCGGATGCGGTGAAGGCCGTGACGCCGTCGGCGACACCCATCTCGACGGTCGCCGCGTGGAACGCCGCGAGCGCCTGGGACAGTTGTTGCAGGTTGTCCGCCTGGTCGGTCAGCTGCGTGCCGTGCGTGTCGTAGTTGCCGACGGAAACGAAGAACACCTGGCGGTTCATGCCGAGCGCCGCGCGCACCTTGATCATGAGCGCGACGGCGGCGAGCTGGTTGCCGAGGTCGGTGTCGGGGAACGGCGTGGTGAGGCGCGTGCCGGTCATCGCCGCGTTGAGCAGCGCCGCGTTGGCGATCGCGCGATTCGCGGTATCGGCGAAGGCGCGTTCGAGCACGTGCGCCTGCGTACCGCTCGCGCGCAGCGCGTCGTACGCGGCGGCGCGCCCGGGATCGTTGCCGTTGCCGACCACCCACGATTCGGGGCCGTCGCCGCGGAAGCTCATGCCCTGCACCTGGAAGAAGTCGACCGGGTTGCCCTGGTCGTCGACGCCGGCCGCGGCGAACGCCGCACCGTAGGCATCGACGGCGAACTGATTGACGCTCGCCGCGCGCTGGAAGCGGTTCTCGCCCGACAGCGTGATGCTCATCGGCAGTTCGCCCGCGTTCGAGCTGTACAGCATGTCGGCGATGCGCCCGCCCCAGCCGTTCGCGTTGGCGTCGTCGGGGCGCGAGGTCTGCCACTGGTTGGTCTGGTCGTCGTGCGAGTACAGCTGCGGTGGCGTCTGCACGGCGCCGCTCTGGTACTGCTGTTGCGTGATCGGATAGAGCAGCGAGCCGACGTTGGCGACGATCGCGGCCTTGCCGCTGTTGAACAGGCCGCGCAGGCCCGCGTTGCCCCCGGCGACCTGACCCATCGACGGATGCATGCCGTAGGTCGCGCCGTCGCTCGGCAGTCCCCCGGGCAGGCCACCCTGGGCGGCGAGCGGATTGAGCACGTTCGCCTGCACATCCGCCTGCGCGAGCGCGAGCGCCTGGCGCGTGCCCTGGTAGGTCGCGTAGTGCGACGCGTCGCACGGCACGATCGTGTTGAAGCTGTCGTTGCCTCCGTACAGGTAGACGCAGACGAGCGCCCTGTAGTCGGTGAACGCGTAGCGACGTCCCGCTGCCGCGGCCGAAATCAGCCGCAGGTTGCCGAGCGCACCGTAGAGGCTGGCGCCGCCTAGCGCGGCGCAGATGCTCCGTCGCAGGAATTCACGTCGATTCACGTGCATGGGTGGATCCTCTCTGCGTACGCGGTCGGGCCGTCGGCGGCGCGGCTCATTTCTGGATCGAGTATTCGGGTGAATTGAAGATGAGGTAGAGCGCTTCCTGCACGCGTGCGCGGCCGATGTCGTCGTAGTCGCCCGGATCCATCGCGGCGAGGCGCGTGACGAGCACGTTGCGCATGAACGGCGACATCTGTCCGCCCATCATGAGCAGGCTGTAGCGATCGACCAGCGCGGCCGGATCGCTCGCCGCGAGCGGCGCATCGCGTGCCTCGTTCGCCTGCAGCGTCTGCGGGTTGTCCGCGTCCCAGCAGGCTTCGCTCGCGGTGTAGTTGCAGAAGACCTGGTGGAACAGGTAGTTGGGCATCGCCGTCGACGTCGTGTCGCCGAGGATCTGGAACTCGGGGCTGACCAAGCCGCGCGTGCGCACCTCGCCGGGCTGGGCGAAATCGGGCTTGAAGAAGTTGAACACGGTCGGCGAATACAGCGGCGCCTGGCCGATCTGCTCGACGATCGGCGGCCACGTGTCGAGGTTGCCCGATCGCCCGCTGTAGAGCGCGTCGCCGGTCGGCGTGCGTGCCGCCATCGCGCGCCACAGCTGGCTGATCCTGAGCAGCGGCTCGCGCAACTTGCCGAACGTGTCCGGCTTCTGCCACTGGCCGTAGCGCGCTTCGGGATCGAGCAGGATCGCCTTCACTACCGCCTTGAGGTTGCCGCGCACGTGAGAGGCGCTGCCGTCGTCGTTGAACACCTGCGCGACGCGCTGCACGTACGCCGGCGTCGGATTGCTGGTGACGAGGCGCTGGATCAGGCGGATCGCGATGAACGGGCCGACGTTCGGATGGTGGAATACGTTGTCTAGCGCCGCGGTGAGTTCGGCCTGCGCCGCGCCACCGTGCGCGAGCACGCCGCCCGCGAGCGCGACGCCCGGGTAGTCGAGCAGTTGCTTGTCGGTCGTGTCGTCGTGCCAGTACTCGACCGGTTCCATCGGACGCTGCCAGGCGAGATCGTCGCTGTTGGCCGGGCCGCAATAGAAGTACTGCCACGGGTTCTCGGGGTTGTTGCAGCAGAGCGGCACGCCGTCCTGGTAGTCGACGCTGCAGCCGACGCTGTTGAAGTCCCAGCCGGTGAACACGGCGGCGAAACCGCGCACGGCTTCCTGGCCATAGGTCGCCACCGGCTGGCCGTTGACGAGCTTGGGCGTGCCGTCGAGGTTGAGCTGGACGAGGCCGATCGAGAACAGCTGGTTGATCTCGCGCGCGTAGTTCTCGTCCGGATGGATGTTCTCCTCCGGATTCGCCTTCTGGTTCTGGATCGAGCTGAGGAACACGCCCATCGCCGGATGCTTGGTGACGTCCTCCAGCAGGTTGCGGTAGTTGCCGAACGCATCCGCTGCGAGCATGTCGTAGAAGCTCGCGAGCGCCCACGGCTGCTGGGCAAGCGTGCCGTTGCTGTTGGAGACGACGAAGATCTCGCTCAGCGCGAACGCGACGCGCTGGCGCAACTGGTCGGTGGGGAGCTGCTGCGAGCGGCTCGGATCCGGCGTGCCGACGGAATTGATCGTCCATGTCTGCAGGCGCGTACCGGCCCATTCGGCGACCACGTTGCAATAGTCGTCACCCGCCGGGCAGGACAGCCCCTGCACCCAGTCGAGGTAGGGCACCTGCGTCGACGGCACCTTGGCGAACTGCTCGTTGAGCCACGCGCCGTAGCCGACCGCGCGCAGGTGCGCGATGTCCTCGGTGGTCGCGCCGAACGTCGCCTGGGCTAGGAAGCGCGAGGCGTCGGCGTCCGTCGCCGGGCCGCCGGCGATGCCTTCGAAGCCATCGTGGAAGGTCTGGTCGGGCCAGTGGCTCTGCGCGCTCGTGCGCGCGGCCGGCAGCGCGCACAGGAACGCGAGCGCGACGACCCGGAAATCCCGCATGGACCTTGCGAACCGCATCACGACCTCCCCTTCCGGCGTTCCGGAATGCGCGGACTCTAATCCTCCCGTGCGATCGCGTTCATGACGCGTACCGCAATTGCGCGATGCGATGCTCAGCTTTCCGCGCGCGCCGGCCTGCGCTTGCCCGTCGGCGCGGGCGGACCCCAGAGCAGGTGGTCGACGTCGCGTTCCCAGCCGTGCACGGCGAGGTCGACGCGGCCGCCACGCACGAGCACCCCTTCGCCGGCGAGGTGGCGCACCTGTTCGCGGAACGCTTTGCTGCCCGGCGGGAACGCGATGCGGCCGTCGGCGCGCAGGACGCGATACCACGGCAGCCCGAGCGCGGACGGTGCTTCACGCAGCACCGTGCCGACCAGGCGGGCGCGTCCCGGCAAGCCGGCGCGGCGGGCGATCTCGCCGTAGTTGGCGACGCGCCCCTGCGGTATCGCGGCGATCGCCGCTCGGATCGCATGGTGGGCGGGCGGCGGTTCGGGCCGGACTGACTTCATGGCGCACGCACGCTAGCATAGAGGCCGCACCCGCCGGAGAGTCCTCGTGCAGAGTTTCGAACAGATCCGTTCCCATGTCGGCAGCCGCCACGCGCTGCGCACGAACGATCCGTACCTGATCAGCTTCGACCTCACGCTCGCGGACGGTCGCCACCAAGGCGTCTACCTCGCGGAAATGGAGGACGAGGAAGGCGCGAAGTACCTGCGCATTTCGACGCCGATCGGTCCGTACACCGGCATGGACGGCGCGCGCTGCCTGCGCTTCAACTGGGAACAGCGCACCGGCTACCTCGCGATCAGCGACCTGGAAGGCTCGCCGTACCTGCAGCTGTGCGAGAACCGCCCGTACACCCTGCTCTCGCCGAGCGAGATCGATCGCGTGATCGCCGAACTCGGCGCGCTCGGCGACCGCATGGAGCAGGCGATCTCGAACGGCGGCGACACGTTCTGATGGCGCAGGCGGCGCCAGCCGCGCTGCCGTCGTGGTTGGGGCGAGCAGCGGCTTCGCCGCTCCCGGACGCAGCGCCGCGCCGATTCGCTCAGCCGAGCAGGCCGAACATCCGCGCGCCGCGAACGAGCAGCCAGGCGATGCCGCCGGTGACCGGCAGGGTGAGGATCCACGCCCATACCATGCGCTCGACGATCGTCCAGCGGATCGCGTTGGCGCGCTTGGCGACGCCGACGCCGAGGATCGCCGCCGAGATGTTGTGCGTCGTCGACACCGGGATACCGAAATGCGATGCGGTGAGGATCACGCTCGCCGAGGCGGTTTCGGCGGCGAAGCCGTTGATCGGGTGCAGCTTGACCATCTTGTGACCGAGCGTCTTGATGATGCGCCAGCCACCGACCGCGGTGCCGGCCGCCATCACGAGCGCGCAGAGGATCTTGATCCACATCGCGATCTCGAACTGCTTGCCCGCGTCTTCCTCGATGCGCAGGAAATGCAGCCACGACGGCACCTGGTCGAGCGTGCCGGACGCGGTCGCCGTGGCCAGCGCGAGCGCGATGATGCCCATCGTCTTCTGCGCGTCGTTCATGCCGTGCGACAGGCCCATCGCGCTCGCCGAAACGAGCTGCGCCTTGCCGAAGAACGCGTTCGCGAACCGCGTGCGACCGAGCCGCTGCAACGGTCCCTTGCGCGAACCGAGGAACTCGATCAGCGAGAACAGCAGGCCCATGAACAGCAGGCCGAGCACGAAGCCGGCGACCGGCGAGGTGACCATCGGCACGATCACCTTCGGCAACACGCCCTTCTCGCCCCACCAGTGTGCGCCGCCCTGCACCCAGATGATCGCGCGCCAGTCGTCGTGCGCGGCGGCCAGCGCGGCGCCGCAGAGGCCGCCGACGAGCGCGTGCGAGGAACTCGAAGGCAGGCCCCACCACCAGGTGATGAGGTTCCAGACCACGGCGCCGAGCAACGCGCAGATCAGCACGATCGGCGTGACGGCGACGAGGTTGGTGTCGATGAGCCCGGAGGCGATCGTCTTCGCGACCGCGGTGCCGATCAGCGCGCCGACGAGGTTGGTCGCCGCGGCGAGCAGCAC
>Ga0209051_1002847_pt1 | contig 11921 bp, 12 predicted proteins | sample AraplaCvi_mMS_r2_2_FD_184286 | JGI IMG/M metagenome (GOLD analysis project Ga0209051, IMG submission 184286) | Arabidopsis root microbial communities from North Carolina, USA - plate scrape MF_Cvi_mMS_r2 (SPAdes) (version 2) | ecosystem: Host-associated > Plants > Roots > Endosphere | place...
ACCAGCCGGCGCTTGAGGTCTTCCAGATCAGTCGTCATCACGTTCCCACGTTCGTCTACGTGGGAACGTAGGCTGTCAGGTCACTGCTCTGGGCTCAAGGGCGCGCTTCGTTGATCGCTTACAGACATCGCGCAGCTTTCCCCGTTCGTCGAGGTAGCGGATGAAGACGGCCGCCATCCCCTGAACCGCCGCTGCACGGTGCATCTCGGTGCGGCCGCCAGTGCTGGCGCTGAAGTCCGCCCATGACATCTCAAGCAGTTCGCCGACGTGGGGACGCAGCGCCCAGTCTTCCATCAGTCTGGAGTCGCGCCAGCCGCGCGCGAAACGGAACCGATCCGGCTCCGGGCTCGCGAGCGCCACTGCTGACGCGAGACCTTCCTCTAGCCACGGCGGGCACATCGGGAAGCTCGCGCGGATCGTAAGATGCACCAGTCAGCCCGAGCGTCAGTGCCGCGCCCCGGGATGCGGGCGAGGTGGTCCAATCGGAAGCGGATCTGAAAGAGTCGGAGGCGGCGATTCTTTCTTCATCGATTGCCCAGACGCAGGCAGCGCACCAGATGTCTTAGCAGACGCGAGCATCGCAATGCCCGGAGCGCGCCCGGCGCCTCCGAGCGGGGGACTTAGAACCCGTTGCCGAGCTGAATGGGCTTGAGCGGTTGGAGCGGCTGCAAGGGCTGCAGCGGCTGCACGCGCAGTTGCGGCGGCGGGGCCACGGCCGGCGCAGGCGCGTGGTAGGCGTACGGATTCACCGTGCCGGCCTGGCCCGTGTAGGGATTGTAGTTCCCCTGGGTCGAGTAGTTGTTCATGAGCGTGGCGTCGGGCGCCGTGCGCATGTGCGGCGCCACGTAGGTGCCGTTCTTCTGGGTGTAGCCATGGACGTAGGTGTCCTGGGCGAAGGTGGCCGCGGATGTGGCGGCCAGCGCGACGAGGGTCGCGAGTTTCTTCATGGTTCCTCTCCTTATGCGGCGATGGGGCCGCCCCTCACGGCAAGGTGCCGCACCTACTGGAACGAGATCTCGCGGTCAAACCCGACATGCGAGCTGATCATCCGCTCCGGCTACGGCTGTATATTCATCCAGCCATGAAGACCGCTCACCTCTACCGCTGGCGCACCCTGGTGCGGGGCCGCTGGCGCACCACCAAGTACGTGTGCACCGAGGACGACATCCGAGCCGCAGAGGACGTCGAGGCGTTCGAGCCCGTCGAGGGTACGCTCGAGGTGCGCCAGATCCCCGAGACGCCGGAGGAACACGCCGAGGCGCTGCGGAGGACGGAAGCCGGGCGGGCGCAGTTCTCGGGCGGCGACGCATCCAACGCCTGAAGCCGCAGCCGCGCGCGGCTACCGTTCTCCACGCGCAAACCCGGCTGCGACGACGAGCCCTTCGATGCCGCCGCCCGTCTGGCAACCAATGGCTGGATCACCCGGCGGGCCGTAGGATGATCCGCGGCAGGTGGGGGAACTGCGCATCTTCGCTCGGCACTCCACATGGCATGGCATGCTCGGCTGGGCCGAGATACTAGGCGCCGGCTGAGGAACTGGGATCTGACGATGCCGACTGGGTCGGGGCTGGAGCTGACGCCAGCGCCTTAGCGGGCGGCATGTAGAAAGCACCGGAATAGGTGTAGTGCTGATAGCAATCGACCAGCTCGATGTGCGTACCCCGAGCAACCCACTGGAAATGGATCAACCAATCAGAGGTCTGATACTTTGGGCCCGGCGTGAACACCGGGTAGCCCATGTGGTAGTGCCAGAGGTCGTTTGCCTGGGCGTAACCGATGTTTGGGTGACCAGCAGGAAGGCCGCTCCACGAAGGGGCGACCTTGCCTGGGTACTTGCTGAAATCGCCGAGTCCATGCTTCTCGAACAGCTGGACAAAGTCGAGCACTCTGTCTTGCTGATCGGGAGGGAAACGCGTGAACTCTTGAGCGAACTGAAGCTTGAAGGCGACGGTAAACGTCATCGAGCTGTTTTCGACGCGGCCACGAGATAGGCGCGCAGCTCTTCTCGCCCCAACCCTCGGGGGATAGAAATGCTCTCGCCCGCCAAGGCGACGGCCATCCGCTCAACGTCGATCACAACGGGCTGCTCGCCCGTCTCGCGCGCCGCCGCCTCGTCGGACGGAACAACCGTCTGGCGATCTAGGGTGCGATGGCGCTCGTTGGTCATAGTGGCGTTTTCGGACAGTTCCCGTCGCGGGTCAATAAGACTTCTTCTATGGGAGCTGTCAGGCTTTTCCTACAGTGCGGGCAAGTAGCCCGTGGTCAAGCCACCACTCCATCCCTCAGCGCAACTTTACGCGCCGGTGCCTAGCTCTGCACGTAAGCGTTTGCCGCACCCCCCAAAAACTTGGGGGATCTTGCAGGACAGCAACAGCGGGATGCGCTCCGTACGCATCGCGAACAAATCTGACATCTAAAGAGCCTCAAACCGGGCCAGCTTCGAATTCCTCGGCAGCCGTCAGCTGGATCAGCGCCCTCGCCTCGTCCTCCGGCCCACGCAGCCAGGCGTCCCAGTTCGCAGGTTCGACGACCACGACGGAGCGCTTGTCCTGCTTTTCTGGCGGTCGCTTCGGGTCGGGCCTGTGCATCCGGCCCATCAGCGGGTGGCCGTCGGCGTTGACGGTGAGCATTGTGTAGCTCTCGACGTACTTTTCGGTCGCCGGATCTTTCCAGGCGTTCCACAGGCCCGCCAAGGCCCATGGTGCCCCGTCGGCGCGCCGGAAGCGCCACCAGATGTTCTTCCCCGTCTCCCAGTTCGGTTCGTCGAAGCTCGCGGCCGGGATCAGGCAGCGCTTGCCGTACTTCCATGAGCCCTTGAAGACCGGAGACGTCGCGACGGTCTCGCTACGCGCGTTGACCGTGCTGATCTTGAGCTTGCGCGACTCGGCGAAGAACGGGATGAGGCCCCACTGCCCGACGACAAGCTCTCGCTCGCCCTCCGGTCGGTGACGGATGAACGGGCCCGACATGCTGGGGAACAGCTCGCGGGGCCACACCGGGACGTCGCGAGCACCGATATGCCAGTCCCGCTCAATCTCAGCGACGTCGGGAGGGATGTAGCGGGTGCACATAGATCGTCTGTAGGCGGCGACGCGCAAGCTCGCTTGCGTAGACGAAAGCTAGGGTGTTCCGGTTTCTAGCGGCGAAAGGACTCTGTACGTGATCGCTGAATTGCTTGTTTTAAGCACTTCAAACCTTGCGGTCTTATAACCGACGACCTTGTCTGACAGGTCATATTTCAACTCTTGAGTGAAGGCGGGGCGAGCCATATCGTTGCTGAATTCACGGTACGTGACTGTAAGTACACCGCCGGCAGCGCCTGTGTAGATCAATTCCCGCTGGAACCGGGATGCTTCAGGAGCGCGATCTTCCGATGAAGCTATATTTGGTATGCTGGAGTCAGGCTCGACCAATACAACCCCGGACTTCCAGCTCCAAAATACCGATGCGGTACCCTGCGTATCAATGTGGATGCCCGCGCTTATTGGCTCCGGGTCAGTGAACTTTCCTGGGCCGTCAGGCCAACTTACAGTGGAATCACGTTTTGCCTTGCTATAGAAGCGCCCGCCAGTTTGATCCTTGCCCGAGAGAATGTATTCACCGCTTGGGAGATCTATTGCCATTGTGTCTCGGCGGTAGGCAGCCAAGTGGCGTAGTGGTGCGCTGAGGACTACCTTTGATATGGTGTCGACGTTATACGTCTTAACCATGGTCTCGCCCAATTGAACGGTTTTGACTTCGCCGGCAGCCGGCCATGACACCGTCTTCTGAGAAACGACTGGCGGCACTGCCGAAAAAGTCAATCCAGAAGGGTCATGAGTAGCACAGCCGGCCATTAGGCCAGCCACCAGAATGGTGCAAAAACGATTATTCAAACCTTCTCCTGTCAATGAACAATGCAAACCGCGGCACGGCGAGCGTCTGCACAAGCATCGTCGGCGAGCTGGAACCTGCGCTCGAACTCCATCCAGTCGGAGCGCACGACGCGGCCCTGCACGATCAGATCGTATTCGACGCGGCCGAAGTAGCCAGAGCCGCTTGGCATCGCGAGCGCATGGCACCGATAGCGACCAGCCGTGAAATCCAGCATTCAACCGTGCATGTCGTTGCGGTTGATGTGGTCGATCGCCGCCCTGATGCCGTATTGGAACGCTTCGTCCATCGTGTCGGCGACTCCGCCAACTCCATCCAGCTTTTCGCCATCGATGTAGATGTGCAGAAGCCACTTGTCGGATCTGACGTCCCAGCCGGTCACGACGTCTACAGGGTGACCGCGATGGGCATACCGTGCGACGTGCCGAGGCCCCTCGGACTGAAGCTCGTATTCGTAGGACACGTTGTTGATCCTCCTGAGGTTGATTTTGCACTTGTGGCGGACATCCTGGCGGACTGGATAACTAGCCAATGAACCCCCAGGATCCATGCGGTGCTTGACGGACACCGCTTCCGCCAGAGGCTCGATCGCCAGCGGCCGCTCAATGCACGGGCTTGAGCAGCACCACTTGCGGATACTCGTGCGGCTTGCTCGCCGTGGCGCAGATCTGGCCCGCGTCGTTGATCGCGCCGGCGTCGGTGATGTGCCATCCGGCCGGCGCGCCGGGCGCGAGGGCGTCGTCGAGGACGATCAGGTCGCCGTCCAGCCAGACGACGCCCTTCGAGGTGGCGCCCGAGCGGACGTAGCCGACCACCGTGCCCGCGTTGTTGAGGCCGCGTGCGACCGACTCCTCGCCGTCGGGCGTCGGCAGCGGCGTGACGGTGCCGGCCTGCCACGTGTAGGCGCGGCGCAGGCCGCTCGCGTCGACGGTGTAGCCCGCGACCACGCCGGCATTGTTGAGCGCGCCGGCCACGCCGGTCGCAGCTTCCAGACCGGCCAGGGGCACCGGTCCGGCCGCGGTGAAGCTCACCATCGCGCCGTCGGCGCTGCCCACGATCGTGCCCGCGGCATTGATCGCCACGGCGCGGCTGTCCCGGCTGCCCGGCGCCAGGTCGGTCACGGTGTCATCGTGCCAGCGCACGGCGTGGTCGCTGCCGTCGGCGCTCGCGGCAACGCCGACGATGTCGCCGGCGATGTTGACGCCGAGGGCCTCGCTGCTGCCGTTCATGGGCGTGAGCGGCGGCAGGTCGCGCGGACCGTGTTCGCGGAAGATGATGGCCTTGTGGAAGCCGAAGGTGCGGTCGGTGATGCGCTTGCCGACGACCAGGCCGTGGTCGGAGAGGGCGTTGGCGCCCGTGGGGTCCTCCCCGTCGATGATGCCCCAGGTCCTGAAGAGCTGTCCGTTGTGGAGGAAGCCCGCCTGGCCGAACTCGTCGGGCGCGAGCTTGGCCGTGCCGGCGATGCGGCCCCGGCTGTCGATGGCCGAGCAGCTGGCGCCGTACCAGATCGGCAGGCTGAGCGGCCTGACGCGCCAAGTGGCGCCCGGGGCGGCACTGGCGAGCACGGGGGCGAACAGCACGGCGAGGCGCAGGACGTTGCGCAGGGAGAGGACGCTCATGGGTTGCACTTGGCGTTGGCGCGGACGGCGGCCGCGGAGCGGCGATGATCGCGGCCCATGTCCGGACGGACAAGCCGAACAAGTGTTCGGCTCGGCGGGAGGCAGGCCGCGGGGCGGCCCGGGCCGCCCGCGTCATCCGATCCGCTCGAACCTCACCTTCGCTCGCGCCGCCGCCGGCACCTGCACCGCTCGAAGGTTGCGCGAACCCGGCTGGAGGACGCCCTCGCGCGGCCACCCCTCGATCCGGACGGTGCGGCGGCCGAAGGCGTTCCTCTTCTTGGCCGTGAGCCTCTTGAGCGCCGTCGCGTCACCGGCGCGGGCGAACGTCACGTCCTGCTGGGCCTGGGGATCGTAGAAGCCGATGTAGCCGCCCGGGTTGACGCCGAACGAGGCCAGGGTGCTGCCGTCGCGCCGATTGCCGAGGAAGTCGTTGCGGCTGCCGTTCTCGGCGTCGGGCGTGAAGTACAGCGGCAGGACGAAATTCGAGACTTCGATCCCGTCCACCCGGTACGTCTCGTCCTGCACCGCGTCCGACATCTCGAACCAGTGGAACACCGTGCGCGGCTCCTGGGGATGCGGGCCGGCGACGAGCAGGTTGGCCAGCGGGTCCGCGATCAGCTCGAGCGCCTCGTGCGACAGGGTCACCGTCCAGCTCTCTCCTGCCTGCTCCGCGACCCGCTTGAACACGAAGCCGAAGGGCAGCCCCTTCGCGTTGCGGGCGTGGTAGCCCAGGGCATCCTCGACGTCGACGTCGTCCCAGAGGTACAGCACGGCGTCGCCGCGCATCTCGGGCAGGGTGACCGCGTCGGGCTTGCCGGATCCCGTCTTGCCTTCCAGGCGGAGCGTCGCGCTCATGCCCCAGTAGGCGCTGAAGTCGTCGCGGATCTGGCGATTGACGGCTCGGACGACCGCCTGCAGTTCCGCATCGGTCGTCGATCCGGACATGTTCACGACAGTGATGATCATTGCGCTTTCTCCTGGTGAGCTGACATGGGCGAAGCCTGCCGCGAAAGCGGCGGGCCCGCATCAACAGGAGTTGGGACGGCGGCGGCCCTCGCCGGGTCGGCCGGGCCGTCGACGCCGGGCGCGCCGTGCCGCCCCCGGCGTCACTTCGCGGCGTCGCGCACCAGCAGCACGATGAAGCGCCGCTCCGCCGGCAAGGGATACCAGGACATCGCATACCCGTCCGCGAATTCGACGTGCCACGCCTGGGCGGCGTCGCCCACGAACGGCGTCGACGACCAGAACGCGCCGGTGCGGTTGCCGACGAAGGCGCCCGCGTCGAGCAGGCCGTCGTCGAGCGTGGTCAGGGACGCGAGCTCCTTGACGTTGGGCAGGCGCCAGCCGGGGTGGTCGTTGGCGGCGGCGAGCGCCTCGGGCCAGGTCAGCGGCGCGGGCGTGCCGGTGCAGGCGGCCGGCGTCCAGGCCATGCCGAGGGGGCAGCGCTGCCATTCGAGGCGCGTCCAGCGGTCGACCACGTCGGCCGGGTCGACCCCGTCCGCGTAGCGCGCGGCGGCGGTCTGGCCGGGCCGGGTCACGAGGCGCACGGAGCTGCCGTCGCCGGGGTAGCCGCCGTCGCCGGTGCCGGTGATGAAGTTGACGCCGACGTAGTTGCCCTCGTCGGGCGCCTGGCGCGGATAGGGCACGCCGTAGCCGTGGCGCGTGGGGGTGTTGGGGAAGTAGTGGAGGTCGATCTTGGTCTGGCCCGCGCGCGCGTAGTCGACCAGCGACAGCAGCTCGGTGAGGGTCGGGGCGTCCCAGCGCGTCGAGCCGCAGACCGCCGCGCCGTTCATCAGCGTGCGCAGCTCGGTGACGGTGGGGAAGCCCCAGCCCCAGTTCTGCATGGAGATGAGCATGTCCTGGTCGCGCAGGCTGCCGTCGGCCTGCTTGATCTCCCACAGCAGGCCGGTGACGAGGTCGCGGGTGCAGGCCCATTGGTCGGGGCCGGTGCCCACGGCGGGGTGGGCGGGACAGGTGCCGCTGCCCTCCTCCTCGCCGCTGCCGCACACGCGCACGAAGCTGAAGCCGGCGCGGCCGTTGCCGGACGAATGGCCGCGGGCGTCGCGGCCGTATTCGCCGTCCTGGCCCGTGCCGGCGCAGGCGCGCGCGAAGGCGCCGTCGACCACGCACGCGGCCATGCCCGTGTCGTCCAGGCGCTTGAGGGGGCCGACCACGTCGGCGGCGGCCGCGCCGCCGGCGGTCAGGGCGAATGCCGCGGCGGTGCACATCGCCGTCAGGGTCGTCGAGGACATCATGGGGGTCGTTCGTCGCGGCGCACCCGGGCCGTGCGGGACGGCGGGTCGCCGCCTGACGGCAATCTAGCGGGCGCGCAGGCGCGCCCGGCCGCGGGTAAACCACGGCGGGCCGGCTTCTTATGCACGGGGCCTTTTGTGAGGGTCCGCGAGGGCCGCCGACGCGCCGGACAGGCAGGCTTGCCTCCTTGCAGGCTCGCTTGCGGGGGCGAGCGGCAAACTTGCCTCCGGTACAGGCTCGGTTGCAGGTGCCGGAGGCAAACTTGCCAAATATTGTGGCAAGTTTCCAGTTCGAGAGGCAAGCCAGCCTCGTCGAGAGGCAATCCAGGCTTCCCGACCGGGAAACTTGCCACCGGCACGGAAAACGCGCCTCGCGCGCAGCGTCACGCCGCGCCGGGCGCGTCGTCGTCGGGGTCGTCGAACTCGCCCTCGACCTCGGCGCCCGGCGCCTTCTTGCGCCGCGCCCGCGCGTGGTACGGCGCGAGCTCCTGCGCCACGCGCATGGCGTCCGGCTGCTTCATGCGGGCCCCGACCTGCGCGCCCGCGTAGTAATCGAGCGAGACCGTGTTGGCCAGGTGCGCGAGCACGCGCCGCAGGTTGACGAGGCGCAGCACGACCCGCTCCAGCGGGGCGAGCAGCGCGATCAGGCGCTCCAGCGCCGCGAGGATGGCCTCGAGGCGCACCGCCGCCTCCGCGCCGTTCGCCACCGCGGGGAACGCCTTCATCAGCTCGAGGGCGTGGTCGCGGAAGGCCCCGGCCTTGAGGCCGTCGCGGATCAGGCCCTGCAGCTCCTCGGCCCCGTACTCCGGCAACGCGTCGAGCAGCGACGTCGCCAGCACCGTCACGGCATTCACGACCTGCGCGAGGTCGTCGGGCGGCATGTTCTTGAACACGTCGGTCGGATCGGTAGCGGAACTCATGGACTCTCCCTTCCTCGGGGCCCTGCCCCGTGACACCCGCCGCGGCCCCATGCCGCGGCGGCGTGCCCCAGTCTCCATACGGGCGACCCGTATCGCTCCCCCCCTAGATGCGAAAAAGCGGGTCCTTGAAACACATTTTTCAATTTCGCGAGTCAGGGAAGCGCTGATAAATCCGCCGCGTGTCCGGATCGGGGCCGCGGCCGCGTACATCTCCCCGGGGACGCCTGACAGGCCGGCGCCCCCCACCACCCCGTTTCGAGGGATGGCAGCGCCGCGACAGTCGCGCCATCCTGCTCGGGCCTGACGCCTCCGGCCGGTCGCATGCGACCGACGCGGGTGCCCATCCACATTCAACAGAAAGCCTTCGAGGCCTTTGCGAGGGGATCCCATGTCGTCTTCATCCACCGGTGTTTCCCGGTCCGTCCGTCCTTGCCGCCGCGGTGCGGTGCGTCGCGCCGCCGAGGCGGGCGCCCTGCTGATCCTGTCCGCGTCGATCCAGTCGGCGTACGCGTCGACCGTCTCGGTCACCGGCACCACCGGCAACGCGGGCACGCCCGGCGGCTCCCCCGGCGGCACGGGCGGCGCCGGCGGCACCGGCCAGGCCGCCGTCGCGACGGCCGGCGGCAATTCGGATCCGACGAACTCCGCCGCCGCCTATGGCGGCGCCGGCGGCGCCGGCGGCGCCGGCGGCAGCGGCACGGGCGCCGTGCGCGGCGGCAACGGCGGCGCCGGCGGCGCCGGCGGCGGCGCGCAGGCGACGGCGACCACCAACATCGCCTCCGGCAGCGCGAATGCGAGCACCACCGCGCGCGGCGGCAGCGGCGGCAGCGCCGGCAGCGGGGGCGGCGACGGCGGCGCAGGCGCCGGCGACAGCAACTCGGGCGGCAACGGCGCGACCGGCACCGCGACCTCCAGCGCGACCACCACCGGCACGGCGAGCGCCGTCGCCTCGGCCGACGCCACGGGGGGCAGCGGCGGCTACGGGAGCGGCGCCGGCCACACCGGGGGCAACGGCGCGGTGGCCAACGCGAGCGCGCAGGGCCATTCCGGCAGCGGCAGCGTCAACGCCGGCCTGACGGCCACCGGCGGCTCCGGCGGCACCGGCTACGACGGCGCCAACGGCGGCAACGCCGCCTTCGCGAGCATCACCAACGGCGTCGGCGGAAGCACCTCGGGCTCGCTGACCCTCACGCAGAACACCAACGGCGGCTCGGGCGGCTATTCGTACACCGGCACCGCGGGCTCCGGCGGCGCGGCGGTCAGCAAGCTGACCCTCTCCGGGCTCACCGCCTCGAGCACCAACGTGTCGATGACGGCCACCGGCGGCGCCGGCGGCGGCACCACCAGCGGCGTGTCCAAGGCGGGCGCGACGGCGACCGCCAACGGCAGCATCGGCAGCTCGGGCCCGATCACGCTCAACGTCTACGCGAACGGCGGCGGCGGCGGCTCCGGCAGCTCCTCCGCCAGCGGCTCCACGGGCGCCGCCGCGACCTCGACCGCGGCGGCCACGAGCACGAGCGCCAACGCCGTCACGGTGCGCGCGCAGGGCGCGGGCGGCAGCGGCGGCTCGGCGAACGGCGTCGGCCGCACGGGCGGCGCGGGCTCCGGCGCGGTCACCGTGAGCGCGAGCGGCACCTCCGGCTCCGGCGCGGTGAACGTCGCCACGGCGGCCTACGGCGGCGCCGGCGGCTCGGGCTACGCGGGCGCCAACGGCGGCAACGCGGGCGCCGTCTCGGTGACGAACGCGACCACCGGCAGCACCACCGGCACGCTCAGCCTCAGCCAGCTCGCCAGCGGCGGCGGGGGCGGCTCGAGCGACCTGGGTACCGCCGGCAGCGGGGCCGCCTCCACGTCCAGCCTCAGCACCACCAACACCACGGCGACCACCCTGAGCGCGTCCGTCACCGCCAACGGTGGCGCGGGCGGCGGCTCCAGCAACGGCACCGCGGCCTCGGGCGGCACCGCCAACGCCTCCGACACCACGAGCTCGGTCGGCAACCTCACCGTCTCGGTCGACTCGCACGGCGGCGCGGGCGGCGCCAGCGGGGCCGGCAACGGCGGCAACGGCGCCTCGGCGACCTCGCACGGCTCGGGCACGACGACGGGCGCGCGCAACGACACGGTCAACGTGAGCGCCGCCGGCGGCTCGGGCGGCTACGCGACGGGCGGCGGCGCGACCGCCGGCGCGGGCAGCTCGGGCACGTCCAGCGGCAGCGGCACCAGCGGCAGCGGCCAGGTCTCCGTCTCCGTGACGGGCAACGGCGGCAGCGGCGGCACCGGATATTCCGGCGCGACCGGCGGCGCCGGCGGCGTGGCGGTGGAGAGCAACGCCACCTCCGGCTCCACCACCGGCGCGATGTACCTGACGCAGACCGCCAACGGCGGCACCGGCGGGTATTCCTATTCGGGCACCGCCGGCAGCGGCGGCGCGGCGGTCAGCAAGGTGACGCTGGCGAGCCTGTCCTCGTCCAGCGTGAACGCCACGGTGACGGCCAACGGCGGCGCGGGCGGCTCGACGACCAGCGGCGTCTCCAAGGGCGGCACCACGGCGACCGCCAACAGCTCGATCGCCACGACCGGCTCGCTCTCGCTCGCCACCTACGCCACCGGCGGCGCCGGCGGCTACGGCAGCACCGGCGCGAGCGGCTCGCTCGGCGGCGGCGCCACCGCGACCGCCACCGGCACCGGCGGCGGCTCGAACAGCACCGGCGTCACCGCCCAGGCGGTCGCCGGCAACGGCGGCTCCGCGGACGGCAGTGGCAAGACCGCCGGCGGCGGCGGGGGCGGCGGCTCGCTGGTCATGAGCGCCAACGGCGCGTCGACCAGCGGATCGGTCTCCGTGACCGGCCGCGCCTACGGCGGCGCCGGCGGCTCGGGCACCAGCGGCGCCGCGGGCGGCAAGGGCGGCAACGCCGCGGCCTCGAACGCGGTCACGGGCAGCACCGCCGGCACGCTCTCGCTGACGCAGTTCGCGGGCGGCGGCGCGGGCGGCGGCTCCGACACCTTCACCGCGGGCGCCGGCGGCACCGCGAACTCGGCGCTCACCACCAACGACGCGAGCGCGAGCACCCTCAACATCACGTCGCAGGCCACCGCCGGCACGGGCGGCACCACCACGAGCGGCACGGCGGGCGCCGGCGGCATCTCCGCGGCCTCGGCCACGACCACGAGCGTGGGCAACCTCGCCCAGACGGTGACGTCCAACGGCGGCAGCGGCGGCAGCACGAGCACCGGCAGCGGCGGCACGGGCGGCAGCG
>Ga0209051_1002850_pt1 | contig 11917 bp, 9 predicted proteins | sample AraplaCvi_mMS_r2_2_FD_184286 | JGI IMG/M metagenome (GOLD analysis project Ga0209051, IMG submission 184286) | Arabidopsis root microbial communities from North Carolina, USA - plate scrape MF_Cvi_mMS_r2 (SPAdes) (version 2) | ecosystem: Host-associated > Plants > Roots > Endosphere | place: USA...
ACTTTGCCGCGGGCTGGCAGTGCTGCCCCTGCCCGTGTTGCACGCCATCGGTCGTGCGCTAGGCCGTCTTGTCTACATGTTGCCCGGGCGATATCGGCAACGCCTCCAGGAGAATGCCGCGCAAGCTGGCTATCCGGATGCGAGTTTTGCGCGCCACTCGGCCGGAGAGGCCGGCGCCATGATCCTCGAAACCTGTCGCATCTGGTTTCGTAGTGACGACAGCATCACGCGCGTCATCTGCGACGACTGGGACGTCATTGATACCGCCCGCGCCGAGGGCAAGGGCATCTTGTTCCTCACACCACACCTGGGCAGCTTCGAGATTACGGCGCGATATGTTGCCAAGCGGATGCCGCTCACCGTGATGTTCCGCACGCCCAGCAAGGAATATCTGCGAACGCTGATGGACAGCGCTCGCTCCACCTCCGAGTTGACCGCTGTGGCAGCCTCGTCGCAAGGCGTGCGCGCCTTTCTACGGACGCTGCGTGAAGGCGGTGCCGTGGGCTTGCTACCCGATCAGGCACCGAGCCTTGGCGAGGGCGTGTGGGTTCCTTTCTTTGGCCGACAGGCGTTCACCATGACGCTGCCGGGAAAGCTGGCGGCACAGACTAAAGCAGCCGTGATCCTCGCGTCGGGCGAGCGCCTGCCAAGCGGGCGCGGATGGCGCCTGCACCTGACGCGGCTGCCCGGCGAGATGCCGGAAAAACCAACCGCCCAAGCTGCTGTCCTCAATGACGCGATGGAAACGTTGATTCGCCGTTTTCCCGAACAGTACCTCTGGAGCTACAACCGCTACAAGGCGCCTCCAGGCGCGCCGCCTCGGCCAGCCGAATAAGCGCGCCGCGCTACCGACCGGATCGGTTCGCGCACCATCATTGCAGGAAGCATCGGCATCGGCATCGGCATCGTTGCCTGTTTTCGGCCGCTTGCGGAAGTGCGGCGCACGACCGGCGCACGACCGGCGCACGACCGGCGCACGACCGGAGCTATACTTCGCGGCGATGCGTCCAGCGCATCTCCACCCAGCACCGCGAGAACCCACCCCATGACCGAAGCCACCGCTCTTACGCCCGACGAATTCCAGGAGCTCGACGATCTGCTGGACGACCTGCGCCAGCGCGCTGAGGAAATCCCACAATGGGAATTCTGCGACGGCTTTCTTACGGCCCTGGTCTGCACGCGCCGCCGCATCCCCGCTTCCGACTACCTGCCCATGCTGCTGGGAGACGGTGCTGTGCTCGACGTGCCCGAGGGCAGCCCGCTGCCGTTGCTGCCCGCGTTCCACGACGCGGCCCAGCAGACCCGCTTCATGGCGCTGTGGCAGCGCCGATGGAATGAGGTGGAGCACCAGCTCGACCAGCCCGTGGAGACACTGGAGGATGACCAAACCTTCTATCCTGAGGCAATGGACATCCGCGGCGCCGTCTTGAGCCTGCCCCAGGAAGAGCGCCCTGAGATGGATGGGCGGGAAATTCCGTCGTTTGGCCAAGTGTGGGCGCTGGGCTTCATGTTCGTGGTGGAGAACTGGCCCGAGGAATGGGCCGCCCCGCGCGACAAGGAGGTCGCCCAGTGGCTGGACGACGCGCTCGAAAGCATCGTCGCCCTGACCGAGGACGACACCGGCGAGCCCGAAGTCCGCATGTACAGCGAAGATGGCCCGCCCAGCACGAGCCGAGCGCGCCTGGAAACCTTTGGCGAGGCGATCTGGGCGGTCTACGACTTGCGCCAGATCTGGAAGAGCCTGGGCCCGCGCGTGGAGGCCGTGGTGACAGGCGACCAGCCCGGCCGCAACGACCCGTGCCCTTGCGGCAGCGGCAAGAAGTTCAAGAAGTGCCACGGAGGATAAGGGCAAGCCGCTGTCTTGCAGTGGTCAGTTGCACGTGGCAGGTCGGCGCGACGTCTGCCTGATTACCCGGGGCCCCTCCGGCCCTTCAGAAGGCAACTAGCATTTCGCCTTCTTGGCCTGCCCCGGTGGGCAACCGCCATTTCCCTTGCCGCGGCCGGTGTAGTACTTCTCGCCTTTGGGGCCGTTGTGCTTGCGCCAGTAATCCGGATCGCGATACTCCCCGCCATCCCAGTAGTAGCCCCTGCTATCTCGGCTGCCAAAGGTGATGCTGACACCGGGCGCGTGGATGCTCGTATTTCCAACGAAGACATTGACATCAGCCGCGCTCGCGGCCCAACCGCTGCATGCGAGCGTAATCGCAACGACAGATTTCTTCACGGAAGCTCCTTGTTGTGGGGAGAAAGAAGGAAACCATCGATACTACCTTGGGTTGCATATCGGGCGTCAATGGCAATGCCCAAACCGGAGCTCGCCATTGTGGGCGGGGGGCAACTCCATGCGACGTTACAACTGGCACGTTCGCGTTCTCTTCGGATTTCGCGCGTATCGCGCTTTGATATTCGGGACAATTTTTCTCGAGATATCCCGCGTCTAAACTCAGGCGCTCGAACTTCGGAGCCAGCTTAACGGCGAATACGGCTGTTTCATTCCTGTTACAGATCGTTGCAATGCCGCCCCGTTGCCGCGAACGCGCTTCCCCTATGCTGCAGGCTCCATCGAGCCCTGAGGAGGGTCAAAAAAATGATAACGAGAAGCCAGCTTAATCTAAAGAGAATATTCGCCGTTTTGCCGGTGCCCTTTATCGTGGTTGCGTGCGGTGGCGGTGACGGAAGCAGCAGCGACAACGCACCGACTAATGGCACCCTGCATGTGGCAATGACCGATGCCCCGTCCTGCGGTTTTGATCACGTCTATGTCACGGTCAACAAGGTGCGGGTGAACAGCAGCAGCAATGCCGGGGACAACGACAGTGGCTGGACGGACATCACGCTGCCCGCGCCGCAAAAGGTGGACCTGCTCTCTCTTACCAACGGCGTGTTGTTCGACATTGGCCGCGCACCCTTACCCGCCGGCCAGTACCAACAGGTGCGCCTGGTGCTGAACGCGAACCAAGGCAATTCCCTGGCCAACTCCCTGGTCGTCTCGGGCACGACGAACGAGGTGCCTCTGGCCACGCCGAGCGCCACCCAGAGCGGGTACAAGATCATTCAGCCGTTTACGGTGCCTGCGAACACGCTGGTTGACCTGATTCTTGACTTCAATGCTTGCAAGTCGATTGTCCAGCAGGGCAATGGCTCATACAGCCTGAAGCCGGTAGTTACCGCCACGCCGTTGACCGTGAGCGGCACGATCTCCGGATTCGTGCCTGCCGCACAGGCTGGCGCCACGGTCTACGCAGAGCAGAATGGCCAGGTCATTCGCGGCACAGTAGCCGATGGCAATGGGCAGTTCGTCCTGACGCCCCTTATCCAAAGCAGCACCAACGGCACCTATGACATAGTGGTTGTCGACAATAAGCTGCCGTCCGGCCATGCAACCGGCATTATCCGTAATGTGCCAGTTACGGCGAGCGCGACGACCACGGTATCGACCTCGGGCGCCCCCATCACACTGCCAACGTCCGTCACCAACACTGTGTCCGGCACGGCCACGGCATCGGCACAGGCGTCGGTACGCGCGCTGCAGAGTATTAACTCGGTGTCGTACGAAATTGCCTCGGCGAACGCCAACCTTGATACTGGCGCGTATTCGCTGACGTTACCGGCCGCGGCGCCAATGATCGGCACATACAGCCCGACACTGCCAATCGCCCTGACGGCCGCATCGGTTGCCGGACAGTATTCGGTGCAGGCGACGAGCGCGTCCGGTGCGACGCAGACCAGTGCAGCGAACGTTTCCGGCGGCGGCCAGAGCGGCGTGAACTTTAATTTCTAACCCAGTGTGAAGAGGGGCGTCAGCCTTCCTAACTATGAAAGCCATCATCGTCATGATGACCCTTAGCACCACGCTGCTCGGTGGCTGCGCTTACTACGTGTCCGACCCCGGTCCTGCGGCCCGTCCCCAGGGCGGGCCGGGCAACAACTTCTGTCCGCCGGGCCAAGCGAAGAAAGGCAACTGCTAATCCGGCCCGCTTCAACGTACTAAGGCCGGCGATACAGGCCGGCCTTTCCTCTACCCAATGCGAGTGCAAACGAGAAGCGACTGCCTCAGTGCAACCATTCGTAACACGAGCAGCCATAACTGGCCGTCATCGTCTTCAACACTTTGAGTGACCGTACCTGCTCGGCCAACGCTTCGCGCAATCGAATGACTTCCTCGGCCGATGGGTCCAAGGCGGGCGAAACACCGCTGCAACGCCCGCAAGCCTTGGCGAGCCGTCTAATTTTCTGAGGCGGGCGCGACCGAGACCGCCACCGCTTCGGTGTAGACCGCCTGGACCCGATCGCCCTTCTTTACGGTTGTCATATGATCCGGATCGCTCACCTTCAAATCGACAAGATTGCCCCGTGGGCCTTTGACCGTTATGGTCTGCGCCTCACGATTTACGGCGACGACCTGCGATACAACGGTAACCTCGCGCCCCACCGTTCCGCCCGGGCGCTCGCCGGGCTGTGAGCGTTCGGAAATCTCCTTTTCCTTCATGGAAGCCGCGCCGCTCCCCTTCTTCAGGCTGACTGTCAGCGCCTCCCGATAAGACACCGTCACTTTGTCTCCCAACTTCAATTGTTCGAAGTTGCGGGCCTCGGGGCCGACGGTCATCTCGACGGTCTTTCCCTGTGGTGTCTTGAGGGACAGTTTGCGATTCGCTGCATCGATGGCGGTGATAACGGCTGTCGCGGTTACCATCCCCGTCGCCGTCGCCTGACCCGGCGATCGAGTCACATCCGTTTTTACGTCAGGCTGTGCCTGCGCCAGCACGGCGGTCGACAGCCCAAGAGCACTGAAAATGGAAAGTAGAAACATCTTCTTCATCACGGTACTCCTTTGGACATCGGTGAAGGTCAGACCGATCCGATCTGGATTCTAGGCTTTCATCTCTGGTTCACTAATGGCCTTTAGACCTACCAGATCCGCCCTCGCACGATCTTGCATCACTTTCTCGCCCGACTATGCTGTAACAGGGGAAATCACATTGCATCCCAGGAATTTGTTTATGCATCAATCATTTCCACATTTGAGAAAGTGGGTAGCCGAGTTATCGCTCCTGGTGCTCGCTCTCGTTGTCGAAAGCAGCCTGGCAGCCGAGTTCGGAACCACGGAAGGCCCTGAGCCGGACAACATTCTGGAACTGGCCGAATTTTTGCGTCGAGATCCTTACGAACTCGAACTTCTGATTAGCTTCGGGACATCCAAGGGCGGCTCGGCCGGGCATATTGCACTGGCGGTACGCAGCGATGGAGCAGCCGACGAAACGGTGTATTCCGCAAATTTCTACGCCGACCGTGCACCTGAACATGAAGGTCGCTTCTACACTAAGGAATTGGTGGTCGGTGTTCCCAAGATGGAGTATTTGTTCAAGACGACTTCATCGCTGGATGCTCTTGCGGTCTTTGGCCTCGACTACGGCGAAGTTTATAAGCGCTCGGTCATCGGCATACGGGTCTTCGGCATGCCATCCTCCGAGAAACAAGCGTTGGTTTCATACTTCTCGCGTATCAACGGCGACTATCACCGGCACGTGAATAATGCGGAGTATCACCACGGCGAGGTCAAGTACGACTATCTGAGACTGAACTGTGCAAAGGTTATTGGCGCAGCGTTCAAGTTCGGCGCAGGCTATGAACGTCTTGAGGTCAACGATCCTCAGCTACTCCGTGGTCGGCGCGTCGTTGCGGCGGCGACAGCAAATGTCCCTACCGAAATGGCCCTGAAATTGATGGAGCAGTGGAATCTGCGTCAATACAAGATGGATGTGGTTCTATACAAGAAATTCGAAGCATCGGAATATATTGAACCGCGTGAAGATCCAAAAGTTGCCTTCAAAAATCTGCCCGACCGCTTTCCGTCGGTGTTATCACTCGATTTCCGAAGAGAGCAAGGTGAGTATCGCGATTTTGACAACCTCTTTGCCATGTACTTGCTCTACAACCTCGGCCGTTTTAGCGTGCGCATTGACGAAGCGACTAAGCGACTTCGAATCGAAAAAGAGAAAGAACCCATGACGTATGCCGACGCAGTCTCTCTTGCAAAGACAGCGGCGAAGTCCGATAGCGAAAATTACCGCCGTCGCGCCCTGTTCCAACCCGCGGGAATCCGGATCGGCGAACCGGCAAGTAACAGGCATCTATATCACTTTCCGGATATCGACTCGGGTCCGGCGCTCCGCTAACACCGGGGGACGGCGGGGAGCGCAATGGCGGCATGTTGCAGTTGGTGGGGATCGCTCGGTCAAAGTCTTTCAGCGAGCGCTACGACGAAGCCAGAGAAAGCCCAACACACCGACGATCGGCCCCGGCAGGAGAAGCCAGGAGATCTTCATACCGAGATCGCCCAGCAGTGTGGAGACCAGCGCGATAGACCCCACAGTCAGCGCAAATCCGATCGAGTTCTGGATCGCCAGCGCGCCACCGATCAATGCCGGCGGGCATGCCTTGGCCGCGAGCGCCGAAAACTGTGGAGAGTCGGCCACGACTGCGGCGCCCCACACCAGGAAGAACAGCAGCAGCCAACCAGGCGACAGCGTATCGGCGGCCACTGGCAGTAGCAGGCAACACACACCGGAAATGACCAGCGCGGTCAGCGCGACGTTGGCACTTCCCACCCAACGCGTCAGCCATCCACCGAAGACGCACCCGAAGGCGCCGATACCGATCACGGCAAACGCAAGTGCGGAAACGCCCTGCCCCCCAAACTGGGCAGGAAGCGACGTGCGCGCGATGAGCATGGGTACCATCGTCCAGAACGCGTAGAGCTCCCACATATGCCCGAAGTAGCCCACGGCAACAGCGCGAAACTGGCGGGCTCGAAAGGCTCGCAACGGATTTCCTGGATTCGGTCCGTCAGCACGACGCGCCGGCAAGTGCGGGCCATTGCCCAGGTAGATGACCATACCGGCTGCAATGCACGCCAGCACAGACGATCCCGCCATCACGAGTTGCCACGGCCACTGCGCCGCGACAATGCGCAACCCGTGCGGCAAGGCAGTTCCCAGGGTCAGCATGCCTACCAGCAACGCGAGCGCGGCGCCTGCTCTCTCGGGGGCCCACCCAATCATCAGTTTCATCCCGATCGGGTAAATGCCGGCAAGACAAATACCCACGGCGAACCGAAGTCCGATTGCCGCCGTGAAGTCCCCGGACAAGCAGGCAAACCAGGCATTGAAGGCGGCGCCCAGCAACGCCGAAATACAAAAAATACGACTCGCGGAAAACCTGTCAGCCAGACCGAACAGTGCAAACACAAGCGTGCCAAGGATGAAACCACCCTGGACGGCTGCCGTGAGCATGCCAATATTCGCGGCGGTCAGCCCCCATGCCCTGGCGAGGTCATCGGCAGCGCTATTGGCGCTGAACCACAAGGATGTGCCAAACAATTGGGCCGTGGCTATCGCCAGTACGGGATTGAGACGAGACGTCCGCGATCTCGAGGCGGTATTCGATGGGGGAATCATGTTCTGAAAATGCATGCGGCGCTGGCTCCCGACGCGAATGGCATCGCCAGCCAGCGCAGACACGGATAATTCTAGGGGAAGGAAATGTGTAGCGATGGGGAATTACTGCTTGCTCACTCCATCCGAATCACGGCAATGATCGACCTTGAACTGCATGAAAACCAGGGCCAGCCACTTGCCAAACTTCGTACCCACTACCGCATCAAGCCAACATGCGCGAATCCCAGCTTTTCGTGCGGACGAATGGAACTGGCATTTCCAGCCAAGATGGCGCCAACCATGATGTGCTCGCCTGACGAAGCCGCCGGCATCTGCTTCCAATAGTTCCGGCGCTGGGCCGCGCGCCAAAGTTGCATTACAATGCGAACCATTCTCATTTACTGAACGCGCCCCGTACTCTGCTTATCCGGGCGTAGCAGGCCAAACGTGTCTTCGTCCGATCTCGCGCAGCGTCAAGAACTCGAGGCTCTCTACAGCGGCCACCATGGATGGCTCCATCGCTGGCTGCAGGGCAAGCTGGGGTGCGCGCACCATGCCGCTGACGTGGCGCAAGACACTTTCGTGCGGATTATCAGCTCGCGCGATGCATTGCTTGGCATTGACCAGCCGCGCGCTTACCTGACCACCATTGCCAAGCGTCTCCTGATCGATCGGTCACGCCGGCAACTGGTGGAGCAGGCTTATCTGGCCGAGATCGCGCTCATTGCCGATACGCTGCCCGGCTACCCCTCCCCGGAAGAGATTGCCATGGCCGTCGAGGCCCTGGCCCAGATTGCCGATGCGCTCGAAGGCGCGCCGGCGCGCGTGCGGGAAGCGTTCCTGCGTCACTATCTCGATGATCAGACACAGGCAGCCATCGCCGTAGACATGGGCGTTTCCGAACGCATGGTGCGGAAGTATCTCGTGCAGGCGCTGCTGCATTGCCGGGCCCGATGCGCTGCCCTGGCGGATCACCCACTGTGAACATGCCGCATCGCTCGACTGCCGAACGCACCCCCGCATCATCCGAAGACCTGCTGCTGGAGCAAGCTGCGGAATGGATCGTCGCGCTTTCATCCGACGACCCCAACGAACGTGAACAGGCGCGTGCGGATTTCGAGAGATGGAAGCGCGCCGATCCTCGTCACGCGGCGGCCGCAGCAAGTTTCGAGCACCTGCTCGGGAAGGTTCGCGGCGTGCGCAACAGCACAGCGGGCTCTGGACGGCCAGCGCGCTCGGCGCTTGACGCCGCGGGTGCCGGCGTGCGCCGTCAGCAGCGGCTCAAGCGCGCCGGCATGGCGCTGGTCTTTGCCTGTCTCGTCGTCATGCCCGCGTGGCTGGCCCTTCATGCCTGGCCGCCCGCCTATCTGCTTGCCGATATCCGCACCGCTTCTGGCGAATGGAAGACGCACACGCTGATCGACGGCAGCCGCATCACGCTGCGCAGCGGGAGCGCCGTCAACCTGCACTACGACGCGGCGCGCCGGGTCGTGGAACTCGTACAAGGCGAAATACTGGTGGACGTGGCCAAGGATGCCGCCCGTCCGTTCGTGGTGGAGACCGCCGACGGCAGCATGCGGGCGCTAGGCACCCGGTTCGTCGTGGATCGCGAGGCTGACGCCACGGTACTCGACGTCATCGAATCCAGAGTCCTGGCCCAAACGCCACGCCAGCGTCAGACCGGGGAGCGCGAAGGGACCGCCGTACAGGCGGGCGAGCGCGTGCGGATCACGCCGGATGGCATCGGTCCGGTGGAGTCCATCGATGCGCGCAGTCTTGACGATGCCTGGCGGCATCATCAGCTTGTGGTCAATGACCGCCCGCTGGCCGATGTGCTCGACGAACTGGCGCGTAATCGACGGGGCGGGCTGTACTTCGACCGCGGCGCAGTAACCGGTATCCGCGTCAATGCCGTCCTGCCGCTGGACGATACGGACCGCGCGCTGCAGCTACTGGCAATCAACTACCCCGCCCTGCGCATCCGGACACTGACGCCCTACCTCGTGTACATCGACATGCCCGCCGCATCGGTCCGATAAACTTTTTCTTCGAACCGGTTCCGCATTCCGATCTTCATGCGTCAAGGCCATGAGAGATCACGAATCGAGGAACCGCAAGCATGTCCGCAACACCGCACCGCAACGCCCGCTTCCGGCGCCCAGCCCTGACCGTTGCACGCCGCCATATGCGGCTGACCCCGCTAGCCGTGGCGGCCCACCTGAGCTTTGCCGCCGCGCTCTGGCTTGCCACGCCGGCCCCCGCGAGCGCACAGACCGCAGCGCAGGCCACGCGGTATGACATTCCCGCCGGGCCGCTGGCAACATCGCTGAACCGCTTCGCGCAGCAATCCGGCGTATCGATCGTGATGGACGCCGGACAGTTGCACGGCATGCAGGCGCCGGCGCTGCACGGCAGCTATGGTCGCGAAGAGGGATTCGAGCACCTGTTGCGCGGCAGCGGCTACACCGCCGTACCGACATCGGCGGGCTACGTACTGCGCAAGGTGGCAAGCACCGGCGATGCGGCTCATGGCGCAACGCTGCCCGAAGTCGTCGTGCAGGCTGGAGGCATGAGCGGTACTACCGAGGGCACCGGCTCCTACACCGACTCCGGGCCGGTCAGCACGGCCACAAAGCTTGAGCTGGCGCTGCGCGAGACGCCGCAGGCGGTCACCGTCATCACGAATCAACGCATACAGGATCAGGGCCTGGCAACGGTCAACGACGTGGTGCAGACGGCTCCGGGTCTGACCTTCCGGCGTTTCGGGCCAGAGCGCGCGTCCTTCTATTCACGCGGCCTGTATGTGGACAACATCATGTACGACGGCCTGCCCGTGGGCCTGGACAGTTCCAACCTGTCGCAAGACCTGCTGGCCACCGACATGGCGATCTACGACCGTGTGGAGATCGTACGTGGCGCCACCGGCCTCGTGCAGGGCGCGGGCAACCCATCGGCGGCCATCAATCTTGTGCGCAAGCGGCCGACCAAGGTGCCGCAGGTGTCCGTCGGTGTGAAGGCTGGAAGCTGGGACCGCTATCGCGCGGAGGTGGATGCCTCGGGCCCGCTGTCGGAGGACGGCACCCTGCGCGGTCGCGCGGTGATCGCGGCACAGGACTACGGTAGCTACAAGCGCGGCGAAAACAGCAACGGCCAGACGTTCTACGGCATCCTGGAGAAAGATCTTGGGCCCGCCACCACGCTCACGTTGAGCGGACTGCATCAGGAAAGCCGACTGCACGGCAACGGCTTCACCGGTCTGCCCGTGGCGCGCGACGGCAGCGATCTCGGACTTCCGCGATCCACCTCCTACGCCAATGACTGGGAGTACTGGAACAAGACCACGAACTCTGGTTTCATCGGACTCGACCACCGATTCGACAACGGCTGGCGCATGCACCTCTCGGCCTACTATGCGCAGGCCGATGTCGACATGGAGGGCCATTACCTCAGCTACAGCTACGCCACTGGCAATTACAGCCAGCTGGGTGCGCGCAATGCACACCGGGAGAAGCAAAGCAGTGCGGATGTGTATGCCAATGGCCCCTTCGAACTGCTGGGCCGCAAGCACGAGCTGGTACTGGGCGCCAGCTACCGCAACGTCGATTTCAACGGCAATAGCCGCCAGGGCCTGGTGCTCAACAGCAACCTCAACCTCTACAACTTCAATCCGGGTGCCGTCGCAGATCCGAACATTCCGTTACGGGACTGGATGGACGCAAGGATCAGCCAGCAAAGCCTTTATGCCACCACGCGCCTGAATCTGGCCGATCGCCTGAAACTGATTCTGGGCGGACGGCTGGACTGGTTCGACTACAACGACACCGTCAACACTTATCCGAACTTCAACGCCAACACGCCATCCGTCAGTGCGCACAACCGATACAGCGTCAACAACCAACTGACGAAATATGCGGGACTGGTCTTCGACCTTGACGCCCACCACTCGCTTTACGCCAGCTACACCGATATCTTCAAGCCCCAGAATTATCTGGATGCCAGCAACAAGCTGCTGGACCCGGTGGTGGGAAAGAACTACGAAATCGGTATCAAGGGCGAGTATTTCGAAGGTGCGCTGAATGCCTCGGCGGCAGTGTTCCGCATCGACCAGAACAACCGTGCCTTCCGCAGCGCCGATCAGACCCAGTGCGCCAGCTACCCGACCGTAGTGTGCTACTCGGCCGCCGGCGAGGTGCGCAGCCAGGGTGTGGAGTTCGAAGTGCAAGGCGCCATCACGCCCAACTGGCAGGTGGGGGCTGGCTACACCGTGGCGATTGCGCGCTATCGCAAGGACGCCACAGCCAGCAACGTGGGCGCGATCTTCGACACCGACACGCCACGGCACCTGTTCAAACTGTCCACCATGTACCGGCTGCGCGGCTCATTGCAGGGCTGGCGCATTGGTGGTTCGATCTACGGGCAGGACTCCATTTACAACCAGGGCACCACGAGCGGTGTGCCATTCCGCATCGCCCAGGGTGCCT
>Ga0209051_1002851_pt1 | contig 11913 bp, 9 predicted proteins | sample AraplaCvi_mMS_r2_2_FD_184286 | JGI IMG/M metagenome (GOLD analysis project Ga0209051, IMG submission 184286) | Arabidopsis root microbial communities from North Carolina, USA - plate scrape MF_Cvi_mMS_r2 (SPAdes) (version 2) | ecosystem: Host-associated > Plants > Roots > Endosphere | place: USA...
CGTTCGAAATGCCCATCCCTCCAGAATTTCATGTCTTCGAGACGCCGCATTGGCTCATCAACCACCGGACGAATTCCGCCCTTCCCGGCTATCTGATGATCGGTTCCAAGCGTTTTGCGGATGATCTCTTCGAGCTTGCGGACGAAGCGCTCCTAGAGCTCGGGCCGCTGATGGCGAAGGCTCAGAAGGTGCTGAAGCGGAACCTCAACGCGGAGCGGGTCTATATTGGGCGATACGGGCATTCGCCGGGCCATTCGATCCATTTCCACGTGATTCCAATCTACGGGTGGGTGGAGACGCTTTTCTGGCAGGACGAGCGATACAGGATGCTCAATACCTTCGCGGAAGGCCCGGGCGAGACCGCGACCGACGGGGCGGAGCTGACATTCTTTGTCTGGCGGGAATTCTGCGAACGGCTGGCGCCGCCGCCGATCCAGGGGCCAAGCGTGGCCGAGGTCATCGCGCGCCTGCGGGATGTTTTTCGGGCGGGACCGCAGGGGTAACCGCGATCGCAGATGAAGAACCGGCGCCTGAGGCCACGGGCTCGTCAGTGCGACATCGAGGAGCGGTGCGCCCAGCCGGTCATGCGCATTTCGATCCAGGCCATCAGCGCATACATGGCGATGCCTTCGACGGCGAGCATCAACAGGCCGGCGAAGACCAGCGGCACGTTGAACTGGCTCTGGGCCGAGCTCATCATGTTGCCGAGGCCGTAGTTCGAGGCGACGGTTTCCGACACGACCGAGCCGACAAAGGCGAGCGTGATCGCGATCTTCAGCGAGCCGAAGAAATAGGGCATGGAGCGCGGGATACCGACCTTCAGCATGATGTCGAGCTTCTTCGCCCCGAGCGCCCGCAACACGTCCTCGGTTTCCGGTTCGATGGTGGCCAAACCCGTCGCGACGTTGACGACGATCGGGAAGAAGGAGATCAGGAAGGCAGTGAGGATGGCCGGCACCGCGCCGATGCCGAACCAGATGACCAGGATCGGTACCAGCGCCACCTTGGGGATGGCGTTGAAGCCGATCATCAGCGGGTAAAGCCCGGCATAGATCGCCTTCGACCAGCCGATGAACAGGCCGATCGCCAGGCCCGCCACCACGGCGATCGCAAAACCGACGGTGGTCGTATAAAGCGTCTGCAGCGAGTTCTTCCAGATCGGCGACCAGTATTGCGCGATCGCCTGGAAGACGCGCGAAGGTGCCGGCAGGATGGTGGGCGGCGTCTGCAGCACGATGACCAGCAGTTCCCAGAGGACGAAGAGCCCGACCGTGTAGAGCCAGGGAGCGAGCTTCACCCAGTTGATGCGCTGGGCAAGCGGTTTTGCGGGCGTCGCGGATGCGGCGGTGTTTTCCGTGACGACGCTCATGCGACAACCCTCGCGCTGGCGATTTCGCCGTGCAGTTCGTGCACCATGTCGTTGAAGGCCTTCTCGTACATGATTTCGAGATCGCGGGGGCGGGCGAAAGGCACTGCATGCTCCTTCAGCACCTTGCCGGGACGGGCGCTCATCACGAAGATGCGGTCGGCGAGGAAGGTCGCCTCGCGCAGGTCGTGGGTGACGAGGATGATGGTGACGCCTTGCGCCGCGTGCAGGTCGCGGATGACGCACCAGAGTTCCTCGCGGGTAAAGGCATCGAGCGCGCCAAAAGGTTCGTCGAGCATCAAGAGTTCGGGTTCGTGGATCAGCGCGCGGCAGAGATTGGCGCGCTGCTGCATGCCGCCGGAGAGTTGCCAGGGGAATTTCGAGCCGAATCCCTTGAGGCCGACGGTTTCGAGCAGGTGCTCGGCCTTTTCAACATATTCTCGTTTGTTGGCACGCAGGCGGTGGCGGTGTCTTTCGACGATTTCGAGCGGCAGGAGGATGTTGTCGAGCGTGGTGCGCCACGGCAGCATGGTCGGGTTCTGGAAGGCCATGCCGACGATCGAGACCGGCTTGGTCACGTGCTTGTCGGCGACGATCACCACGCCGCTCTGGGGGATATGCAGGCCGGTGACGAGCTTCATCAGGGTCGACTTGCCGCAACCCGATGGGCCGACGACGGCGGCGAATTCGCCCTTGCCGACCTTCATGGTCAGGCCGGAGACGGCAAGCGTGCCGGCGGCACCGCCATAGCGCATGTCGACATTGTCGATGGATACGAGGTGGGGCATTGGGTCTTCTCTTTTCGATCAAACAGCAGATGTCGAGTTGCCCCTCATCCGCCCTGCCGGGCACCTTCTCCCCGCCTGCGGGGAGAAGGGGACTCGTGGCGGCCTCTCCGCCTCCCTCAAGCCTTCAGCGGGGCACGTCCCCTCTCCCCGCAAGCGGGGAGAGGGTTAGGGTGAGGGGCAGACCTCCGTTACGGCAGCATCCGCTGTTCCTTCGCCGGCAGGAAGCTGGCGTCGAAAACCTGGTCGGCCTTGACGTTGCCCTTGAGCCCCATGGAAACCTTGAGCGTGTCGATCGAAGCGGCGAGCCGGGCCGGATCGATGCCGCCGAAGCCGTTGGCGACGACGTAAGGCGTCTTGATGTTCATCGAATTCGCCATCTTCAGGCGTTCCAGCTCGATATCCTTGTTGAGCGTCTCGTTGCGCTTGAGGACGGCCGCGACGCCCTCTTCCGGCCTGGCGACGGCATCGGCAAAACCCTTGGCGAGCGCCTTGAGGAAACCCTTGACGGCGGCCGGGTTCTTGGCGGCGAAATCGGTGTTGACCAGCACCGCGTTGCCATAGAGGTTGAGGCCGTGCTCGGCCATCAGGATGGTGGCGATGTCGTCATCCTTGATGCCCTGGGCCTTCAGGTTGAGGATGACCGAGAAGGCGAAACCAAAGACCGCGTCGACCTTGCCCTGGGCGAGCATCGGCTCGCGGACCGGGAAGCCGATCGATTCGAGCGTGATCTTCGAATCGTCGATCTTGGCAACCTGCTTGAAGGCCTTCCACTGGGCGAAAGCACCATCCGGAGGAGGCGCGCCGAGCTTCTTGCCTTCCAGCGATTTCGGGTCGGTGGTGATGCCGAGCGACTTGCGGCCGACGACCGCGAAGGTCGGGCGTTCGTAGATCATCATCGCGGCCTTGATCTTCTGGTTCGGATCCTCGTCAAGGAACTTGATCAGCGAGTTGATATCGCCGAAACCCATCTGGTAGGCGCCGGTCGCAACACGCGGGATCGCCTCGACCGAGCCGTTGCCGGTGTCGATGGTCACGTCGAGGCCCTCGGCCTTGAAGTAGCCCTTGTCCTGCGCCAGCAGGAAGCCGGCGGCCGGCCCTTCGAACTTCCAGTCGAGCGTGAACTTGACCGCGGTCTGTGCCAGTGCGGGAGTAGCGGAAAAGCCGGCGGCGAGCGCAAGGGCAGCGACGGCCGATAGTTTCGAGAGCGTTCTGCGCGAGATCATGAAATGTCGTCCCTCTGGATTTTTTTGTTCGGATGGACGCATCCAAGCGTTTATTCCGAGGGCGCGCAAGCCGAAACTGCACATAAAACGATCATATTTTAATAGCGCATATAATATATGCAAATGCTGTTTTGGCTCGCAGAAACCTGCCGATGTTTTTGGCAGGGCCGGTAAATAAACGCACGTATGACGCGAGATATGCAATGCCTTTTCCATATCATTCAGCCGGTTAGCAACACCGGCTTAAACACTCTCGCCCGTCACGCGCATGCGGCCACGGGTGTCGTTGACAAGAAAAACGGCGGACGGCGTCCCGCGCGCCTGCGCAGCCACCAACCATTCCGGCCACACGGCCCGAACCTGCACCGGCTGCGGAGACCGGTCCGACGGCGTTGTGAAAACGGCAATAGTTTCCATGGCTTCCGATTGGGGATTGCCGGGAACACGGCTCTTCCCTTCCCTCGGCCGGCGATTGTATAACCTCTTGACCGAACTCTTCACCCGCGAGCGTGCCGATGATCGAAATCCTCCTCCTGCTGCTGGTGATCCTGATGGTGGGTCTCAATCGCAAGACATCGAACCGGGTGACTGCGCTCGAAACGGAGCTGGAGGCGATCAAGGCCGATCTCCTGGCCCGGCAACCGGTCCCGGCACCGGCGCCGGCTCCCGTCGCGGCGGCCGTTGCCGCCACCGAAGCGGCGATCGAAGAACCGGTGCCGCAGGCCGAACCGGTTGCGGCGGAGGCGCCGCCGGAAGAGGCGATCGCGGCAAGCGTGGCGGCCGAAGAGATTGCGGCCGCAGAAGGCGTCCCTGCCCCCGCTGCGGTCCCGGCACCGCCGGCTGCCAAGCCGAAGACCAGGGAAAACCTCGAAAGTTATCTCGGCGCCCGCTGGCCGGTCTGGGTCGGCGGCGTGGCGCTTGCCTTCGGCGGCATCTTCCTGGTGCGCTATTCGATCGAGGCGGGGCTGCTCGGTCCCGGCGCGCGGCTGACGCTTGCCTGCCTGTTCGGCCTTGTGCTGATGGTTGCCGGCGAGATCATCCGGCGGCGGGCGATGCCGCAGGTCTCCGACCGGTTCAGCAATGCGATGATCCCCGGCGCGCTGACCGCAGCCGGCGCGGTGACGCTGCTCGGCGCGGTCTTTGCGGCCTATGCCGTCTACGAATTCATCGGCGCGACGCCGGCCTTTTTCCTGCTGGCGCTGGTTTCCTTCGCCACCATTGCGCTGTCGCTGCTGCACGGGCAGGCGCTGGCCGGGCTTGGCCTGCTCGCCTCCCTTTTGACACCCGGCCTCGTCGCCAGCGACGAGCCGAACGCTCATGCGCTGTTCCTCTTCCTTGGCCTGACCTGGGTGGCGGTCAATGCCGCCTCGCGCTTCCGCCAATGGACGATCGTGCCGATGCTCGCCAATATCGGCATCGGGCTGTGGGTGGTCGCCTATGCCGTGGGGGCGGATGATTTCGACCCGATGCCGCCGGCGCTGACGCTGATCGTGATGATCGCCGGCACCGGCTTCTTCTGGCCGGGCGCGGTTTACGGCATCGACCGGGTGGCGAAGACCGGCTGGGACGGAATGCTCGGGCGCCAGCCACTGACCATCACCCTGTCGGTGGCGATCATGTCGGTGCTGCCGGCGCTTGCCATGCTGGCGACCAACCCGGTGACCGGCATCGATCCGTATTTCGCCTCCGCGGCGGTGATCGCGGCACTTGCGGCGCTCGGCGCCACCCGCGTCTACACGGTCTGGCCGGCGATGATCGCGGCCGCCGGGGCGGTGCTCAGCTTGGCCATCGTGGCGATTTCGCTGCTCGACACCTCTGTGCCGCAGCCGGTCGGCAACGAGCCGCTGCCGATCATTACCTACACGACCGAAATCGCGGTCAGCCTGCTGCTCGGGGCTGTCTTCACGCTGCTCGGCTTTGCGTTCCTGAGACGCTTCCGCAAGACCGAGCCGGAATTTTCGATGGTCTGGAGCGTGCTGATGTCCGGCGTGCCGGTGGCGCTGGCGACGATCAGCTTCCTCAATTTCGGCAATCTCGGGCGCGACTGGATCCACGGGCTTTACGGGCTCGGCCTCGGTCTCGTGCTGCTGGCCGGTGCCGAATGGCTGTTCCGCGACCGCGACGAGACGGATGGCCGCATCGACTGGGCCGCCAATCTGGTCGTTGCCGGCTCGTTTGCCGGTTTCACGCTTTCGCTGCATGCGCTGACCAATGGTATCGTCACCACCATTCTCGTCTCGGTCCTCGGGTTTGCCTATGTGCTCGGCATGCGGGCGCGGCCATGGCCGGCGCTGCCCTGGATGATGGCGGCGGCGATCCTGATCGTTTTTGGCCGCATCGCCTGGGAACCGACGCTGATCGGCCAGAACAGTCTCGGCACGACGCCGTTCTTCAACGCGCTTTTGCCCGGCTACGGCATTCCGACGCTGCTGGCGATCGCGACGGCCTATCTGCTGAAGGACTCTTCGGATTTCCGCATCCGCAACATCATGCAGGCGCTCGCGTCGCTCGCCTCGCTGATGACGGTGGCGGTGCTGGTGCGCCATGCGATGAACGGCGGCGTGCTGGACGACCGGGTGCCGACGCTCGGCGAACAGTCGATCTACACGCTGCTGACGGTGGGCTTCTCAGGCATATTGATGACGCTCGACCTGAAGTCGCCGAGCCCCGTCTTCCGCTGGGGCTCGATGATCGCAGGCGTGCTGGCGACCATCAACGCGCTGTCGCTGCATGTGTTTGCGCTCAACCCGTATTTCAGCGGCGAAAACACCGGCGCCTGGCCTTTCTTCAACCTGCTGCTGCTCGGTTATCTCCTGCCCGGTCTCGCCTATGCGCTGGTCGCCTATTATGCCCGCGGGCGGCGGCCCATGCCTTACGTGATCATGCTGGCGCTGGCCGGCGCCGTGCTCGGTTTCCTGTGGGCGACGCTTTCGGTGCGCCGCTTCTGGCAGGGCGAGAATATCGCCGACTGGAAGGGGTTCATGCAGGGCGAGACCTATACCTATTCGGTGGTCTGGCTGCTGATCGGCGTGGTGCTGCTGGTGATCGGTTCGAAGCTCGACGCCAAGAGCCTGCGGCTGGCCTCGGCCGGCCTGGTGCTGGTCGCGGTGGTGAAAGTGTTCCTGATCGACATGTCGAACCTCGAAGGGATTCTCCGGGCGCTGTCGTTCATCGGGCTCGGCGCGGTGCTGATCGGCATCGGGCTTTTCTACCAGCGGATTCTGGTGAACAAGAGTGCTGACACCGCCGTCACCGATTCCCAGGAACCCGCTTCGTGACCGTCTCGCTCGCCGCCTCCCCCGCCGCTTCCCTGGCCGCCGCCTTTTCGCCTTTCGAGGCGCTTGCCGAAACCCTGATCCCGCATGCGGCCGAGGGCGACGACGGTTCGCATGACATCGCCCATATCCTGCGCGTGTTCCGCAATGCGATGCGCATACACTCCAAGGAAGGCGGCGACGGACGGGTGCTGGCCGCTGCCGTGCTGCTGCACGATTGCGTCTCTGTGGAGAAAAACTCGCCTTTGCGGGCGCAGGCCTCGCGGCTGGCGGCGGAGAAGGCGTCGGCGGTCCTCGATGGGATCGGCTGGAGCAAGGCGGATATCGCGGCGGTCGCGCATGCGGTGATGGCACACAGCTTTTCGGCCAATATCACGCCCGAGACGCTGGAGGCGAAGATGTTGCAGGATGCCGACCGGCTGGACGCGATCGGCATGGTGGGCGCGGCGCGCTGTTTCTACATCGCCGGGCGGATGGGCTCCGGCCTCTACGACCCCGCCGATCCGCTCGCCAGACACCGCCCGCTCGACGACAAGGCCTTTGCGATCGACCATTTCGAAGTGAAACTGTTCAAGCTCGCCGACGGGTTCCAGACGGCGGCGGGCCGCGCGCTTGCCACCGAGCGGCACGAGCGGCTGAGGCAGGTGCTCGACCTCTTCATCGACGAAATCTGAAGGAGAAACCATGCGGATCAGCGAGCTCAATTTCTATCCGCTGAAGAGCGGCCGCGGCATCGCGCTGAACGAGGCTGAGATCGGGCCGGAGGGCGTTCTCGGCGATCGCCGGATGATGCTCGCGGACCCGACCGGCCAGTTCGTCAACCAGCGCGACCTGCAGGCGCTTGCGCAGCTTCAGGTCTATCCGCAGGGCGGCGCGGTCCGTTTCGTGATGGACGGCAAGGGCGAAATGACGGTTCCGCAGCCGCCGCCCTACCGGCGCACGGACGTGGTCGTGTGGAAATCGATCGTCAGCGCGGCGGTTGCCGAAAAGGAGACCAATGCCCGGCTTTCCGAGTGGCTGGGCCGCGAGGTGCAGCTCGTGTTTTTCGACGACCGGGCAAAGCGCACGGCCAGCGACGACTGGGCGGGGCCGGATACGCCCGTCACCTTCGCCGACGGCTACCAGGTTCTGGTGACGACCACCGGATCGCTCGCCGCGCTCAACGCGGAGATGGAAAAACATGGCGAGGGCACGGTCGGCATGGAGCGGTTCCGGGCCAATATCGTCATCGACCATGACGAGCCGTTCGCCGATGACGGCTGGGAAGCGATCGAGATCGGCGGGATAAGGTTCGACCTCGTCAAGCCCTGCGCCCGCTGCATCATGATCACGCAGGACCAGACGACCGGCTCGCGCGACGTCGCCAACCCGATGACGGCGATGGGCCGCCTCCGCATGTCGGCCGACCGGCGCGTGCCAGGCCCGCTGTTCGGCTGGAACGCCGTGCCGCGCGGCACCGGGCATATCAAGGTCGGCGATATCGCGACGGTGGTTGCCGAGCGGGCGGAGACCTGGGCGATCAAGCGGCGGGCTTGAGGGGGATTGATATTGGTTCGCGGCGAAGGCGCTGGAGATGACGAGATAACCCCTCATCCGCCTGCCGGCACCTTCTCCCCGTTTTGACGGGGAGAAGGACGTATGCCGCGCCGTCGCAGTTCCCCCCTCGCCCCGCGTGCGGGCAGAGGGTCGCCGAGCGTAGCGGAGGCGGGGTGAGGGGCCGCCTTTCCCGGAAAGTCACCTGAAGAGATCACTCCGCCGGGTTCAAAGCCCCCGCCCCCCGTCCTGACATTGCTGCCTGCCTCTCCGGCCGGCTCAGCACACCGGAGCCGGCAAGCATCGTCGTGAAGGCCACCGCGCCGCCCGCCACCGCCACCCAGAAGCCGTTGGAGGCGCCGTAGGCGTCGATCGTCCAGCCGGCGAGCGAGGAGCCGGCGGCAAAGCCGATGCTCATGCCGGTCATGGCATAGGTGATGCCCTCCGTGACCTGCGAGGACGGGACGATGCGCTCGATCAGCGTCATGGCGGAAATGAAGGTCGGCGAGATCGCCGAGCCGGCCAGGAAGACGACCAGGGTTAGGCCCCAGAGGCTGCCGACGAAGGGCATGGGCAGCGTGGTGACGGCGGCGACCAGGCTTGCGAAGAGCAGCCGGCGAGCAAGCGACGACTTGAACTTGATGGCGCCGAAGACGAGACCGACCACGAAGGAACCGGCGGCATAGGCCGACAGGATATAGGTGGCGGCGCCCTTGTGGCCCAACGCTTCGGAAAAGGCGACGACCGAGACTTCCGCCGTGCCGAAGATGACGCCCATGCCGGCGCAGAGCACGACCAGGAACCACATCGCAGGCCGCCGCATGACCGAACCGCCAGCCCGCACGCGCTGCGGATCGACCTTCGGTTCGGTCGATTTCTGGATGACGAACAGCGCCGTGCCGACCGCCAGGAACGCGGCCGAGGCGAGCACGCCGGCTTCCGGGAACAGCGAGACGCTGAGGCCGATACCGAAGACCGGGCCGCAGATATAAACGAGCTCGTCGATGACCGATTCGAAGGCGAAGGCGGTGTGCAGCTCCGGCCGGTCGCGATAGATCTCCGACCAGCGGGCACGAACCAGGGCCATCATGCTCGGCATCAGGCCAGCGACGAGCGCGAAGGCAAACAGCGTCCAGACGGGCCAGCGCATCCAGGCGGCGGCGGCAAGGCCGATCAGCGCAAAAAAGGTGACGAACGTCGTCGGCACCAGCACCGCCGACTGGCCCTTCGCATCCACCCAGCGCGACACCTGCGGGGAAATGAAGGCATTGGCGAGCGCGAACGTGGCCGAAACCGCCCCGGCCAGCCAATATTCGCCATGGGTCTGGGAAAGCATGGCGACAAGCCCGATCGTCGTCATCGGCAGCGGCAGCCGCGCCACGAAAGCGGCTGCGGAAAAACCTTTCGTACCCGGCCTTGCGAATATTTCGCGATAGGGATTGGGCATAACCTGCTCCTTGGGTTATTTTGAATGAAGACTTACATACGCCGCGTATGCAAGCTAGATAATCGCATGCATCTCGTATGTCAATTAACATACGTCGCGTATGCGAATAAGTCGGAGTCCGCATGGCTGAGAAGATGGCAGACAGGAGCGTCACCAAGATGGCGTCCGAAACGGCGCCGAAAAGCGCGCCGAAGCCGCGCAAGGAAATGATCGCCGAGACCCGGGCGAAACTGATCGCGGCCGCCCGGCATGCGTTTGCGAGCCAGGGTTATGCCGATGCCTCGATGGACGATTTCACCGCCGGTGCGGGGCTGACGCGCGGCGCGCTCTACCACCATTTCGGCGACAAGAAGGGACTGTTGCTGGCGGTGATCATGCAGCTCGACGCGGAAATGTCCGAGCGGCTCAGCGTCATCTCATCGAGGGCCGAAACGCCATGGCAGGCTTTCGTCGACGAATGCGTCGCCTATATCGAGATGTCGCTGGAGCCGGAAATCCAGCGCATCATGCTGCTCGACGGCCCGGCGGTGCTCGGCGACCCGTCGCAATGGCCGAACCAGAGCGCCTGCATCCGCGCTACCACCGCAAGCCTGCAGACGCTGATCGACAACGGCACCGTCCGCCCCGTCGACGCCGAAGCCACCGCCCGCCTCGTCAACGGCGCGACCCTCAGCGCCGCACTTTGGATCGCCAGCGCGGAGGACCCGGAAACGGTGTCGAAAAAGGCGGTGGAGGCGTTTCTGACGCTGGTTTCGGGGTTGTTGGTGGAGAGGTGAGTGGGGGGCTGGTCGGGTATAGCTCGAACGACTTCAGGCTCCTTCGGACGGTAGCAAGAGACCTGCATCTTGCGTCCGTCTTCGGCCCGAAGCCGACTTCCGGGCCTATCAGCGCGATTGAACAAATCGAAAAACGTTTCTCCGCGAATAGGACATCGTCATCTCTGCCATAGCCGAAAATACTAAGCGCTTGGATTGTTAAACATCACCGGCAAATAGGTCCCGCCGTTATCCATCTCTGTCGCGCGCTGTTGAAGCCAATATAGAAACTGATGGATTGAGGTGGTGGTTTGATCACCATTGCCAGCAGTAAAAGAGTATTTTTCCGATTCTCCGCTTTCGATTAAATGTGTGATGTACTCAATCTTGTCGTCGAGATCTTTGGCAGGGATTGTGGCAACGTTGGTCTCATTCATCGAATTGTTTTCGAGGTTGTCGGCGTAAAGTCCGGGATTTGCCTGCCTTTGCGCGTTTAACTCGGCTGCGACGCGCGATGAATTCGCATGAATTGCGGCGACTTCCGCCTTCATCGCCGCAGTCGGCTGAAATCCAACGACCGGCGGCAAGCGTTTCACCTCAATACCGGCATATCTGGAAGGATCTCGTATCTCCTGAAGTTCCCGCCTTGTATGAGGGCGAGGCTCAGCGAGCCTATTCTGGATTTGGCTGTCGAGATATCCGGCGGCATCAATTTGACGGGCAGCGTCTAGCCTCTGCTCATCGGGCCATGAGTCTGGCGTGACTAGGAAAGCCTTTGCTTTAAACTCCTCTTCCGGGTCGGCAATGCCAGCACGCAGCCTTGCTTTGAGATCTTCTCGCGCGTTGATCCGCTGCTCGTCGGCAGCCAACTCGTCTTCGGTGTAGCGGATTGATCCCGCTTCGATGACGAGTGCTTCGATTTCTTTTGTAGATGCGCCATTTACAATGGCGGCTTGGACCCTTTTCGCGGCGTCTTCACGCGCTTGAGCTGTGCTTCCCGACTGAACGCGTAGATTTCGAGAATAGTCCAGACCAGTTCCATATGATGCTATCGACGAGACCATTTATCAACTCCCGAAAATTGGCGAGAAACATAGCGCTCTTTATCAACCAAGGCTTGTGTACAGCTGAATTCCGCTAGGTTTCCAAGGCAATGCCTCCCAGCGCCTGTGTGGCAGGGGAGCAGAGAATTTATTTGCCGATGATCTCAATTATCGTCGGTTAACTGCAGACCATCGTGGATGGTACGAAAGATGATTCGGCGGTGAGGGCCTGCTTCCGGCGCTAAGCAGCCACCACGCCAACCCACTCCCCCATTCCACGCATGGCAGCTATTCGCAAAAAGCATATTGTCCGGCCCCTTGCCGAACGGTCACAACGCAATACCATCCTAGCATTGCCCTCTCCCCATGTGCCGACCGGATTTCCGGGCGCGTTCCCGAAAGAAACTGTCTTCATGACCCCTCGGTCCACCGGCCTCATCTGCGCCATCGCGGCGGTGACGATCTTTTCGATGCAGGACGGGA
>Ga0209051_1002856_pt1 | contig 11890 bp, 6 predicted proteins | sample AraplaCvi_mMS_r2_2_FD_184286 | JGI IMG/M metagenome (GOLD analysis project Ga0209051, IMG submission 184286) | Arabidopsis root microbial communities from North Carolina, USA - plate scrape MF_Cvi_mMS_r2 (SPAdes) (version 2) | ecosystem: Host-associated > Plants > Roots > Endosphere | place: USA...
AGGTCACCGATCCGGACGTCGACGTCTTCGATCGCGAGGCCGTGTTCGTCGAGCGCGTGCTCGAGCCGCTGCGGCGCGACCTGCCGGAGCTGCGCATCGTCATGGAGCACCTGACGACGCGCGAGGGCGCGCAGTACGTGGCCCAGGGCGGCGCGAACCTGGCCGCCACGATCACGGTGCACCACCTGCTCTACAACCGCAACGCGATCTTCATGGGCGGCCTGCGGCCGCACTACTACTGCCTGCCCGTCCTCAAGCGCGAGGTGCACCGGCAGGCGCTCGTGGCCGCGGCCACCTCGGGCAGCAACAAGTTCTTCCTCGGCACCGACAGCGCGCCGCACGCCGCGGTGCTCAAGGAGGCGGCGGTCTGCGGCGCGGGCTGCTTCACGGCGCTCTCCGCGCTCGAGCTCTACGCCGAGGCCTTCGAGGCCGCCGGCGCGCTCGACAAGCTCGAGGGCTTCGCCAGTCACCACGGCCCCGACTTCTACGGCCTGCCGCGCAACGCCGGCACGGTCACGCTGCGGCGCGAGCCGCTCGAGTTGCCGGAGTCGGTGCCCTTCGGCGATGCGCGGCTGAAGCCCCTGCGCGGGGGCGAGACGCTGGCCTGGCGAATGGCCTGAAGCGCTTGAGGGGTCTGGCCTTCAGGCCTGAACCCGTGTCCCGGCGCGGCGACATGAATACGGGGTCAGGTCTGAAGACCTGGCCCCTCCGTGCCGATCACGGTGCCGGCGATCGTCGACCGCGCGATCAGGGCTCGCGCGCGAGGATCCGCGTCTGCCCGATCGCCAGCAGCTCGAATTCGTCGGCCGGCACGCCGTGCTGCGCGCGTGCCTTCGGCAGGCCGTCCAGAGGCGCCTCGACCGGATCGTCGCAGAGCCGGAAGGTCCCCCAGTGCACGCCGATGGAGTGCCGGCTCTTCACGTCCTGGTGGATACGCACGGCCTCGTCCTCGTCGACGTGCTGCATCTTCATGAACCAGCGCGGGAGGTAGCAGCCGACCGCGATCTGCGAGAAGTCGAAGCCGCCGAAGCGCGAGCCGATGTCCTGGAAGTCCTTCGAGTAGCCGGTGTCGCCCGTGAAGAACATCGAATAGGGCCGCCCGGCCACGCGCCCCTGCACGACGAAGCCTCCCCACAGCACGCGGTTGCGATCCCAGGGCGTCCGGCTCGTCCAGTGCTGCACCGGCACCAGGTGCACCGCGATCGCGCCATTCCGCGCGGGCAGCTCGATGTGGTCCCACCAGTCCAGCGCGCGGCTGTGCTCGATGCCCTGTTCCCGCAGCCAGAGATCGATGCCCAAGGGAACCACGAACAGAGGGGGGCCGCCGGGCTGCCTCGCGAGCGCCTGCACGGTGGGCAGGTCGAGGTGGTCGTAGTGGTTGTGGGAGATCAGCACGACGTCGATGCGCGGCAACTCCTCGAGCTGGAATGGCAAGGGCACTTCGCGCTTCGGGCCGAAGAAGGACAGCGGCGATGCGCGATCGGAGAACTGCGGGTCGGTCAGGATGTTGAGACCGCCGATCTGCCACAACGCCGTCGAGTGACCGATCCAGGTGACGGTCACGTCGCCCCGGTTGGCGCGCAGGTAATCGAGGTCCGTCCTCGTCCGCGGCACGCGCGACGCGTCCTGCACTGGCAGCTCTCCGGTCCAGCGCTGCCACTGCCAGCGCCAGAAGCTCGGCCGGTCGCCCCAGTTGTCGACGTAGTTGTTGTTGAAGCCGTCGGGCCGGTGGTGCGGCTTCGACGGGTCGTAGTACGGATTGACGCTGGTGCAACTGGCGATGAGCCAGAGGGTGCTCGCGAGCGCGGCGATCCAGGCGTGGCGGTGGCGCATGGGGGCGATTCTGAGGCCGCCGCTGCACGCTTTCGCCTGGCGGGAAGGGGTCTGGCCTTCAGGCCTGACCCCGCATTTCGCCGCGCCCAGAAACACGGGGTCAGGTCTGAAGACCTGACCCCTTCCTCCGGCCGTCGCGGTTCAGTTCGGCACGAGGCTCAATCGCAGCGGCGCGGCGGACAGGTCCGCCCGCACGCCCTGCTTCACCTTGCCCTCGACGTCGCGCACGGTGATCGTGAGCGACGAAAGCGTCGCGTTGATCCACGTGTAGCCGGGGCTGCCCTTGCCATCGAGGGGGTAGACCGGCGCGATCATCCGGTCGACGGGGTAGTCGTCCGGGAAGGTCTTGGCCAGGCAGCTCATCGGCTTGATGTCGACGACGGGGTCGAGGTTGCTGCCGATCGTCCAGGACCCGGGCCGGCTCACCAGCGCGGTCTTCTGGTCGCGGCAATGGATGTTGACCCAGGTGGTCGGCATGTTGGCGTGCGGGGTCGAGACCTCGGGCAGGCCGGAGTGCTCGCCCGAGTCGATGGCGCCGCCGGAGTGGAGGTCGCCTGAGACGAAGACGACATTGCGCACATCGGCGACCTGGGCCAGGAAGTTCGCGCGCGCGGTGGGGAAGTAGCTCCACGCGTCCCAGGGCTTGACGGTCGGATTGAGCGGCGTCGGGGACATCACGATCTTCCACAGGGCCCGCGACTTGTGGAGGCCATCGACCAGCCAGCGCTGCTGGCAGGCGCCCAGCATGGCCGTCTTGCCGTCCGGCGCCGCGTCGTTGCGCTGCGAGCGCACGTCGAGAAAGAAGACCTGCACCAGCTTGCCGTACACGAGGCTCTCGAAGGCGCCCGCGCAGCCCGCGCTGAAGGCGTTGTCCGGCGCGGCGATGTAGTACTCGTCCCAGGACTGCAGGGCTTCGGGCCTGAACGTGCAGTCGCGGTCCATCCCGTACCCGCAGTAGTCGTGCTCGTTCCAGGCGTAGACCCAGGGGATCTGGGGCCGGCCCGCGCCCGGCTCGCCGATGAGGCCGGAGAAGAAGTTCAGGCCCAGCGGCGTGGCCGGGTCGCGGGTGTCGCGGTGCATGGCGCGCATGTCGGCGAGGACGATCGGCCAGTCTTCGGGCGGATAGCTGTCGTGGTTCTCCTGCGCGGGGCTGCGGTGGTCGAGGTCGCCGATGATGGCCAGCAGGTCCGGCCGCGCGTCGAGGGCTTTCTGCAGGGCGGGGCTGGCCTCGAGGTGGAGTGCGAAGTCCGCGAGCACCGCGATGTTCATCGAGTTGACGATACCTTTCACCGTGTCGAACGCGTAGTCGCCGGTCCAGGTCTCGATGCCGCTGTCCGGATCGGTGGTGCCGACCTGGTAGGTGTAGCGCGTGCCCTGGGCCAGCCCCGTCAGCAGGAAGCTCGCGGTGTCGTCCGAGCCCGCCAGGGACGTGGTGACCGGCGGTGTCATGGCGCTCGTGCCGCTCGGGTCGGTGTACTTGATGCGGACGGCCTGGTCGGTCGTCGTGCGCACCCAGACGCCGGCCTGCCTGTTCGTGACGGCCTGCACCATCGGACCCTGTGCCACGCCGGCTTGCGCGACGGCGGTGGCCAGGGCCAGCGACGGGGGCGCCAGCCGGCGCAGGGCGGCCGTGGCACGGCACGGCCAGGAATGCGGGCGCATGCTCCCGGGCCGGGCGGACGGCCGGTGCGATGGCGCGGAAACGTGGATGGCGGACATGTCGATCTCCTCCCTCTGGCGCGGCGCGTCTGTAGTGGCGAGGGCCCCGCCGCCTGGCTGCCTCACCCCTCATGGACGTACCGTCGACCGCACGCCGGACACGGCGGGTGGTATCGAACTTGCCCGGCCGCGGCACTTTTGCACGTGCCGCGCTTCCGGGCGGACTTTTCCGTCGCCAGTTGACGGCATGCTTGCCGAATAGAACGAACGTACTCCGCCGGCCCTCCCCGGGGCCCGCGGCGCCAGCGTTCCCGTCGGCGTCCCTGGCCGACAAGAACAAGCCGGAGGTCGATCCCTTGAACCCGCCCCTCGCCGACGGAATCGCGAACAGCGAATCGAGGCGCCTGGCCGCATTGCGCGCGCTCCAGGTGCTCGATGCCGCGCCGGAGGCCGTGCTCGACGAGCTCGTCGCGCAGGCTGCGCGGGCGTGCGGGGTGCCGGTGGCGCTGCTCTCGCTGATCGACGCCGATCGCCAGTGGTTCCTCGCGCGCCACGGCTTCGAGGGCGAGTCCACGCCGCGCGACAGCGCGCCGTGCGCGCACACCATCGCGGGCCGCGAGGTGCTCGAGGTGGCGGACGCGCGCGACGACCCGCGCTTCGCGCGCAACCCGCTCGTCACCGGCCCGGTGCGCCTGCGCTTCTACGCGGGCGCGCCCATCGTGATCGGCGAAGGCGAGGGGCATGCGGTCGGCAGCCTGTGCGTCATCGATCACGAGGTGCGCGAGCTCGACGCCGCGCAGCGCGCCCAGCTCGAGGGCCTGGCCCGCCTCGCCGCCGCGCTGCTGGTGGAGCGCCAGCGCCGCCTCGCCCTGGCGGGCGAGCTGGCCACGAGCGACGAGCGCTACCGCGCGATGGTCGAGGACCAGACCGACCTCGTCGCCCTCGTCGACGCGGAGGATCGCGTGGTGTGGGCCAACCGGGCGCTGGCCGACGTCTTCGGCGAGGAGCGCGAGGCGCTCGGCGGCAGGCCGATGCTCGATCACGTCGTCGAGGCCGACCGCGCCAACCTGCGCGGGCAGCTCCGGCTCGCGCGCGAGCGCGGCACGCCGGTGGTGGGCGAGGCGCGCATGAAGTCGCTCGCCGGGGAGGCGCACTGGATCGAGTGGAAGCATCGCGCGGTGCGGCCCGAGCCCGGCGCGCGGCCGGACGTGCACTCGGTGGGCCGGGACATCACCGAGCGCAAGCTGCTCGAGCGCGACCTCCTGCACAGCGAGCAGCGCTATCGCTCCCTGTTCGACCACATGCACAGCGGCTTCGCGCTGCACGAGGTGATCCTCGACGAGCGCGGCGCCGTCACCGACCTCCTCTACCTCGCCGTGAACGCCGCGCACGCGCGCATGATGGGCTTCGAGGTCGAGGAGATGATGGGCGCGCGCTCGTCCGAGCTCTTCCCCGGGCGCGGCGGCGAGTGGCACGCCTGGATCGCGACCTTCGCGCGCGTGGCCCTCGACGGCAGCACCATCCAGTTCGAGCGCTTCTCGCCGAACTACGGCCGCTGGTACTCGGTCGTCGCCTATCGTCCGGCGCCCCTGCAGTTCGCCACCATCACCGAGGACGTGACCGACCGCCGCGCCGCGCAGGAGGAGATCGCCTCGCAGCACGAGCGCCTGCGCGTCACGCTGCACTCGATCGGCGACGCCGTCATCACGACGGACGACAAGGGCCGCGTTCAGTACCTCAACCCGGTGGCCGAGCGCCTCACCGGCTGGGCCGACATCGACGCGCGCGACCGCGCGCTCGCCGACGTCTACCGCACGATCGACGAGGTGACGCGCGCGCCGCTGCCCGACCCGGTGACGCCATGCCTGGCCGATGCCTCGAAGGATGCCGGCGACGAGCCCGCGCCCGACCCGCAGGGCCGGCCGCTCGCCACGCTCACGGGCCGCCACGGCAGCGAGGCCGCGATCGAGCAGACCGTGGCGCCGATCTGCGCCACCGACGGGCGCGTGCTCGGCGCCGTGCTGGTCTTCCGCGACGTGAGCGACCAGCGCCGCATGGCCCGCGAGATGAGCTATCGCGCGTCCCACGACGCGCTCACGGGCCTCGTGAACCGCTCCGACTTCGAATCGCGCCTGCACCACACGCTGCGCCTCGCGCATGCCGAGGAGAGCCTGCACGCGCTGATGTACATCGACCTCGACCAGTTCAAGCTCGTGAACGACGCCTGCGGCCATGCGGCGGGCGACCAGCTCCTGCGCGAGGTCGCCGCCCTGCTGAAGCAGTGCGTGCGCACGCGCGACACGCTCGCGCGCCTGGGCGGCGACGAGTTCGGCGTGATCCTGCAGTTCTGCACGACGGAGCAGGCCCAGCGCGTGGCGCAGCAGATCTGCGAGCGCATGGACGAGTTCCGCTTCCTCTACGACGACCGGCGCTTCCGCATCGGCACGAGCATCGGGCTCGTGCCGCTGGACCGCCGCTGGCCGAACGCGGCGAGCGTGATGCAGGCCGCCGACGCCGCCTGCTACGCCGCGAAGGAAGCGGGCCGCAACCGCGTGCACGCCTGGTTCGACGCCGACCAGCACCTGCGCCTGCGGCACGGCGAGATGCAGTGGGTCACGCGCCTGGAGCAGGCCCTCGACGAGAACCGCTTCGAGCTCTTCGCGCAGCGCATCCGCCCGATCCGCGCGGAGTCGCAGGGCTTGCACTGCGAAGTGCTGCTTCGCCTGCGCGGCACCGACGGCGAGCTCGTGCCCCCGGGCGCCTTCCTGCCCGCGGCCGAGCGCTTCCACATGGCGCCGCGCATCGACCGCTGGGTGGTGCGCCACGTCGTCGAGTGGATGGCGCGCGAGCGCGCCGCGCTCGGGCACGTGGACACGATCGCCGTCAACCTGTCGGGCCAGTCGATCAGCGACCCGGCCTTCCTGCGCCAGGTGGCGGATGTCGTCGCCGGCGCGAACATCGACCACCGCAAGCTCTGCTTCGAGGTGACCGAGACCGCGGCCATCACCAACATGGACGACGCGACCGCCTTCGTCGAGGCCATGCGCCAGCACGGCATCCGCTTCGCGCTCGACGACTTCGGCGCCGGCGCCTCGGGCTTCAACTACCTGAAGACCTTGAAGGTCGACTACCTGAAGATCGACGGCCAGTTCATCCGCCACCTGATGGACGACCCGCTCGACCGCGCCACGGTACGCTGCTTCCGCGACGTCGCGGCTGCCGTCGGCACGAAGACGATCGCCGAGTTCGTCGAGAACGACGCCATCGCCGCGCTGCTGCACGACATCGGCGTGGACTACGGCCAGGGGTACCTCTATCACCGGCCGGAGCCGATCGACGCGGTGCTGCGCTGAGGCGGGGCGGCTGGGAACCGAATTCGGGGTCGGGTCTGAAGACCAGACCCCTCGCGCGATGGGTGGGGTCAGGTCTTCAGACCTGACCCCGTATTCGAGGACAATCCCCGGGCGCGGCGTCGAGCTCGCCGCCACGACGACGAGACAGGGGGAGGCTCCATGAATCGAACCATCGCGGCGAGCGCTTCGCGGATCGACCCGAGGGCTTTCTGCCTGCCCGCCTTGGCGGCCTTGGCCCTGGTCCTGCCCGCGGCCGGCGCGCAGGCGGCCTGCAAGTACCAGCGCGTCGGCGGCGTGCCGGTGAGCTGGAAGGATCAACGGCTCGTGCTGCCCGGCACCGTCAACGGCAAGCCGGTGGACATGCTCGTCGACAGCGGCGTGCCGGCCGTGGCCCTGTCTCACGCGTTCGCCGAAAGGCTCGGCCTGGGGCTGTGGCCGGTCACCGCGGACGGGGTGCGCATGGAGAGCAGCGGTGTCGGCGGCCGCTCGGACCTCTGGCGCACGCGCGTGGACGAGATCTCGTTCGGCAAGGTGCAGTGGAAGAGTGCCCATCTCGAGGTCTTCGGCTCGGTTTCCGGCCCGGCGCCGGACGTCCTCGTGGGTGCGGGCTTCCTTTTCCAGCGCGACGCGGAACTGACGGCCGATGCCATCACCTTCCTCGAGGCATCGGACTGCTCCGCGGATCACTCCCTCGCGTACTGGGCCGAGGACGTGCCGTGGACGACGACCGAACCCACGACCGCGCGCGACCTGCGCGTGATCGTCACCGTTCGCGTCGACGGGCAACCGGTGCGCGCGCTCGTGGACAGCGGATCGCCGACGAGCGCGATCGACCTGTCGGACGCGCGGCAGCGGGGCTTCCGGCCCGAGGCGGGAGCGGACGAGAAGGTCGGCGGCATCGGCACGCACACGGTCGGGAGGTGGCCCGCGACGTTCAAGACCTTCGAGATCGGGGATGAGGTGATCCGAAATCCGAGGCTGGAAGTGGTGGACATGTTCGGTGCCTACCGGCAGGACTTCCAGTACACGACCACGGAGAAGGCGATCGCCGACGAGCCGCACATGCTGCTGGGCGCCGACTTCCTGAAGTCGCACCGCGTGCTCTTCGCGACGAGCCAGCGGCGGATGTACTTCTCGTACGTCGGCGGGCCGGTGTTCGGCGCGCCGGCCGTGCCCGCCGCGCCAGCGGCGGTGGGCTCGGCGAGCGCTTCCGCGAAGAACTGAGGTCGCGAGGACACGCCGAATGCGGGGTCAGGCCCGAGGGCCAGACCCCTGGGGTCAGGTCTTCAGACCTGACCCCGAATTCGCATCGCAGTGCGGCGGCCTTCGTGAGGCTGGCTGGAGCCTCCCTCGCGGAGGGAGGCTGGAGGGTGCGGTCGAACACGCTGGAGCTCCCTCGCGGAGGGGGCTCGGGGGAGCCGTGCGTTCAGCCTTAGGCTTAGGCTTCCAGCCTAAGCCTCCTGCCCGCTGCGCGCCGCCCGCCACTCCCGCAGGTCGCGCAGCGGCGGGGCGCCGAACAGGCGCGCGTACTCGCGGCTGAACTGCGACGGGCTCTGATACCCGACCCGGTAGGCGGCCGAGGCTGCGTCGAGCTCGCCCCCGAGCAGCAGGCGCCGCGCCTCGTACAGGCGCAGGCGCTTCTGGTACTGCAGCGGGCTCATCGCGGTGACCGCCTTGAAGTGGTGGTGCAGGGACGACGGGCTCATGTGCGCGCGCGCGGCCAGCTCGTCGAGCCGCAGCGGCTCCATCGCGTGCTCGCGCAGCCACGCGATCGCGGCGCCGACGCGCTGCGCCGCGCTGCCGCCGCGCAGCGGCTGCGCGAGGCGCCAGCCTTCGGGCGCGGTGAGCAGGCGGTAGGCGATCTCGCGGATGGCCAGGGGCGCGAGCACGGGGATGTCCTGCGGGGTGTCGAGCAGGCGCACCAGGCGCAGCACGGGGTCGAGCAGCGTCGCGTCGACCGGGCCGACGAAGAGGCCGCGCCCGCTGGCCTCGTGGGGCTCCTGCGCCGCCCTGGCCGCGGGCTCAATCGTGCATTGCTGCAGGCAGGCCGCGAGCTCCGCGGGATCGAACTCGAGGCGCAGGCTGAGGTAGGGCGCCTCGATGGTGACGCGCGCGAGCTGCGACATGACGGGCAGCGGCTGCGTCACGACGAGGTAGGTCGACGCGTCGTAGGTATAGAGCTCGTCGGCCAGCATCACGCGCTTGGAGCCCTGGACGATCAGGCAGAACGCCGGGCGGTGCAGCGAATGGGCCGGCGGCCCGCCTCCGCCGGAGCGATACAGGGCGAGGCCGGGCACGACGGTCTCGTGCGCGCCGTTGCCTGGTGCATGGCGGTCGACCACCGTCGCGAGCTCGGCGACGCGCAGCAGGGTCTGCAGCGCGGCGTCGTCCTGCGCGCCGCGCGCGGACGGCATTCGCGCGGCGGAGGGAGGATTCGTCGGCATGGCCGGCAGTCTAGAAGGACAGGCCTTCGCTGGCGAGGGCTTCCCCCACGAATCCAGAGGATCAGGCAAGAGACCGGTAGCATCAGGCTACCGCCGCGCGGGGCGATGCCCCTACGCTCGCGGCTCGGCCGGCGCGGTGTTCGACGCGACCCGGCCCGCAACGCATCGGGGGCAGGACATGACGGAAATCGAAGGACAGGTCGTCGCGATCACCGGCGCGACGGCCGGCATCGGGGAGGCGGCCGCACGCCGCCTCGCGGCGCTGGGAGCGCGGGTGATGATCGGCGCGCGGCACGCAGGCCGCCTCGAGTCGCTCGCGGCCGACATCGCGCGCGCCGGCGGCGACGTGCGCTGGCGCCGCGTGGACGTGACGGACCGCTACGCCACCCAGGCGTTCGTCTCCGCCGCGCACGCGTGGCGCGGGCGGCTCGACGTCCTGGTGAACGCGGCGGCCGTGCGCGCGCCGGCGGCGCTGGGCTCGCTGGACATCGACGCGTGGGACCGCGCGGTCGACGTCAACGTGCGCGGCGTGCTGCACGGCATCGCCGCCGCCCTGCCGCTGATGCTGGCGCAGGGGCACGGGCACGTCGTGAGCCTCGCGGCCAGCGCCGAGCGCGCCGCCGGCAGCACCGTGGCATCGGCCACCGGCGCGGCGGTGCGCGCGGTCTGCGACGGCCTGCGCGCGGAGGCCGGCACGCACCTTCGCGTGACGCTCGTGCCGACGAATCCGCCGGCGATCGCCGAGGCCTTCGTCCATCCCCTGCTGCGCCTCGCGCTCGCGCGCGGCGCCGGCCCGCGCATCGCCGCCGAGGCCATCGCCGACGCCATCGTGCAGGCCATCGCGCAGCCGCCGCGGGCCGACGCGGATCTCGATCACGCGATCGCGTAGGGCCGAGGCCGTCGAATTCGGGGTCAGGTCTTCGACCTGACCCCGGCATTCGGATCCCGGCGCCCCGAAATGCAGGGGTCAGGTCGGAGACCTGACCCCTCGATGTCCCCTGATGCCCGGCCCTCGGCATACCCATGGGACAATGGCCCGCGAAGCGAGCCAGACCGCCGCTGGCACACCGGCCGAAAGGCCGTGCTGGAGGAAGGTCCGGACTGCACAGGGCAGCGCAGCAGGTAACACCTGTCCGCCGGGCGCCGCAAGGCGCGAAGGCGAGGATCAGAGCAACAGAGACGAGCCGATTCAGTTCGGGTGAAACGGGCAATCTCTGCGTGCAGCAACATCAAGTAGGCGGACGTCGACCTGGCCCGGGGAGTCCGCGGGTAGATGGCATCGAGCCGTGCGGGCGACCGCCGGCCCAGAGGAATGGCGGTCACGGCGCGCGCCGTCGCAAGGCGGCACGCGTCGCACAGAATCCGGCCTATCGGCTCGCTTCACTTATTCCCGGCCGGGTCGCCACGAGCGGTCCGGTCGCGCCGACAACGTGCCGCGATCCGCAGAAGAACACGACGCATGAACCCTGAAGCCGCGACCCTCTGGCGCCGACCGCGCTGGATGCTGGCCGCCCTGCTGGCCTGCCTGGGCATGCTGGGCGCGTTCTCGATCGATACCTACCTGCCCGCCTTCGCGGGCATCGCGCGTTCGCTCGACGCGACGCCGGTGCAGATGCAGCAGACCCTGTCTGCCTACCTGTTCGGCTTCGCGGTGATGAACCTCTTCCACGGCGCGCTGTCCGACAGCTTCGGCCGCCGGCCGGTGGTGCTCGCGGGCATCGGCGTGTTCACGCTCTCCTCGCTCGGGTGCGCGCTGTCGCAATCGATCGGCGCGCTGGTCTTCTTCCGGCTGATCCAGGGCATGAGCTCGGGCGCCAGCATGGTCGTCTCGCGCGCCATCATCCGCGACATGTTCCCGCCGGAGGATGCGCAGCGCGTGATGTCGCAGGTGACGATCTACTTCGGCGTCGCTCCGGCCGTGGCGCCCGTCGTCGGCGGCCTGCTGTTCGTGCACCTGGGCTGGCACTCGATCTTCGTCTTCCTCACCTTCGTCGGTGCCGCGCTGTGGCTGCTGACCTGGCGCATGCTGCCCGAGACGCTGCACGCCTCGCAGGTGCAGTCCTTCCACCCGGTGCACCTGCTTCGCGGGTACTGGCAGCTCTGCTCGAGCCCGCGCTTCCTCGCGCTCGCGCTCGCCTCGGGCGTGCCCTTCAACGGGATGTTCCTGTACGTGCTCTCGGCGCCGGTCTTCCTCGGCGAACTGCTGCACCTGAAGCCGACGCAGTTCTTCTGGCTCTTCGCACTGACCATCAGCGGGATCATGGGCGGCGCGTGGCTCTCGGGCCGGCTCGCCGGGCGGATCCGTCCGGCCAGGCAGATCGAGCGGGGCTTCACGATCATGTTCACCATCGCGATGATCAACGTCGCCTCGGTGCTGTTCTTTCCGCTCGAGGCGCCGTGGGCGCTGCTGCCGATCGGCATCTTCTCGTTCGGCTGGGCGCTGATGGTGCCGGTCGTCACGCTGCTGGTGCTCGACCAGGCGCCCGACCGGCGCGGGATGGCCTCCTCGCTGCAGGCCTGCATCGGCAGCGCGGCGAACGCCTTCGTCGCCGGCGTGATCGTGCCGCTCGTGATGCATTCCACGATCACGCTGGCGATCGC
>Ga0209051_1002857_pt1 | contig 11890 bp, 13 predicted proteins | sample AraplaCvi_mMS_r2_2_FD_184286 | JGI IMG/M metagenome (GOLD analysis project Ga0209051, IMG submission 184286) | Arabidopsis root microbial communities from North Carolina, USA - plate scrape MF_Cvi_mMS_r2 (SPAdes) (version 2) | ecosystem: Host-associated > Plants > Roots > Endosphere | place...
AGATCTGACCGTTCGGCTTGGCCGGGTCGGTGAACTTGACCTCGTATGAGGAGAACGCGCCGGGCAGCCCGGCCGCGTTGAGTGGGCCAGCTTCCTGGCCCTGACGGGTGCCGGCGAACGGCATGAAGAACTCGCCCATGTCGGACGCCAACCGGGTCGCGGCCTTGGCGTTGTCGGTCTCGGCGCCGGCGAAGAGCTTCAGGTCGAGACGGCCAAGCAGAACGCTGGTGTCCGACGGTGCCTCTGCTCCCGCTTCGGGGATCTTGGTGAGCAAGGCCTGTCCGTACGAGAGCTGCGTGTTGTCCGAGACCTTCCAGCCCGCGGGGACGACGTAGCTGAAGCCGCCTGCGGCGTTGTCGACGCGGCCCGGCTCTGGTGGCGGCGCGGGCGGCACATTGGGATCCACCGGCGGCGCGGCGTTGGGATCGGCGGGCGGCGGTGGCGGTGCGTTCGGATCCACCGGGGCTGGCGCAGGGGCCGGCACGGGAGCGGGGGCCGGCAGGGGCGCCGGCGCAGGGGCGGGCGCTGGGGCCGGAACCGGCTCGGGCGCCGGAACGGGATCGGCGTGAGCGACCGTACCGGGAAGTGCGACTGTCGCGGCAGTGAGGCCAGCAAGGGCGGCCGTGGCCAGTGCCTTGCGGAAGCGCCTGCGTCGAGGAGGGTGCAGCATGAGGAAGAAACTACCGTGTTACGGCCGTGACGCAAGTGTGAGTTGCGAATGAAGTGCCAAACTTGGAGATTGCTGTGCAGCGAAATCGCATGGCAAGGGCACATACTGACAATTGCTGAGCGCATGCGGGCACGGTGCAGCGCCCGCGCGGTGCGCGAGTGTCTGCGTTGGTTTGATCGTGATCGCGGCGGCCGCCGTTACCGGGCCGGGTGAATCGACACTTCCTGCGACTTCACGGTGAAGAAGACCCGCTGCCCCGGCCCCAACCGCAGATCGGTCGCCGACTCGGCGGTGATGTCGGCGGCCAACCCCGGTGAGCCGTCTGGCTGACGCTCGGCCCTGACCCTGATCGCCGGACCGCGGCCGTCGAGCTCGGCGATCACCACCTCGACGGTGTTGCGGGGGCTGCCGTGCGGCTCGTCGCGGTACACGGCCACCGCCGAGGGATGAAAGGTGGCGACGGCGCCCCCGCCTTCCAGACCGCCGTCGAGGGTGCCGTGCCACACCTGCTGCCAGCCGGTCACCAGCGTGGAGTCCTCGCCGAGCCGCCCGTTCACCAGGTTGATGCCCGCGAACTGCGCCCCGAAGCTGCTGCGCGGGGCGGTCAGCACCGCGGCCGTCGGCCCGGATTCGGTCACGCGGCCGGCTTCCAGGACGACCACCCGGTCCGCGAGCGTCACCACGTCGAGGAGGTCGTGCGTGACGAGCACCGACGAACGTCCGTCTCGGACCAGCACCCGGCGCAACACCGCGCGCATCGCCGCCGCCACCGCGACGTCGAGGCCGGTCAGCGGTTCGTCGAGCAGCAACACCTCCGGGTCGGCGGCCAGCGCGCGGGCCAGGGCCACACGTTGGGCCTGCCCGCCGGACAACCGGCGCGGCTTGCGGTCTGCGAGGTCCGCCGCGTCCACCTCGGTGAGCCAATGCGCGGCGACGTCTCGGGACGCTCTGCGGCTCAACCGGTTTCCGCTTCGTGCCCCAAAGGCGACGTTGGCGGCCACCGAGAGGTGCGGGAACAGCAGCGGGTCTTGCATCAAGAGTCCGACACGGCGGTCGAACGTCGCGACGTGAACACCGGCCGTGGAATCGGTCAGGGTTCTCTTCCCGACGCGGACCGATCCCGAGTCCGGTCGAACCAAGCCCGCGATCACGTGCAGCGCGGTGGACTTTCCCGCCCCGTTGGGTCCGAGAACCGCCAACACCTCGCCGGGCGCCACCGTGAAGTCCACGTCGAGGTCCCGGCTCTCGACGAGGGCCCGTAGTTCGACCCCACTCATCGCCTACTGCCAGCCACTGGCCCCACCCACTTTGATCCTGCGGCTGCCGAGGCCGATCACCACGACGGCGGCGACCGCGACCAGCAGGACCGACAACGCCACGGCGGCGTCGGCGTCCACCTCCCGCTGCAGGTAGATTTCCAGTGGGAGCGTGCGGGTCACGCCCTCCCGCGACCCGGCGAACGTCAGCGTCGCGCCGAACTCGCCGAGGGCACGGGCGAACGCCAGCACCGCACCCGAGGCCAGGCCGGGCGCCAGCAGCGGCAGGGTCACCCGCCACCACACCGCGGTGGGCCTGGCCCCCAGCGTCGCGGCGACCACCTCGAAGTCCGACCCGGCCGTCCTGGCCGCACCCTCGAGCGCGATGACGAGGAACGGCAGCGAGACGAACGTCTGGGCAAGCACCACCGCGGTGGTGGTGAACGCGATCCGGATTCCTGCCGCTTCGAGGTACTCACCGAGCAGGCCGAGTCGCCCGAAGGCGTACAGCAGCGCGATACCCCCCACCACCGGCGGCAACACCAGCGGCAGCAAGATCAGCGGCCTGGCCCACCGGATCACCCGAGATTGACTGCGGGCCAACACCATTGCCATCGGAACGCCGAGCAGGATGCAGAGCGCGGTGCTAGCGGCGGCGGTCTTGACGCTGAGTTCGAGCGCACTCAGCGACGAGTTGCTGGTGATCAGCGACCAGAACCGCGACCAGTCGACCCTGGCGGCCATCGCGACCAGCGGAAGGACGACGAACGCCGCGCCGATGACGGCGGGAACGTAGATCCATCGCGGCAGACCGCCAGAGCTGGTCAAGGCGCGGCGAAACCCGCCTGGGACAGCACCTTCCGGCCGGCGTCACCGGTCACCAGGTCGACGAACTTCTTGGCTGCCTCCGCATCGGACGCCGTGGTCAGCACCGCGATCGGATAGGTGTTGACCGCGACCGAGGATTCGGCGAAGTCGACCGTCGCCACCTTCCCCCCTGCGCCGCGTGCGTCGGTCACGTAGACGACGCCGGCGTCGGCCTGCCCGCTGGTCACCTTGGTCAGCACGTCGGTCACCGAGGACTCCTCGCTGACGGGGTCGAGTGTCACCCTGGTGGCCTTCTCGACCTTCTCGGTGGCCGAACCGCATGGCACCTGCGGCGCGCACACGACGACGGACAGACCGGGCTTGGCCAGGTCGGCGAACGACGCCACCTTCTTCGGGTTGTCCGGCGCGGTCACGATGACGAGGGTGTTGGCCGCGAAGTTCACGGGTGCGCCAGAAAGCAGACCGGCCGCCGCAGCCTTGCCCATGTTCGTGGTGTCGGCCGAGGCGAAGACGTCGGCCTTGGCGCCCTGGGTCAGCTGGGTCACCAGGTCCGACGACCCGGCGAAGGTGAAGTCGACCGACCATCCCGGGTTGTCGGTCTCGAAGAGGGCGCCCATCTCCGTGAACGTCTGCTTCAGCGAGGCGGCCGCGTACACGGTCAGCGAGCGACCGGCCGGGGCGCCGGAATCAGACCCACACGCAGTCAGTGCGGCGAGCAGCAGCACCGAGAGGACGGCGAGCCCGCGGCGGATTCCTGTCACGGTAGGAACCCTAGGGGAACCCGAATGTCGCGGTCGGCGGCTGCCCGCGCGCCGCGTTTCGTCCAGTAGCTACTGTCCAGTAACATCGCTGGCGACTCGCTGGGTTCAGCGTCGAACAAGAGGAGGTCGGGATGATGGACGTGCTGCTTACCGGTGGTGACACCGAACTGGGGCGCATCATCGCCGAGGGATTCCGCGATGCGGGGCACCAGGTCGTCATAGCGGGCTCACGGCGCGACGAGCTCGAGGTGGCCGCCAAGGAGCTCGACGTCGACTCGATCGTCTTCGACAACACCGACCCGGCCAGCCTCGAAGAGGCCCGCAGCCAGTTCCCGCACCACCTCGACACGATCGTCAACGTGCCAGCGCACCGCTGGGATGGCGGCGACCCGCGCACCTACTCGCTCACCGAGCGTGCCGCGGCGTGGCGGACGGCGCTGGACACCACGGTGTTGTCGGCCGTGTTGACCGTCCAGATCCTCGGTGACCATCTGCGCTCGGGCGGATCCATCGTCAACGTCGTCGGCGACAACGCCACCGAGGGCAGCCCCGAAGCCGCGATCAAGGCTGCGTTGTCGAATTGGACTGCGGGACAAGCGACGCACTTCGGGATCCGGGGCATCACGCTCAACGCGATCGCGTCGGGACGCGGCGCCGAACCCGGGTACGACGGCATCGCCGACGCCTCGCCCTCAGTCGCCGCGGAGATCACCCGGTTGGCGTTGTTCCTGACCACACCCGCGGCACGCCACATCACCGGGCAGACGTTGCACGTCAGCCACGGGGCGCTCGCCAGCTTCGCCTGACCTCGGTTTTATTCCGGCGTCAGCCCAGAGCGAAACGGGGTTCCCGTTCCGGTTGGCGTGGTTAGGGTCACACACGTGACCATTCGACTCGGACTTCAGATCCCCAACTTTTCCTACGGCACCGGTATCGAGCAGCTCTTTCCCACGGTGATCGCCCAGGCGCAGGAAGCCGAGGCCGCCGGCTTCGACTCCGTCTTCGTGATGGACCACTTCTATCAACTGCCTGGACTTGGCACGCCCGACCAGCCGATGCTCGAGGCCTATACCGCCCTCGGCGCCCTGGCGGCGGCCACCAAGAGCGTGCAGCTCGGCACCCTCGTCACCGGGAACACCTACCGCAACCCCACACTGCTCGCGAAGGCGATCACCACGCTCGACGTGATCAGCCAGGGCAGGGCCATCCTCGGCATCGGCACCGGCTGGTTCGAGCTGGAGCACGACTCGCTGGGCTACGACTTCGGCACCTTCACCGACCGGTTCAACCGCCTCGGCGAAGCGCTGCAGATCATCCTGCCCATGCTCGCGGGCGAGCGTCCGACGTTCTCCGGCAAGTACTACAAGACCCAGGAGGCGATGGCCGAGCCACGCTACCGCGACCACATTCCGCTGATGATCGGCGGCAGCGGCGAGAAGAAGACGATTCCGTTGGCCGCCAAGCACTTCGACCACCTCAACATCATCGCCGGCTTCGACGAGCTCCCCCGCAAGATTCAGGTGGTCAAGGAGAACTGCGAGAAGATCGACCGGGACCCGGCGACGCTCGAGACCAGCATGCTCGTCGTCGCCATCATCGGCGAGGGCGTCACCGCCGAGTTCATCCCGGAGGACTTCCGGCAGCAGGCGGTCTTCGGCAGCCCCGAGCAGGTAGCCGAGCAGGTGAAGGAGAAGGTGCTCGACGCAGGCGTGGACGGTGTCATCCTCAGCCCCGTCACCAGCATCGACGGGTACCACCCAGGCCAGGTGACCGCCGTTGGAGAGCTGCTCAAGCCACTGCTGAACGGGTAAACGGCGGGGGTACGGAGCGAAGACCTCACGTGTCCGCGGAGTGCGGTGGGTTATCTCACCGCACTCCGGGGAACGGGTCCGACTAACCTAGAGGTTGTACTGGACAGGTTTTCGCACGCGAGGAGCAGCAATGAGCCACCCCGGAGCTACGGCAACGGATCGGCATAAGGTCGTCATCATCGGTTCTGGGTTCGGCGGTCTCAACACCGCCCAGAAGCTCAAGAGGGCCGACGTCGACGTCAAGCTGATCGCCCGCACGACGCATCACCTGTTCCAGCCCCTGCTCTACCAGGTGGCCACGGGCATCATCTCCGAGGGCGAGATCGCCCCGCCCACCCGGTTGATCCTGCGCAAGCAGGAGAACGCCCAGGTGCTGCTCGGCGACGTCACGCACGTCGACCTCGAGGCCAAGACCGTGACCTCCGAATTGCTCGGGCACGACTACGTGACGCCGTACGACAGCCTCGTCATCGCAGCGGGCGCGGGCCAGTCGTACTTCGGCAACGACCACTTCGCCGAGTTCGCCCCCGGCATGAAGTCCATCGACGACGCGCTGGAGCTCCGTGGCCGCATCCTCGGCGCATTCGAGCAGGCAGAACGCTCCAGCGACCCAGAGCGTCGCAAGAAGCTGCTGACCTTCGTGGTCGTCGGCGCAGGTCCGACCGGTGTCGAGATGGCCGGCCAGATTCAGGAGCTGGCCGACCAGACCCTCAAGGGCAGTTTCCGCCACATCGACCCCACCGAGGCGCACGTCATCCTCTTGGACGCCGCGCCGGCCGTACTTCCCCCGATGGGCAAGAAGCTCGGCCTCAAGGCGCAGGCGCGCCTCGAGAAGATGGGCGTCGAGGTTCAGCTCAACGCCATGGTGACCGACGTCGACCGCAACGGCATCACCGTCAAGGACGCCGACGGCACCATTCGGCGCATCGAGGCGGCCTGCAAGGTGTGGTCCGCCGGTGTGCAGGCCAGCCCGCTCGGCCGCGACCTCGCCGAGCAGTCGGACACCGAGATCGACCGTGCCGGCCGCGTCAAGGTGCTTCCGGATCTGTCGATTCCCGGCCACCCGAACGTCTTCGTCATCGGCGACATGGCGTACGTCGAAGGCGTGCCCGGCATGGCGCAGGGTGCCATCCAGGGCGCCAAGTACGTCTCCAAGATCATCCAGAACGAGGCCAACGCGCGCGAGCACGGCACCATCCCGAAGCCGCGCGAACCGTTCAGCTACTTCGACAAGGGCTCGATGGCGACGGTGTCGAAGTACAACGCCGTCGCGCAGGTCGGCAAGCTCGAGTTCGGCGGCTTCATCGCCTGGTTGGCGTGGCTGGGCCTCCACCTGATCTACCTGGTGGGCTTCAAGACGAAGGTGGCGACGCTGCTGTCGTGGGCGGTCACGTTCCTCAGCCGCGAGCGCGGTCAGCTGACCATAACCGAGCAGCAGGCCTATGCGAGAACGCGGCTCGAGCAACTCGAGGACATGGCGGCCTCGATGCGAGAGACCGAGAAGGCCGCCAGCTAGCGCAACCGGTCGCCCTGCCAGGTCGCCAGGCAGCCGCCTGCGGCGAGTTCGAGCGTCGTGCCCTCGGCCTCGAGCACGTCGAACGCGGCTTGCGGGTACCGCAATTCGCTGACGCAAGCCCGCGGAGCGCCGAGTTGGTCGTCGGTCACCGAGCCGGCGCCGAGCTCGACGCGGTGCCGAAGCAGCGGGCGGCCGTCGGTGTCGGCGTGCACGGACCCCGACCAAAAGCCTTGGCGCTCATTCGACCTGCCGATCTGTACCCGCTCGCGCAGGCGCACCCGGCCCTGGTCGCCGAGCGTCAACCGAGTCGACGTCACGTGCCTCGCGGTGCCTGCCACGATGGTCGGCTGCGGATCGAGGTCGAGCAGGCCCTCCACCTCGAGATCCCAACGCGCCCTTGACTCCATGGTCACCGTGCCCGGCATCGCCATCGTCGCCGCGGCACTGCGCACCCGCAGGACCGCTCCTGCTTCGACGACCACCCGGAACCTCAGCGTGTCCCCGCCAAGCGGCGTCGCCGCCGCCGAGACCAGGTGCACCGTGTCGGCTTCGGTGCGGCGACCCGCGACCCCGCCGAGGCACTCGATGCGAGGCGCGCGGCCGGGCGACGCGACGATCAGGACCTCCGAGATCATCTGCTTAGACCGGAACGCGCAATTGCTGATGCACCCAGTCGAGAACCAGTGTCGCCGCCGGGTCCTCGGTCAGCGAGATCAACACGAACGGCCGCTCGCCACGGACCATCGCGGCGTCGCGACGCATCACGTCGAGGTCGGCGCCGACCATCGGGGCGAGGTCGGTCTTGTTGATCACCAACAGATCCGAGAACGTGACACCGGGGCCACCCTTGCGAGGCACCTTGTCCCCACCCGCGACGTCGACGACGAAGATCTGCACGTCGACCAACCCGGAGGAGAAGGTCGCGGTCAGATTGTCTCCGCCGGACTCGACGAGGATCAGGTCGAGCTTCGGGTTGCCGGCGATCAGGTCGTCGATCGCGTCGAGGTTGGCCGTGATGTCGTCGCGGATCGCGGTATGCGGGCAACCGCCGGTCTGCACGGCGGCGATCCGTTCGTCGGGAAGCACGGCGTTGCGGCGCAGGAAGTCGGCGTCCTCGGTGGTGTAGATGTCGTTTGTCAACACCGCGAGGGACAGCTCGTTGCGCAGTTGCCGGCACAGGGCGGCCACCAGAGCGGTCTTGCCGGAGCCAACCGGTCCCCCAATCCCGATGCGCAGCGGTTCCCCCGCGTGCCGGACGCGGCGGGGCCGCTCCACGTGAGCATGGGGTTCGCCGTCGAGCAGATGTGGTGGCATGGAAGACCTTTCAGGAGACGAACAGCGGTCGGTCGCGTTCGGCGTGACGCTGGGCGAGCACGTCGAGCAGCGGGTCGGAGAGATCGGCGAGTTCCTTCGCGGCGTCGGCCGCGGTCTGGTCGCACAGCGACGACAGTTCGAACGTGAGAGCGGCGACGTCGCCGGGGTCCAGCGCAAGCAGTCGCTGCGCGGCCGTGGCCGACCCCGTCATCGTCGTGTAGACCACCGAGACGGCGGTCTCTTCGGGCATCAGTCCGCTGGCCGCGCCGACGGCGCCCGCCGCGACGGCGAGGTGCGGCTTGGTGCCGACGGCGGCCCAATCCCGCTCCGGCCACACCCGGCGGGCCAGCCGCACCAGTCCCCTGCCCTGGGCGCGCGACGCGCTACGGGCGGCGGGCGCTGGTGTGCGCGCGTCGGTTTCGAGGTCGGCGGCGTCGAAGCCCAGTGCACCCTCGTGCACGGCGGCCGCGATCGACGCGGTGACCAGCCCGCTGGTGCGGATGCGCCGACGGAGGAAGGCGCGCAGCGTGACCACGTCGACGACCAGTCCACTGGTGATCGCCTCCTCGACGCCGCCGGAGTGGACGTGCCCCCCGGTGGGCAGCCGCGAGTCGGCGAGGACCAGCAGGGTCGACAGATTCGACATCTCAGAACAGGAAGTATCTCTGCGCCATCGGCAGTTCCACGGCGGGCTGCTCGGCCCAGACGTCACCGTCGACGGTCACGGTGAAGGTGTCCGGGTCGACCTCGATGCGCGGCAGTGCGTCGTTGAGCGGCATGTCGGCCTTTCCGACCTTGCGGACGTCGCCGACGGGGACGAGTCGCCGGTTGACGGCCAGCCGATCGGCGAGGCCGTCGTCGATCGCCTGGGGCGACACGAAGTGCACCGACGTGGCGGCCGCCGCGGCGGGCGCGGCTCCGAACATCGGTCGCGGCAACACGGGCTGCGGAGTGGGGATCGACGCGTTGGCGTCCCCCATCGCGGCCCACGCGATCATGCCGCCCTTGATGACGGCATGCGGGCGGACCCCGAAGAAGGCCGGCTCCCACAGCACCAGGTCGGCCAGCTTGCCGACCTCGACCGAGCCGATCTCGTGGTCGACACCGTGGGCGACCGCAGGGCAGATGGTGTACTTCGCGACGTAGCGGCGGACCCGGTTGTTGTCGGCGGCTCCGTCACCCTCGAGGGCGCCGCGGCGCTTCTTCATCACGTGCGCCGTTTGCCAGGTGCGCAGCACCACCTCGCCGATGCGGCCCATGGCTTGCGCGTCGCTGCCGATCATCGAGATCGCGCCGATGTCGTGCAGCAGGTCCTCCGCGGCGATGGTCGACGGTCGAATCCGGCTCTCGGCGAATGCGAGATCCTCTGGGACGCTTGGGTTCAGGTGGTGACACACCATCAGCATGTCGAGGTGCTCGTCGAGGGTGTTGACGGTGTGCGGCCGCGTCGGGTTGGTCGAACTGGGCAGCACGTTGGGCTGCGAGACCACCGTGATGATGTCGGGCGCGTGCCCGCCGCCGGCACCCTCGGTGTGATACGCGTGGATGGCGCGGCCGTTGATCGCGGCCAGGGTGTCCTCGACGAAGCCCGCCTCGTTGAGGGTGTCGGAGTGCAGATTGACCTGGACCCCGGCGGCGTCGGCGACGGTCAGGCAGGCGTCGATGGCCGCGGGCGTGGTGCCCCAGTCCTCGTGAAGCTTGAATCCGGCTGCGCCGCCACGCAATTGCTCCCACATGGCGTCCGGGCTGACGGTGTTCCCCTTGCCGAGGAGCAGCACGTTCAGCGGCCAGTGGTCGAGCGCCTCGAGCATGCGGGCGAGGTGCCAGGACCCGGGTGTCACGGTGGTGGCCTTGCTGCCCTCCGCTGGTCCGGTTCCGCCTGCGACGATCGTGGTGATCCCGCCGCCGAGGGCCTCCTCCATGATTTGCGGGCAGATCAGGTGGACGTGACAGTCGATGGCGCCCGCGGTGACGATGCGACCGTTGCCCGCGATGATCTCGGTGGACGGCCCCACGACCAGGTCGGGGTGGACCCCCGACATGATGTCGGGGTTGCCGGCCTTGCCGATTGCGGTGATGCGACCGTCGCGAATGCCGATGTCGGCCTTGATGATTCCCCAGTAGTCGACGATCACCGCTCCGGTGATGACGGTGTCGGGTGCGCCGTCGGCCCTGGTCGCCCTCGACTGACCCATGGACTCCCGAAGCACCTTGCCGCCACCGAAGACGGCTTCGTCGCCCGCCCGCCCGGGACCGCCACTGCGGTCCTCGGTGATCTCGACGAACAGATCGGTGTCGGCCAGTCGGATCCGGTCGCCCGTGGTGGGGCCGAAGAGCGCGGCGTAGCGGCTGCGCGAAAGGTCGCTCACGTATCCAGCTTTCCGGGTGGGTTCAGGGACAGTCCGTAGACCTCGCGGGTGCCGGCCAGCGGTACCAGCGAAACGTTCTGGGAGATACCGGGTTCGAAGCGCACCGCCGTACCGGCGGGGATGTCGAGGCGGTGGCCGTGGGCGGCGACGCGGTCGAAGTCGAGCGCCGCGTTCGACTGCGGCAGGTGCACGTGGCTGCCTACCTGCACGGGCCGGTCGCCGGTGTTGACCACGGTGAGTTCGAGCTTCTCGGCACCGTCGTTGATCGTGATGTCGCCGTCGCCGTACAGAATTTCGCCTGGAATCACTGGTGCCCTCAGGAGATCGGGTGGTGGACGGTGACGAGCTTGGTTCCGTCCGGGAAGGTGGCCTCGGCCTGGACGTCGTGCAGCATCTCGGGCACGCCGTCCATGACGTCGTCACGGCTGAGCACCTCGCGCCCGCTGTTCATCAGCTCGGCGACGGTTCGGCCGTCACGGGCGCCTTCGAGAATGTGGTCGGTGATGAGCGCGACCGCTTCGGGATGGTTCAGCCGCAGACCGCGCGCCTGACGGCGGCGGGCCAGTTCGGCCGCATAGGAAATGAGCAGTCGATCCTGCTCGTGCGGTGACAGGCGCATAGGTCGCGATCCTGCCACGGGAAGCGGCGCTCAGCAGCGCGTGCCGCGGCTCTACGCCTCGTTGGGCAGGTTCTGCAGACGCACCTGGCCGCGGGCGACCAGCTTGTCGTTGGTGTCGGTGATCTCGATGAGCCAGATCTGCTGACGCCGGCCCCGATGAATGGGGGTGGACACCGCGGTGACCATGCCCGCGGTGATGGCGCGCAGGAAGTCGGTGTTGTTGTTCACCCCGACCACGTTGCTTCCGGCGCCCTTGGCCTGCAACCAGGTTGCGGCCGAGACGCTGGCCACGCTCTCGACGATGGCGCAGTACACCCCGCCGTGCACGATGCCGTGCGGCTGCAGGTGCCGTGCGTCGATGGTCAGCTGGGCCTTCGCGCCGTCGGGCGTCACGTCCAAGTAGGTGAGGCCGATCTCGTCGTCGAATCCGCCGCCCACACCGTTGGGCATCCAAGTCGTCACAAGAGAATTGTCTACACGCTCCGGATGCCGCCAGGGCACGTACCCCGGAAAAACGGGTGGGCCCCGCGCACGAAACGTGCGCGGGGCCCACCCTCGAATGGACCGGGGATCTCTGCAGCCCTCAGGATTCCGCGGCGGTCCGGTGGTCGTGTGAAGTCGTGTTCGAGCGTGAAGACAGCATAGGCAAGGCTGCCCTAATTTAGCAAGGCCCTCCCGACACAGGCCCGTCGTACGCCCCGCACGGGCGCTCCGAAACCGACCAGCGCGTCGAGGACGGCCTGGCC
>Ga0209051_1002859_pt1 | contig 11885 bp, 10 predicted proteins | sample AraplaCvi_mMS_r2_2_FD_184286 | JGI IMG/M metagenome (GOLD analysis project Ga0209051, IMG submission 184286) | Arabidopsis root microbial communities from North Carolina, USA - plate scrape MF_Cvi_mMS_r2 (SPAdes) (version 2) | ecosystem: Host-associated > Plants > Roots > Endosphere | place...
CATGCAGGCTGCGACCGCCGAGTTCGATGCGAAGAAGCGCGTGGAAATGCTGCAGGCTGCGACCAAGACAGTCTTTGCGGATGTGCCGGTCATCCCGCTCTACTGGCAGAAGGTCCATTGGGCCGGCAAGGCGAACCTCACCTACGTCGCCAATATGACGGAAGACACGACACCGGTTCTCGCCGGCCTCGCGAAGTAAGCGAGACGGTGCTTGATACGCCGCCGCGCCGGTTTTTCGGCGCGCGGCATTTTCCCGAGCCGGCGGCAACATGCGGCGCTTAGGCTCAGGACTTCCCTTTCATTCTGAGGATACGAATATGGATACCCTGACGCCATCGCGCTTCGAGGTGATTGCCGACGACGTGATCGTCGAACGCGATGTGATGGTGACGGTGCGCGACGGCATAAGGCTTGCGACCGACGTCTACCGGCCAGCCAAGGATGGCAAGGTGATCGACGGCAAGTTGCCAGCGATCCTGGAGCGTACGCCATACGGCAAGGCGGAACGATCCCGCTCCGAAATCGAAGTCGCCATGTCCACGCCAATGAAGCGTCATGAGGTTGCAAGCTTTTTCGTGCGCGCCGGCTATGCCGTCGTCTACCAGGACTGCCGCGGCCGCTACAATTCCGAAGGCGTATTCAGCAAATATATTTCCGAAGCCGCCGATGGCTACGACACCGCCCAATGGCTGGTGGAGCAGCCGTGGTCGAATGGCAAGTTCGGTACGATGGGCCTTTCCTACGCAGCTCATACACAGGCGGCGCTCGCCTGCCTCAATCCGCCAGGCCTTGCCTGCATGGTCATGGATTCCGGCGGCTTCTCGAACGCCTACCGGTGCGGCATTCGCCAAGGTGGTGCGTTCGAGTTGAAGCAGGCGACATGGGCCTATAACCAGGCAATTGGCGAGGGAGACGAATTCGCTCGCGCGGCGATCGAGGCGGAGGATCTCCACGCCTGGTTTTCCGTCATGCCCTGGCGCGAGGGCGTCTCGCCGGTGCGCTGGATCCCGGAATATGAAAGCTATCTTCTGGAGCAGTGGCGTAGCGGTACATTCGACGATAGCTGGCGTCGCGTCGGCCTCTACATGGAGGGCTTTTATGAGACCTTTCCGGAAGTGCCCTGTGTACTGATGTCCAGCTGGTACGATGCCTATGTGAAATCGACTCTCGACAACTACCGCGGCCTTTCCGGCAAAGACGGTCGGCCGCTGCAGCTCATCATGGGACCCTGGCTGCACGGAAATCGCAACAGCACGCTTGCCGGCGATACATCGTTCGGGCCGCAGGCGCCCCTCGGCGGCAATGTCACCGAGAGCTGGCTGTCCTTCCGCCGCAACTGGTTTGACCACTGGCTGAAAGGCAAGGAAAACGGCGTCGGCGAACAACCGGCTGTCCGCACCTTTCTCATGGGTGGCGGCACCGGCACCCGCAATGAGCAAGGTCTGCTCGACCATGGCGGCCGGTGGATCGAGGCGGCGGATTGGCCTTTGCCGGGCACGAAGTTCCGCACGTTCCACATTCATGAGAACGGATTGCTTTCTGCCGACAAACCGGAGGTATATGGCCAACCCTTCATCTACGACTTTGATCCGAGAGACCCGGTGCCGACTATTGGCGGCTCGCTGACCAGCGGCCAGCCGATTTTCGAGGGCGGCGGCTTCGATCAGCGTCAGGCAGAAAAATTCTACGGTTCGAAGCAACCCGGCCTGCCGCTGTCGGCCCGCGCCGATGTCCTCTCGTTCGAGACCGAGATATTGGTGGAAGATATCGCGGTCGTTGGTCCGATCGCTATCGACCTCTATGTCTCTTCGGATGCGCCGGACACCGATTTTACAGCCAAGCTCATCGACGTCTATCCGCCGAGCAAGGATTATCCGACCGGCTATGCGCTCAATATTACTGACGGCATTATTCGCTGCCGGTATCGGAATTCGTTCGAAAAACCGGAGCAGGTGGTTGCTGGAGAGGTCTTCAAAGTGACGATCGAGCCGTTCGCGACCGCCAACCTGTTCGCTAGGGGGCATCGCATCCGGCTGGACATCTCCTCGTCCAACTTCCCGAAATATGACGTCAATCCCAACACTTACGCGCCCGAAGGCCGCGGTCGCACCACGAATATCGCCCGCAACACTGTGTTCTGCGATGCCGCGCGGCCATCGGCGATCCGCCTGCCGATCGCCAGCGCAAACGCCTTGGTTGCGTTGAAACCCGTCAAGGAATAGCCATGCCGCTCACCGTTGCCGTCACCGGCCAGATTCTTATTCACGGTCCGCTTGACCTCTCGGGTGAGGGGGCGCAACAGGTGATGGACTTCCTGAAGGCGGATGTCGCCTTCGCCAATCTGGAAGCGACGGTAGAGGCGGCCGGCGCCTGGCCAACCAAGACGAAAACCTTACATCTTGCGGCACCGGAGGCGCTTGTATCTATCCGCAGGCTCGGCTTTCACGCGGTGGCGCACGCCAACAATCACGCCTTCGACCTCGGGCCACCGGGCGTCGCCTCCACACGGTCGGCGGCCGAGAAGGCTGGATTGAAACTCGCGGGCAGCGGCAGAGATCTCGATGCAGCGGCTGCCCCCGCCATCATTGCCGGGCGAGATAAATCCATGGCGATCTTCTCGGTCGATCTCGGCCCGCAGCCCGATATAAACTATGCGGATGCAGACCGCGCCGGCATCGCACCGCTCCGCATGAGACGAACGGTCGGGGTGCCGCCGTCGGAATTCGAGATGCTGCAGAGACTTGTCATCGCACTCGGCGACGACAAGCGCTCGGCCGCCCGAATAGCAGTCGGTTATGATGTCGGGGAGCGTGGTGCGCTTGACGTCTTCGGGACACCGGTGACCATCGGCGACACGATCGACGTTTCCTGGTCTGCCGATGAAAGTGAGCGCCGGCGCCTGATCACCGGCATTGCTGCGGCCAAGGCCGAGGGTCATCTCATTGCCATCGCTCTTCATGGCCATCACTGGGATGCAAGCTGGCAAGAGACGCCGGGCTGGATGCTGGACCTTTGCCGCAGCATGATCGACGATGGCGCGGATCTCATCCTCGGCACCGGCGCCCCGGTGCTGCAGCCGATTGTATTCCACCGTGGCAAGGTGATCATCCCCGGTCTCGGCAACTTCGTTTTCCACACGCGCCGCGGCGCGGTCTATGACGAGAAGGGTGTCGACGTCTGGCGAAGTGCCGCCTTACGCCTGACCCTTGCCGACAATGGCACGTGCGAGGCGCTTGAAATCCTGCCAGTTGCGGTGGGTCGACCGACGGGCAGCATTTCACCTGCGCCGGTGCCTCTCGATGGGGATGATGCCGAAACCGTTCGCGCAAGGCTCAATGCACCTTGCGTCAGCAATTGATCAGCGCGCAACACGAATGGGAGCTGACGCGGGTGGAGGATTCGATCTCGCCTTTCGCTCGGCGCTGCTGCCGGGCAGCTGCGAGTCATTGGCACCATCACCTTCACGCGCTAGCACATCATCCCCTGGCTTTCCTATTCTTCGAGCCTCACCCGGCCCTACAGATCGACTTCCTCCATGACGAGCGAACGTCGGCCTAATCGAGGAAAGCGATATCTCTGAAGGCGGTGAGACACGAGCTTAGGACCACTCTTGGATATTCGCCACAGATAGTCGAAACGCATTTAAACCAGTGACGACAGAATTGTCGGAAAGAATCACTTTCCGACGCGTCGTTGACCCCAGCCGGCGCGACAGAGGTTACCTTTAGCGGGAAGGTCTTGCCGCGGTTCGTCGCTTCGCGCGGCTGACGCCTTAGACCCTTAGCCGGGCCAGACTTTGGGAGCCGCTTTAGTGCTGCTGGAACGAGGCCAAATCCCGCTTCTGATACTGATCAGTATACTGATGGACCGCAGCGACGCAAAGAGAGAATTCAATATAGTAATCCAACCAATAAATAATGTTGACAACGATCCCGATTTTATACCAACCTCAAATTGAGGGGTGTAATTTTTATTTGTGGAGGTTGCCGTGGTCACTTGTACGACGGTGCGCACGCTATTATCGTGTGTTTTAATTTCAACGAATGTATCATGCTCTGTAGTTCCATCGACTGAAGATATAGTTGATCTGGATACTTCACTTATCAAAGCTGCGATCCATTGTGAAATGCGCGATGCTTTCATTGAGATGATGGTCTACGCCGTGGGTCGAGACGGGCAGGCGGCAAACGTCGCCGCCGCAAATTCTTTAAGACGCGAGACAATTTCCAGGTACATTCCGCCTTCCTCTGATCCCGACATAGCTGCCGAACAAAGGGCGGCCTTTGAAGCTGAAGTCTATCGAACGTTTTTGAGCACGGGATACAAAAAACTTCATGATGACGAACTCAAATTCGCGATCGAGACATACACAAAGATCTACATCGGGTATCGGTTTCAATTTGATATCACGCGCCACGACAATGTTGGTGCTAGTATCTCAATCGCAAACGCCTTTACTCGCGGCACTTTGATGGCTCCTATTGGTGGGTCTGTTGACGGCAGCAGACAAGCGATCAACGACACTGCGCAGATGGATGTTGTCGGGCAACTATTGTCTGATCGTGCGAGGATCAGGGTATGTAACACCCTCAATGCGGGGAAACGACCGCCCAACTATTCGTATCCTATTGCCGGAAAACTTGGCCTTAAAAGGTACGCGCAGGAGTTCATTACAGATAATCAGTCGGGCAATTTGATTGGACAGTACTCCGATGCCTCCCTCCTGACGTCGGCTGATCAACCGCCACGACCATCGGAAAGCTGGTCACTTACCTTTAAGACAACTTTGAAAGGCGGATTAAATGACGCCGTTCTAGAAATTGACGATCTACGCAGCGGTACATCGTTGGGGGGAGCAAGCTTGAACCTGGCAAGTGAACGCATCGACATACACAAGCTTACGATAGTGATGCAGTTGCCACCCCAGAACGACGGATTGACAGTGGCCCAAAGGCGTAATCAAGCCGAGCGGAGTGAGGCGGCGGCCTCGTTAGCGGCGGAACTAAATCGTTTTGGGCATCCGACCTACGTATACAGCAACCCGGGGATATTGAACACACTTCAGGTTAGATAGAACGTTAAAGGAGCGTAGGATGTCTAAGAAGATGTCAATCGATGGCGTATTTGCCCATGTCCATGCGATTATCGATCAAGGTCGAGAAGAGGAGTTTCTCGAGGCTTGCAAAGCTCAGGGCTTTGAGACTTTAACAGGACCCGACGGCTTAATTGCTTTTACAAGGCAATTCCTCGCTGCTGCATCTACATCCGTGGAAACTCCAAACTTCAGTGATGTATTGAGCACGAGTTCGAAAGCGATACTCGGCAAGAGCCTCGGGACGAAAGCATCGAAGATTGACATCTGCGGATGCTGATCCGCCACAGATGAGTCTTTCGAAATAGCCGACGGAATTGGCAGCTCCACTTTGTGAGGCAGACGCGTTGTTGTTTATTATGCCCCCAGAAGTTGTTAAGACGCTTGCCAAGCGACGGCCTTTACTCTAAGAATAAGTATTGAGGATATCAAAGTACATCGTACGAAGAATGACGCTTCGCGAAACTAATGCGGAGCAGGGGCGGTGTAAAATAGAAGCGATAGCAGAGCAATCAGTATGTTGCTTTGTTTTTCCTTTCCGACGCATGCGCAATAAAGCGTCATCAGTTGCGCGATTATCGGACGATAATTTTAAAAGGTTTGCGCTGTCTCTGAGCAGAGGAAAGGCGTGCGATGGAATGCACGGCACGCGCCCAGTACGCCCAAAGGCCGGTGCCGCCGGTCATAATTGCCGCGCTTCGTCGATCCAGACTTGGCACAGAGCGAAGGATGAACATCAGCGCATTCCTTCCGTAGCGTGGGAGCGTCATCGGATTCAACTGACCTGCCAGATATCGTTTCACTCTCTACCTGGGAGACCACGCAGATGCCATGGGCCAGTCTGACAATTTATTTATGGTGTTTGGTAGGGATCGTGATCAGCACTGTGCTGCCGATCCTCTGGGAATACGTAAGGACGCAATTTCCGCTACCTAAGACACTAGGTGGACAAAAGGGCATCGTTGTTGATCTCGCGGTCTGGCAAGTGATCAAGCCTTATGCCGCCTTGGGACTGGCTTCGGCTCTCACGGCGATCCTTCTTGTGGCATTTCTCGGTGACAGCATTGCAGATGCAAGGGCGGCGATCCTGGCGGGATATGCGTGGGATTCGACTTTGCAAAAACTGAAATAAACTTCGGAGGAGGGCCGACGATGCCAGAGGTAGTCGATAAAGCCATCATTTCAAATCGTGCAGCGCTAACCATAAAATATGGAGCGCTAGGGGTCGGCGCAATTTATTCAAAATTGCAGGATCTTGTCGAGCATGACAAAACACGTGGAATCTCCACTGCGATTTTCGACATCGATGATGCCACGGTTATGTCGGTTGTTGAAGGAAGTACGGTTGTTAACGAAAAGGACGAGCGCGGAGCGAAGACTGCCGTCGATGCTATTCAATCAGCGCATAATTGCGACTACATACTTTTGCTGGATGGGCCGGATGTCATTCCACACATCAACCTTACGCCGCCGGCGGGACTGAATGACGGTGACGCGGTTATCCCTAGTGATCTACCCTACGCCTCGCCAGCGGCTTTCAGCCGGCAGGTTAGCAGGTATCTTTCAGTCACGAGGGTAGTGGGCCGCCTACCGTCATCCGTGGGAGAGAGCGATCCACAGAAGCTTATTCAACTGATTGATCATGCAATTGGCCACGTTGCGGCATCTGCCGATAATTTTGCTTCACATTTCTCGATAAGTGCGGATGCATGGAAAGCTTCCACACAGCTTAGTTTGGTGAATGTGTTTGGAAGTCACAACGGTCTCTGCCTTTCGCCGCCTGATGGTCATAATGGAATTGACCCGTCCCTGTCCGGAACTGTCCATCTCATAAATTGCCATGGTGCGCAGGGCGACTGGAAATTCTACGGTCAGCAAGGCGAGGTCTATCCAATAGCCATGGAGAGTTCGTTTGTCGGCGCGGCAGCGCTTCCCAAAGGGGCTTTGGTAGCAGCTGAGTGCTGTTACGGGGCGGAGCTCTACAATTACAGCCTACTCGGCGTTGCCATCCCCATGTGTCTCACCTACCTAAGTGCAGGCACGGCCGCCTACGTTGGATCAACGAACATTGCGTATGGACCGGCAGCTTCGAACGCGATGGCAGATCTCATATGCCAATATTTTCTCGAGAAGGCCTTAAAGGGCGCCTCAACGGGTCGAGCATTTCTCGAGGCTAGGCAGGCCTTTGTTCAAACCCAGGTTATGTCGACACCGCAAAACGCGAAGACACTCGCCCAGTTCAATCTGTATGGAGACCCTTCACTCGTCCCTGTTACTCCGACCGTCGAAGATGCAGGTGACATGACGCTCACCAAGTCAATGGCTGACACCCTTACACCTCGTGATGAATATCTGGAGCGTAAGGCCCGGAGGCTCGCGCTAGAAAGCAATGGGCGCTCGGTCGCAGCTCTTTCCACGAAGACGACTGCTAAGATTTCTGAACTCGAAACCAACAGCCTAGTAGCGGTATCGCGGTTTAAAGAGCTTGCGACAAAAATGGGCATGGATGGCGCGATAGAAGTTTATGGCGTCTCAGGAGGTGCCGAATTCCGTCGCGCCAACAAAGGAATGGAGGAGGATAGAAAAATAGCTGTCACAGTCCGAGAAGGACAACGCACACTAGGAAACGGGGCTGAAGCAAAGAATGTGGCTTCCTACAAGGTGGTCATCGGACATATACTGCGGGACGGCATCTTCCAGATTGACGAATGCGAAAGCAAGTGAGTGGATTTTGAACCCATCAGTGTGACTGGCGTCGTGTCTTTTGGATCCCTGGATAGCGGGTCGAAGAGCGAGAGGGACGGTATTGTACTGCGTACGCAGGATGGAGAAAGCTACGTCTTGCGGCGTGCAGGTGCGCCGGCCTTCGGCGACCATTCGATGGATGACCTCGTCGGAAAGAAGATCAGGACGAACGGCTTGGCGAAGGGCTCGACCCTAATCGTCAAGGACTGGAAAATCCTCTAAACCTCGTCAGTTGACTGCGCAAAATGCAGATGCCGCGGCACACAAGTTGGGGCAATCGTGTCAGCTTGATTGATGAGAAGTTTCCGGCGACGCCATAACTGGGTTCATCCTGAAGTTGCGCCTGGTCAAAGTATAAAATACGTCATGAATAATACATCCATTGAACGAGCGCGAAGGTAAATAGATGTCTACATTTCCGCCTGATTATTTCCCGTAATGTAGAACTATATGGATAAATACTCGTTGTTATTGCTTTCGAAAATCTAAAATATCAAACCTTTAGTCGCATTTTCGTTCGAGAACCGATTGACTGTCTTCATAAGATGTGATGATTATTTTCCCGGGCTGGATTGACGGAGGGATATTGCAATGGCAATAGTATTTCAGTCGCATGGGGGGAAAGTAGCAAAACATACTGTAGTTGCAGTGCAAAAAGCAGCGGTTCCAGCAGCGGGAGATGTTGCGGTCGATGAAGAGGCCGACTTTGGCTACTTCGTCCCGCCACTTGATGCCCCCGAGAATTATGTTGTCGAAGCTCCCGGCACTATCACCGAGCTCGATGAGCTTGGAAACTTGATGATACAGGTTGTCGCGGATCCAAACACAGCGGAAAGCCTTGATGAGGATTCCGGTTTGCCGCCGGTTCTAACCTATTGGGGGCAGTTTCTCGACCATGAACTGACGGCAAGAACCGATCGCGAAGGCGAAATTACGAACATGGTGGACGCGCATCCACCAGCAGCATCCTCAGAAGTTGAGGCCAAGCTCCGAAACGCCAGATCTCCGCGATTTGATCTCGACAGCGTTTATGGCGGTTCCGCTGTAGGTGCTGGCATAGGACCAGACGTTGCTAGGGTGATCTCTGGGTTAAGACACCCGCAATTTAGAGAGAAAATGCGGGTTGGAACGGCAGCACCCGGCACGAATCTTCCCGACGATCTCGATGAGCATCGAGATCTACCAAGATACGGCCAAGTGCAGCAGTCGGTCAGAGATGCCGCACTAGCGCTTGCCCAGGCAAGCCTGGAGCCGGACGATTTCCAAGCTTTCGCTCAATCGCTGCCGCAAAGGGCGATTATTGGCGACAATCGCAATGACGAGAACCTGGTAGTCGCGCAATTCCATCTCAGCTTCCTTCGATTCCACAACAAGGCGGTCGACTATCTAGCCTCGCACGGCACGGGATGGCTTCCTGACTTCAATTCGGCACAGGCACTTACTCGCCTTCACTATCAATGGCTGATCGTTGAAGGCTATCTAAAGGGCGTGTGCGATCCAGCGGTGGTGGACCGCGTTGTTAAAAGCCGTGCTTCCCACTTCTTTAAATTCCGAGCCGAATATGACGAACGGCGACAGAATACGCGTCTAGGAAATGCTTTGCCGCTTGAATTTTCGGCCGCAGGCTACCGTTTTGGCCATTCGATGGTACGGGCTTTGTATGATTACAATAAACACTTCGGTCGCCCAGGCGACAGCGCATTGCCGCATGCAACGCTTGATCTACTATTCCGCTTCACCGGTGGGGGAGGCGCCATCAACGACGGTAAAAGAATTCCAAAAAACTGGATCATTGACTGGACGCGGTTTACCGGTGTCAGCCCGCTCAACGGTTCCGACGGAAACCCGTCACGACATGCCCGGAAGATAGATACGGAGCTCGCTCCTCCGCTGCGGGAAATGACGAAAGAGGGCAACGACCAGAACGATCAGAATTTGAAAGCTCTGTTCAAGAGCCTTGCCCGCAGAAATCTGCGGCGCGGGTACAATCTTAGATTGCCGACCGGGCAGGCTCTCCATAAGCATCTCAAGCAAAGTGGCGCGGTGCAGTCAGATCCGATAGCCGACGTTTCTGCAATCTTTGGCTCGAAGCCAGCGCTCAGAGATTTCCTTGCCAACAGTCAAGCAAAGCTCCATCAGCGTACGCCACTCTGGTTTTATATCCTTGCTGAGGCAGAAGCCGGCGGCGGAAATCGTTTGGGCGAAGTTGGTAGCTGTCTTGTCGCGCTAACCTTCATCGGGGTTCTGCTGAGTGACCCGGACTCTGCGCTCTCGCGTGGTTTCACGCCCGATCAAAGCCCGCTGAAGATGCCGGATGGATCGGCTATCGACTCAATCGCCAAATGGATGCGTTTCGCGGTTGTGATGCAGTAGTTTCGGAAAGCTTGCCGAGCTTCCTTGGCTCGGCAAGCTCGCGCACGCGATGCAGAGGTGTTTGTCGTTTTGTCGATAATTGGCTGAAATCTATGGGTGGATCCGATAACAATCTAGTCGTTATCTGGGATCGAGGCACGGCTGAGAAGAACGGCAAGACGCCATCTATATGGTCTCGTCTACTCGGGTTCTTCGAAGTGACGAGAAAGATCCTAAGCGCGATCATTATGCTGTGTGTCGCGGGGTTGATCGCCGCGGTGATCTACCAGAGTTTGACGCAATCGGTGATCGTAATCACTTCCGTTACGTTGCCAACATCGATCTCCGAGTCCGGTTATTCGCCGGAAGCATTCAGTCACCTTCTACGGGTCAGACTCCTCAAGTTCAAACTTGATGCCACTTCAAGCAAGGCCACTCCAGAGTTCAATTCGGAATACTCGGTACCGGATATTGCGGTTCTCGATGCCGGTATTTCACTCAGTACCATAACAAAATTAATCCGAGACGTGACGGGACTGGGTCAATTGAAGGAGCTGAATGTCGTAGTGTTCGGTGAAAATAGCGCACTTCGATACAGGATCGTTGTCACACACGGTGACGCTGTTGAGGTTCTTGAACCACCCAGGGCTATTGCCGGGATCGAGGGCTTGGTCGAACAAGCTGCCGAGCAAATTGAGATGTCGATCGATCCCTACATCGTGGCGTCGACCTATAGAAAGTCGAACCCAGCCAAGGCGAACCAAATTCTTGATCGAATTATCCTCGGCCCTCTGTCAAAAGAAAACGAACGACTTCGCGTATGGGCACACATACTCAAGAGCGAAATGCTTTTTGATAGACGAATGGACCTCGATGCGCTGCGCGAAACGGAAATTGCGATCTCACTTGATGATCGCAATGCGGTGGCTCACCTCAATCGCGGATCAACGTTGATTGCCTTAGGTCGAAACGTTGATGCACGCGAAGCTTTCAAAAAGAGCCTATCACTGGATCCTGAATACTCACTAGCGCACCTAGCATTCGCCAATGCGCTCGCGTCGGAACCGGAGCCGGACCTCGCAGCCGCGACTGAACACTATCGATTGGCGATCGAATACGATCCCTACGAGCCCCGCGCGCATTTTGCTCTTGCGAACCACCTTTCGAAGATCGAAGGAAGCGAGATTGAAGTGGTGATCGAACTCAAACGCGCAATTCTAACCAGTACGAGCTACCCGAGAGCCCACCTAGTCTTGGCAAACATATTACGATCTACAGATCTTCAAAGTGCGATCGAACATTATCAGATCTGTCTGGTGGAAGATAATGCCAATGTCGAATGCACACGAGCGTTGGAGACCGCAGAGGCTGAACTGACTGCACCATAGCGAACAGAGCTGGCTCGGGAAATCTGCACAGCCAGGATAAGTGGAATTTCTGCCTGACTTCGGCTTAGATGCCGGGAACAGGAGAGACCATGACGAGACGACCGCGCCGGAACCACAGCCCGGCTTTCAAGGCAAAGGTGGCGCTTGCCGCCATCAGAGGTGAACAGACGCTGGTGGAATTGTCCCAGCAGTTTGACGTGCACGCCAATCAGATCAAACAGTGGAAAGACCAACTCCTTGAGGGGGCGACAGGCGTTTTCAGCGATGACGCCAAAGCGGAACCGGCGGCACCGACCGTCGATGTCAAA
>Ga0209051_1002861_pt1 | contig 11866 bp, 8 predicted proteins | sample AraplaCvi_mMS_r2_2_FD_184286 | JGI IMG/M metagenome (GOLD analysis project Ga0209051, IMG submission 184286) | Arabidopsis root microbial communities from North Carolina, USA - plate scrape MF_Cvi_mMS_r2 (SPAdes) (version 2) | ecosystem: Host-associated > Plants > Roots > Endosphere | place: USA...
CGAAGCTAATGCGGAGCAGTTGCGTGCGGATCTGTTCATCGGTTGCGATGGTCCGCGTGTCAGGGCGAACCGACCCACGCTGTTTCTCGGCTCACGTGGCATGGTGAATTTCAGTCTCACCGTTCAGGCGCGGGAGCGCGCGTATCACTCGGGCAACTGGGGTGGTGTGATTTCGAATCCGGCGACCATTCTCGCCAACGCGCTGTCGACTATCGTCGATGCACGCGGGCAGATGCTGGTCCCCGAATTGTTTCCGCCCGCTATTTCCTCCGCCGTCAAAGCGGCACTGGCCGACATCGAATTGGGTGGTGGCAAGGATGACCCCGAATTCACGCCTGGATGGGGCGAGCCCGATCTGTCACCGGCGGAGCGGCTGGTAGCGTGGAACACCATCGAAGTGCTTGCATTGGGCGCCGGTTCCGCGCAACGCCCCGTCAATGCGATTCCCTCCGCAGCGGTAGCGCATTGCCAGTTGCGCTTCGTGGTGGGCACACCGTGGCAGGATCTCGAAGCGATTCTCCGCAGCCATCTCGATGCGAACGGCTTCCCGGAGGTTGCCATCAAGGTGACCATGAGCGGTGCGGCTACGCGGCTGGATGTGGAACACCCGTGGGTGAAGTGGGTGGCTGGCTCGATTGAGTCCAGCACGGGTACGTTGCCCGCGATTCTTCCGAACCTGGCCGGCACGTTGCCGAATGACGTCTTTGCGGATGTGCTCGGCCTTCCCACTATCTGGGTACCTCACTCTTACCCGGCTTGCGCGCAGCACGGGCCGGACGAGCATATGCTGACGAGTGTGACCCGCGAGGGCCTGCAGATGATGGCGGGACTCTACTGGGACCTTGGCGAGCACGCTGGCCTCCCGGTGTCCAACGCGGCCTGACCGGATTGAAGGATTGACAGGGCGATATCGAAAGGTGTTCACTCGGTCAGATCGAACACTCCGAGATATCTCCCGTCATGACGTTGGACCAGCTTCGCGCTTTCGTTGCAGTCGTCGAACATGGCAGTATCCGCGCGGCAGCCAGGTCCCTGGACCTTGCGCAAAGCGGGCTGACGCAGCAGATCAAGCGACTGGAATCGTCGCTGGGCGCCAGCCTCTTTGCACGGGGGAACCGGGGCATTGTGCTGACCGGCCCGGGAGAAACCTTGCTGGCGCGCTCACGCATCATCCTTGGCGAATGCGAGCGGACGGAGCAGGAGTTCCAGAGCTTCCAGGGAAATCCGGTTGGATCGATGAACGTCGGCGTCTCTTCCGAGGCGTTTGCTCGCGTCGTGCCGCCGGTGCTGCGTGCATTCCGACAACGATTCCCAAGTTTCTCCGTCCATCTGGCGAGTGGCCCATCAAGTTCGCTGCTGTCCGGCATCCGTGAAGGAAGGCTCGACTTCGCGTTGACGCTGGTGTCGCGCAAGACGGACATGACAGACCTCACCAGCACGCGGCTGACCAAGTCGGACCCTGTCATCGTATGCAGGGTCGGCCATCCCAACGAGAAAGCGCGAAGCATCAAGGCGCTGGCCGACTGCGAGTGGGTGAATACGAGGCCGCCAGGCCAGGCGGGGTTGCCTTCCAATCGGATTGTGGACCTGTTTCACAACGCTGGATTGGCGACACCGAATATCGCGGTGACAGTGGAATCGCTCTATGACACGCTCAATCTGGTGTCGAGGACCGACCTGCTGTTTCTCTCCCCGAGAATCGCCCTCGAACAGGAGGGGTTCATGGGAGCGCTCAGGGAAATCCGCATCGGCGAGGCGATACCGCCGGCTGACCTTTGTCTGGTGCAGCGTACGGCGGTACCGCTTCCTCCCATCACCGGAGAGTTCGCGAAGATGCTGATTTCCTACAGCAGGATGCTTCGCAAGGGAGGTACTGCGGGAGGGTGAGCGTAGGTGGCTATTGTCCCGCCACCGCCTTCGGCCTCACCGAATCCACCGTCCCCTGAATGAACGCCTTGATCTTCTCCACATCGTCGGCAGTCAGCTTGCCCGTGAAATCAGGCATGCCGCGTGCCATGAACGGGCCCTTGAAGACGATGCGGTCGAGATGCGAGATGGACTCGGCGCTGACGAAGCCGAGGTTGGGGATATTGCCGCCACGATCCACACCCGGCACGCCGTGGCACATCACGCAACTGCTCACGTACAGGCCGGCGCCGTCGTTGACCTTGGCCGCGTCGTACTTCACGCCGGTGAGCAGGCCATCGGTGCGGTAGCTGGCAAAGGCCGGTGGCTTGACCTGTCCGCCGAGCGCGAATGTGTAGACGGTGCCGGGGCCCTGGCGGTCGGTGGCGCGTTGGGCCTGGCCGTACACGCCGCCCCATCCCACGGCGATGGAGATGAACTGCCGGCCATCGACTTCATAGCTGACCGGCGCGGCGATGACACCTGTACCCGTTGGCGTTTCCCAGAGCTTGCTGCCGGTCTTCGCGTCGTAGGCCACAAATCGGCCATCTGCCGTGCCCTGGAAAACGAGGTTGCCAGCGGTGGTCAGCGTGCCGCCGTTCCACGGTGAAACGTGTTCCTGCGACCAGACCGTCTTCTGCTGAACGGGGTCCCACGCGAGCAATCGGCCGAACGGTTTGCTCTTCGGCGGTTCCGCATTGAGGAACTTGGCGGTGTTCCATCCCGTGTTGCCGCCGGGCTGCATCGGTTGCGCGCCGTTGAAGGTCCAGTTCTTGTCGTCGAGCAGGTTGACCGGCACGTTCTGCGCGGGCAGGTAGACGAGTCCGGTCTGCGGATTGAACGACATCGGGTGCCAGTTGTGCGCACCGTAGGGGCCGGGGATCGAATCGAACGGTTTGTCCGTGGCGCGGGCTTCGGCCACATCGACAGGCCGTCCCTTGGCGTCATAGCCCGTGGTCCAGTTCACATCGACAAAATTCTTGGCCGAGATGAACTGGCCGTTGGTGCGGTCGATAACGAAGAAGAAGCCGTTCTTGGGCGCGTGCAGGATGACCTTGCGCGGCTGGCCGTTGATGGTGAGATCGGCCAGGATCATCGGTTGCGTGGACGTGTAGTCCCAGTTGTCGCCGGGCGTTTCCTGGTAGTGCCATTTGTACTGGCCCGTGTCAGGATCGAGCGCGACGATCGATGCCAGGTAGAGGTTGTCGCCACCCGCCGGGCTGCGCTTGCGATGCGACCAGGGCGAGCCGTTGCCCGTGCCCACATACATCAGGTTCAGGTCGGGATCGAAGGTCATCGAGTCCCATGCCGTGCCGCCGCCGCCCGCTTCCCACCACTTGCCGGCCGGGTCCCAGGTCTTGGCGGCTGTCTCCATCGATGCATCCTCGAATGGTTTCGAGGGATCGCCCGGCACCGTGAACCAGCGCCATTTCTGCGCGCCGGTATTGGCGTCGTAGGCGGTGATGTAGCCGCGCACGCCAAACTCCGCGCCGCCGTTGCCGATGATGACCTTGCCGTTGAACACACGCGGCGCGCCCGTGATGGTGTACGAGAACTTGCGGTCGATGATCGTGTCCTTGTCCCACAGCTTGCGTCCCGTGGCGGCGTCGAGCGCAATGAGTCGCCCGTCATAGGACGCCACGAACACCTTGCCTTGATACAACGCGACGCCCCGGTTCACCACATCGCAGCAGCCACGGTAGCCGAGCGCGCGGTTCACCTTGGGATCGAAGGTCCAGATCCGGCGGCCCGTGCGCACATCCACGGCGTGGACCACGCTCCATGACGCGGTCACGTACATCACGCCATCGACAACCAGCGGGGTCGATTCCACGCCCCGCGTCGATTCGAGTCCGTACGACCAGACGAGGCCCAGGTCTTTCACATTGTTGGCGTCGATCTGGGTCAGGCGGCTGAAGCGGGTTTCTGCGTAGTCGAGTCCGTAGCTGGGCCAGTTCTGTGTGGTCTTGGCATTGGCGCGGATGTAGTTGCCATCCACCTTGGCCGTGGCCGCGCGTATCTTGGTCGCGGACATTGGGGATGAATCGGGTGCGGCGTGAATGGCCAGGGGCAGGGCCAGCAGGCAGGCCGCGGCAAACCGGGGCCAATGCGGGCGCCGAAAGCGCCACGTCTCGTGCGTCATGTTGTCTCCTCTGCGGGTTTCTTGTTCTGCGCTACGGTACTGCCGGGACGCTTACCGTGCGGTAAGCCGATACAAGCCTAGTCGATCAGAATCGTCGCTGCCAAAGGAAGTGGTAAATTCGGCGGGCTTTCCCTGACATGCGCTCCCTCTCCTCATGACTTCCTTCGCCAGCATCGCGGCCATTTCCCTGGACCTTGACGACACCCTGTGGCCCTTCGGCCCGGCGGTGATCCGTGCCGAGCAAACCTTGCATGAATGGCTGCTGGCACAGGCGCCGCGCACTTCGACGCTGCTGACTTCTCCGCAAGTGCTGGGTGCGTTGCGCACAAAGTTCGAGGCATCGCGGCCCGATCTGTCGCACAACCTGCGCGAGCTGCGGCTCGGTTCGATCCGCATGGCGCTTGAGATGTCGGAAGAAGATCCGGCATTGGCCGAGGCGGCGTACGACGCGTTTTTTGCTGCACGGCAGCGTGTGGATTTCTTCGAGGACGCGTTTCCCGCGCTGGAATGGCTAAGCGCCCGCTTTCCGCTGGTGGCGCTGTCGAACGGCAATGCCAGCCTCAAAGTCACGGGCGGGCATCACTTTTTCAAGGCCGCGCTGAATCCGGAAAGCACGGGGCTGGCAAAGCCCGACGTGGCGATGTTCCGCGCTGCAGCAGACGCAGTGGGATGCCGGCCGGAGCAGATGCTCCATGTCGGTGACGATGCGGATCTGGATATCGTGGGTGCGCTGGCGGCAGGGTGCCACGCGGCGTGGCTGGTGCGCGGGGATTCGGTGGAGGGTGTTGACACTGCGCCGGCGTGGACACGCGGCGGCAGCGCGCCGCATCTGGTGGTGCGCGATCTCTACGCGCTGTGCCGGGCAATCGATCCGGCCTGCCCGGTGGCAAAGCAGATGCCGGCCGCCGCGTTCGCGTAAGCGCGGGCGGCCGATTCCGGCGTTATTCGCCAGTTTTCTCCGGCGGCACGGCTTTGCCGAGCAGCTTGCCAAGCAGGCCATTCTTGCTGGCCGCCTGCTGGCGTTGGTTTTTCGGAGCCTGGCCGGCCCGGTTAGCCCCAGCCTGCTTGATGCTGTTGTTGATCTTGAGGCCCTTGTTCTTCTCGAGGTCGGTTTTCTTCACGGACGTCGTTCCATTTGAGTGAAGGGCGGATTGTACGCGGGATCAGTTGCCTTCCCGCTCGTCGCCCTTGATCGCCTTCTTTGTGGCGTAATAGCCGCGCTTGGTTGTGTCCTTCACGGCATGGCCGGCAGCCTTGGCGCCATGCCCCACCGCGCGCGCCGCGTCAGCAAAGGCGTGCCCGGTCTTGCGGCCCGCTTCCTTCACGTCTGCCTTGAAGTTGTCCTTGAATTCGCGGGCATCCTCGCCCACGGTGGCGTGCGCCAGCGGCGTGAGCAGCGCCATCGACAGTACGACGATGGCCGTGCGGAATGTGATGCGGAATGTCATGACGAGGGATCGATGTGGTGGGGGCCGGCGACCATTCTACTGCGGCTGCGCGCCGGCCTCTTTCCACGATTCGCGCGATCAGCGCGATAACGCACCGCTTTCCGTGATCGCACTGTAGACCAGCGTTCGCAACTGGCGCCGCACCGGATACGCCGACGAGGGCAGCAACTGCGTCAGGAACAATCCGATCAGGTCTTCCTTCGGATCGACCCAGAAGAACGTGCTGGCCGCACCGCCCCAGAAGAAATCGCCGGCACTACCTGGGATCATCGTGCTGACCGGGTTGATCGTTGTCGCGAACCCGAGGCCGAAGCCCACGCCTTCGTACGTGGCCTCGCTGAACATCGAGCGCGACAGGCGCGGCAAGTCCACGCCACCGGGCAGATGGTTCGATGTCATCAGTGCCAGCGTCTTCGGTCCGAGCAACCGCACGCCATCGAGTTCGCCGCCGTTCAGCAGCATCCGTGCAAAACGCATGTAGTCGGCAGCGGTGGATACCAGTCCGCCGCCACCGGACAGGAAGCCGGGCGGTTGCAGATAGGGGCTCGACTGTGGATCGTCCTGCAGCATCGGTCCGCGCGGCGAGATGACCTTCGACCCCAGCGCGCCAATCGCATAGCAGGCGCAGAAACGGTCGGCCTTGTGTTCGGGCACATGAAAGCCCGTATCGATCATGCCGAGCGGATCGAAGATGCGTTGCTTCAGGAAGACATCGAACGGCATGCCGCTGATCTTGCCTACGAGATAGCCGAGCACATCGGTGGCGACCGAGTAGTTCCACGCTTCGCCGGGCGAGAATTCCAGCGGTACGGTGGCGAGTTTCTCGATCATGTCGTCGAGCGTGCCCGCCGTGGCCAGCTCGCCGAGTTTGAGCTTGCGATACGCGGCATCGACGTTGCTGTTCTGCTGGAACCCATAGGTCAGACCCGAGGTGTGGCGCAGCAGATCGACGACCAGCATCGGTCGAGCAGGCGGACGCGTCTGGAAACTCTCCATGAAGCCGCCCGCGAACACGCCGAGGTTGGTCCATTCGGGGATGTACTTGCTGACAGGATCGTCGAGCGCGATCCGGCATTCCTCCACGAGCATCATGATGGCGACCGATGTAATCGGCTTGGTCATCGAGTAGATGCGGAAGATGGAGTCCTCGGCCAGCGGCACCTGCCGCTCGCGGTCGGCCATGCCGAGCACGGAATTCACCGCCAGTTCGCCGCGCCGCCAGACCTGCACCAGTGCGCCGGGCAGCTTGCCGGGCGCCACATACTGCTCGTCGAGAAACGTTTCGATCCGGCCTAGTCGTTCCTGGGACATTCCCTGCGTGTCATGCATCGTCGTGCGTCTCCGCGTTGCCTGCTTTTGCCTGCGCGGCCGGAGCAGCATTCACGCGGAGGGTTTGCGTTCCCGCCACGCCAGCAGCCCAGACCATCCGAGTGTCATGCCGGCGGCGGCCAGCAGGATCAGCACCGCGCCGCCAATCTGCGACGCCAGCAACTGATGCCCGAATGCGAGCCGATCCACCAGAATAGCCACGACAGGATAAATGAAGGACAGGGCGCCTGTCAGGTGGGTCGGAAGTTTCTGAATCGCGCCATAGAGCAGGATGTACATCAGGCCGGTGTGGATGAACCCCATCGTCGCCAGCGTGGCCCACGGCAACGTTCCGACAGGCAGTTCGGCATGCAACGCCATCGGCAGCAGCATCACGGTGCCCACCAGCACATGGATCATGGCGATCAGGTGCGGCGCCACGCCCTTCAACTGCTTGGCGATCAGCGCGGCCAGCGCGTAGCAGAATGCCGCGCCAAGCGCCAAGGCAATGCCCGTCAGGTAGTTGCCGTGCGAAGGTCCACTGTGCGGCTTGCCTTGCACGATCAGCAGCATGCCAGCGAATGCCAGCAGCAGCCACACCACCTTGGTCACGGTGATGCGCTCTCCCAGGAACAGCGCGCCGAGCGCCACCAGCATGAACGGTTGCGTGTTGTAGACAGCGGTGGCAATCGAAATCGATGCGCCTTCATAGGCCGAGAACAGCAGCAGCCAGTTGGCGACAATCGCCACGCCGCCCGCAACGGCCAGCAGCACCTGGCGCAGGGAGATGCTGCCGGGCTTTAGATATCCACGCGCGAAGCAGACCGGCACCAGCACCAGCGCGCCGAACGCGCAGCGCCAGAACACCACCTGCGTGACCGGGCGACCAGAGATCACCACGAGCCAGCCGATGGTGCCCGATATCACCATGGCCGCCGCCATTTCCAGCATGCCCCGCGTGCGGTCTTCCATGACCTGTCTCCAGCAATGTTCCTGAAACGAGGGTTGCAGTTTAAGACTGGCTGCCTACAATGCACAGGCGAAAAAGCAGGTGAATGGCGGTTTCCGCCGTTCTTTGACAGGCAAAACCGGAAAAATACCGATGTCTCTCGACGATCTCGACCGCCGCATCCTGGCACTGCTCCAGCAGGACGGCCGCATGCCGATCAAGGCACTGGCCGAACAGATCGGACTCTCCGCGCCCGGCACATCCGAGCGGTTGAAGCGACTGGAGGATCGCGGCGTGATCCGTGGCTTCACCGTGGATGTGGAGCCGCGCACGCTCGGTTTCTCGATGCAGGCCATTGTGCGCATCCGCCCATTGCCGGGCAAGTTGCAGGCTGTGCAGAAATTGATCGAAGGGATTCCCGAGTTTGCCGAGTGCGACAAGGTGACCGGCGACGACTGCTTTTTCGGCAGACTCTACCTGCGATCCATCGAACACCTGGACCACATCCTCGATCAGGTCACGGAGCTGGCCGAAACCAGCTCGTCCATCGTCAAGTCGCAGCCAGTGAAGCGGCGATTGCCGCCGCTGTAGGGGCGTCGTTAAGCCGCAGAAAATTTGAATCCATGGATCGATTCACCAAGGCTTGATCCTCCTTAAGATCTGAAGGTGAACCCCACGGTTACAGTCCGCGCCATTCCGCACTACGCGCATGGCCGAACTGATGAACCGCAGTTGTTACCGTCTCGTTTTCAACCCGCATCGCCGCATGCTCATGGCCGTCGAGGAGTCTGCTGCGAGCCGGGGGAAAGGTCCGAATGGAGGTCGGAAGGCGACAACCGGAAATGCCAGGACAGACACCGTGCGCTTCGCCCTGCCAGCGCTGGTGCTTGCGGCGTGGATAGCGGTGGGTTTGCCGGTCAACGGCTGGGCGCATGTGGTGGCGGACCCCAACGCGGGCGCGCATCGTCCCACCATCGGCCAGACTGCGAATGGTCTGACTCAAGTCGATATCACGCGGCCTTCGCGTGCGGGAGTTTCGACGAATGCCTACACGCGCTTCGACGTGCCCCACGCGGGTGTCATCCTCAATAACTCGCCGACAGCGATCGCAACGCAGCAAGCCGGGTACATCAACGGCAACCCCAATCTGCTGCCTGGTGGCTCGGCGCGCATTATCGTCAATCAGGTCACCAGCGCGCTGCCGAGCCAGTTGAAGGGCTATCTCGAAGTGGCCGGGCCGCGTGCCGAAGTGATTGTGGCCAATCCAAACGGCATCTTCGTCGATGGCGCCGGCTTCATCAACACCAGCCGCGCCACGCTCACCACGGGCACACCGATGTACGGCGGTAGTGGCAGCCTGGATGCCTTCCGGGTGAACGGTGGTCAGATCACGATTCAAGGTAAGGGACTGAATGCCGCAAACGTCGATCAGATCGATCTGATTGCGCGTGCGGTGAAAGCCAATGCCACGCTGTATGCCAATCGACTCAATGTGATCGCCGGGGCCAACGAGGTCAACCATGACACGCTGGCCGCTACGCCAAGCGCCAGCGCCAGCCCGGCCCCGGCTTTCGGCATCGACGTGGCCCAGCTTGGCGGCATGTACGCCAACAAGATCATGCTGGCCTCCACCGAGCGCGGTGTGGGAGTGTCGCTGGCGGGTGTGATGGCCGCGCAGATGGGCGATATGACGCTGAGGTCGGACGGCAAGCTCGTCATGTCCGGGCAGAGCAGTGCGAGCGGTAACCTTGGCATCTCTGCCCGGGGCGGCATCTCTCATCGGGGCACGACCTATGCGCGGGGCGCCGTCGACCTACGCACCGATGACACGCTCAAGCACAGCGGGATGCTGGCGGCGCAGCAATCGCTGGGCATCAAAGCCGGCGATATCGCGTCGACCGGTACGCTCGCGGCCGGCATCGACGCAGACGGTGCGACGGGCAAGGAAGCAGACCTGACGATCAAGGCAAGCGGTGCCCTCGCCGCGACAGGCCGGAACATTGCGAGCGGCAATGCCACGCTCCACGGCGCCGGCGTGAACCTGGCGGGGAGCCAGACCACCGCACGCGGCAATCTGGATATTTCCGCCAAGACTGGAGATATGGACCTGCGGGGCGCGTCGACCACCGCAGGCGCTGCGCTGACGGTTTCGGCAGCCGGCGCGCTCGACAATCGCGGCGGAACGCTTTACGGCCAGCGCGTCACCATCGATCAGGTAGGGGCGACGCTCGACAACTCGGGCGGCCGGATACTGGGTGGCCAGGACATCGACATCAAGGTGGCGTCGATGTGGAACCTGGGCGGTGACGTCGAGGCGAATCGGGACGTTACGGTATCGGGTGCCGTATCGGGCAGCGGATCGATGATCGCGGGCCGCAACCTGAGACTGACGGTCGACGGCGACTACACCAACGACGCGAAGAACCGGCTCGGTGCCAACGGCGACATGCGAATATCGGCCAGCGGCACACTAAGCAACACCGGCGCCCTGGCCGCCAAGGGTGCGCTGACGGTCGCCGGCAAGCACGTGGTCAATGCAGCGGTGGGAAAGATCCATGCATCGAGCACCTCGGTCACTGCCGACACCAGTGTTTCGAACGCGGGGCGCATCGAAGGCACCACAGTCAAGGTCAACGCCCCGACCATCGACAACACAGGCACCGTGATTGGCGAGGACGTCACGGTGCAAGGCACTGACATCACCAACGATGGCACATCGGCATTGATGGCAGCAGTTCGGGACTTGAAGCTGTACGCCACCAGCTCTGTGCGCAATCTCGATGGCGCCACGCTCTACAGCGCAGGAAACCTGCAGATCGCCCGCGATGGCACGCGCGACGCCACCACGGGATTGCTCACCGAGCAGACGAATGTGCTCATCAACCGCTCCGCGGCAATCGAGGCCGAGGGTGACATCGACATCGCAGCGAAGGACGTCCGCAATACACGCACGCGCATCGTGACCGAAGCGGGTACGCCAGTGCAGACAGCCGTGCAGACGCTCAAGCTCTGGCAGGCGGGTCTGTCAGGCAGGGCGTTGAACTATCACGCCAGCATCACGTTTCCTGGCTGGAAATGGGGCACGGAGAATGCGTCAATCAGCACGGACCAGGCCAATGCGTTGCGTGCGCCGATCACGGTGACGGTGAACAAGTCCACGGTCACCAAACTCGACACGGACAAGAAGACGCTGTCCTTCACGGATTCGCCAATCGAGGAATTTTTCTCCGTAGGCTTCGGGACCAACTGCGATGCCGAAACCGGCATCTGTTCGCGCCCGATCGCCACGCGTGCCACCCAATACTACGAAGCCATCCAGGACAATGGCGACACCTACCGCATCACTTTCTGGCCCGACTGGGACCCGAACATCCATATTCGACCGGACGATGTCCGCCTCGCCAACTTCGGTACCGACCACACCGAGGTTTCGCGCACCACCATCACGACGACTGCGACAGACCGGCTCATCAGCGCCACCGAAGCCGCGAAGATCCAGGCTGGCGGCAACATCCGCATCAACAGCGAGGGCGGCAGCATCTTCAACCAGTCATCGACCATGGCAGCGGGCGCGAACCTCGTGCGTGTTGCCGGGAAGGTCGAGGATGTCGGCACGGTGTTGCAGCAGAGAGTGACCACGCAGGACACCTCGACGTTTGTCTGGCACCGACGTACCGGGCCTGGCACGAAGCAACAGGTCGTTGCCTACCCCAGCGCACCGCAAGCCCCGACTACCGTCGCCGCGCTGGCCGCCATCGCCACGGCGAATCAGGCAGTCAAGACCAACGCGCGGAAGGTCTCCGTAAAGTCGGTGGATACCGTGGGGGCAACGCTGACAGGAAGCGGGATGTCGCGCGGCGGCAAAGGCGGCACGGGATTGACCGCCGATACCTTGCCCGGACAGCCCCTCGCCGGAGGCATTCCAAACCTGACCCTCCCGACCAACGGGCTGTACACGATTCGTTCGGTGCCGGGCGACACCTACCTCGTCGCCACGGACCCGCGCTTCACGCAATACTCGCGATTCCTCTCCAGCGACTACATGCTTGGAGCCTTGGGCATCGATCCGCAGATGACGCAGAAGCGTCTTGGCGATGGCTTCTACGAGCAGAA
>Ga0209051_1002864_pt1 | contig 11863 bp, 12 predicted proteins | sample AraplaCvi_mMS_r2_2_FD_184286 | JGI IMG/M metagenome (GOLD analysis project Ga0209051, IMG submission 184286) | Arabidopsis root microbial communities from North Carolina, USA - plate scrape MF_Cvi_mMS_r2 (SPAdes) (version 2) | ecosystem: Host-associated > Plants > Roots > Endosphere | place...
CCATCAAGAACGCGCTCGACTGGCTCGTGAGCTTCGAGCCCTTCGTGCACAAGCCGGTCGCCGTGCTCAACGCCTCGCCGCGGGCGCACCACGCCGACGACGCGCTGCGCGAGACGCTGCGCACCATGTCGGCCCGGGTGATCGAGGACGCCTGCGTGGCGATCCCGCTGCTGGGCGCCCGGCTCGACGAGGACGGCATGGTCGCCGCCCCGGAGGTGGCGGGCGCGATCGCGCGCGCGCTCGAGGCGTTGCGCGGAGGCGTCGCGCCGCCCCCCGGCGAGCCGCGCTTCACCGTGGGGCGCTGAACGCATCCGGCTTGACGCCCGCCTGCTCTTCGGATGGAATTCCCGGCCATGGCCATCCGACATGCACGTCCCGGGCAGATCGTCCACCTCCTCGCGAGCGACGGCACGCTGCCCACGCCGCAGTCTTTCGCGCTGTTCAAGTCCGACCAGCTCGAGCTCCTTCGGCTCGTGCTGCCGCGCGGCAAGGCCTTCCCGTCGCACCGCGTCGCCGGCGAGATCACGATGCAGGTCATCGAGGGCCGCGTCGAGATCGAGGTGGGAGGCATCCCGCAGATCCTGGGCGCCGGCCAGCTCATGCACCTGGAGGGCGACGTGGATCACTCGCTCAGGGGCATCGAGGATGCGTCGGTGCTCGTCACCATCGTGCTGGTTCGCCCGGGCGAAGGGGTCGGGTCTCCGACCTGACCCCTGCATTCGCCGGCGCCCCGAAGTGCCGGGGTCAGGTCGCAGACCTGACCCCGAACCCCAGCCCTACGACAACCCGGTCATCGTCACCGGCCCCGCCGCCCGCTCGACCACGCCCAGCGCCGCGTCCAGCTCCTCGTCGTCCACGGCGAGGTCGAACAGGTCATCTAGCGCGTCGGCGAACTCGGCCCGGCTCGAAAGAAAGCGGCGCTCCGGCAAGCCATCGCCGCCGCGGCGCACGGTGAGGCGCTCGTTCAGCAGCGCGACCCGGGTGCCGTCCGGCAGCGGGCGCGAGACGACGAGGTTGCATCGCAGCATGGCTTGGGGCCACGTGGCCGTGTACCAGTTCGAGACGGTGTAGTCGATCGCGTTGGCGGGCTCCGGGTGCAGCCGGTAGAAATCGTGCCAGCGGCCGTCGGTGACGCCCTGCAGCGTCCAGATGCCCACGTTGCGGCGCTCCTCGGGCCGGGCCTCCACGAGCCGGTACGACTGGCCGTGGCGCACCTGCACGCCGCCGGCGCCGAACTCGAGCGGCCCGGCCGGCGTCAGCCCGCCGAAGCCGACGTCGACGAGCCAGCGCCGCCCGTCGAGCGCGACGCGCAGCGCCATGTGGGTGCGGGGCGTCACGAATTCCTCGCTGACCGCGCCGACGCGCACGCGTCCTTCGAGCCCCACCACGTCGAAGCCGATGTGCTCGAGCGCCGTGCGCAGGAGATGGTTCTGCTCGAAGCACCAGCCGCCGCGCCGCCGGGCCACGAGCTTGGCCTGCAGCGAGGCGGCATCCAGCAGCGGCACCTTGCTCGCGAGGGCGGCGATGTTCTCGAACGCGATCGCGGAGCGATGCAGCGCGACGAGCGTCTCCAGCGTCTCGAGGTCCGGCGCGGGCGCGCCGCCGCGATGGCCGATGCGCCGCAGGTAGGCGCCGAGGTCGAATCCGTCCATGGGGCGTCATTGTCGCGGAACGGGGCATCGGGGTCAGGTCTTCGACCTGACCCCGGCATTCGGCTGCTCGTTGCCAGGTCACCGACCCGGCACCGGCATTCGCCGACGGCGGCAGAATGCCGTTGCCAGGCCGGTGACCTGGCACCGAACCCCGGGAGCGGACATGCGCGACGACAACACGGTCGACATCCAGGCATTCCTCGACGAGCATCGGTTCTCGCCGTTCCAGTGGCTCGTCTTCGGCCTCTGCTTCGCGATCGTGCTGACCGACGGCTTCGACACCGCGGCCATCGGGTTCATCGCCCCCGCGCTGGTCAAGGAGTGGGGCATCGCGCGGCCCGCGCTCGCGCCGGTGCTGAGCGCCGCGCTGTTCGGCCTCGCGGCGGGCGCGCTCACCTCCGGGCCGATCGCGGATCGCGCCGGGCGCAAGGCCGTGCTGGTCGCGTCCGTGTTCCTGTACGGCGCCGGCTGCCTGGCCTCCGCGTTCTCTTCGACGCTCGCCGAGCTCACCGTGCTGCGCTTCGTCACCGGCTTGGGCCTCGGCGCCGCGATGCCCAACGCGGCCACGCTCATGAGCGAGTACTGCCCGGCGCGGCTGCGCGCGACACTCACCAATGCGATGTTCTGCGGCTTCCCGCTGGGCGCGGCGTGCGGCGGCTTCCTCGCGGCCTGGCTGATTCCGCAGTTCGGCTGGCGCAGCGTGCTGCTGGTCGGCGGCGTCGTGCCGGTGCTCCTGGGGCTGGCCATGCTGGCGACCTTGCCGGAGTCGGTGCGCTACCTGGTGGCGCAGCGGCGCGATCCGGGGCGCGTGCGCGCCGTGCTCGCGCGCATCTCCGCCGAAGTGGGCGGCGCGAGCGCCTTCACGCTCTCCGAGGTGCGCGCGACCGGCGGCGGGCGCACGGGCGCCGGCCTCGTGCTGTCGCCGGGCTACGTGGTGGGCTCGGTGATGCTCTGGATCGCGTACTTCATGGGCCTCGTGATCTTCTACGCCCTCATCAACTGGATGCCGATCCTGTTCAAGGACGCGGGCGTCGAGACGCGCTCGGCCACGCTCATCGCCGCGCTGTTCCCGCTCGGGGGCTGCGGCGCGATCCTGTTCGGGTGGCTGATGGATCGCTTCAACGGCAATCGCATCATCGCCGTCGGCTACTTCGCCACGGCGGCCTTCGTCTACGTGATCGGGCAGACGGCGGGCAACGTCGGCGGGCTCGTCGTCATCGTGTTCCTCGCGGGCACGTTCATGAACACCGCGCAGTCCTCGCTGCCCGCGCTCGCCGCCGCGTTCTACCCGACGCAGGGCCGTGCGACCGGCGTCTCGTGGATGCTGGGCTTCGGCCGGTTCGGCGGCATCGCGGGCTCGTTCCTCGTCGCCTGGCTGACGGCGCGCAACTTTCCGTTCGCCGACATCTTCACCGTCGTCGCTCTTCCGGGCGTCATCGCCGGGGCCGCGCTGCTGGTCAAGGAGTGGGTGCACCCGGAGGACGCGGCGACGCATGCGCGGCCGGGCGAGGCGGCACCGCTCCACTAGGGGCCCGGTCAGAAGAACACCGTCGCGACCGCCTTCTCGCTGCCGGTGAAGATGAGGGCCACGGCGGTCAGGTCGAAGGCCACGTGAACGACCATGGGCAGCCACAGCGTTGCCGTGCGCAGGTAGAGCGTGCCCAGCAACACGCCCACGAGGATCGCCTGTTCGACTCCGGGCAGGCCCTGGTCGTGGAAGTGCGCCGCGCCGAAGAGGAGCGACGAGAGCACCACGATGGCCGCGTCGGCCCCGCGGGACCGTCCCAGGAGCCTGCGCAGGCGCTCGAACAGGTAGCCCCTGAACACGGTCTCCTCGCCGAAGCCCGCGCCGACGAGGACGAGGAGGACGAAGCCCGGCAGCGCGGCTGCATTCCCCGTGAGCCAGGCATACGCCGCATTCACGGGCGGCGCGCCGAGCAGGGGCATCAGGATCGCCTTGAGGACGAGCTTGGCCACGATGCCGATGGCGACGCCGGACAGCACGGTGCGCCAGGCATGCGGCAGCTTCGCGAATCCGAGCTCCCGGAGCGGCGTCGACGACAGGCGGGCCCAGGCGAGCACCAGGAGCCCGCTGAGAGGCACGAACAGGCCATTGCCGAGGAGGATGAGGATGGCGCTGGCCAGGCCCCAGGGTCCGAATCCGCGGAGTCGCTCCGCGATGTCTCCGGTCGATGTCCTGGCGTTCCGCATGAGGCTCCGTGCCCTCCGGTTCGCCCGAGTGTAGGCTGGCCCGGCGGCCGGCTAGGATGAGCGGTTTCGACCCCGCCGTTCATCGATGCACATGCACATCCGCCCCTACGAGGAATCCGACGAAGACGCCGTCATCGCGCTGTGGAAGGCCTGCGGCCTCACGCGCCCCTGGAACGACCCGCGCAAGGACATCGCGCGCAAGCTGCAGGTGCAGCGCGAATGGTTCCTCGTGGGCACGATGGACGGGCGCGTCGTCGCCTCGGTGATGGCCGGCTACGAGGGCCATCGTGGCTGGGTCAACTACCTGGCCGTCGCGCCGGGCGCGCGGATGCGCGGCGCCGGCCGGGCGCTGATGGCCGAGGTCGAGCGCCTGCTGCACGCGGCCGGCTGCCCGAAGATCAACCTGCAGATCCGCTCCGACAACGCGGCGGTCATCGAGTTCTATCGCCGGCTCGGCTACGGGCAGGACGAGGTGGCCTCGTTCGGGAAGCGGCTCGTCGAGGACGAGCCGGAATCCTGAACCGATTCGGGGTCAGGGCAGGGTCACCCGGCCGTCGACATGATCGCCAGCGGCCGTCCCTCGTTGTCGTTGAACACGGCCATCCACTCTTCCTGCCCGTTCGCGTGCCGATGGATCATGTGCGGCGCGTGCGTGAATTCCAGCCCGCGCGCGGCGAGCGCCGCATGGGCCGTGCGGACGTCCTCGACCTGGAAGTAGAGGATCGATTCCGACGCGGGCCCGTCGGCTTCGGAGAGGAACAGGCGCACCCCGCCGCAGTCGAAGAACGCCAGGTTGCCGAACGAGTAGAGGTGCGTGAGGCCCAGCACGTCCGCATACCAGGCGCGCGCGGCCGTGATGTCCCTGACCGTGCGGGCGATCTGGCGCAAGGCGCCCAGCTTGATGTCGGCGTTCATCGAAAGCTCCTTCGCGTGGAGATGGCTGTCGCGTCGAACCCCCGTCCACCGGCGAAGATCGGCGCGGCTGGTCAATCCGAGCTATCCTCGGCGGCCAGCGCTCCGGCCACGCCGGCGCGAGCGGGTCCGTCCCTGGGCGCGCCGACGCTATCCGGCCGGCGCGGCCCATTTTCGTGAACGAGTGGAGGCTCGCGCCGAAAGGCCCGTGCGTGGCGCCCCTGCGCGAGTAGGATGGCCCCTCAGCCCGCGTCATCCGTCCCGCAGTCCGCCCCCCGTCATGCCCGCCCCCGCGCGCCACTGCAGCCCCGCCGCCGAGCGCAACCGCCAGCCCCTGCTGGAGGTGCTGCGGCGCGTGTTGCCGGCCACGGGCCGCGCGCTCGAGATCGCGAGCGGCACGGGCCAGCACGCGGCCTGGTTCGCGCGGCACCTGCCCGGCTGGACCTGGCAGCCCACGGATGCCGACGCGCAGGCGCTCGCCTCGATCGCCGCCTGGTGCTTCGGGGATGACGCGGCCGGCGTGCAGGCCGACGACACGCCGCCGCTCGTCAACGTCGAGCCCCCGCGCCGCCTCGACGTGCTCGCGCCGGCCTGGGAGGTGCAAGGCAGCTTCGACGCCATCGTGTGCGCGAACATGCTGCACATCGCCCCCTGGGCCTGCTGCGCCGCGCTGATGCGCGGCGCAGCGCGCCATCTCTCGCCGGACGGCGTGCTGGTGACCTACGGACCCTATCTCGTCGAGGGCGAAGCCACCGCCGCGAGCAACCTCGCCTTCGATGCCGACCTGCGGGCACGCGATCCCGCCTGGGGCATCCGCTGGCTGCACGAGGTCGAGGGCGAGGCCGCGCGCGCGGGCCTGCGCCTGCGCGAGCGCGTGGCGATGCCGGCGAACAACTTCACCTTGATCTTCGAGCGCGAGCGCACGGCGTGAAGCCGGTCGCTCCGTTGCCTTCGAACCCATCCATCCCGGAGTCCCCGACATGACGCAAGACCCCTCCCCGCCCACCGATCACGCCATGGTGATCGAGCAGACGCGCGCCTGGGTGCGGCGCGCCGTGATCGGGCTCAACCTGTGTCCCTTCGCGCGCGGGGTCGAAGCGAAGAACCAGATCCGCTACGTCGTCAGCGACGCCGCGGAGCCGGAGGCGCTGCTCGCGGCGCTGGTCGAGGAACTGCAGCGGCTCGCGGACACCGATCCCGAGGTGGTCGACACGACGCTGCTCATCCATCCCCACGTGATGCAGGACTTCCGCGACTTCAACGACTTCCTCGAGCTCGCCGACGCCGCGGTCGAGGAACTGGGCCTCGACGGCGTCCTGCAGGTCGCGAGCTTCCATCCGCAGTTCCAGTTCGCGGACACCGATCCCGACGACATCACCAACGCGACGAACCGCTCGCCGTATCCCACGCTGCACCTGCTGCGCGAGGACAGCGTCGATCGCGCCGTCGCCGCCTTCCCCGCGGCCGAGGCGATCTTCGAGAACAACATGCGCACGCTCGAGAAGATCGGGCTCGAGGGATGGACCTCGCTGCGGGAGCAGTGGGAGCAGGACGCGGCCGGCGAGACCGACCGACAGGGAAAGAAGTCCGGCGACCAGCGCACGTGACGTGCGCACGAAAGACCTTTTCGCCGTGCGTGGGGACGTCTTGATGAGCATGTAGGCGCGCGACCGACATACCCCTAGGGGTTCATTGATCGCGCGGCCGTACGGCGTCCGATTTCTCGCGGGCGCTGTTAAATATTGGCGGTCGGGGGCTTCAACCCGTTGGTCGGGAAGCCGTAATGCAGCTTGTTGTTCCGAGCTGGCATTCCATCCCGACCATGACCTCTGTCTCCACGCGCCCCAGGCTGCTCGACCGCTGTGGCGCGACCCTGCTCGCCGTCGCCGGCGCGACGGCCGCGCTCGGCGCGAGCGTCTGGCGCCCCGGCGCCTGGCCGCTGGCCGCTGCTCTCGCGCTCGTCGCCGCCGGCATCGTGCTCGATCGCCGCGCGGCGCGCCGCGCCACGCTCGCGCGCAGCACGACCCTCGCGTTCCTCGACGGCACCACCCACCTCGGCCAGGACGTCCTGCCCGTCTGGAGCGCGCACATCGAGACGTCGCGCCAGCAGATGGAGACGGCGATCGCCGCGCTCAGCGAGCGCTTCGCCGCCATCGTCGACCGCCTCGACCAGGCACTGCGCGCGTCGGGCCAGGAGGGCGACCGCGGCCTCGCCGCGGTGTTCGACATCAGCAGCCAGGAACTGCGCGGCGTCGTCGAGACGTTGCAGGCCGCGGTGGCCGCCAACGGCGCGCTGCATGCCGAGGTGCAGAGCCTGAGCCGCTTCGTCGACGAGCTGCAGCAGATGGCGACCGACGTGGCCAACATCGCGCAGCAGACGAACCTGCTCGCCATCAACGCCGCCATCGAGGCGGCGCACGCGGGCGCCGAGGGCCGTGGCTTCGCGGTGCTCGCGCAGGAAGTGCGCAAGCTGTCGGCGATGTCCGGCGAGACCGGCCGCCGCATGACGGAGAAGGTGGTCGTGATCGCGCAGGCGATCGCCGGCGCGCGTGCCAGCGCCGATGCCTCCGCGAAGCGCGATGCCGCCTCGGCGGCGGCGTCGGACGGCGCGATCACCGCCGTGCTGGAACGCTTCCGCGGCGTGACCGAGGCGATGGAGGCTTCCACGGAAGTGCTCAAGCGCGAGAGCGCGGGCATCCAGGGCGAGATCGTGCAGGCGCTCGTGCAGCTCCAGTTCCAGGATCGCGTGAGCCAGCGCATGACGCACGTGCGCCACAACATCGAGCGGCTGCCGACGCTGCTCTCCGGCAGCCGCGCCGACTTCGAGCGCGCGGGCGTGCTCGCGCCGGTGGACGTCGCCGCGCTGCTCGTCGAGCTCGAGGACAGCTACGCGATGGCCGACGAGCGCGCCACGCACCAGGGCGAGACCGTCGCCGAGGCGGCCGCGCCGTCCGGCGAGGAAGTCACCTTCTTCTGAATCCCCAGTCCCCCGAGAGGAATCCTTTCCCATGGCAAAGACCATCATGATCGTCGACGACTCCGCGTCGCTGCGATCCGTCGTCGGCATCGCGCTGCGCGGCGCCGGCTACGACGTGCTCGAGGCCGCCGACGGCGCCGACGCGCTGAAGAAGCTCACGGGCCTGAAGGTGCACCTGATCATCAGCGACGTGAACATGCCCAACATGGACGGCATCGCGATGGTCAGGGAGGTCAAGCAGTTGCCGGCCTACAAGTTCACGCCCGTCGTGATGCTGACCACGGAGTCGAAGGACAGCCGCAAGGCCGAGGGCCAGGCCGCGGGCGCGAAGGCCTGGGTGCTCAAGCCCTTCAACCCGCCGCAGCTCCTCGCCGTCGTCCAGAAGCTCGTGCTGCCATGAGGCCTGCCGCGATGACCACTCCCGTCCGCCTCGAAGGCGAACTCACGATCTATCGCGCGGCCGAACTCGCCGCGGTGCTGAAGGCCGCGCTGGCCGAGGCGCCCGAAGGCGAGCCCTTCGTGATCGACCTCGCGGGCGTCTCCGAGATGGACAGCGCGGGCGCGCAGCTCCTGATGGCCGCGCGCAAGTCCGCGCAAGCCGCCGGGCGCGAGCTGCGCCTCCTCGGCCACAGCGACGCCGTGCGCGAGGTCTTCGAGACCCTGGAGCTCGGCGCGCTGTTCGGCGACGTCGCGCCCGCCGCCGCCTGATTCCGCCGCCCGCCTTCGCCTTGCCGTTCCGACCATGAGCCTGGACCAGTCCCTGCAAGTCTTCATCGCCGAGGCGCGCGAGCTCCTCGAGGAGATGGAGGCCGCCCTGCTGCGCGTCGCCGAAGAGGCCGACCCGCTCGAGAGCATCAACGCCATCTTCCGCGCCGCCCACACGATCAAGGGCTCCTCGGGCCTGTTCGGGCTGGACGGCATCGTGCGCTTCACGCACGTCGCCGAGAGCGTGCTCGACGACGTGCGCGCCGGCGCCCTCGCGATGAGCGAGGACATGGTGGCGCTGCTGCTCGCCTGCGGCGACTTCATCCGCCGCCAGGTGGACGCGGTCGAGGCCGGCGAGCCCGCGCCGCTGCCCGCCGACGATGCCGAGGGCGCGGCGCTGCTCGCGCGCCTGCAACGGCACCTGGATGCCGATGCGCCGGCGCCCGCGGCGGCGCCCGCGCGCACGATGGCGGGCGTGGACGACGCCGCGGCGGCCGAGGGAGGCGCCGAGCACTGGCACGTCTCGTTGCGCTTCGGCGCCGACGTGCTGCGCAACGGGATGGATCCGCTCTCGTTCATCCGCTACCTCGCCACGCTGGGCACGATCGAGCGCATCGTGACCGTACACGACGCCGTGCCGGCGCTCGACGCGATCGATCCGGAGAGCTGCTTCCTCGGCTTCGAGATCGCCTTCCGCACCACGGCCGACAAGGCCGCGATCGAGAACGTCTTCGAGTTCGTGATCGACGACTGCATGCTGCGCATCGTGCCCCCGCACAGCCGCATCGCGAAGTTCATCGACCTGATCAACGACGTGCCGGAGCAGCCCACCCGCCTGGGCGAGATCCTGGTGCGCTGCGGCAGCGTCACGGCGCACGAGCTCGAGGCGGCGCTGCAGGCGCAGGGCCAGCGCGACGACAAGCCCCTCATCGGCGAGGTGCTCGAGAACCGCGGCGCCGTCGCGCCCCAGGTCGTCGAGGCCGCGCTCGCGAAGCAGAAGCAGGTGCGCGAGACGAAGGCGCAGGAGACGCAGTCCGTGCGCGTCGACGCCGACAAGCTCGACCGCCTCATCAACCTCGTGGGCGAGCTGCTCATCGCCACGGCCGGCGCCAACCTGGTCGCGCGGCGCACGCGCAGCTCGGAGCTGATGGAGAGCCATTCGACGCTGTCGGCGCTCGTCGAGGAAGTGCGCGACAGCGCGCTGCAGCTGCGCATGGTCAAGATCGGCGCGACCTTCGGGCGCTTCCGCCGCGTCGTGCACGACGTCGCGCGCGAGCTCGGCAAGGACATCGCGCTGGAGGTCAGCGGCGAGGACACCGAGCTGGACAAGACGGTCGTCGAGAAGATCGGCGACCCGCTGATGCACCTCGTGCGCAACGCGATGGACCACGGCATCGACCCGGCAGACCTGCGCGCCGCGCGCGGCAAGCCGGCGCAGGGCACGGTGGCCCTCAACGCGTATCACGACTCCGGCAGCATCGTCATCGAGGTGAGCGACGACGGCGGCGGCCTCGATCGCGAGCGGATCCTGCGCAAGGGCATCGAGCGCGGGCTCGTCGAGGCGGGCCGCATGCTGACGGACGCCGAGGTCTACGCACTGATCTTCGAGCCGGGCTTCTCCACCGCGGAACAGGTGACGAGCCTCTCGGGTCGCGGCGTGGGTATGGACGTCGTCAAGCGCAACATCGAGACGCTGCGCGGCAGCGTCGCGATCGCCAGCGAGCCCGGGCGCGGCACCACCGTCACCGTGCGGCTGCCGCTCACGCTCGCGATCATCAACGGCTTCCAGGTCGGCGTCGGCCGATCGATCTTCGTCGTGCCGATGGACATGGTCGACGAGTGCGTCGAGTTCTCGGCGGAGGCCGGCCACGACTACACCGACCTGCGCGGGCAGGTGCTTCCCTTCATCCGGCTGCGAGACCTGTTCCAGATGTCGGGCACGCCGACCGCGCGCCAGAACATCGTCGTCGTCAGGCACGCGGGCCAGAAGTTCGGCCTCGTCGTCGACGCGCTGCTCGGCGAGGCGCAGACCGTCATCAAGCCGCTGTCGAGGATGTTCGCGCAGGTGCGCGGCATCAGCGGCTCCAGTATCCTGGGCAGCGGCGACGTGGCGCTGATCCTCGACGTGCCCCTGCTGATGCAGGAGGCGCAGCTCGCGCGCGGCGCCGCGCGCGGCAGCGAATCCAGTCACGTGCCCGCCTGACCGGGCCGCGCTTCGCCACTTTCACCCTCCACGACTTTCGAACTCTCTCCATGCTCACCAACATCAAGCTCGGGACGAAGCTGTTCGGCTCGTTCTCCATCGTCCTGGCCTTGATGGCCGGGGTCGGCGCTTTCGCCGTGAATCGCCTGGCCGTCGTCAACGGTGCCACTGTCGAACTCGCGACGGACTGGATGCCCAGCGTGCGCGCGATCCTGGCGGTGAAGGCCGACGTCAATCGCCTGCGCGTCCTGGAGTTCAAGTCCATCCTCGCCAACGATCCGGCGGCGATCGAGGACGTCGAGCGGGAGGCCGGGGACAAGATCGCCTCGCTGCAGAAGCAGGTTGCCGATTTCGCGAAGCTCGTGTCGACGCCGGAGGAGCACGCGGCCTTCGACGCCTACAAGGTCGACTTCGACGCCTTCGTCGCCGCGCACGCGAAGCTTGTGGAACTGGTGCGCGCGAACAAGGACGCGGACGCGCAGAAGCTGATCGAAGGCGACAGCCTGAAGCACTACATGGCGATGCGCGCGGCGGCCGACAAGCTCTCGAGCATGAACATCGAGGGCGGCAACCACGCCGCGCAGGAAGCGGCGGCGACCTATGCGTCGGCGCGTGCCTGGGTCATCGGCTCGCTGGTCGGCTGCTCGGTGCTCGCACTGCTGATGGCGCTGGCGATCACGCGCGGCGTCACGGTTCCCGTGCGCCGCGCCGTGGACGCGGCGAACCGCCTGGCCGAGGGCGACCTGAGCATCGCCATCCCCGCCGCCGGCAAGGACGAGGTCGGGCAGCTGATGCGCGCCATGCAGGGCATGATCGAGAAGCTCTCGCATGTCGTCACCGAGGTGAACAGTGGCGCCGAGGCGCTGGCCGGGGCGTCGGAGGAGGTGAGCGCCACGGCGCAGTCGCTGTCGCAGGCCGCCGGCGAACAGGCCGCGGGCGTCGAGGAGACCAGCGCCTCGCTCGAGCAGATGACGGCCTCGATCGCGCAGAACACCGAGAACGCCCGCGTCACCGACGGCATGGCCGGCCAAGCCGCCGGCGAGGCCGCCGAGGGCGGCGAGGCCGTCAAGGCCACGGTGGCGGCGATGAAGCAGATCGCGCAGAAGATCGGCATCATCGACGACATCGCCTACCAGACCAACCTGCTGGCGCTGAACGCCGCGATCGAGGCGGCGCGCGCGGGCGAGCACGGCAAGGGCTTCG
>Ga0209051_1002866_pt1 | contig 11861 bp, 9 predicted proteins | sample AraplaCvi_mMS_r2_2_FD_184286 | JGI IMG/M metagenome (GOLD analysis project Ga0209051, IMG submission 184286) | Arabidopsis root microbial communities from North Carolina, USA - plate scrape MF_Cvi_mMS_r2 (SPAdes) (version 2) | ecosystem: Host-associated > Plants > Roots > Endosphere | place: USA...
CCTCCTCCACGCGGCCCTGTTCGAGCAGCAGGGCGCCGTAGGCGTGCCGGGTCGGCTGCATCCAGCCCCACGGCTCGTCGTAGGGCAGGGCGTCGTCGAGTTCGATTGCCCGTCTGAGGTATTCGAAGGCCTCGTCGAAACGTCCTTCTCGATAGGCGATTTCACCGTCCAGCATCGCCACGCCGACCGCGAGGATGTCGCGGCTGGTGTTGTTGAAGAGGTATCTACTCTCCGGAATGCCTGCGTACACGCGATGCAGGGCGTCCCGTTCGGCGCGGGCCTCCGCGACCCGGCCCGTGGCGGCGTAGGCGATCCCGCGCCCGTAGTGGACGGTCGCCGCCGTTGTGCAGTAGAGCTGGGGGTCCTCGGGCAGGGGATGGTCGACCAGCTCCTCCCAGCGGCCGAAGCGGATCAGCACGTGCACTCGAAGCGGCACGAACGCCTCCAGCCAATCGGCCATCGGCGGCGACTCGATCGACAGCAGCTCGGGAGTCAGCTGGGCGGCGAGTTCGTCGGCCGCCTGGATCGCCGTCCGATAGCGGCCCTCGAACATCGCCGAGTAGACGATGAAGTGCAGGTCGTGTGCCCGGTACAGCGAGTAGAAGTTGAGCGGTCCCTCGCGTTCGACGAATCGCCGGTCCGCTTGCACGGCAGCGGTATTGGACTCGACGGAGCTGCGATAGTCACCGCAGAGCACGTCGACGTGGCTGGGCATGTGCTGGAGGTGGCCGGCGTCGGGCACCAATCCACGCAGCAGGTTGGCCGCGGGTAGGGCCGACTCCGGGTGCGCCGACATCTCCATGGCATGGATGTAGAGGTGCAGCACGCCGGGGTGTCGCCGGCCCGCGTCGGTGGTGAGGGCGCCGTCGAGGATCCTCTTGGCCTCCACCACTCGCGAGCCCGGTGCCGGTTCGCCGGTTCTGGTGTCCCACAACGCCCATGCCGAGACGTTCATCGCCGCGTCGGCGGCCAGCGCCTGCACGTCCACGTCGTCAGGGTATGTTTCGGCGAGCGCGACCATGGCGTCGGCGTAGCGGGCGTGACCGGCGTCCAGCTCGTCGGTGGGGAAGCGAGTCGCGAGAGCGTCGATCAAGCCTCGCTCGACGTCGCTCGCGCGGCCACCGGCTGTCAGTTCGAGCTCGCTGCGAGCCCTGGTCAGCGACGCGGCCAGGTCGGCAGGGTCGAACGCGTCCCACGCCTTGTTGTAGTTCGGGCCGATGGCGTACGCGATGCCCCACCTCGCGATGGCAAGTTCGGGGTCGAGGGCGAGGGCCCGTTCGAAGCAGTGGATCGACTCTTCGTGGTTGAACGCGTACGCCCAGACCAAGCCGCGGTCGAACCACAGCTGGGCCTGGGCGGACGGGGTGTCAGTCGACCGATGAAAGGACCCGAGGTCGTAATACGGTTCCTCCGGCGCGGACGCGATAGCGGTCATGACTGGCACGATAAGTCGTCCATGCCTTGGGGGCGAGCACCGCGATCACCGCGAGCGCGAGTCCGGCGGCACCCCAGGTGGCCAGGGTGAGGATCGGGGTCCACGCACCGTTGCCGCCAAAGTAGGTGATGCTGCGCAGGAGCGCCACGCCCGAGCCCTGCGGGACGATCGCGTTGAACGTGCGGTAGAAGCCCGTGAGCAGCGGCAGCCCGACCGGCCCTGCGGCGGCGGCGTTGCCGACGATGATCAGGAAGATCGTCACCACTGCCGACGCGACCTTGCCGAAGGCGGCCGCGACGCCGGTCACGGCACCCGCGACGCCGAAGGCGTAGAGCCACAGCGCGCCGAACACCTGCCAGGTGTGGGTGGTCAAGGCTCCGAGGACGCCGTCGACGTAGACCGTCACCGCGCCCGCCAACAGTGCGGAGTACGCCGCGAGGCTGACGGTACGCAGCGCGAGCGTCGAGAGCCTGCGGACGCTGCCCATCATCAAGCCGAAGGCGGCGGCGCCCATGGTCGCGCCGATCGAGAGGAAGATGACGGCGTAGAACTCGACTGTGCCCTGGGGGTCGGCGGACGACGTGGGTGCGACGTCCTCGACGCTCGGTGTCAGCCCGGCCTTGGCGGCGACTGCGCGCCCCACGGCCTCCGAGGCGTTGGCGACGCTGCGGCCCCCGCCGCCGGCGACGTAGATGGTCAGGTCGCCGGTCGGGCCGACGGCGAAGGCGGCGTCGGTCTTGCGCTCGTAGACCTGGGCGCGGGCGGCGGCGGCGTCGGCGACCGGCGTCACCTCCAGGTTGTCCTGCGCGCGCATCCCGTCCACCAACTGTGGTGGCCCGGCGACGGCGACGTCGAGGTGGTGCAGGGTCGGCTTGGCGAACGCGCCCGAGTAGCTCGCGATCATGGCGACGACGAAGATGGTCAAGGCCGCCATGGCCAGCACCATCTTGCGGACGTCGGCGGCCGAGACGTGCCGGTTGGCGAGCGGGAGACTCGGAACGTGGTGTTCGTGTGGAGCTGCGTGCTTACCCATGGTGGGTGCCTTTCTCAGGTGCGGTGTCGGTGGGTGAGGGCAGACGCAGCAGTGCGTCCACGGTGTCGAGTGCGGCGCTGACGCGGGCGCGGAGGTCGGAGCCGGGGTCGTCGGGCGAGGGGTCTTCCATCCACGACCGGAGCACCTCTTGGAAGCCGCCGACCAGGAAGCGGCTGACGGCGTCGGGGGCGACGTCGGCGATGGGGCCGACGACGCGCATGCCCTGTGCGGCGATCTCCTCGCACGCGGGCAACAGTTCGTCGCGGAACGCCATGACCACGCGTTGGGTGACGGCGCTGGGCACCACGTTGCGGTACATCGCGCGGTGCTCGGCGGCGAAGTCGAACAGGCTGGTGACGCGCGCCCGTGCGTCGCCGTGAATGTCGGCGACGGCGGCGGCGAAGGCCACGGTGACGGCGGTCGCCACCGCGTCGTCGCGATCGGTGAAGTGTCGGTAGAAGACCTGCCTGCTGACGCCGGCGCGGGCTACCAGGTCGCCGACGGTGATCTCGTCGACCGGTCGCTCGTGCGCGAGGTCGAACGCGGCGGTGCGCAACAGGGTGCGGACGCGTTCGGCGCGGGGGTCGGCGCTGAGGGTGCGGCTGGGCATGTGGCTAGCGTAAGCCACTTCGTGGACACGTGACCACGAAATCTCGGGTTAGCTCCGACACCCCCGACCGGTGCTGTGACCGGCGCGACTGGTTGCCGTCTTTAGTGGCCCGCCACTGTGCCGTCTTTGGTGGCCCGCCACTGTGCCGTCTTTAGTGGCCCGCCACTGTGTCCGCTTCGTCGACGACGACCGGATCCTTGGCCCCCGGCAGGAACGAATACAGCACGCACACCACGCCGAAGAACAGATACCCAAGGGCGACGGACGGATTGGCCGCCCAGGCGACCTGCGGCGCGTGAATCAGCCCGACGAACGACAGCACCGCGCCGACCGCCGACGCGATCGCGGCGTACAGGAACTTCTTCTCGAGGATGAAGGTGACCATGGTGCCGAGCACCAATCCGACCAGCACCGCACCCTCGCCGAGGGTCCGCAGGCCCTCGTAGACCACGCCCGCGCCGTTGAGCTTCTCCATGCCGACCCCGCTCGCCGAGGTGCCCGCGGCGTTCAACGCGTTGTCGATCAGACCGCTGGCCCACTGCGCGAGGTTCGGCAGGATGGCCGCCACCACGGCGATGGCGTGCAGCCTCGGCACCGCCTGGAACGCCTGGGCGCCGATCAGCAGCCCGATGTAGAGGAGGATCGGCACGATTGCGGGCACCGGGAGCAGCGAGTCCAGCACGCCGAACAGGCCGAGGAAGCAAAGGATTCCGATGACGACGCCGCTGGCCAACGAGTAACCGGCGCGGCCGCCGGCGTCCTTCCATCCCGGATGTCCGATGTACACCGCTGGCGGAAACGGCGATCCGAACGCCGACCCGATGCAGGCCCCGGCGCCGTCGGCCAACAGCACGCTGCGCAGGTTGTAGTCGTCACCGGCCGCCGCTGCGCTTTCCACGTTGCTCATCGCCTCGGTGAAGTTGTAGACGCCCAACGGTATTGCGGTGCCCAGTAGGGGCGCGAGATGCGCCAGGCCGGAGACGAGCATGTCGACCCGCAGGTCCGGCACGCCGATGGCAATGTCGGACACCGCCTGGCTGACGTCGGGTGCGGACATGTAGCCGCCGATCCAACCGATCGCGGTGCCGACGAGGAGGGCCGCCAACCCGACCGGGATGCCGAACGGCAGGCGCACGTCGGTGAAGAACCCGATGAGGATGATCGCCATGACTGGCAGACCGATCCACGCCGCCTCCCACATCTGCGCCGCGGGCCGCATGGAGATGAACGTGATCGAGATGCCTGCCAGCGTGCCGAGCATGGCAGCCCGCGGCGTCAGCTTGCGGATGTGGGGGCCGACGAACGCGCCGATCATGACGATCACGCCGATCATGAACGCCCACGCAAGCCCGGCCTGCCAGGCTTGCATGGCGTCCTTGGTGTTGAGGTATACCGGCAGCATCACCACGAACACGACGATGAACATGTGCGGCACGCTGGGTCCGTACGGCAAGGCGGTGACGTCAGTGCGGTTTTCGCGCTTCGCCAGGCGCCTGGCGAGGAACGTGTAGTACAGGTTGCCCAGGATCAGCGCGACCCCGAGCGCCGGGAGGACGGTGCCGAGCACGTCACCGGCGGGCACGTTGACCACGCCGATCATCAGGCCGGTCAAGGTGAGGACGTTGACCAGGATGTTGAACCCGAGGCCGAAGAAGGCGTTGGTGTCACCCCTCGTCCACCACGGAATGGACACCGCCGTCCCGGATTCCGGTGTCTCCGACGGCGGATCGGACGGGGTTTCTGTGACGTCGGTCGACATGGTCGGTCCTCTCAGGGCTGGGAAGGCGTTGCGGTGGCGAGGGATTGGATGGCCGGTATCACGGCCGAGGTGTCGGCGACCCATCCGAAGATGCCGCCCTGGGCCTTGATCATCTCGAGGCCCACGCGCTGAAATTCGGGGAAATACGAACCGACGCAATCGGATACGACCAGACACTCGTAGCCGCGATCGTTGGCCTCCCTGGTGGTGGTGTGCACGCACACCTCGGTGGTGACCCCGGTGATCAGCAGCTGGGTGATGCCCGCGTCGGTGAGGATCGACGAGAGCTCGGTGGCGTAGAACGCGCCCTTGCCCGGCTTGTCGATCACCACTTCACCGTCGACCGGGGCGAGTTCGTCGAGGATGTCGTGGCCGTACTCGCCGCGGATCAGGATGCGGCCGTACTTGCCAGGGTCTCCAATGCGCTTGCTCGGAGCGCCGCGGTTGAGCTTGGCGGGCGGGCAATCCGACAGATCCGGCACGTGGCCCTCGCGGGTGTGGATCACCATCACGCCCGCTTCCCGGGCGGCCGCGATCAGGGCCGCCAGCGGGGGCACCACCTTGAGCAACTGGTCGACGTCGTTGCCGAGGCTTTCGCCGAACCCGCCGGGCAGGATGAAGTCGCGTTGCATGTCGATGACGATCAGCGCGGTCCTTCCCGCCACCAGCGGAAACGCGAACGGCTCGGCGGGTACCTCCGTGGATGCCGTCATGCCTGGTGCTCCTTCGACGATGTGGGGGCGAGGGTCTCGGTGCCTGCCGGGCCCCGATTGCGAGGTTCGTCGAGCACCAGGGCCGCCAGGTGCAGCACCGTGTCGTCACTCAGCGCAGGGCCGAGAAGCATTGCGCTGCAGGGTCGCCCGTCGGTGGTGTTGCCCACCGGCACGGCAACGCCGAGCAGGTCTAGGAGATTGCCGAAGTGCGTGTAGTGGCCCAGCACGGTGTTGCACTCGATGGGCCTGTCGAGCACGTCGGCCACCGTGAAGGTGGTCCCGATGGTCGGCACGACGAGTACGTCGACCCCGGCCCACAGTCGTCCGACTTCGGCCTTGAGCTCCTGCAGCCGCTGCAGCGCCGCGAACGCGTCGACGGCCGTGTACTTCTCGCCGCTGCGCAGGATGTCGCGCACCACCGGGTGGATCGACTCCGGCTTCGCGGCGAGGAAGTCGCCGAACTCGACGAGGCGCTCGGCCACCCACGGCCCTTGGTACAGCAGGGTGCCCGCCGCCAGGAACGGTTCCAGCGAGACGTCGACGATCGTGGCGTGCCGGGCCAGTTGGTCGCGGAACCCGAGGTGGGCGGTGCGCATCGCGTCGTCGCCGAAGAACTCGAGTTCCTCGACCGGTGGCAGCCCGACGCGGACGTCGTCACCGGAGAAGCGGGGCCCGCGGTCGCGCGACCACGCGTCGGCGTCGTCGCGGCCGGCCATCACCTGCATCACCCGGTCGACGTCGTCGACGGACCCGGCCATGAGGCTGATGCAGTCCAGCGACTTGCAGGCTGGCACCAACCCGACCGTGCTGATCAGCCCCCGCGACGGCTTGTAGCCGACGACGCCGTTGAGCGCCGCGGGCACGCGACCGGACCCCGCCGTGTCTGTGGCCACCGCGAACGGCACCTGACCCAGCGCGACCGCCAGGGCCGAGCCCGAACTCGAGCCGCCCGAGATCATCTCGCCGCCGAACACACTGCGCGGCACGGTGTACGGCGTCCTCGTACCGTTCAGTCCGGTGGCGAACTGATCCAGGTTGGTCTTGCCGACGTAGAGCGCACCTGCGTCGAGCAGTCGCTGCACGGCGGGTGCGGTCGCCGTCGCCACGTATGCGTAGTCGGGACACGACAGGGTGGTCGGCACCCCCTCGACGTCGATGCTGTCCTTGACTCCGAACGGCACACCGTAGAGCGGCAAAGTCCTTGCTCCGGGGCGGTTTTCGATGTCGGCCGCCGCGGCGAGGAGTTCGTCGCGCGGCACCGTCGAGAGCCAGGTGCCGTCGTCTCCGCGGGCCGCGATGGCGTCGGCCACCCGGGTTGCGGTCTTGGTGGGCGAGCCGGTGCCCCCTGCGTGGGAGGCGAGGATCTCGGCAACCGAGGGGCCGACCGACGGTCCGTATGAGTCTTGAGCCATAACTGTCGATTGTCGACAGAATGATTCCGGTCCTGGTACGGCTGTGTGTCGATTGTGTTAGCGATCCACCCCGAGATCGAGATAGTCCAGGTGGCCGTGATTTTCGAGGGTGGCTAGCACCGTGGCCGCGTCGTTGGTCTCCAGCGCCGCGAGGATGTCGCGATGGCGCGTGACCCCGTCCTCGGCGCGGTGGTGTCGCGCCTCGGCTCGCAGGTTGATCGCCATGGGCAGCTGCAGCTTGAGCAGGATTGGTTCGAGCGTGATGTCCAGCTGGCGGTTGTCGGCGAGTTGGACGACGGCGGCGTGGAACACGCGGTGCGCGTCGTCGCGAGCCAAGTCGTCGGTCGCCTCGTGCATGCCGGCCAGTGCGTCGCGAACCGGCTGAAGGGCGGTGGCCGGGTCGGCGAGCGGCAGGGCGGTCTCGACGGCATGGCGCTCCAGGACGTGGCGCAGCGCGAAGAGTTGGAGGATGTCGGTCGGCGACCACGCGGTCACGCGGGAACCCCGGCGCGGCAGGTGCTCGACAAGGCCCTGCTGCGCGAGCAGTCTCAACGCCTCCCGCAGCGGCGCCCTGCTGATCCCGAAGTCGGCGCACAGCTGCTCTTCGACGATCTTCTCGCCGGGCTCGAGCGCGCCGCGCAGGATGGCGTCGCGAATCCGTTGGGTGGCCAACTCGACGAGCGTGGCAGGCAGTCCCGACCCGTCCGACCCCAGGGACCCCACCGCCCACCACCTCCCTCCGTCGTCACGTCGACCTCCGAATGTCGACGATCCTAGGGGAGCTGGGTACCTCACACGAGCCAGCGGCGCAGCCACGACGACAGTCGAGCCCCGTCACCCGCCCGGCCGGCCGCGGCCAGGTAGCCGTCGGGACGCACCAGCAGCCAGCCCGCCCCGTCGAGGACCTCGGCGGGCAGGTCGACCATCCGCACCACGACGGCGTCGGCCCAGGAGCGGGCCGCCCGTGTCAGTGAACGCGCGACGTCCGGCCCCATGCGCGACACCACCAAGGTCAGAACCGACGTGTCGATCAGGTCGTAGAGCCTGCCCTCGGTTAATTCGACGTCGGGCACCCGGTCGCCGGCCCGCAAGCGGCCAAGTCGTCCGCCGCCCTTGGTGATTGGCGCGCCGCGATACGAGCCGGCGATCTGACCGAGTCGAGCTACCGCCTTGTCCTGCACCGCGTCGCGGGACAGCAGCAGCGGCGCCAGCGTGGTAAGCGCCGCATGGGCGAGGGGACTGGTGGAGTTGAACACCGTCGTCGCGCGTTCGGTCATCCCGACCAACTGGCGGATCACGGGAAGGCGGTCGGACCCGTAGGTGTCGAGCAGCTCGGGACGCGCGACGCCGCGCAACACCAGCGCCAGCTTCCACGACAAGTTGACCATGTCTTGGATCCCGGCGTTCATCCCCTGGCCGCCGGCCGGGCTGTGCACGTGCGCGGCGTCGCCGCCGAAGAACACCCGGCCCGCACGCAGCGTGTCCATGTGGCGGCTGTTGATGCGGAACCGGGAGCTCCAATTCATCCCGTGGAGTGTGGCCGGGCTGCCGACGGTGCGGTCGTACAGCGCCTGGACGTCGGCCAACGACGGTTCGTCGACGTCACCGGTGACGCCGTCCGGATCGGTGGCCATGAATCTGAATCGCCCGGCGCCCATGGGAAAGACCGCGAGAAAGCCGTTGCGCGCCAGGAAGATCGACAGTTGGTCTTCGGCGATTTCGCCGGTCAGGTGCACGTCCCCCAGCACGTAGTTCTGGGGGAGGGCGCGGCCGGTGAAGGGCAGGCCCAGGCTCTTGCGCACCGGACTGTGCGATCCGTCGGCGGCGATCACGTAGGACGCCCGCGCCGTCTCGGTGGTGCCGTCCTGGGCGGCTAGCGTGACCTCCACGGAGTCGGCGCGTTCGACGAGTGCGGTGAAGCCGAGCCCGCGTTCGACCTTGACGCCCTGAGTGCCGAGACGTTCGGTGAGCACGCGTTCGGTCTCGGACTGCGCGAGCATCAGGATGAAGCCGAATTGGCTTGACATGCGGGTGAATTCGACGGCCGCGATCCGGTGGCCGCCGGCGTGCAAGGCCGTGCGGCTGGCTCGGTTGCCGAGTCGCAGCAGCTCGTCGGCGACGCCGCGTGGCCGAAGGAGTTCGAGGGTGCGGGCCTGGATGCCGAGCGCGCGGGACGTCGTCGACGGTTCCGGTGCCCGGTCGACGATCCGCACGGGGACACCCAGTCGCGAGAGTTCGAGCGCAGCGGTCAGCCCCGTCGGGCCTGCGCCGATGACGAGAACGGGCAGTTCGCCCCTGTCGAAGTCCATGACCACTCCCTGCGTAAGTCAACAACTGGTGACTTGTACGGTAGGCGCGCCACGGGGCTCTGTCAACGAGCGATGACATACCCTCGGGGGATGGTTTCGACTCGAGCTCGCAACGCGCAGGAGACGCGCGCCGACATCCTCGCCGCGGCGCGCACGCGGTTCGGCGCGGAGGGCTACGAGCGCACCACTCTGCGGGCGATCGCCGGCGACGTCGGCGTCGACCCGGCGTTGGTCATCCGATACTTCGGCAGCAAGCAGGACCTCTTCGCCGCCGCCGTCGAGTTCACCCTGGACCTGCCCGACCTCACCGGCGTCGACCCCGACCGGGTGGCAGAGGTGCTGCTGCCCAAGTTCTTCGCCGTCTGGGAGGACGACACCACGTTCGTCGCGCTGCTGCGGGCCGCCATGACGAGCGCCACCGCGGCCGACACCATGCGCAAGGTCTTCGCCACCCAGGTGGCACCGGTCCTGTTCGCCGTCACGCCCGACAACCCGGGCCAACGCGCCGGCTTGATGGGCTCGTTCATCATCGGCCTGGCCACCACGCGCTACGTGCTGACCAACCCCTTCGTGGCCAACCTGAGCCATGACGAACTGATCCGTTGGGCCGCCCCGGTGGTGCGCCAACTGCTGGTCGGCCCCGCGCCGGCGGGATAGCCGCGCTCGACACCGGCGCTAGAACGTGTTCTAGTTCAGCAATGCTTGACTTCCCGGTGGAGAATCTCAGCGCCGAGGACGTCGAACGGCTTCGCCGCATCTACGAGCCGTTGACGAACTCCGTCCGCGAACTGATCGACGCCACCATCCGCACCGAGGTCGACGGCGACGCCGTGGCGGCTGCGAAGGCCGAGATCGACTCTGCCACCGCACGACTCCGCAGCAGGCAACTCGAGGGTTCCTTCGGCGTGCGCTTTGGAGCCGACGGTGACCAGATGCCGTGGGGCAACGTCGTGATCGGGATGCGCAATCCGGTCGCCCCGCCACTGGTCTTCGCGCCGACGGCCGACGGCGGGGTGCGCGCCGACTTCCACCTCGGCGCGGCATTCGAGGGCCCGCCCGGGCACGTCCACGGCGGGATCGCCGCGCTCATCCTCGACCACGCCCTCGGCGGAGCGGCCAGCGCACCCGACAAGCCGCGACTGACCGGCACCATCACCATGCGCTACCGCAGGATGACCGCGCTGGGCGACCTCCACGTCGAGGCCGCCGTCGTGCGCACCCAGGGGGTCAAGACCTTTGCCGAGGGCCGCCTCTGCGACGCCGACGGAGTCACCGTCGAGGCGGAGGGCGTGTTCATCCGACCGCGGTGGGCCCGCGACTGAACCCGGCCCCGCGTTCAGTCGGTGATGCCGACCAAGCTGCGGGTGATGTCACCGATCTCGGCCACGAGGACGCGACTCGACGTGTCGTCGGGCCCCAGCCTTCTGCCGGCCTCGCGAATGCGTTGCTCGGCGGCGGCCAGTCGGTCCCCGTCGATCCGCCACGGGGCGCCCGGCGCCGTGGGCGCTCCCGACAACGCCTCGGCGTACTCGTCGACGGCCACCACGAAGTCGGTGTGCAGCGTGGCGGGAGGCTGGGCGGGCAAGCTCGATTCGAGCGTGGCGCACGACGTCGTGATGGCGTTGAGCGCGGTGCGATAGGACTTCAGCCACCGCCGTAGGTCACTCGAGTCCGACGTCGTCGCACCCGCCGCCGCCTCGAACGCCGCACGGGCCCGGAAGGCACGCTCCCAGGCGGCGGCCAGCGCTTCGGCAGGGTGGTCCAGGCCGTGCACGAAGGCCTTGATGACGGTTGCGGCGTAGTCGATCTCGGTCTTCAACAGCTCACCCGCCCGCTGCCGGAGCCGAACCAGGGAGTCGTCGGGCAGCAAGACGTGAACGAGCACCGCGAGCGCACCGCCGATCAGCGTCGCGATCAACCGGTCGGCCATCGTGCCTCCGTCGGCGGCGTTGCTCACGTCGATCACGAACACGACGACGGCGGCGAGGGCGGCACTCGTCGCGACGTACCCGAACCCCGATACCGCATAGGCGATTCCGAGGGCGATCACCGCCAGCACTGCGGCCGCGACCCCCGTCGGATGCCAGATGACCGTCACCACCGACGCCGCGACGATGCCCGCGGCGCTGCCCGCGACCCGGCCGACGCACCTGGTGTAAGTGTGAGCTGTCTCCGGGCGCAGCACCATCAGCACGGTCAGCGGAATCCAATACCCGTACGGGACGTCGGCGAACCGTTCCACTGCCACCCCGGCGCCGACGCCCGCCGAGAGTCGGAGCGCGTGTCGCAGGATCGGCGACCCCCACGCCAGGTGCGATCTGATGGCCGCCGCGGCGATCGGCATCGCGGACAGACCGCCGCGGCGGCCGAGCCTGGTGACGTGGTCGACGTCGGGCGTCAGCTCGCCAAAGCGCAGCGCGACGGCCTCCCGGAGTTGATGGGAAAGTCGGTGCGCCAGCGCCACGTTCGCCACCGCGACCCTGTCGGTCGCCGCCTCCACCAGCATGACCCCGAGCGTGGCGTCCCGCTTGGCGTTGCGACTGCGACTCGCGACGACGTCGAGCACCGCCGCGGCAGCGCGAAGGACGTC
>Ga0209051_1002871_pt1 | contig 11855 bp, 6 predicted proteins | sample AraplaCvi_mMS_r2_2_FD_184286 | JGI IMG/M metagenome (GOLD analysis project Ga0209051, IMG submission 184286) | Arabidopsis root microbial communities from North Carolina, USA - plate scrape MF_Cvi_mMS_r2 (SPAdes) (version 2) | ecosystem: Host-associated > Plants > Roots > Endosphere | place: USA...
GACCGTGTCGACCACGCTCGTCAGCGTCTCGGCCTTGTGGTCCTTCAGGTAGACGTACAGCGAGAGGAAGGAGCAGCCCTGGTTGAACAGTTCGCGCGGCGCGCGCGTCTGCACGCCGCCGAGCGCGCTGTCGTTGGGGATGAGCTCATACCACTTCAGCTGGCCCTCGTTGTAGCCCACCATCGCGAGCTTGGAGAGCGCGGCCATGGAGTTGGTGGACTCGACGCCGGGCAGTTGCTCCAGCCGCCAGGCGAGCTGGTCGACCTTGGCCAGCGTGCCGTAGCGCGTGCACTGGTCCTCGGGCGTGGCGACCATCACGACCAGGATGTCGCTGGACGCGGCGTAATGCTGGGTGACGTAGTCGTTGTCGCGGTTGTAGCGCGAGTCCGCGCGCAACTCGGGGGCGCCGGGGTCCAGGTCGCCCACGTGCAGCCGCGTGCTGACGGCGTAGCCCGCCACGGCCAGGAGGGCCGCGACGCCCAGCGCGATCGTGGCCGGGCCGCGCCGCGTGAAGCGGTCGAGCAGGCGCCACAGCCCGGCGTCGCCGGCCGCCGGGTTGAACGCGGGGTCGTCGCGCAGGCTGCGCCTGGCGGCGGCCGGGCTCACGCCCACGTAGGACAGCAGGATGGGCAGCAGCACGAGGTTGGTGAAGATCAGCACCGCCACGCCGATGCTGGCCACCAGCGCCAGGTCCTGGATGGCCTGGATGCGGATCAGCGCCAGCACCGCGAAGCCGACGGCGTCGCACAGCAGCGCGGTCAGACCCGCCACGAACAAGCGCCGGAAGGTGTAGCGCGCGGCCACCACGCGATGGATGCCGCGGCCCACGTCCTGCATGATCCCGTTCATCTTCTGCGCGCCATGGCTCATGCCGATGGCGAAGACCAGGAAGGGCACCAGCACCGAATACGGATCCAGCGCGTAGCCCAGCAGCGCCAGCAGGCCGAACTGCCACACCACGGCGATGAGCGAGCAGGCCACCACCAGCGCGGTGCTGCGCACGCAGCGCGTGTAGGCCCACAGCACGCCGGCGCAGATCACCAGGGCAACGCCGAAGAACACCAGCACCTGGCGCAGCCCCTCGATGAGATCGCCCATGACCTTGGCGAAGCCGGTCACGTGCAGCGTGACGACGTCGCCGTCGTACTTCGCGCGCAACGCCTCGATCTGCCGGCCCAGCGCGCCGTAGTCAAGCGCCTGACCGGTCTTCGGATTCACGTCCAGTAGCGGCGCGAAGACGATGCTGGAGCGCGCGTCGCCGGCGACGGTCTGGCCGATCTCGCCGGAGCGCTCGACGTTGGCGCGGACTTCGGCCAGCGCGGCGGGCGAGCCGTCATAGCTGTCACCCATCACGGTGTTGCCGTCCAGGCCCTCCTCCGTCACGGCCACCCAGCGCGTGTTGGCCGTCCACAGCGACTTCATGAAGGGCCGGTCCACGCCCGGCATCAGGTAGACCTCGTCGCTGATCTTCTGCAGCGTGTCGAGGTAGCGCTGGTCGTAGATGGTGCCCTGGCGGGCCTCGACGACGATGCGCAGCGCATTGCCCTGGCCGCCGAGGTCGCCCTTGTGCGCCAGGTAGTTGGCGATGTAGGGATGCAGGGTCGGGATGGTCTTCTCGAAGCTGGCGTTGAGCGTCAGGCGCCAGGCCTGCTGGCCCAGCCACAGCGTGGCCAGCAGGCAAAGCAGCATGACCCAGGGCCGATGGTTGAACAGCAAGCGCTCGGCCCAGGAGCCGGAGCGGGTGTCGAAGTCGTCGAGCCGGGTCACCACGGGTGGGGTACCGGCCAGGTTGGTGGCGGCGTGCATCGTCGTCGGTGTCAGGGAGTGGGTGGGGCGCGGCGCGTGCCGCGCAGGCTGGCGATGACCCAGGCGCCGTCGGGGGCGGCGGCGAGGCCGGCGGCCGGCAGGGGCCCGGCGGGCGGGGGACGGCGCGTGAAGCGGTGGCCGTCGTCGGTGCTGACGAAGAGCTCGCCGTTCTGCGCCAGCAGCGCGAGCTCGCCGCGGTCCGCGCGCTCGAGGCCGGCCTGCAGGCTGACCGGCGTGCCGAGCTCCACCTTGTCCCAGCTCGCACCGGCATCGCCGGAGCGGTAGACGCTGCCGCGCAGGCCGTAGGCCAGCAGCGCGCCGCTGCGCGTGGACAGCAGGCCGAAGAAGCTGCCCTTGTACGGCGAGGCCAGGGCCGAGAACGTGGCGCCGTCATCGCTGGAGCGCAGCAGCAGGCCCTGCTCGCCGGCGATGACCCAGTGCCCGCCGACGGCGCGCACGCCGTACAGGTGCAAGCCGCGCGGATTGACCGCGCGCAGCGGCAGCGGGTCCCAGGTCCTGCCGCCGTCGCGCGTGGCCATGGCCAGGCCGTAGGCGCCGACGGCGATGGCCCGCTGCGCGTCGATCGCCTCCAGGTCGAACCAGGGTTTGTCGGCGCCCTCCTCCACCAGGCGCTGCGCGGCGCGGCGGCTGGCGTCATCGGTCGCGGCAGCCAGCATCGCCTGGGCCGCACGCTGCCCGTCCAACTGCAGCGACCAGGTCTTGCCGCCGTCGTCCGTCTTCAGGATGACGCCGAGATGGCCGGCGGCCCAGCCGTGGCGGGCGTCGACGAAGCGCAGCGCCGTCAGCCCCGCGCGCACCGGCACCCGGGCCTGCTGCCAGGTCTTGCCGCCGTCGTCGGACCACAGCACCGTGCCGCGCTCGCCGGCGGCCACCAGGCGCTCCCCGGCGCGCGCGACCGCCAGCGTCGCCGCGCCCAGCGCCCTGGGGCTGATCAGGGCCGGTTCAGCCAGCGCGGCCGGCGTGGCCACGGTCGGCGCGGCGGCGACGGCGGCGCTGGTGGGCCCGCCCGGTGCGCCGGCCCCGGCGGTCACACCGGGCGCCGTGGCCGCCGTGGCCGCGGTGGGCACGAGTGCGGTGGCCTGCGCCGAGACGGCGTAGGCCAGCAGCGCCAAGGCAGCCAGCCCGCGCATCACCGCGCTCCTTCGTTGGCCAGTTCCTCCGGGCTGAAGAAGCTGCGCGGCAGCGGCGCGACGACCTTGTACTGGCTGGGCAGCTCGTTGCTGGCCATGTTCAGGTAGTAGGCGCCGGTCTGCAGGTCGTAGCCGCCCCAGTACATGTTGCCGACCAGGGCCGGGATGTCCGGCGCCAGCAGCGTCAGCGTGTAGTTGGTGCGCCAGAGGTCGCCCTTGGCGTCCCAGCCGTCGAACAGGATGATCTGCCAGCTGTCCTCGTCGATGTAGTACTTGCGCTTGGGCACCACGTGGCGCTTGCCCTCGGCCAGCGTCGCCTCGACCTCCCAGACGCGGTGCAGCTCCCAGCGCACCAGGCTCGGGTTGAGCGTGCCCGGTGTCACCAGGTCGGCCACCTTGGCCGAGGCCGCGCGGTTGTTGTTGTAGGGGATGTAGAGCTCGCGCTTGCCCACCAGCTTGAGCGTGTGCTTGTCGATCGGGCCGAAGAGGTTGAACGCTTCATCGAACAGGCCGATGCCCGAGGTCACCGAGTCCGGCGTGTCGTAGGCCACCGATGGTGCCTTGCGCACGCGGCGCTGCCCCACCAGGTACTGCCACAGACCGCGCGGGTTGCTGGCGTTCAGGTTGTCGTGCGCGAGGATGGCCTCGCCGGTCTTGGAGCCGGGCTCGCTGACGGCGAACTTGCCGAGCTGGTAGTAGCCATCGAACTTCTCGAGGCTGCCCTCGGGATCGTAGAACTGCTTGCGGAAACTCTGCGTGCCGCCGGAGGCCATCGCGCGCTTGCCGTCGGCCGTCACGACCCACACGCGCACCGGCGCCTGGATGTAGGTGCCGGTCCACGCCAGGCGATGGTTCTGGAACACCTCGTAGCCATCCTTGGGAATGGGGAACGGCGTCCCGCCATAGGCGCCCTCGGTGCCGTGGCCGTTATCCACGAGCTTGGCGCGCGTGGCGTTCTTGAAGGTGTTGTCGTAGACCCATTGCGGCGCGGCGGCGGTGCGGTGGGTCGGGTAGACCTCGATGCGGAAGTCGGGGTACTTCTTCATCAGCGCCTTCACGCCGTCGCTGAGTTTGGCCTCGTACTGGGCCATGTTCTTCGCGCTGATCGAATAGAGCGGCTTCTCGCCCGGGAAGGGATCGGGCCGGGCGTCGCCGGCCTTGAAGCCCGCGGGCGCCTTGGTCATGCCGCCGTCCCAGGCAGGGATGCTGCCGTCCTTGTTGGCGCCGCGCTCGGCGCCCAGCGGGGTCAGCGTGGTCTTGAGCCGGGCGGCCTCCTCGGCCGTGACGGCGGCGAGCGCGGGACCGGACAGCAGCAGAGCCGCTGCGGCGGCGGTGGCGGCGCTCAGGGCGCTCAGGGCGCTAATGCCGGCAGAGGCGGTAGTGGCGGTGACGGCGGTAGCGGCGAGCAGGCCCGCCTTGGCGTGGATGCGGTTCATGGGGGGGTCTTTCCTGGAGCGTCAGAAGGTGCGCGAGACGGCGAGGCTGACGTAGGCGCGGTCGCGCAGCGTCTGGCCGAAGGTGAGCTGGCGCGGCGAGCCGCTGCCGGCGACAAGGGTCTCGGTGAAGGTCTTGGCGGTGCCGAAGAAATCGCTGTAGGTCAGCGCGACGTTCCAGGCGTTCTGGTACTTGCCCTTCAAGCCGATGCTGTAGTCCCCCGCGCTGGAGGCGCCGCCGGCGAAGTTGGCGACCGCCGAGGAGCGGCCGCCGAAGTTCCAGCCCAGTCCGATGGGCACGGACAGGTCCAGGCCCGGCAGCACCTGGAAGTACTGCGGCTCGAACAGCACGCGCAGCGCGAAGGCGCCCTTGGTGGTGTTCGGGTCCAGGCCGCCGATGCCTTGGCTTGCGCCGTTGCTGGCGGCGAAGATGTCCTTGCTCACGCTGAGCCGGCGGTTGTAGGCCAGCTCGGCCAGCAGCGAGCCACCCTGCCACAGCGCGCCGGGCTGCAGCACGTAGATGCCGGAGGCCTGCAGGTGGGCGGTGCGGCCCACCGCGAAGCACGGCGCGTCGCTGCCCCCGCAGCTCAGCACCGGGCCCAGGCCCAACACGGCGGGGTCGCTGTTCAGCGGCGCGTTCCAGCGCAACGAGCCCTCGACGGCCCAGTTCAACTGGCCGATCGATGAGGTGACGCTCGCGCCGATCGTGCGGATGTCGTCGCCATAGGCCAGGTGCACGTTGCCGTTGACGAAGTCGAACACCGGCACGGCGGGCGTCTTGTCGTGGTACTGCGCGGCATAGAGGCCGAACTCGAAGTCGCTGCCGGTCGGGCTGATGCGCAGTTGCACGCCGCCCTGCCCCGAGTCGCGCGGACGCAGGTCGCGGCGCTTGTCGTAGGTCAGCAGGATGGGACTGCCGTCGGGCGCCTGGCCGAAGTTGACGGTGCCGGTGCCGACGTAGTCCTGGTTGGAGAAGTAGCTGCCGACGCCCGGGATCTTGCTCGGCCGCCACTTGAGCTGGTAGTAGGCGCCCAGCGAGAGGCCCTCGGCGATCTGCAGCGAACCCGACACCTGCTCCACCGGCAGCAGCACTTCCTTGAACTGCCAGCCGGGCACCGACATGATCTTGGCCACGTCCACCGGCCCTTGCGCGTTGGCGATGCCGTTCTGGCCGAAGAACAGGCTCTCGCCCCATTGCAGCGTGTGGCGTCCGATGCGCGCGGTGCCCTTCATGCCGGCGATCTCGCCCTTGAAATAGACGAAGGCATCGAGGAACTCGCCGCCGCGGCCGTGCTGGCGGCGCGTGTCGGGCAGGAACTCGTTGGCGGCCTGGCCGGGGAAACCGTTGGACGTCGACACGGCGGTGCCCAGGTCGTTGCCGCCGGCCTGGACCTCGGTGCCGGCGTAGCGGTTGCGGCGCAGGTAGACCGCGTCGTGCCAGGCATTGCCGCTGAGCCGCGCGCCGAAGTTCTGGCTGGTGAGGTCGAGCTCGGCCAGCAGATCGAAGCGGTTGGAGATCTGCCCGCGCTTGAAGTTGTGGTCGCCGTCGTCCTCATTGACGGTGCCGGGATCCACGGCCACGTCCAGCCGCGTCAGCGCGGCGGACGGATTCTTGAGCCGCACGGCGGTGCTGTACTTGGGCGTGAGGTCCAGGCGCAGCTTGTAGTCGCTGCTGGGCAGGTCGATGTCGAAAGCGTGGGCGGCCGGCAGGGCGAAGCCTGCCGCTGCCGCCGCCGCCAGCGCGAGGCGGGTGGGTCGGGTCATGGTGTCTCCTCGAGGGTGGTGCGGGCTCGACGGCCCGCTTGAATGAATCAGAGGTAGGTCGAGGCCAGCCCGCCATCGACCGGCAGGTTGACGCCGCTGATCCAGCGCGACTCATCGGCGCACAGGAACGCGATCACGGGCGCGACCTCGTCCGCCAGCGCCGGGCGCTTGATGCGGTGGGCGTCCCGCTGCACGCGCTCCTCGCCAAGCATCTGCACGAAGTCGCCCAGGATGGGCGTCATCACCGGACCGGGCGCGACGCAGTTCATCCGCACGCCGTGGCCGAGGAACCACTTCTGCGACTGCGTGAGGGTCCAGACGATCAGCGCTTCCTTGAAGTACTGGTAGCAGGTCTCCTGCGGCACCGGCTTCTTCGCGAGGAAGGCCAGGCCGGCCTCGAAGCTGGGCGTCTCCGCCAGCGCCTTGTGCAGCGCCAGCCGCTCGGGCCATTCGGCGCCGAGGATGGAGGCGATGTTGACGATCGCGCCGCCTTGATTCCCATGGGGCAGGCGCTCGACGGCGCGCGTGCACAGGTGGCGCAGCCCGAGGTAGTTGACCCGCGCCACCCGGTCCACCGGCGCGGTGCCGGGCACGCCGGCGATGTTGCACAGCGCGTCGAAGCGCTCGGGCAGCTGCTTGAAGGCGGCGTCGATCGCGGCCTGCTCCGACAGGTCGGCCTTGATGAAGCCGTCCAGCGTCAGCGCGGGCTCGTTGCGGTCCACGCCGATGACGCGCGCGCCCTTCAGGCGCAGGAAGCGCGCGGTCTCGGCGCCGATGCCGGAGCTCGCGCCGGTGATGACGATGGTCTTGCCATGGAAGTTCATGCTTGTCTCCTTGTGTGTTGTCGTCTGTCTGCTGCCGCGGGCCCGCGCCGTCTCGCGCGGCGCGCGTCAGAACGGGAACTGCGGCGGCGCGTCCTTGACGGTCAGCCACTGCCAGGTGCTGAACTGCTCCCAGTCGCCGGGGCCGCCGTGCGAGTTGCCGTTGCCCGCGATGCCGGGGCCGCCGAAGGGATTGACCGCGTCGTCGTTGACCGTCTGGTCGTTGATATGGACCATGCCGGCGCGCAGTTGCCGCCCCAGCGCCAGCGCGCGGCCGACCGAGCGCGAGATCACGCCGGCTGCCAGGCCGCCCTGGCTGTCGTTGGCCAGCGCCACGGCCTCCTCGTCCGTCTTGAAGGTCACCAGGTTGACGACGGGGCCGAAGGTCTCGTGGTCGAAGGTCGGCATGCCAGGCCGCACGCCGGCCAGTACGGTGGGTTTGTAGAAGAGCCGATCGAAAGTGCCACCGGCCAGCAGTTGGGCGCCAGCCCGCACGCTGGCCTGCACCGCGGCGTGCACGCGGTCGCGCTGGCGCTCGTCAATCAGCGGCCCCAGCGCGACCTGCCCGGTGGCGCCATCGCCCACCGGCAGTTGCTGGGCCTTGGCCACCAGGCGCTCGGTGATGGCGGGGGCGATGGCCTCGTGCACCAGCACGCGATTGCTGGCCATGCAGATCTGGCCCTGGTGCAGCCAGGCGCCCCAGGCGATGTTGCTCGCGGCCAGGTCGAGGTCGGCGTCGTCGAGCACGACCAGCGCATTGCTCCCGCCCAGCTCCAGCGAGACCTTCTTCAGATGGCGGCCCGCCAGCTCGCCGATGCGGCGCCCCACGCCGACCGAGCCGGTGAAGGAGATCATCGCGATGGCCGGATCCTCCACCAGCGCCTCGCCCACGGCCGCGCCGCCCGGCAGCACGTGCAACAGGCCGGCGGGCAGGCCGGCGGCCTCGAAGACGCGGGCGATCAGGAAGCCGCCGCTGACCGGCGTGCGCGGGTCGGGCTTGATGACGACGGCGTTGCCCGCGGCCAGCGCCGGCGCCACGACGCGCAGCGTCAGCACCAGCGGGAAGTTGAAGGGCGAGATCACGCCCACCACGCCGAGCGGCACGCGCCGCGCGACCGACAGCCGCCCCGGCGTGCTGGGCAGCACCTGCCCCTGCGATTGCAGCGGCATCGAGGCTGCGATCTGGCAGAAGGCGATGGCCTCGCGCAGCTCGTGCTGGCCCTTGGGCAGGATGGCGCCGCTCTCGCGGGTGACGAAGAGCGCCAGCTCGTCGAAGTGGTCCTGGAAGCGCTGAGCCGCGCGCAGGAACACCGCGGCGCGCTCGCGCGGCGGCGTGGCCGCCCAGTCCGCCTGGGCCTGCGCGGCGGCGCGCGCGGCGGGCCCCACGTCGGCGGCCACGGCGATGCCGGTGCGCGTCAGCACCGCGCCGGTGGCCGGCTCGATCAGGTCGGCGGCTTGCGCGGCGGCGCGCCAGCCGCCGCTGTACACGTGCTCCTGCCACAGGGCGGGGTCGAGGAAGGGTCGAGAGGTCATGTCAGGCCACGCTGAAGAGGTTGAAAGGCACGAACCCGGTGTTCGCTCGCCCTCTTGCAGTGCAACGCCCGTGCCGCGCCGCGCCAGGGGGCGCGCCGCCGCGGTGCATCGATGCGCCGTCCTGGATCGATTTCAGAGTGGAACCATCGCTCACCCTGGGACTTTCCCTCACCCCAATGTGGATGGCCTCGTCACGGGTTATCCCGGGTCATCGATATTTATGAAATGAAAACAATTTGAGAACCCGACCCACGGTCGATCTGCTCAATTGATCAAGCCATGACCAAGCCGCCCCGCATCTCCCTGGCCGAAGTGGCCCGCCAGACCGGCACGATGCTGCGCCGCGGCGACAGCCGGCACTTCGTCGAGGCGCAGCAGCCGACGATGGACGACCTGACCGAGTCGCTGTTCTTCTCCCCGGGCGACGGCCGCATCTGGCTCAACGACCAGCGCATGCTGCTGCTGCACAGCTCCGCCGTCGGGCACCTGCGGCGCGAGCTGATCGACACGCTGGGCCTGGAGCGCGCGCGCGGCCTGCTCACGCGCGCCGGCTACGTGTCCGGCGCGCGCGACGCGCAGCTGGTGCGCGAGCGCTGGCCGCAGGCCGACGCGGCCAACGTCTTCATGGCCGGTACGCGGCTGCATGCGCTCGAGGGCGTGGTCAAGGTGACGCCGCTGGCCTTCGACTTCGACATCGACCGCGGCACTTACGAGGGCGAGTTCCTCTGGGAGCACTCCAGCGAGGACGACGAGCACATCAGCGCCTACGGCCTGGGCACCGAGGCCGCCTGCTGGTCGCAGGTGGGCTACGCCACCGGCTACGTGACCAGCCTGTTCGGCCAGCTCGTGATCTTCCGCGAGGTGGAGTGCCGCGCCATGGGCGCGAGCGTGTGCCGCGTGATCGGCCGGCACGCCGCGGCCTGGGGCGACATCAGCGAGGACCTGCGCTACCTGGAGGCCAAGGACTTCCGCCGCATCAACGCCGCCGCGGAACCCGCCCCGTCGTCGCCGGCCGCGCCGGCCGACGCCCGTGGCGAGCGGCCCGCCGAGCGTGATGGAGCCCCCGCGGAACGCCACGCGGAAGGCCGCGCAGACCGCCAGGCCGAACGCCATGACATCGTCGGCGCCTCCTCCGCCTTCAACTCCGCCTGCCACCAGCTGGCGCGCGTGGCCGCGACGCGCGCCACCGTGCTCTTCACCGGCGAGTCGGGCGTGGGCAAGGAGGCCTTCGCGCGCCGGCTGCATCGCATCAGTCCGCGCGCGGCCGAGCCCTTCATGGCGGTGAACTGCGCCGCCATCCCGGAGACGTTGATCGAGAGCGAGCTCTTCGGCGTCGAACGCGGCGCCTTCACCGGCGCCAGCCAGTCGCGCCCCGGGCGCTTCGAGCGGGCGCACGGCGGCACGCTGTTCCTGGACGAGATCGGCACGCTCAGCCTGGTCAGCCAGGGCAAGCTGCTGCGCGCGCTGCAGGAGGGCGAGATCGAGCGCGTGGGCGGCACGCGCGTGCTGGAGGTCGACGTCCGCGTGGTCGCCGCGACCAACGTCGACCTGCAGGCCGAGGTCAGCGCCGGGCGCTTCCGCGAGGACCTCTACTACCGCCTCAACGTCTACCCCATCCACCTGCCGCCGCTGCGCGAGCGGCGCGACGACGTCCCGCTGCTGATGGCGCATTTCCTGCGGCGCGAGGCCCAGCGGCACGGCCGCCATCCGACCGGCTTCACGCCCCGCGCCGTGCGGGCGATGCTGCACTACGCCTTCCCCGGCAACATCCGCGAGCTGCAGAACCTGGTCGAGCGCGGCGTCATCTCCGCCGAGGACGGCCAAGCCATCGACGTGGCCCACATGTTCCGGCGCGAGCAGCTCAGCGACGAGGCGCTGCTGGCCATCGGCGCGCACGGCACGCTGCGCAAGGGCGCGGCGCCCGCGCCGCGCCTGCTGGACCTGCTGGGCGAGGCCCTGCATCCCGGCAGCGCCGGCCACGTGGCGCTGGACGCCATCGAGCGCCAGCTGCTGCGCGAGGCCACCGAGGCCGAGCACGGCAATCTCGCCGCCGCCGCCCGCCGGCTGGGACTCACGCGCGCGCAGCTGGCCTACCGGCTCCAGCGCGCCGCGCAACCGCCCGCGCCCGCCGGCTGAGCCGCGATATCGCCCTCCGGCGATCAATTCATTCCGCTAATCAATCCACTGGTTCGCGGCCAGCGGCGGCATCGCCACTGGCCCGATCATTCTCGCCATCCTCATGCGATTCATGGCCTTCAAAGCCGGTGATCACGACGTGTAGATCCGTGCAAACCCTGAAAGACACGACTAGGTTTTAGTTAATACTGTTAATCATCAGCAGCCAAGCAACTGGCCTCGCCAGTCGTTCCCATGCCCGACTTCTCCGCCCGATTCGATGATCACTGGCTCCTCGATGGCGCGCGCACGCCGCTGGTGGACTACTGCGGCGCGCTGGCCGAGGTCTCGCCCATCGACCTGGGCATCAAGGCGGCCCGCGCCGCGCTGACGCGCGCCCAGGTGCCTGGCGCCGCCATCGACTCGGTGGTCACCGCCTCGATGGCGCAGGCCTCCTTCGATGCCTACATGCTGCCGCGCCACATCGGTCTGTACGCCGGCGTGCCCATCGCGGTGCCGGCCATCCTGGTGCAGCGCATCTGTGGCAGCGGCTTCGAGATCATTCGCCAAGCCGCGGACCAGATCACGCTGGGCTACGCCAGCCTGGCGCTGGTGGTGGGCGCGGAGTCGATGTCGCGCAACCCGATCTGCGCCTACACGCACCGCGGCGGCTTCCGGCTCGGCGCGCCGGTCGAGTTCAAGGACTTCCTGTGGGAAGCGCTGGACGACCCGGCCGCGAAGGTCTCGATGATCCAGACCGCCGAGAACCTCGCCCGCCAGTACGGCATCACGCGCGCCGAGGTCGACGCCTATGCCGCGTCCTCGTTCGAGCGCGCGCTGCGCGCGCAGGCCGAGGGCTTCCATGCCGGCGAGATCGTGCCGGTGACGAGCGAGCGCTTCGAGCTCGACGGCTACGAGCCGCGCGGCATCCGGCTGCCGCGCAAGGTCGCCGTCGCGGACCGCGACACGCATCCGCGTCCGTCCTCGTTCGAGGCGCTGGCCGCGCTGCGGCCGGTCTACGAGGGCGGCGTGCAGACGGCGGGCAACTCCTCGGCGCTGGTGGACGGCGCGGCGGCGGTGGTCGTGGCCTCCGGCGTCCAGGTGCGCGATCGCGGGCTGCGGCCGCTGGCGCGCCTGCGCGGCGCGGCGGCCGCCGGGGTGCCGCCCGAGATCATGGGCATCGGCCCCGCGCCGGCCATCCGCGCGCTGCTGTCGCGCTGCGGGCTGACGCT
>Ga0209051_1002872_pt1 | contig 11855 bp, 11 predicted proteins | sample AraplaCvi_mMS_r2_2_FD_184286 | JGI IMG/M metagenome (GOLD analysis project Ga0209051, IMG submission 184286) | Arabidopsis root microbial communities from North Carolina, USA - plate scrape MF_Cvi_mMS_r2 (SPAdes) (version 2) | ecosystem: Host-associated > Plants > Roots > Endosphere | place...
CCCCATCCACGAAAGCCGCACGGGCAGCACGCCCGAGTCGGGCCTCTGGTTCGGCGACGACGGCAGCCTGTTCGGCACCACGGGCGTCGGCTCGCCCATCGGCGCCGGCAACGTGTTCCAGCTCACGGCGCCGGCGGGCGGCACCGGGTCCTGGACGGAGACGGTCATCTACGACTTCCGCAGCGGCGCCGACGACGCCGGCTTCCCGAGCAGCCGGACCATCGCCCTCGGCGCGTCGGGGGCGCGCTTCGGCCTGACCGCCGGCGGCGGGCCCGCCAACATCGGCGCGCTGTACTCGATCACCCCGCCCAAGGCGCCCGGCGGCCCGTGGACGGAGGCCCTGCTGCACGCGTTCGACGGCACCGACGGCGCCCTGCCGGGCGGCGACCTCGTGGCCGACGCGAAGGGCAACCTGTACGGCGTCGCGCTCGTCGGCGGCGCCGCCGGCCTGGGAACGGTCTTCCGCCTGTCGCCGCCGAAGAAGGCGGGCGGCGCCTGGACGGAGACGACCCTGCACTCGTTCACCGGCGGCTCCGACGGGCGCGCGCCCGGCCAGAAGCTGTTCATCGATCCGAAGGGCGCGCTGTGGGGCACCACCGGCTCCGGTGGCCGGCACCTGCTGGGCAACATCTTCCGCCTGTCGCCGCCCGGGAAGGCCGGCGGCGCCTGGACGTTCAAGAACATGCACGTGTTCGTCGACGCGGCGCAGGGGCAGGTGCCCAGCTCCGGCCTGGTGCCGGACGGCGCGGGCGGCTTCTATGGCACGACCGAGGTCGGCGGCAGCGCCGACTGCGGCACGGTCTACCACTTCCAGCCGCCGACGAAGGCCGGCGAGGACGGCGTGCTGACCACCGTCCACTCGTTCGGCGGCGGCACCGGCGGCGGCGTCCCGACGGGCGACCTGCTGCTGAAGGACGGCGTGCTGTACGGCCAGACCTTCGGCAGCGACGACGGCGACAGCCTGGAATGCACCGCCGAGAGCGTGGCGTACAAGCTGGTGCCCTGACGGGGAGGGGACTGGCCTCCGGCCTGTCCCCGCATTCCGCCAGGGCGACCGCGACCAACACGGGGACAGGCCGGAGGCCAGTCCCCTTCCGGGTCAGAGGAAGAGCTGCTGCAGGTCGTTGAGGAAGTCGAACCCGCGCGGCGTCGGCACGAGCCACTCGGCGCCGGGCGGGCCCGATCGCGCCAGCAGCCCGCGCGCCTCGCCCTGCGCGATGGCCGGCTCGACGGCCGACATCGGCAGGCCCGTGCGCTCGGCGAAGAGCGCGAGCGCGAAGCCCTCGCGCAGGCGCAGCGCGTTGAGCATGAACTCGAAGGGCAGCGCGGCGCGCGCGACCTCGTCCTCGTTGGAGACGCCCTGCCCGCCGAGCGCGCGATCCATGTACGTGCGCGGCTCGCGCCAGCGCACCTGGCGCACGACGCGGTGCGCGAAGCTCAGCTTGCCGTGCGCACCGGCGCCCAGCCCGAGGTAGTCGCCGAACTGCCAGTAGTTGAGGTTGTGGCGGCAGCGATGGCCCGCGCGCGCATAGGCCGAGACCTCGTAGCGCTCCAGCCCCGCGCCGGCGGTGCGCTCGGCCAGCACGTCAAGCATGTCGAAGGCCGTGTCGTCGTCCGGCAGGTTCGCCGGCGGGCGGCGGCCGAAGACGGTGTTGGGCTCCATCGTCAGGTGGTACAGCGACAGGTGCGGCGGCGCGAGCGCCAGCGCCTGCGCGAGGTCGGCCTCGAGCTCGGGCAGGGTCTGCCCGGGCAGCGCGTACATCAGGTCGAGGTTGAAGGTCGGGAAGCTGCGCTGCGCCTCCTCGGCCGCGGCGATGGCCTGCGCGCGGTCGTGCACGCGGCCGAGGGCGTGCAGCTTGGCGTCGTCGAAGCTCTGCACGCCGATCGACAGCCGGTTCACGCCCGCCTGCGCGAAGGCGCGGAAGCGGTCGCGCTCGAAGGTGCCCGGGTTGGCCTCCATCGTGATCTCGCAGTCCGGCGCGAGCGGCAGCAGCATGCGCAGGTCGGACAGCAGGCGCGCGATCCCGTCCGGCGAGAACAGGCTCGGCGTGCCGCCGCCGATGAAGATGGACTGCACGTGCCGGCCCCACACGAGCGGCAGCGAGCGCTCGAGGTCGGCGCGCACGGCGTCGAGGTAGCGCGCCTCGGGCAGGTCCTTCGGCGTCGCGCCGGCCGTCGTGAATTCGTGCGAGTTGAAGTCGCAGTACGGGCACTTGCGCAGGCACCACGGCAGGTGCACGTAGACCGCCAGCGGCGGCGGTGCGACGAGGGTGAGCGTGCCGGGGCGGTGGTACCACTGCGGGTCGCGCAGCGGGGCGCCCGGCAGGGCCGACTCGTCGGCGGATTCGATGGGGATGGTCGACACGGGCTCGGGAAACCTCAGAGGCGCCACGCCTCGCGCATCAAGGCGCGCATCTGCGCCGCGGCGCGCGCGCGGTGGCTGTGCGCGTTCTTCACGTCCTTCGCGAGCTCGGCGACGGTGGCGCCGAAGTCCGGGATGAACATCAGCGGGTCGTAGCCGAAGCCGCCGGCGCCCTGGCGCTCACGCAGGATCTCGCCCGGCCAGCGCCCGGCGGCGACGAGCGGCTGCGGATCGTCGGCGGCGCGGATCGCCACCAGCGTGCACAGGAACGCGGCGCGGCGGTCGTCCGTCTGCGCGAGGCGGGACAGCAGCAGGTCGTTGTTGGCGGCGTCCTGGATCGCGCGCTGCTCCTCGCGCGGCGCGGCGGCGAGGTCGACCGGCGCGTAGATGGCCGAGACCACGCCCGGCGCGCCGCCGAGCGCGTCGACGCACAGGCCGGAATCGTCGGCGATGGCCGGCAGGCCGGTGGCGGCCGCCGCGTGGCGCGCCTTCTGCAGCGCGTTCTCGAGGAAGGTGAGGTGCGGCTCCTCGGCCTCGCTCACGCCGAGCTCGCCCTGGCGCACGAGCTCGACGCCGAGGCCGTCGAACAGCGCCTGCAGCTCGGCGAGCTTCTTGGCGTTGTTGGAAGCGAGGACCAGCTGCATCACGCGAGCCCGAGCACGGTCTTCTGGGCGACGATCAGCTCGCGGATGCCGCGGTCGGCGAGGTCGAGCAGCTGGTTCATCTCGACGCGCGAGAACGGCGCGCCCTCGGCCGTGCCCTGCACCTCGACGAAATGGCCGGCGCCGGTCATGACGACATTCATGTCGGTGTCGCAGGCCGAGTCCTCGACGTACTCGAGGTCCAGCAGCGGCGTGCCCTCGACGATGCCGACCGACACCGCCGCGACGAAGCCGGTGAGCGGCGTGGTGGCGAGCTTGCCGGCGGCCATCAGCTTGGCGATGGCATCGTGCGCCGCGACGCAGGCGCCGGTGATGGCCGCGGTGCGCGTGCCGCCGTCGGCCTGCAGCACGTCGCAGTCGAGCGTGATGGTGCGCTCGCCCAGCTTGGAGAGGTCGAACACGGCGCGCAGCGATCGGCCGATCAGGCGCTGGATCTCCTGCGTGCGCCCGCTCTGCTTGCCGCGCGCGGCCTCGCGGTCGGAACGCGTGTGCGTGGCGCGCGGCAACATGCCGTACTCGGCCGTGACCCAGCCCTCGCCGGAGCCCTTGCGGAACGGCGGCACGCGCTCCTCGACGGAGGCGGTGCACAGCACGCGCGTGGCGCCGAACTCGACCAGCACCGAGCCCTCGGCGTGCATCGTGAAGTCGCGCGTGAGGCGGACGGGCCGCAGCTGGTGGGCGGCGCGGTTCTGGGTGCGGGTGAAGCTCATCGGCTGCTCAGGTTGATTCGAGACGCTCCATTGTCGCCGCCGCTGGCGCTCTTCTGCAGCCCAGAGGTTCAAGGGAGGGAGGAGACGGGCTTTGCCCGCGACGAACCGGCCGGCCCCCTCGGGGGGCAGGGAGCGCTAGCGACCGTGGGGGCTCACGGTTTCCGGGGGCCGGAGCGCTGGATCGCCTCGTTGATCTCGCGGATCGAGCGCTCGATCTCGTCCTCGTCGAAGTCGCCGGGCAGGAAGGAGTCGCCCGTCATGCTCGCCTGGATGGTGGAGGCGAAGACGTCCTCGCCCAGGGTGCGCGTGGAGACGCCCTGGCGCGGATCCTCGTCCTCGGAGGCTTCCCACTCGACCGCGAGCGCGGTGACGTTGTCGCTCTTCTCGCCCGCGTTGCGCAGCGCCTGCTCGACCAGCTCGGGCACCGAGTCGTGGATCGGGTGGCCCGACATCAGCTTGACGATCTCGGCGTCCTCGACGCTGCTCCACAGGCCGTCGGAGCACAGCAGCACGCGGTCGCCCGGCCGCATCACGATGGGGCCGGCGACGTCGATCACCGGCTTGCCCGGGCTGCCCAGGCAGGTGAACAGCACGTTGCGGTTGACCTTCTCCTCGATGGGCACGACGTGCGAGAGCGCCTCGCGCAGCTCGGAGTAGGAGTGGTCGCGCGTGCGCGCGATCAGGCGGTCGCCGCGCATCAGGTACAGGCGCGAGTCGCCGCAGTGCGCCCAGTAGATGGAGCCGCCCTGCAGCACGCAGGCGACCACCGTGGTGCGCGGGGTGTCGGTCAGGCCGCGGTCGGTGGCGTAGCGCAGCAGCTGGTGGTGGCCGGCGAGGATGGCGTCCTGCAGGAAGCGCTGCGGATCCTTCAGGTCGGTCTTGGCCTCGCGCTGGAAGAACGCGGCGAGCGTCTGCAGCGCGAGCTGCGAGGCGACCTCGCCCTCGGGGTGGCCGCCCATGCCGTCGGCGAGCGCGAACAGCCCCGAGTCCCGCGTGTAGCAATAGCCCATGCGGTCTTCGTTCTTCTCGCGGCCGCCCTTGCGGCTCACCTGGTAAGTACCGAATCTCATGACTGTTGACCTCTCGGTCGTCGGGTACGACGCCCGGTCCCCCGAGGGGACGCGGGCCGGCTTGGGGCGGCCCGGCGCTCGGCCCGCGTTGCTTCGTGGTTCATACCGGCAATCGGCGCGCTCACGGATGCGTCGCGCCGGACTTCAGATTCTCGATCTGGAGCTTGAGGCGTTCCGAGAAGCTGAGCGTGGTGTAGCGTCGTTCGATCTCGCGCGACAGTTCCTTCTGCAGGGCGAACACGCTCTGCGGGCGCGAGAGCGGATCGAGCGCCATGCACCACTCGATGACCTCGATGAGGTTGTCGGAATAGACGTTGCGCAGCCGCGAGAGCGACAGCGGCAGGCGGTCCTTGTCGATGCGCTGCGGCGCGTCGTTGGGCGGGTAGCCCTGCATGCAGGCGTAGATGCACGCGCCGATGGCGTAGATGTCCGTCCAGGGCCCGAGCGAGCCGTCGCGGCGGTACATCTCGGGCGCGGCGAAGCCCGGCGTGTACATCGGGCGGATGAACTGGCCTTCCTTGCTGAGCACTTCGCGCGCGGCGCCGAAGTCGAGCAGCACCGCCTTGTTGTCGTTCGTGATGAAGATGTTGGCCGGCTTGATGTCCAGGTGCAGCATCTTGTGCTGGTGGACGATGCGCAGCCCGCGCAGGATTTCGTCGAACAGCGAGCGGATCGTGGATTCGCGCAATACCTTTTCGCGCTTCAGGTCGCGCGCGGTGACGATGAAATCCTGCAGGGTGTCGCCCTGCAGGTAATTCATCACCATGTAGACGGTTTCGTTCTCGCGGAAGAAATTCAGCACCGAAACGACGCTGGCGTGCGAAATCTGCGCCAGCGAACGGCCTTCCTCGAAGAAACTCTTGAGGCCGAGCCGGTAGAGCGGCTGCTTCTCGGGCTTGACGCGGGGGATGAGCTCGCCCGGCGAGCGATCCGCCAGCGAAGCCGGCAGATATTCCTTCAATGCGACGAGGTGGCGGGTTTCGTCCTCGGCCAGGTAGACGATGCCGAAACCACCCGCCGCGATCTTCTTGACGATCTGGTAGCCGCCGACCACGGTCCCCGAAGGTAGCGGGGCGGGTTTTGGCTTTGACATAATCCGGTTTTGACCCTGGGCTCGAATATCATGTCAGTCTACAGCATGACCGGCTTCGGCAATGCCGCGGCAACCGCGGCATCCGGTGCGTCCGTGGAGGGTTCCACACCTGCGGAGGCCGCGGCCGTCAGCGTCGAGCTGAGGTCCGTCAACAGCCGCTTCCTCGACGTCGCCTTCCGCATGCCCGACGAGCTGCGCCAGCACGAGGGCGCGATCCGCGAGCTCGTCACCGCCGCGTTCCGGCGCGGCAAGATCGACGTCCGCGTCAGCGCCGCGCGCGGCGCCTCCGACGACTGGCCGCAGCCCAGCGCCGACCAGCTGAGCCGCCTCGCCCGCCTCGAGCGCAGCGTGGCGGTGTGGCTGCCCAAGGCGGCGCCGCTGTCGGTCCACGAGGCCCTGCAGTGGTGCCGCAACGCGCCGGCCGGCGGCGGCCAGGTCGACGAGGCGCTGCTCGCCGCGGCGCGCAAGGCGGTCGCGGCGCTGAAGGAGTCGCGCGGGCGCGAGGGCGAGAAGCTCACCGCCATGCTGACCGAGCGCATCGGCCGCTTGCGCGAGCTCGCCGCCCAGGCCGAGCCGCTCGTGCCCGCGGTCGTCGAGCGCCAGCAGCAGCGCTTCCTCGAGCGCTGGAACGAGGCCCTCAAGGCCACCGGCAGCGCCGACGTCCCGACCGACGCCCTGCGCGAGCGCGCCCTCAACGAGGCCGCCACCTACGCGCTGCGCATCGACGTGGCCGAGGAGCTCTCGCGCCTGCGCGCCCACCTCGAGGAGATCGCCCGCCTGCTCCAGGCCGGCGGCGAGCTCGGCAAGCGGCTCGACTTCCTGATCCAGGAGCTCCACCGCGAGGCCAACACGCTCGGCTCGAAGTCGGCGGCGCTGGAGCTCACCGGCGTGTCGGTCGAGATGAAGGTGCTGATCGAGCAGATGCGCGAGCAGGTGCAGAACATCGAGTGACCGGGCGCCGACCGGGCGAGCCGACCGAGCCCCATCGGCTTGCCGTCTCAAGCGTCGAACATGCAAAGTTGCGTCCTTTTGGGCTCTCTTGCATGGGCTGGATGCAAACGTGCCTCCTTCCCGGCTCCCTTGCAGGCGTCGGAGGGAAACTTGCCAAAGATCTAGGCAAGTTTTCCAGTCCGATCGGCAAACTCGGCCCGTAGGGAGGCACGCCTGGATCTCCGACGGGAGATCTTCCGTCTTTCCCTGAAGAACGAGGCCCGTCGACCGCCGCCGTCAGGGCGCCTGCCAACGTCCTTCGCCATACGGCCCGCAAGCCGCGCCCTTCGCGAAGTCCGCCAGCAAGCGCAGGTAGCCCGGCACGTACGCATCCAGCGTGCGGCGGGTGCCGGCGGCGTCGGTCTCGAGGCGCAGCATCCCGTGCGTCGCCTGCGGGAAGACGATGGCGCGCAGCGGCACGCCCTCGTGCCGCAGGCCGGCGATGCGCGCCAGGCTGGGCGCGCTCGGCGCGACGTCGTCGTCGCGCGCGAAGATCCACAGCTGCGGCACGCGCAGCGCGCGCACCGCGTCGAGGCCGACGAATCGCCGGATCGCGGCACCGGATCGCCGCCGGCGCGCGACGGCGCGGCGCCGGGTATCGCGTGACGCGCCCCGCGGACGGCCGAGCGGCCACCGGGCCGGCTGCCCGTTGGCACGCCCGGGCCGGGCGGCGATCCTGGCGCCCTCGACGACTTCCCCCGCACCGCCATGCCCTCGCCCGCCGCCCTCCTCCGCCACGGCGCCTGCGCCGCCCTGCTCGCCGCCGCCTGCGCCGCCGCGGCGCAGGACGTCGCGCCGTCCGCGTCCCCGCCCGTCCCGCGCACGATGGCCGCCGCCGAGCTCGCCGCGCGCGTGCAGGTCGGCGACCTCGTCTTCACCCGCATCGGCTTCTACCCGTTCCGCAAGGTCGCGGACGCGACCCGCACCTGGACCAACCACGTCGGCATCGTGCTCGACGTCTCCGGCCCCGAGCCGCTGGTCGGCGAGAGCCGCTTCCCGTTCTCGGGCACGACGACGCTGGCGCGCTTCGTCGCGCGCTCGGCCGGCGGCCGCGTCGCGGTGATGCGCCTGCCGGCCGCGCTGGACGACGCGCAGCGCGACGCCATCGCCGCCGCCGCCGCGCGCCGGGCGCACGTCTTCTACGACACCGGCTTCGACCTGCACTCGCGCCGCCAGTTCTGCTCGCGCTACGTGCGCGAGGTGCTGGCGGAGGGGGCGGGCGTGGAGGTCGGCACGGTGCAGGACTTCCAGGGCCTGCTCGCCGAGGCGCCCGACGCCGACGTCGGCTTCTGGCGCGCCTGGTACTTCGGCAGCATCCCCTGGCGGCGCGAGACGGTCACGCCCGCCAGCGTGCTGCGCACGCCGGGCCTGGCCACGGTCTTCGACGGCGTGGCCGCCTGAGGGCGGGGACTGGCGTGCGGCCTGTCCCCGTGTTCTCGCTCACGGCGGCGTCCTGACACGGAACACGGGGACAGGCCCGAGGCCAGTCCCCTCCGACGCGAGGCCGCGCCGGCGGCATTGCGTCACCGGTCGCGCGCGCCGGCCGGGGGTGCTTTGCGCGGATAATCCGCCGTTTACCGAAGCGTCCCGAGCCGCCATGGAACTCCCCGGCAAACTGTTCGTCGTCGCGGCCCCGAGCGGGGCCGGCAAGTCGACGCTCGTCAAGGCCCTGCTGCGCGAGGAGCCGTCGCTCGCGGTCTCCGTCTCGCACACCACGCGCGCGCCGCGCGGCCAGGAGCGCGACGGCCGCGAATACCACTTCGTCGCGCCGGAGGTCTTCCAGGCCATGGTGGCGGACGGCCAGTTCTTCGAGCATGCCCACGTGCACGGCAACTGGTACGGCACCTCGCGACGCAGCGTCGAGACGCTGCTGGCGGCCGGCAAGGACGTGGTGCTGGAGATCGACTGGCAGGGCGCGCTGCAGATCCGCGAGCTGTTCCCCGCCGCGCGGCTCGTGTTCATCCTGCCGCCGAGCTGGGACGAGCTGGCGAGCCGCCTGCGCGGCCGCGGCGAGGATCATCCGGAGGTGATCGCGCGCCGGCTCGACGGTGCCCGGCTCGAAGTTTCCCAGGCCCCCCGCTTCGACTTCGTTATAATCAACGGTTCGCTGGAAACGGCCCTTGCCGAGCTGCGCTCGGTGGTCCGCGACGAGCCCGGGCACCTGCGCTACCCGGCGCAGCGCGACGAGCACCCTGCCGTGTTCGCCGCCCTCGGACTCGCCTGACCCCGGTCAGCGACCGCGCCGTCCCCACTGCAAAGGAATTCCGCATGGCCCGCATCACCGTTGAAGACTGCCTGGAAAAGATCCCCAACCGCTTCCAGCTCGTGCTCGCCGCGACCTACCGCGCCCGCATGCTGAGCCAGGGCCACGCGCCCAAGATCGACTCCAAGAACAAGCACGGCGTCACCGCCCTGCGCGAGATCGCTGCCGGCGAAGTCGGCAAGGAAATGCTGCGCAAGGTGCCGACCTGATCCTGCGCCGTCCGGCATGAAGACGAGGGCCCGCGTCGCGAGACGCGGGCCTTTCGTTTTTGAGCGGAGACTTGCAGACAAGCCCCGCCGCGCCGTCCGCTCAGGTTTCCGCGCTAAATTCCGTCCATGAGCATCCGTTCCTTCGCCGCCGACCTGCTGCCCGCGAAGCTGCACGGCCTGGCGCGGACGAGCGTGTCCGCGGCCGACTCCGCCGAGGTCTCGACCTTCGCCGCGCTGTCCGAGAAGCTCGGCTACCTCGGCAAGGCCGACCTGAAGAACGTGCGCGAGGCGTACAAGTTCGCCGACCAGGCGCACCTGGGCCAGATGCGCGCGAGCGGCCAGCCCTACATCACGCACCCGCTGGCGGTGGCCGGCCTCGTCGCCGACTGGAAGCTCGATGCGCAGGCCCTGATGGCCGCGCTGATGCACGACGCGATGGAGGACTGCGGCGTCACCAAGCCCGAGCTGATCGAGCGCTTCGGCGCGCCCACGGCCGACCTGGTCGACGGCCTCACCAAGCTCGACAAGCTGCAGTTCTCCACGCGCGAGGAAGGCCAGGCCGAGTCCTTCCGCAAGATGCTGCTGGCGATGTCGCGCGACGTGCGCGTCATCCTCATCAAGCTGTGCGACCGCCTGCACAACATGCGCACGATGGAGGCGATGGCGCCCGACAAGCGCGCCCGCATCGCGCGCGAGACCATCGACATCTTCGCGCCCATCGCGCACCGCCTCGGCCTGAACCAGATGTACCGGGAGCTGCAGGACCTGTCCTTCCGCTTCCTCAACCCGTGGCGCTACGCGGCGCTGGCCAAGGCGCTGGAGCGCGCGCGCGGCACGCGGCGCGACATCGTCGAGCGCATGCGGCGCGACGTCGAGAAGTCCTTCGCCGACGCGCGCACCAAGGTCACGGTCTACAGCCGCGAGAAGACCGTCTTCTCGATCTACCGCAAGATGCGCGAGAAGCACGCCGGCTTCGCGCAGGTCAACGACATCTTCGGCTTCCGCATCGTCGTGCACACGCTGCCCGAGTGCTACCTCTCGCTCGGCACGCTGCACCAGATGTACAAGCCCGTGCCGGGCCGCTTCAAGGACTACATCGCGATCCCCAAGGCGAACGGCTACCAGTCGCTGCACACCACGCTGGTCAACCCGATCGGCACCGCGGTGGAGTTCCAGGTGCGCACCGAGGACATGCACGCGGTCGCCGAGGCCGGCATCGCGGCGCACTGGATGTACAAGGCCAACAGCAAGGACAGCGCGCGCCCCGACGAGGCGCAGCGCCTGGGCGCGATGTGGCTGCAGTCGCTGATCGACATCCAGAGCGACACGCACGACTCGAGCGAGTTCCTCGAGCACATCAAGATCGACCTCTTCCCGGAGGCGGTCTACGTGTTCACGCCCAAGTCCAAGATCCTCGCGCTGCCGCGCGGCGCGACGCCGATCGACTTCGCCTACGCGATCCACTCCGACGTCGGCGACCACTGCGTCGCGGCCAAGGTCAACGGCGAGCCGGTGGCGCTGCGCACCGAGTTGAAGAGCGGCGACGTGGTCGAGGTCGCCACCTCGCCCAACGCGCGCCCCAACCCGTCCTGGCTCAACTACGTGCGCACGGGCCGTGCGCGCTCCAAGATCCGCCACTTCCTGAAGAACCTCGAGCAGGAGGAGTCGATCTCGCTCGGCGAGAAGCTGCTCGCGCAGGCGCTGCGCGCCGAGGGCATGTCCATGCCCGGCGAGGAGACCGACCACGCGGCGCTGTGGCAGGCGCTCACGCGCTGGAGCGGCAGCCGCAGCCGCGAGGAGCTGATGGCCGACATCGGCCTCGGCCGCAAGATCGCCTCCATCGTCGCCAAGCGGCTCGCGCAGCTGCTGGGCGAGCACGGCATCCGGCCGGACGCGGTCACGCTCACCATGGGCCGCTTCCAGGACCGCGAGACCATGCCCTCGCCGCACAACCTGGTCGAGATCGACGGCAGCGAGGGCGCGTCGGTGCAGCTGGCCAGCTGCTGCCGCCCCATCCCGGGCGACGAGATCGCGGGCTACTTCGGCGGCGAGGGGCTGACGGTGCACACCACCGACTGCTCGATCGGCCGCCGCCTGCGCGAGCGCGACAGCGAGCGCTGGATGGGCGTCGACTGGGCCGAGGTGCTGACGCGGCCGTTCGAGACCGCCGTCCACGTGCTGGTGCGCAACGGCAAGGGCGTGCTCGCGCAGGTGGCGCAGGCCATCAGCGCCGCCGAGGCCGACATCACCCACATCGACATGGGCGACGAGCCGGCCGCCGAGTCCACCGAGCTGCACCTGCTGGTGAGCGTGCGCGACCGGCTGCACCTCGCCGACGTGCTGCGCACGCTGCGCCGCGCCCCGGTGGTGCTGCGGGCGGCGCGCGTCAAGCCCTGAGCGGCAGCGGGGGCTGGCCTCCGGCCTGTCCCCGTATTTCCCATGCCGGCCAGCGAACACGGGGACAGGCCGAAGGCCAGTCCCCTTCCGCCGCCGCTA
>Ga0209051_1002873_pt1 | contig 11854 bp, 8 predicted proteins | sample AraplaCvi_mMS_r2_2_FD_184286 | JGI IMG/M metagenome (GOLD analysis project Ga0209051, IMG submission 184286) | Arabidopsis root microbial communities from North Carolina, USA - plate scrape MF_Cvi_mMS_r2 (SPAdes) (version 2) | ecosystem: Host-associated > Plants > Roots > Endosphere | place: USA...
CCTCGAGTTCCGGACTGTCGGAGCGTCCAAAGCCCCCGGGCCCGCCTGGGCCGCCGAACCCGAAGCCGCCCGCCTTCTGCGGGCCCGACATCGTGCCGGGACCGTTGTGCGCGCTGGCCGCGTTGTAGATCGAGAACGCCGCGGGGCCACCGAGGCCGACGACGACGGTCGCCGCGACGACGGCCACGGCGGCCCTTCCGAGGCGGTGGGCACGGACGGCGAGCAGCAGCGCCAGCACCACCGAACCGACGAGCACGACCCAGCGGATCGCCGGCCACCAGTCGGGAGTCCGGTTCAGCAGCACGAAGGACCACACGCCGGTGGCCAGCAGCATCACCGCGAGAACGGCGCGGGGAAGCCACGATTCACGACGGGCCGCCAACTGCGCGACGGCGATGCCCACCAAGGCGGCTACCGCGGGTGCGAGCGCGACGTTGTAGTACGGGTGCACGGTGCCCGCCATGAAGCTGAACACCACACCGGTCACCAGAAGCCAACCGCCCCACAGCAACAGGCCGGCCCGGACGCGGTCGGTGCGCGGGGCACGCAGGGTCAACCACACGCCGGCGACCAAGCCGATGAGCGCCGCGGGCAACAGCCAGGACGCCTCGACGCCCATCGAGGCCCCGAACAGGCGGCCGATGCCAGGGTCGCCGCCGAAGAACAAGTTCATGCCGCCACCGCCAAAGCCGTGGCCAGGGCCAGGGCCGCCACCGGGGCCGCCGCCCTCGTTCCCGGCGATGCGTTCGATGCCGTTGTACCCAAAGGCCAACTGCAGCAGGCTGTTGTCGGTCGACCCGGCGATGTAGGGCCGGGAGTCGGCGGGCCAAATGCTGACCATGGCGATGTACCAGCCGGCCGACACGATCATCGTCGCACCGCCGACGAGCAACGCGCCCAGCCGCTTCCACACCCCGAACGGCGCCGCGACCAACACGGCCACCGCCAGGCCCGGCACGACGAGGAACGCCTGCAGCATCTTCGTCAGGAAGGCGAAGCCGATCGCACACCCCGTCCACGCCATCCACGTCGTCATCCGGCGGGCGGTGTCCGCCTCGACCGCTCGCACGGTGCAGTAGGCCGCGACGATCAGCAACAGCACCAGTAGCGCGTCGGGGTTGTTGAAGCGGAACATCAGCGTCGCCACCGGTGTCAGCGCCAGCACCAGGCCCGCGATCAGGCCCGCGGACGGCCCGCTGGTGCGCTTCACGGTGAGGTACAGCATCGCCACGGCGCCGACGCCCATCAACGCCTCGGGCAGCAGCATGGTGAACTCGTTGAAGCCGAACAGCCTGCCGGACAGGCCCATCACCCACATGGCGGCCGGCGGCTTGTCGACCGTTATCGAATTGCCGGCGTCCATCGAGCCGAACAGCAAGGCCTTCCAATCCTGGGTGCCGGCCTGGGCGGCGGCCGCGTAGTAGCTGTTGGCCCAGCCCGACGAGCCGAGCCCCCACAGGTACAGCACGCCGGTGCCGACCAACAGCGCCCAGAACGCGGGCCGCGTCCAGCGCGGATCGGCCGGAGCCGGTTCGTCGACGACGGCGTCCGGTTGGACGTCTTCGGCAGTGAGTGTCACGGTGAGATCCTCGTTGTCAGTGGGGTCAGTGCGTCCGGCGGGGGTGAAACACCCAGCCGCGCAACAGGACGAAGCGGACGGCGGTGGCCAACAGGTTGGCCAGCACCAGCACGGAGAGTTCGAGCATGCGGTGGGGTTGGTCGACGAAGGCGTGCAGGCCTGCCAACGCGCCGCTGGTGATCGCCAGGGCGATGCCGAAGACGATGAGTCCCTCGACGTGGTGGCGGGCCGCCTTCGTCGCGCTGCTGGTGACGCCGAACGTGAACCTGCGATTGGCTGCGGTGTTGGCGATCGCCGTCACCAGCAGTGCCACGAAGTTCGCGACCTGGGCCCCGATCAACGGGTGCAGCACCATGAACAGCAGCAGATAGGCCACGGTCGACAGCACGCCGACGGCACCAAAGCGCACCACCTGGCGGAACAGGGAATTGGGCGCGGCAGCCGACGACTGCGACGGAGCCAGTTGCGCCGCAATGGCGTTCACCGGGATCGAACCGCTCGCGAAGCCGCGCAGCAGCCGACCGACGCCCTTGAGGTCGGCGGTCGCCGTCGCGATGATGTCGACTCGGCTGTCGGGGTCGTCGACCCAGTCGACGGGAACCTCGTGGATGCGCAGGCCGCTTCGCTCGGCCAGCACCAGCAGTTCGGTGTCGAAGAACCAGCCGGTGTCGGCGACGTGCGGCAGCAACCGGTGCGCGACGTCGGCGCGAATCGCCTTGAAACCGCACTGGGCGTCGGTGAACCGCGCGTGCAGCGTCGACCTCAGGATCAGGTTGTAGCAGCGCGAGATGAATTCGCGCTTGGGTCCGCGCACCACGCGCGACCCGCGACCAAGCCTGGTGCCGATCGACAGATCCGAGTGCCCGGAGATGAGCGGGGCGACGAGCGGGCCGACCGCAGCCAGGTCCGTCGACAGGTCGACGTCCATGTAGGCCAGCACCATGGCGTCGGATTGCGACCAGACGTGGTGCAGTGCGCGGCCGCGGCCCTTCTCCTCCAACCGCACCGCCCGGACGCCGTCGAGTTCCTCCGCCAACTCCGCGGCGATGCGGGGGGTCTCGTCGACGCTGGCGTTGTCGGCGATGGTGATCCGCACCTGGTACGGGAAGCTCTCGCTCAGGTAGCGGTGCAGCCTGCGCACCGAATCGGCGAGCGCGGCCTGCTCGTTGTAGACCGGGATCACCACGTCGAGCACCGGAACGCCGAGCCGGCGGGCCTCCTGCGCGGCGTTCGGCCGCGATCCGAACGCCGTCGCCCTGGGAACCATCGCGACCTCCGTGAGGTCGGCTTCCTGAATGTCCGTCATGTCTCCATCGTCGTTCGGCTGCTCGTGGTGACTGTTTGTGCAAGCTATGCGTCGGCTATGAGTGATCGGGCACCTCGGTCAGGTCGTAGAGGACGACGCCGTCGACCGTGACCGGGGCGTAGTGCGCCTCGACCCATTCGCCGATGTCGGCGGCCTCGCGGCTGCCGGTCGTGCCGCGTCCCACCGGCATGCCGAACATCGAGTGCGCGCGGATGAAGTAGTGGATTCGACCGTCGGCGACGTCACGCTGAAACTCTGCGAGCGTCGGAGCGGGATCAGTGCCGTTGAACCCGCCGACGGCCATCACCGGAGCGTCGGCGGCCAGCTGGTAGCCCGCCGCGTTGCTCGAACCCACGACGGCGGCCGTCCACCGGAAACCGTCGGCGCCGTCGGACAGCAGAGCCGTGAGCCCCGGTCCTGGCTTGGGAATGTCGAGGAAGCCGCCGCCGGGGCCGCCGGGACCGCCGAACGAGCCGTGGGCTCGCGCGGGCCCGACCGACGGGATCGCTCCGGAGTGTGGGGTGGCGACCGTGGCCAGCGCATAGGCGGTCGGTGCGGCCAGGCAGGCCAGGACGGCAAGCGCTCCCACGCCGGTGGCCACCCGCCGTGGGAGCCGGCTGACGACCAGAAGCAGTACCGCGGTCCCGACGCCTGCGACGGCGACCGCCGTGCCGAGCCAGGGCAGCCAGTCGTGTCGGCGGGCCAGGAGCACCGCCGCGAGTACGACCGTCACCAGGACGGTGCCGGACATCGCAACGGCGGCCCGCACGTCGGTCCTTCTGCGCCACAACAGGACCGCACCGATCCCGATGCTGCCGCCAATCGCGGGCGCGAGGGCGACGGTGTAGTACTGGTGCAGGATGCCGTTGGCGTAGCTGAAGACCACGGCGGTCACCACCAGCCAGCCGCCCCAGATGATCAGGCCTGCGCGTGACGGATCGGTCCGGGGAGCACGGCGCGTGATGATCACCCCGGCGGCGAGACAGATGACCGCGGCGGGGATCAGCCAGGCGCTGTAGGTGCCCATCGAGGTGCCGAAAAGCCTGCCCCAGCCGACGTCGAAGTTCATGTTGCCCAGGCCTCCGGTCTCCTCGCCGGTGAGCCTGCCGATTCCGTTGTAGCCCAACGCCAGTTCGACGATGCTGTCGTCCTGCGAGCCACCGATGTACGGCCGTGAGGACGCCGGCCACAGCTCGACGAGCAGCAGATACCAGCCGCCGCTGACCACCATCGCCGCGACGGCACCCGCCGCCCTGGCCAACCGCGTACGCAATGGCACGGCCGCAGCGACGAGGTAGGCGACGCCGAAGGCCGGGAGCACCAGGAACGCCTGCAGCATCTTGGCCAGGAACCCGACGCCAACCGCGGCCCCGGCGGCAATCATCCACCAGTGGTTCGCATCTCGCTCGCAGGCCCGTTGCACGCAGTACGCGGCGGCCACCAGCGCGAGCACCAGAAGCGAATCGGGATTGTTGAACCGGAACATCAGCGCCGCGACGGGCGTCAGCGCGAACACCGCACCGGCGAGCAACGCGGCCGACGGACCGGCAGCCCGGCGAACCGCGGCGAAGAGCAGCGCAACCGCGGCCACCCCCTCCAGCGCCTGCGGAACCAACACGCTCCACGAGTTCAGCCCGAACAGCCGCACCGAGAGGTCCATCACCCACAGCGCGGCGGGCGTCTTGTCGACGGTGATGGCGTTTCCCGCGTCACTGGAGCCGAACAGCATCGCCGTCCAGTTCTCGGCGCCCGCCTGCACGGCCGCCGAGTAGAAACCGTTGGCCCACTCGTTGACCGACAGGTTCCACAGGTACAGCACCGCGGTGGTCACCAGCAGCACGCCGAATGCCACCCGCTCACCGACCGTGAGGCGCTGACGGCGCAGGTCGTCGGGTTCGGTGGCGCCGTCGTCGGCGTGCGCAGGGCGCGTGAGAACGGCGGTCACCCAAGAGATCTTCGGTGAGTCGGCTATGCGGGCGATTGGCTCGGCCTGTGCGTCGACTGTGAACTTTCGGTGGGGGCGGGAAGCCGGACGACGAATTCCGTCCGGCCGGGCTCGCTTCGGACCTCGATCGACCCGTCGTGCGCCTTGACCACCGCGGCGACGATCGCAAGGCCGAGGCCGGTGCTGCCGCTCACCGCCGAGGCTCCCGAGCGCCGCGACCGCGACGAGTCGCCCCTCGCAAACCTCTCGAAGATCTCCGGCAGCAGGTCGGCGGCGATTCCTGGGCCGTCGTCGGCCACGGTCAACACCGCCGTGTCACCCTCGCGGGACAGTGACGTGGTGACCACGGTTCCCGGCGGCGTGTGAATCCTGGCGTTGGCCAACAGGTTCACCAGCACCTGCTGCAGCCGCGCCTCGTCACCGACCACGACGACGGGCTCCTCGGGAAGGTCCAGCGCCCAGTCGTGGTCGAGACCGGCAATGTGGGCGTCACTCACCGCGTCGACGACGAGCCTCGACACGTCGACCGGTTCCCGTACCAAGGCCCGTCCCGAGTCCAGCCGGGCGAGCAGCAACAAGTCCTCGACGAGGTGCGTCATGCGCCCGGTCTCGGACTCCACCCGACTCATCGCATGGGCGACGTCGTCGGGCAGCTCGTGGCTCTTTCGTTGCGCCAGTTCGGTGTAGCCGCGGATCGCGGCGAGCGGAGTGCGCAACTCGTGGCTTGCGTCGGCGACGAACTGGCGCACGCGCGTCTCGCTGGCATGGCGCGCGGACAACGCCCCTGCGACGCGGTCGAGCATCGTGTTCAGCGCCGTCCCCAGCTGGCCCACCTCGGTGTGCACGCCCTTCGGGTCGACCTCGACGATGTGACTGGGCAAGTTGACCTCACCCTTGTCGAGCTCGAGGGTCGCGACGTCCCTGGCGGCGGAGGTGACCCTCGACAGCGGCGCCAGCTGCCGCCGGATGACGAGCAGACCGGCGGTGGCGGCGCCGATCAGTGCGATCACCGCGAGGATGCAGAACATTCCGACGACCCACAGCAAGGTGTCGTCCACGACGGCGGTCGGCAATCCCGTCACGATGACTTCGTCACCGTGGCGAGCATGTAGCGCAATCACGCGGTACCGACCCAAGCCGTCGAGTTCGATCGTGACGGGAGTGCGGGTCGGCGGCACCTTCGCCAGCGCCGCGGCGGCAGCGGCGCTGATCTCCGCCCGGCCTCCGTCGGTGGTGATGACGCCGGCGTCGACCGCCCCGGACGGGGACACGACCGCTCCCACGGTCTGGGTCGCCTGCCCCGGCGCGTTCAGAAAGCCGGGGCCTGGGCCCGCCTCCGGATCGAAGAATCGGTATCGAGAGGGAAAGGTGTCGCGGTCCCGGCCAGAATCCTCCGACGAGTCGGGGGGTGGTCGAAACATCGGCGGCGGGAGCTCGAAGATGGCCGCCGAGCGCTTCCCTGCCTCGACGACTTGATTGTCGAGCTGACGAACCAGAAAGCGTTGCAGCGCAAACTCTGTCGCGAGGCCGATGCTCGCGCAGACCGCTGCGAGCAACACCACCTGGGTGAGCAGCAGCCGCATGCGGAGCGACCACGTGCGCGGCGACAGGATCCGACTGTGCGACGCCGAGTCGCCAGCATCCCGGCTCATCGCGGTGGCTTGAGTACGTACCCGGCGCCGCGCAACGTGTGGATCATCGGCTCGCGGCCGCTGTCGATCTTCTTGCGAAGGTAGGACACGTACAACTCGACGATGTTGGAGCGGCCGCCGAAGTCGTAGCTCCAGACCCTGTCGAGGATCTGGGCCTTGCTCAGCACTCGCTTGGCGTTGCGCATCATGAACCGCAACAGCTCGAACTCGGTGGCCGTCAACGTAATCGGCTCCCCCGCGCGAGTCACCTCGTGACTGTCCTCGTCGAGCACCAGATCGCCGACCACGATCTGCGCGCCGCCCGTCTCGTCGGCAACGCCGGTGCGCCGCAACAGCGCGCGCAGCCGCAGCACGACCTCTTCGAGGCTGAACGGCTTGGTGACGTAGTCGTCGCCGCCGGCGGTCAGGCCGGCGATGCGGTCCTCGACCGAGTCCTTCGCCGTCAGCAGCAACAGCGGGAGGCCGGGAATCTGCGCGCGCAGCTCGTGCAGCACGTCGAGCCCGCTCATGTCGGGCAGCATCACGTCCAGCACGACGACGTCGGGCGGGTTCTCGCGTGCCAGGGCGATCGCCGTTTCGCCGTCGCCCGCCGTCGAGATGTCCCAGCCCTCATAGCGCAGCGCCATCGACACGAGCTCGGCGAGCACCGGTTCGTCGTCGACCACCAGCACGTTGATCGGCTTGCCGTCGGACCTGCGCATGACGAGCCGCGCGGGGTCTGCGTGTTCGCGGTCGGCGCCGTTCATGGTGGTCATCGTCCTCATTGTGGGCGGGCGCGATGGGCACGTCCTGTGCCAACCCTATGCGTGAGCTGTGAGATCACGTTCACAGCTGGCGCATAGCTCGAACCGGCAAAGTGGCTGCCGTGAACACCTGGGGAATGCGCAAGACGATCGGCGCCGTGGCGGTGGCAGCCGCCGTGGCAGGCGTCGGAGGGGCGGCCATCGCTGCGGCCACCGATACCGGTGCTCACGGCGGTTTTGGTGACTTTGCGGGATTTGGCGGCTTCGAAGGGCCCCCGGGCGCACCGCCCGGCCCGCGTAACGGCCGCAACGTAGAACCCGCCTCGCTGCACGGCGAATACGTCGTCGCCGACGACGGCGGCTTCGAAACCCGGGTTACCCAAACCGGCAAGATCACCTCGATCTCACCAACCTCGGTCACGGCCCGCAGCGCCGACGGCTTCACGCAGACCTACGTCATCCACGAAGTCGAGGGTGCCAGCGCACCGCCGTTCGCCGTCGGCGACCCGGTCGTCATCACGGCCACGCGAAGAGGGGAGACCGCCACGGTGTCCACCATGGGGCCTCCCCTGTCGCCGGGAAACTGAGCGCTTAGAGCGCATCCTCCTGCTCAGCAGGCAGTTCAGCGGGTCCCTCGATCTCGGGAACCGCAGACGACGTGGTCGGCGTCTCGGGAGCCGTCGTCTCGGTCGTGGTCTCGCCCGTCGTGGCTTCCTCGGTGGGCACGGGGCCCGGGGTCGCCGGTTCCGCCGAACTCGACGTGGCCACTGTCAACGCGCCACCCGCAATCAGCGCGCCAGCACCGACGCTCGCGGCCATCACCTTCATCGTCTTGCCGTTCATGGTGGTCCCTCCCATTCGGGGCTGTTCGGGCTTACCCGGGAGCCCGGCCGGCTCCCGCTGTACGCCGGGTAGCCGCAGCAGACGCGCATCAAACACGAAGCGCATTCCCAGTCAAGACTTCCGTGGGCCGGAGGACGGCAATCTTGCGTTCATCTCCTACCCTGTGGCCATGCAGTTTCCGACGGGCGCGTCATGACGCGTTTCCTCGCCCGCCGGGCACTGAACTACCTCGTGCTCCTGACCCTGGCGTCATTCCTGACCTTCGCGCTGGCGTCGTGGTCGTTCAAACCGCTCGACAGCCTCGAAGGCAGAAACCCCAGGCCACCTCAGTCCGTCATCGACGCCAAGGCAGCCGAACTCTCACTCGACAAGCCGATCCCCCTGCGTTACGTCCACTGGGTGTCCGAGGCGGCGCACGGCGACTTCGGCACGACCGTCGCGGGACAACCGGTGTCCGACGAGCTGTGGCGGCGCATCGGCGTCAGCCTGCGGCTGGTGTTCCTCGGCTCGGTGCTCGGCACGCTGATCGGGGTGGTGGTCGGGGCATGGGGCGCCGTTCGGCAATACCGCGTGTCCGACCGCGTCATCACGGTGCTGTCCCTGCTGCTGATCAGCATGCCGACGTTCGTCGTCGCGAACCTGTTGATCCTCGGGGCGTTGCGCGCCAACACGACACTGGGGTTCAACCTGTTCGAGTACACCGGTGAGACGTCGGGCACGACCGCCGGCGGCGCCTGGGGGCAATTCGTCGACCGCCTCCAGCACCTCGTCCTTCCGACCGCCACCCTGGCGTTGTTCTCCATCGCCGGCTTCAGTCGCTATCAACGCAACGCCATGCTGGACGTGTTGGGTCAAGACTTCATCCGGACCGCCCGCGCCAAGGGGCTGACTCGACGGCAGGCGTTGTTCAAACACGGTCTACGCACTGCCCTGATCCCGATGGCCACCCTGTTCGCCTACGGCGTCGGCGGATTGGTCACCGGCGCCGTGTTCGTCGAGAAGATCTTCGGCTGGCACGGCATGGGCGAGTGGGTGGTTCAGGGCATCGCCACCCAGGACACCAACATCATCGCGGCGATCACGGTCTTCACCGGAGCCACCATTCTGCTGGCCGGCCTGCTGTCCGACGTCATCTACGCGGCGCTCGATCCGAGGGTGAGGGTGGCCTGAGATGACCGAACCAGCCACGACGGAAGCGTCGTCGACTGCGCAATCAGGGATGGACGCAGGCACATTCGCGTCCCGGCGCGCACTGACTACGAACCGCTTCCTCGCCAACCGCCTCGCCGTGGCGGCCCTGGCCGTCCTGACCGTGATGTTCGTCGGCTGTTACGCGCTGCCGCCGTTCCTGCCTTGGAGCTACACCGATCTGGACTTCCTCGCACTGCAACAACCGCCGAGTCCCAGCCACTGGTTCGGCACCAACGGCCTCGGCCAGGACCTGCTGGCGCAGACACTGCGCGGCATGCAGAAGTCGTTGTTGATCGGTGTCTGCGTGGCGTTCCTCTCGACGATCATCGCGGCCACCGTCGGCGCGGTCGCCGGCTACTTCGGCGGTTGGCGGGACCGCACGGCGATGTGGGTGGTCGACCTCCTGCTGGTGGTGCCGAGCTTCATCCTCATCGCCATCGTCACCCCACGCCTCGGACAATCGGGCCGGATCGTGTCGCTGATCCTGCTGCTGGCGGCGTTCAGCTGGATGATCAGCGCGCGCATCGTACGCGGGATGACGATGAGCCTTCGCGAGCGCGAATTCGTCACCGCGGCAAGGTACATGGGCGTGTCGAACTGGCGGATCATCGTGCGTCACGTGCTGCCGAACGTGGCATCCATCCTCATCATCGACACCACGCTCAACGTCGGCGTCGCGATCCTCGCCGAGACCGGACTTTCGTTCCTCGGTTTCGGCATCCAGCCGCCCGACGTCTCGTTGGGCACGCTGATCGCCGACGGCACCCCCTCGGTGACGACGTTCCCGTGGGTGTTCCTCTTTCCGGCCGGCATCCTGGTGCTGATCGTGCTGTGCGCCAACGTCATCGGCGACGGACTGCGCGACGCGATCGACCCCAGCGCGAAACCCCGTCGGCGGCGGCGCAAATGACCGAACTGCTCCAGGTGACGGACCTGCGCGTCGGCTTCACCACCGACGCCGAAGACGTGGCGGCCGTGCGTGGCATGACGTTCGACGTCAGACCCCGCGAGGTCGTCGCGCTCGTCGGCGAATCCGGCGCGGGCAAGTCGGCGACGGCGATGGCGGTCGTCGGCCTGCTTCCGGAATATGCCCAGGTGTCCGGATCGGTGCGCCTGCACGGCGACGAACTCATCGGACTCGACGACCAACGGATGTCACGCATTCGCGGCCGCGTCGTCGGCACCGTCTTCCAAGACCCGATGTCGGCACTGACCCCCGTCTACCCCGTCGGCCAGCAGATCGCCGAAGCACTTCGCGTGCACCAGCACGGCATCGGCCGCGCGGCCGCCGCGACCCGGGCGGTCGAACTGCTCGAACTCGTCGGGATATCGCAGCCCGAACGACGCGCCAAGTCCTTCCCCCACGAGTTGTCCGGTGGTGAGCGGCAACGCGTGGTGATCGCGATTGCGATCGCCAACGATCCCGACCTCATCATCTGCGACGAACCGACGACGGCTCTCGACGTCACCGTCCAGGCGCAGATCCTGGACGTGCTGCGCACCGCCCGCGACGTGACGGGCGCAGGCGTGCTGATCATCACCCACGACCTCGGCGTGGTGTCGGAGTTCGCCGACCGCGCGCTGGTGATGTACGCGGGCAGGGCCGTCGAGACGGCGCCCGTTGCCGACCTGTCCCGCACCCGGGTCATGCCGTACACGGTCGGACTGCTCGGTTCGGTGCCCCGCCTGGACGCCGCCCAGGGGTCGCGGCTGGTGCCGATTCCCGGTGCGCCACGGTCGATGGCGGCACTTCCGCCTGGTTGCCCGTTCGCGCCGCGATGCCCGATGGTCGTCGACGACTGCCTCACCGCCGAACCCGAACTGATCCCCGTCGCACCAGACCACACCGCGGCGTGCATCCGCACCGAGGACGTCGCGGGCCGCTCGGCCGCCGACGTCTACGGTGTCTCGACGGCGCCGGTCGACGCGGAGGCAGACCCCGACGCACCCGTCGTGCTCCGCGTCGAGAACCTCGTCAAGACGTTCACCCTCACCAAGGGATCGGTGTTCCGGCGCCGGATCGGCGAGGTGCGCGCCGTCGACGGCATCAGCTTCGAACTGCGACAGGGCCAAACCCTCGGCATCGTCGGCGAGTCCGGGTCAGGGAAGTCGACGACGTTGCACCAGGTTCTGGAACTCACTGCGCCACAGGGTGGTTCCATCGAAGTCCTCGGTCAGGACGTCGCCACGCTGGACCGGCAATCGCGACGGGCCCTGCGTGGCGATCTGCAGGTGGTGTTCCAAGATCCCGTCGCCTCCCTCGACCCACGACTGCCCGTCTTCGACGCGCTGGCAGAACCGTTGACCGCCAACGGCTTCGACAAGAGACACGTCGACGAGCGCGTCGCAGAGCTGTTGAGCACCGTCGGGCTACGCCGCGAGGACGCCAGCAGGTACCCCGCCGAATTCTCCGGGGGTCAGAAACAGCGCATCGGCATCGCGCGCGCGTTGGCGCTGCAACCGAAGATCCTGGCGCTCGACGAACCCGTGTCGGCACTGGACGTGTCGATCCAGGCGGGCATCGTCAACCTGCTGCTGGATCTGCAGGAGCGGTTCGGATTGTCGTATCTCTTCGTCTCACACGACCTGTCGGTG
>Ga0209051_1002874_pt1 | contig 11854 bp, 10 predicted proteins | sample AraplaCvi_mMS_r2_2_FD_184286 | JGI IMG/M metagenome (GOLD analysis project Ga0209051, IMG submission 184286) | Arabidopsis root microbial communities from North Carolina, USA - plate scrape MF_Cvi_mMS_r2 (SPAdes) (version 2) | ecosystem: Host-associated > Plants > Roots > Endosphere | place...
TTGCTGGCGTGGTCTTTCGCGGCGGCGAGAAGAGTCTCGCCGGACTCCCGGATCCATTCGTTATATCCGACGGCGTCATAGGCCCAGCGGTCGTCGACGGCGTGGACAAGTTGTACGGGCAGCTTCAGGGCCGCAGCCCTCTGCATGGCCCACCGTACTGCGGCGTCACTGCTGGGCGAATCGTTGACACCAACGACAATTGCTTCCTTCATGGCTGTCCCGTTCTTCTTGGATATGTCCCGGAGCGATGGGTCCGGGGGTTGCATGTCCAGTTTCCTGTGTCCCGTCCCCGGGAGTTAGGGCCGGAAGTCCCGCTGTTGGACGTTGATTACCCCAACGTCCCTGGCTGTGCAGCTAGTCCGGGGCATCCAGACTGACCTCTTCCAAGTATTCCGGGACTCGTGCGTTCCACCCGAGTTCGCGCTTGATGCGTAAACGCAAGGCGTCGGAGGCTTCCGGTTCCCCATGGGTGATGTAAGTCATTGCCGGTGCCTGGGAAGCGGAGCGCATCCACTGGATGATCCCGTCCGCATCGGCGTGGGCACTGAACCCCTCGAGCTGAACTACCTCGGCCCGCAGCGGGACATCCTTTCCATAGATCCTGATTTCGCGGGAACCGGCGGCAAGGGCCGCCCCCCGTGTTCCAGCCGCTTGGTAGCCGCTCAGGACAAGGGCATTCCTGGGATCGGAACCGTAGGCTTCGACGTGGTGGAGAATCCGGCCGCCCGTGAGCATCCCGCTGGCGGAAATGATGATCATCGGGCCTCCGCGGAGGTTGAGAAGTTTCGAGTCATCCACGCTGCGGGTCATTTTGGCCAGCTGGTACATGCTGGTGAATTCTTCAGGACGCAGCCTGTGCTCCTCAGGATGCTGTTGGTACATGTAGGAGGCATCGATGGCCATGGGGCTGTTAAGGTAGACCGGCACATCCGGAATGAGTCCCTTGTGGCGAAGCCGGGACAGTTGGAGCATCAGTGTCTCTGCGCGGCCCACAGCGAACGCCGCTATCAGAATCACGCCTCCTCGTTTGACGACCCTGTTGACCACATCAGCCAGTTCGTGCTCCGGGCTGCCCTTTGGATGGAGCCGGTTGCCGTAGGTGGACTCTGTTACCAGGACGTCTACCGTCCCAAGTTGGCGCGGCGGGTACATGAACGGATCATCCGTCCTGCCCAGGTCTCCAGTGAAATGGGCTGACCGCCCTCCCACCTCGAGCCGTATTTGGGCTGCCCCCAGGATGTGTCCGGCCGGGACGAACGTGGCCCGGACTCCGGGGGCAACTTCGATGGCTGTGTCAAAGTCGACGGGCCTGAAGCTGTTAAGCGACTTGACGGCCTCAGCCGCGGTGTAGAGGGGAAGGGCAGGTTTGTGCACTGATGAACCGGTCCGGACTGCGTAGCGGGCTTCTTCTTCCTGCAGGTGCCCGCTGTCGGGCAGCAGGAGTTTGCAGAGCTGCTCCGTTCCGTGCGTGGCGTAAACGGGGCCTCGGAAACCGTCGCGGACCAGGGCAGGGACGTAACCGGTATGGTCCAAGTGGGCATGGGTCAGGACAACGGCGTCAACGGAAGACGGTGAGACCGGGAAGGGCCGCCGGTTGCGTTCCCGGAGCCGCTTGTAGCCTTGAAAGAGGCCACAGTCCACCAGTACCCGTGAGCCCATGAACTCAATGAGATACCGCGAACCCGTGACGGAGTCTGTTGCGCCGAGGAACCGAAGCCTGGCTGCTTGCTTGTTCTGCATGGTGACCTGTCCACTCATTCGGGCCGGCTGGAAAAGGGGAAAGTAATCGGGTAAACATCTGGCGCCGAGCGGTGCTCAGGCGCCAGATTCCGGATTGGTTATGCCGAGGGCATGACGTGGTGGTGCCGGTATTCCTCCGTGCTTGGTTTTATGGCCAGCGCGGTAACTACCAAAGCCACCGCCCCTGGTATCCATGCACTCCACGCAGTGGCCGTAGCGGAGGTAAAACCGGCAACCCACGGGGCCAGCAGCAAAGCCACAGCAATAATGGCCTGCGCCCATTCCGCGGCGGGCATTCCCGGTGCGGCCAGGTTAACGACTCCTCCGATGACCAGAAGGATGCCCAAGGTGACCATTACCGCCGTCGAGGATCCAGTTTGCGTGGTCCACAGCACTGAGAGGGCCGCGTAGGCTCCAGCGGCGACCACTGTCCAGTCCTGCCATCGCGTCCATTTCTTCATGGTGATACTGCTCCTTTTTCTTTGATGGAACCACCAAGCTCCTGCAAGGTGGCGTCCGGTCTTCCCGTAGTTCCAGCGTCCGTTTAATCGCCGAACGGCAACAGGGCCAAAAGTCACGAAGGTTGTGCAGGGTCATTAGGCCCTTGTAACCCGACGAACACGTCGGCAACAATTTGGAGGTGTTCAAAGATCGGCATGTGCGGTGCCGCCCCCGCCGGAGAGGAAACCATGAATCGTTTTGAGGAACCCGGCCCGACAGGCGTCACGGCGAAGCCCATCCGCGTGTTCATCCTCGATGACCACGAACTGGTTCGTCGGGGGCTGCAGGAACTGTTGGAAAGTGAAGGTTTCGAAGTCGTTGGTATGTCCGGGTCGGCGGAGGAAGCGACGCGCAGGATACCGGCCCTCCATCCCGATGTCGCCGTCCTGGACGCGCGGCTGCCTGACGGCACCGGAATTGAGGTATGCCGGGACGTCCGGTCCATCGACCCCGCGCTGAACTGCCTCATCCTGACCAGTTACGACGACGAGCAGGCGCTGCGGGGTGCAGTGCTGGCCGGCGCGGCGGGCTACATCCTCAAGGAAATCGGGGGAACTGACCTTCTGGGTGCGCTGCGGCGGGCAGCGAAGGGTGAATCCTTGTTCAATGAAGACGTCAAAGCGCGGATTATCCGCGGACTTACTGAACCAAAGAAGCTTGATCCCCGGATTGAGTCCCTGACTCCACAAGAACGGCGGGTCCTGGAATTCGTGGGGCAGGGCCTGACCAACCGTCAGATCGGCGAGGAGATGCTGCTGGCGGAGAAGACCGTCAAGAATTATGTGTCGTCGTTGTTGGCAAAGCTGGGATTCGAGCGCAGGACCCAAGCGGCCGTCTTCATGGCCAATGCGCCGGGGGAGAATGCCGGCAAGGGCCGCTGATACCGGTCCCGCTCAGCGCAGCGGGACGGTCCACGTCAGGGATGTCCCCTTGCCCGGCGTACTGGTGATGATGCATGAACCGTTTAGTTCCGCCGCCCTGCGGACCATATTGTCCAGTCCGTTGCCGGAACCTGTTTCGCTGAAGCCGCAGCCATCGTCCGCCAATTCCATCGTCAAGGCGTCATCTTCCACAGCAACGGAGACGGTGATTGTTTCCGCGCCGGAATGGCGCACGGCATTGCTGAGGCTTTCGGTCAGGACCGCCAGGAGGTGCTCGACCAGCACGTCGTCTTCAAGGGAATCGATCGCGCCTGTCAACGTCAGGTGCGGTGCGTGCGTGAGCGCTTTGGCTCCTGTTTGGATGGTCTGCATGATGCGGGTGCTCAGGAGCTCGCGATCGTCTCCGGTGGCCCGGAGCGAGTAGATGGTATTGCGGAGGTCCCTGATGCTGGTGTCCAGCTCGTCCGTGATGGCGTTGATGCGTCCTTCGACCGACGGTGCTGCGCCAAAGCGCCGCAAACTTTGGATGCTGAGTCCTGCGGCAAAAAGCCGTTGGATGACCAGGTCGTGGAGGTCCCGCGCAATTCTGTCCCGATCAGAAAAGACCACCTGTTGTTCACGCAGGCGGTGGATACGGTCAAGGGCGAGGGCCAACGCGATGTGTGAGCCGTACACCGAAGCCATCTCTACGTCGGTTGTGGAGAAAGCCCCCTTTCCGGATGATCGGCCAAGGACCAGGATCCCCTGATGGTCGCCCTGGGCGCTGAGGTCCATTGCCAGCAGGGTTCCCGGCTGCCCGGCCCGGTCGACGGGGAAGAGGCGCCATGGGTCCTGGAGGGTTGAGGACGATCCATCGTTGCGGCCTTGAATGCCGGTGGAGGCCACGGAAAGGACACGTCCCTTAACCGGGGCGGCATCGGCCATGCCATCATCTCTGCCGGCGTGGCCTTCAACGGTGTATTCCCCGGCCTGCTCCGCTGAAGGCAGCAGCACCAAGGCCAGTTCTGCTCCGGATTCGCGCATTGCCCTTTCCGCGATCAGGTCAAGGGAGGCACCTTCAGGCCGGCCGTCGTCGAGCATCCTGCCGGTGATGTCCATGCAGGCTTCGAGCCACGAGGTCCGCCTGCGGGCGTCTTCGTAGAGGCGGGCATTCTCTATTGCCACCCCGGCTGCCGCGGCGAGGGCGACGGCGAGATCCTCGTCTTCGGGGGTAAAGTCTTCTCCACCGTCCTTCTCCGTCAAATAGAGGTTCCCGAAGACCTTGTCGCGGACCCGGACAGGCACTCCGAGAAATGACTTCATCGGCGGATGATGCTTTGGAAAACCGTAAGCGTTCGGATGCCGGCTGAGATCGTGGAGCCGCAGCGGCATGGGATCGGTGATCAGCAGCCCCAGGACTCCGTGCCCGGTGGGGAGAGGGCCGATGCGGCTTGCCAGGTCTTCGTCGATGCCGACTGTGATGAAGTGGCTGAGCCCGCCATCTTCGCCTATTACTCCCAGAGCGCCGTAGCGCGCCCGGAGCAGGTCGCAGGCTGAGGCGACCACGCGTTCCAGCACGGACTCCAGGCCCAGGTCTTCGGCCACCGCCACCACGGCTTCGAGGAGACCTCGCGTTCTTTCCTGGGCCTGGAGCAATTCTCCGGCCCTCGCCACGAAGTCCTTGAGGAGTTCCTCCAGCGGTACGCCGGGTACGCCCGGTGGTGTGCCGTGTGGGTCCGGAGTGTCGTTCATCGCTGCCTTTCACCAAGGCCGGCGACCCTCTCCGAGGCATCCCGGCTCCTTGGGTGCCAGCCTACTCCGGGACTCGTTAGGCCTTCCATCAGCGGACGCCCCATCAGTCAATCAGGCAGGGGGTCTTTGTGCCCTGTCACGGAACCGTCGGCCGTCCTAGTGTCGTCGCATGATGAACAAACCTGCAATTCCCGAGGCGGAGAAGCTCGACGCCAACCAATGCTGGCAGCTCCTCCGCAGTGTCTCAGTTGGGCGCCTGGCAGTATGGGCAGTCGATCATCCCGACATTTTCCCCGTCAACTTCAAGGTGGATCACGGAACCTTGGTTTTCCGAACAGGAGAAGGCACCAAGCTGCACGCGGCCCTCGGCGCAACACCTGTGGCCATCGAAGCAGATGGCGTGGATTCCGACACTGGTGTCGCGTGGAGCGTCGTCGTCAAGGGAACAGCGGAAAGCATCAAACTGACGCAGGAAGTGCTGGACACCGTCGGTTTGTTGCTCTTCCCTTGGCAGGCCGGCCGGAAGGACCATTTTGTCCGTATCGTTCCGACGGCCATGACCGGACGACGCTTCAAGGTCACGCCGCCACTGACCTGGTGGAGTCCCTTGGACGACGCTACCCGGGCGTCATTGGAGTAGCCGGCATGTGGGGGAAGCCGGGACCAACGGCCCTAACGACGGCGGCCTGCCGCCGTTAGCGTCAAGGGCATGAACACAAAGCCTGCTGCCGCCGTTGAGCGGCTTGCCCCGGACGACTGCTGGGACCTTTTGGACCAAACCAACGTGGGCCGGCTGGCCGTACTCGTGGACGGGCATCCTGATGTCTTTCCGGTGAACTACGTCTTGGACGGCGACAGCATTGTCTTCCGCACAGGTGCGGGCACCAAGTTCTGGAGCACCATGACGACCTCGTGTGCCTTGGAGATCGACGGCTACGAGCCCGTCAGCGGAAAGGCATGGAGCGTGGTGGCCCGTGGACGGGCACACGTGATCCTGGACCGCCGGGAGAAGGCCGTCGTCGACGCACTCGGACTTGATCCCTGGCAGCCGGGCACCAAGGACAACTACCTGCGCCTGGCGCCTGAAGCACTCACCGGCCGGAGGTTCAAGACCAAACGGCCGGACCTCTGGGGAACCCCCTTGAACGACGCACGCGCCCAGGTATTCCGCTGACCCCTTCTCCAAACCGCCCCGCACCCGGGTTAAGGGCTGTAGCGGGGCCTCACACAGGACGGACCTCATGTCATGAAAGCCCTCGTCTACGGCGGCCCAGGCGTCAAAGCCTGGAAGGATGTTCCGGATCCGGTCATCACCGGGCCCGGCGATGCCATTGTTCGCGTTGATACAACCACGATCTGCGGTACGGATCTGCATATCCTCAAGGGCGACGTCCCCGCCGTTCAACCCGGCCGCATCCTTGGACACGAAGCTGTTGGTACGGTCACCGAAACCGGTAGTTCCGTCAGCGGCATCAGCCCGGGTGACCGTGTCATCATCTCCTGCATCAAGTCCTGCGGGCACTGCATCAACTGCCGGAAGGGACTCTTCTCGCATTGCCTGGGCAGCGAAGGGCAGGTGGGCACGGGCTGGATCTTCGGTCACCTCATCGACGGAACCCAGGCTGAATACGTCCGCGTACCCTACGCGGACAACTCCCTGCACAAGCTGCCGGCCGGCGTCAGCGACGACGAGGCGGTCATGCTGTCAGACATTCTTCCCACTGCCTTTGAAATCGGCGTACTCGACGGCCGGGTGGCCCCGGGGGACATCATCGCCGTGGTGGGCGCCGGGCCCATCGGCCTTGCGGCAATGGCGACGGCGGGGCTCTGCGGAGCATCAACGATCATTGCCATTGATCCGAATGACAGCCGCCTGGCCCGGGCAGCCGATTTCGGGGCAACCCACACCGTCAACCCAGGGAACCCGCAATGGGCCAGCGAGGTCCTGGCTCTCACCGACGGAGCCGGCGTGGACGTCGCCATGGAAGCGGTAGGGCTTCCGGAGACCTTCGAGATGGCCCTGCGCCTGGTGCGCCCCGGCGGCAGCGTAGCGAACATCGGCGTCCACGGAAAACCGGTTGAGTTGCCTCTCCAGGACCTCTGGATCCGCAATATCAACATCAGCATGGGTCTGGTCAACACGAACACCACCCCGATGCTGCTCCGGCTGGTGGCCCAGCACAAACTGCCGGCCGACAAGTTCGCTACCCACCATTTCCCCCTCGACGGATTCACGGACGCTTACGACACCTTCTCTCGGGCCACCGAGACCGAAGCGTTGAAAGTGGTCCTCAGCAGGAATCACCGTGGGTGACCGCCCGCCGCGGGGGCACGCCCAGTGACACTGCTCGCACGGTTCCCGCTGGTCGCCGGTACCGTGCTGGCCATGCTCGCCGTGGGGGCTCTGCTGCTCAGCGGAAACGGCGCCGCAGCACAGGGCACAGCGACCATCTACGCCCTCTCCGTGGCGCTTTACCGCGCCGGGACAATGGTCAAGGGCCTTTTCCACGGCAGGTGGGGCATCGACCTGCTCGCTGTCACCGCCATCGGCGCGACAGCCGCAGTGGGGGAGTACATCGCCTCCTTGGTCATTGTCCTCATGTTGACCGGGGGTGAAGCCCTGGAGGACTTCGCCCAGGGCCGTGCCACCAAGGAGCTCCGTGCCCTCCTCGAACGCACACCACGCCACGCCCACCGCGAGGCGGATGGCCGGGTGGAGGATATCGGCGTTGACCTGGTCGCGCCCGGAGACGTCCTTCTTGTCAAGCCGGCTGAAACCGTCCCGGTCGACGGAAGGCTGCTGTCCGACGTCGGGACTTTCGACGAGTCCGCACTGACCGGCGAAAGCCTGCCGGCAGAGCGGCTGACCGGTGACTTGCTGCTCAGCGGCTCCGTCAACGGGGCTGACGCAATCCGTATGGTGGCCACGGCATCCGCGATCGATTCCCAGTACAACCAGATCATCGGCCTGGTGAGGGAGGCCGCAGCAAGCCGCGCCCCGACTGTCCGCCTGGCTGACAGGTACGCTGTGCCTTTCACCCTGGTTGCCTTCGTCATGGCGGGCGTGGCCTGGTGGCTCAGCCAGGATCCGGTCCGTTTTGTCCAGGTACTGGTGGTGGCCACACCGTGCCCCCTGCTGATCGCCGCGCCAGTGGCCTTCCTGGCCGGGACCAGCCGGGCCGCCAAGGCGGGGATCATCATCAAGAACGCAGGCACGCTGGAGCAGCTCAGCCGGGTGAGGTCGGCGGTCTTCGACAAGACAGGGACACTCACGCAGGGAAAACCCGTCCTGGCCGGGATTCGTCTCGCTCCGGGGACAGGGCTGTCAGAAGATGATCTCCTGCAGCTGGTGGCATCTGCCGAGCAGTATTCATCGCACATTTTCGCCGCCTCCGTCATTGCGGCGGCCCGCGGACGCGGTTTGTCGCTGCTGCCGGCGACAGGTGCCAGCGAACACGCCACCAATGGCGTGCGCGCCGAGGTCGGGTCGGTGCCGGTCGTTGTGGGAAAGCCCGCGTTCGTGGAAGAGAACACCACCGGCTTTGAGAGCGCAACGCTGGAAGGCGGACAGCTCGCCGTTTACGCGGGGGTCGGGGGAAAGTTCGCCGGAACGCTCATCATGAGCGATCCCTTACGGTCCAATGCCGTTGAGACCCTGGCGGAACTTGGCCGGTTGGGTGTGCGGCACACCATGCTCCTGACCGGGGACGCCTCGTCCACGGCCCGCCACATCGGCCAAAGTGCCGGCATTGACGACGTGGTGGCCGAGTGCCTGCCGCCGGACAAGGTCGCGGCCGTCAAGGCGCTGACGCTGCGGCCGGTCATGATGGTCGGCGACGGCGTCAACGACGCCCCCGTTTTGGCGGCAGCCGACGTCGGCATTGCCATGGGTGCCAAAGGTGCCACTGCGGCAAGCGAGTCCGCGGATGTGGTCATCATGCTCGATGACTTGTCACGGGCCGCGCTGGCCGTGGATATCGGCCAACACACCATGCGGATCGCACGCACCAGCATCTGGACGGGCATCGTGCTCAGTCTTGGCCTGATGGTGGTGGCAATGGCGGGGGTCATCCCGGCGGTAGCAGGGGCGTTGCTCCAGGAGTTCGTGGATCTGGCGACGATCCTGAACGCGCTCAGGGCACTGGGTCCGCGTGCCTCAAAGATGTCCCGCGAGCGGCAGGGCCAAGGAGTCAGTACCGCTCAGGCTCGTCCCCAAGTTCAAAGTAGCGGCCGTGGACCCTCGTAGGGGTGATCTCCACGTAGGTGTATTTGCGGGTGGGGATCCACGGTTTGAGCGGAAGTTTGTCCGCCTCGTCGATTTCTGTCTGGGATTCGATCACCCTTGCCTTGCCTTTGAGGACAACACTCCAGGCCTCGGACCCGACGATCTCCTCGACCTCGAAGGCAACTTTCTCGTTGACGGTCAGTTCGGCCAGCTTTGTTCCCGGATTCGTCCTGAGGAGCAATCGACCTTCGTGGGCGACAAAGTTCAACGGATAGATGTCCGGCTCTCCCAGGACACTGACGGCCAGGCGACCATGCTGGTTCCGTTCGAGCACCTTCCACGAGTCTGCTTCGGAGAGGACGGTGCCTGGTCGTTCGTCGTTTTCCACGGTGTTTCTCCTGCGTGATGTAGGGGCCACAGCGCCGGGTGGGCAGCTGAGAGCTGATGAACGTGATCCTATGGCGGGCACCATCGGCCACGACAGGGCCGAAGGTCCCGCGGCCTTGCACCATGACCTTCGGCTCTGGCGCCCGGGCAGTCCTTGGGAGAAGCTGGAAATCAGCCAGTCGCGGCGTGAAGGGGAGGCACATGGTCCAGGGTGTTTATGTCGCTTCCGTGGCGGCGGGTTCCGGTAAGTCGCTGGTCGCGTTGGGACTTGCTGATGCGCTCCATCGACGGACGGGACGGTTGGGTTTTTTCAGGCCATTTGCCAATGCGGCTGAAGCGCCGCAGGACCCCGTCGTTGCCATGATGGGACGACTCTATGAACTTGGGCGTTCCCGGTGCCGTGGCGGTATGTCTTTGGACGTCGCCCAGGCAGATGTCGCTGCGGGACGCGAGGACGAATTGCTGTCTTTTTTGCTGATGGAGTACGCAGAGGTCTCGGCCGGATGCGACGCTGTCATTGTTGACGGCTCGGACATGCGGGGGAGCGACGCCGGCCGGGAGTTCGACCTCAACCGAAGCCTGGCCGGCAATCTTGGCTTGCCTGTCCTGATCGTGGTTGGCGCGCGGGGTCTGCCCGTGTCGCAAACAGCCAGTGCCGTGGAGGGAGCCATCCGGCACTTCGGCGAAGCCCATTGCCAGATCCTGGCGGTGGTGGTGAACCGCGCTGATCCTGGAACGCTGCCAGGAGTTTCCAGTGCCGTCGCGGCCGTCGCAGGGGAGATCCCCTCCTACGTGCTGCCGGAAGTCGGCCAAATCTCCACCCCAACTGTGGCTGATGTGGCCGCATCGCTGGGCATCGTGCCCATGGCAGGGAGCCCGGAACTGGACCGTGACGTGGGGAGGATCAACGTGGCGGGAATGTCGGTGGATAATTTCCTGGGAGCGCTCCATGCGGGTGATCTTGTGATTGTTCCCGGAGATAGGTCGGACGTTATGGCGGCTTGTGTTGCGTCATCGTTGACCCCTGAACTCCCCACCCCGGCGGGCATCGTCCTGGCGGATGGCCTTTTCCCCGGTGGGCCGGTGCTGCCGTTGCTGGCCCAGGCGCCCTTTCCTGTCTTCAGGGTCCCGCTGGACAGCTACGACGTAGCAAGGGACGCCGCAGCCGTCCGCAGCGAGATCCATACGGGGGAGAACCGCAAGCTGGCGGCCGCCTTGGGCGTATGGTCACGCCACGTCAATGAGGCAGAAATGCTGGACCGGTTGGCCCTTCCCCGCCCCGTCACCATGACGCCGTTGCGGTTCCTGAACGAGGTGATCGAGAAGGCACGAAAACAGGAGCGCAGCATAGTTCTGGCCGAGGGGGACGATGTCCGTGTCCTGCGGGCAGCCGAGATCCTCCGCCGGCGCGATGTTTGCAGGGTGACGGTACTGGGCAACCTCGCAGACGTCCACGAACTCGCCGCGGCACACGGCGTAGACGTCAGTGGCCTTCAGGTCCTCGACCCTGCCGGTTCGCCGTTCAGGGAACGCTTCGCTGCAGAATATTGCCGGCTGAGGTCCCACAAGGGAATGACCATGGAGCGGGCGAGGGAGATCATGCTTGACCGCGCCTACTTCGGCACCATGATGGTGCAGCTCGGCGAGGCCGACGGCATGGTGTCCGGGGCTGCCCATACTACGGCCAACACAATCCGGCCCGCCTTGGAATTCGTGAAGGGCCGCGATGGTGCGGGGCTGGTGTCCTCGGTCTTCTTCATGTTGTTTCCGGACAGGGTGTTTGTTTATGGAGACTGCGCGGTGGTTCCCGAGCCGAATGCTGAACAGCTCGCGGAAATTGCCATCGCCTCGGCAGCGACTGCTTCCCGTTTCGGCGTGGAGCCAAGGGTTGCCATGCTTTCCTACTCCACGGGCGGTTCCGGAACCGGAACTGCCGTGGACAAGGTTCGACGGGCCACGGAACTGGTCAGGGCGGCGCGCCCCGACCTGCCGGTGGAGGGGCCGATCCAGTATGACGCCGCCGTAGATGCGACCATCGCCAGTTCCAAGCTGCCGGCGTCAGCGGTTGCGGGGAAGGCGACCGTCTTCATTTTTCCCGACCTCAACACCGGCAACAACACGTACAAGGCAGTGGAACAGTCCTCGGGCGCTGTCGCTGTCGGACCTATCCTGCAAGGTCTGCGCAAGCCCATCAATGACCTGTCCAGGGGCTCAACCGTGGAGGACATCATTAACACAGTGGCCATTACCGCCGTCCAAGCGCAGGAACCCGGCTAAGTCCCGTCCTCCGATGTGACCACAAGAACGGGGCAGTGGGCGTGGGCTGCGCAGGCCCGGCTGACGGAGCCGATTGGCTGGCCAAGGAACCCTCCGGCGCCGTGCCTGCCAA
>Ga0209051_1002877_pt1 | contig 11844 bp, 9 predicted proteins | sample AraplaCvi_mMS_r2_2_FD_184286 | JGI IMG/M metagenome (GOLD analysis project Ga0209051, IMG submission 184286) | Arabidopsis root microbial communities from North Carolina, USA - plate scrape MF_Cvi_mMS_r2 (SPAdes) (version 2) | ecosystem: Host-associated > Plants > Roots > Endosphere | place: USA...
GGATCCTGCTGGGCCAGCGCGAGGTACGCCTGCGCCGCCTGGTCGAACTGGCCGCGCGTATACATCGCCTGTGCGGCCTGGGTCGCCTCGCCCGAGGGGCTGTGGGCTTCGGGCCTCGAAGCGCCCGGGGTCACGCAGCCGGCGAGGGCGGCGCTGATGAGGACACTCAGGGTCAGGGCGCGGATCGATCGCATCGCAAGTTCCTTAGGGCGCGAGGGCGCCGCAGGGCGCCGAAACGAGGGGATCATAGCCGATCGATCCGCGAGGCCGATGTGACCAGCCGGCCGAAACCGCGCATGGCGCAGGGCGCGGTGCCTTGTCCGGCCATGCGTGGGCGGCGGACACGGACAGTGTCCGCGGACACCGGCTGGCACGGCGGCCTCGAGCCTAAGTGACTGATCGCACGCGCTGTATGGTTGGCCCCGGGGCTTGGCCCGCGTCTTGCTCAACCCCTGCCATGACGAAAGGGGGCGGATAGGGAATGTTTGGCTACTACTTCGAACTGGCGGTGCGCAGCCTGCGCCGCAACCCGGTGCTTACGGGCCTCATGGTGCTGGCCATCGCCGTCGGCATCGGCACCAGCATGACGACGCTCACCGTGATGCACCTGCTCTCGGGCGACCCGATCCCCGGGCGCAGCGCGCAGCTGTTCTATCCGCAGGTGAGCCCGGATACCGTGCGCGTGAACTCGCTGCACCCCGCGGAGCTCATGGATTACCGCTCGGCCATGGACCTGTGGAGCGCGAAGCGCGCCGATCGCCAGGCGATCATGGTGGATAGCCAGCTGAAGGTGCGTGCGCCGGGAACCAACCTGCCCGCGCTCATGCAGTACATGCTCTCGACCACCACCGATTTCTTCAGCATGTTCGATGTGCCGTTCGAATACGGCAGCGCGTGGAGCGCCGATGACGATGAGAAGCACGCGCGCGTCGCGGTGATCTCCTCCGACTTCAACCACAAGCTGTTCCACGGTGAAAACAGCGTGGGCCGCACCCTCCGGCTGGCCAACACCGATGTGCGCATCGTCGGCGTGCTCAAGCCCTGGCGGCCATCGCCCCTGTTTTACGAGGTGCACGGTGGGCGCATGGCGGGTGGAGATACGGCGGATTTCTACCGCTCGCCGCAGAACATCTTCACCCCGTTCCAGACGGGGCTGGAGATCAACGACGGCAACTTCCAGCAATTCACCTGCTGGCGCGTGCCCGAGACGCCCGGCCACCTGAAGAACGCGGCCTGCCAGTGGGTGTGGCTGTGGGTGCAGTTGAACGACTCCTCGAAGGTGGCTGATTACCGCCGCTTCGTCGCAGGGTATGCGGAGCAGCAGAAGGCCAGCGGGCGCTATACGCAGACGCTCACGGCCGTGCCTTCGCTGATGGAATGGATGACCACCAACCGCGTGGTGCCTGGCGATGTGCGCCTGCAAACCTGGCTGGCGTTCGCGTTCCTGGTGATCTGCCTGTGCAATTCCATCGGCCTGATGCTGGCGAAGTTCCTGCGCCGCAGCGGTGATTTCAGCGTGCGTCGCGCGCTGGGCGCCACGCGTGGCGCGGTGATCGCGCAGTGCCTGGTCGAGGCCGGCGTCATCGGGCTGGCCGGTGGACTGGCGGGGTGGCTGCTTACCCTGGCGGGGCTATGGCTGGTGCGCCGGCAGGATGTGGCCTATGCCGACCTGGTCCACCTCGATCCCTCGATGTTCGCGGTGACCTTCGTGCTGGCCGTGGTGGTCAGCCTGCTGGCGGGCGCCTTGCCCGCGGTCAGGGCGGGCGGTGTCGCCCCCGCGCTGCAACTGAAGACGCTGTGAGGATGCCCGGCATGTCACTCCATCCCATCCTCGCCTCGCTCCGGCACCACCGCCTGGCCACGCTGCTGATCGTGTTGCAGATCGCGCTGGCCTGCGCGGTGATGTGCAACGCGTGCTCGCTCATCGCCGCGCGCTGGCATGCCATGCAACTGGTCAGCGGCGTGGATGAAACCTCGCTGGGAGCGCTTTACCTCACCGGTTACGAGCCGCAACAAGCGAATGACCTCAATGCACGCATGCTGGAAGGCCTGCGCAGGATCCCGGGCGTGACCTCGGTGAACGTCGTGAATACCGTACCGTTTGGCCCGCAGGCCGGCACGGTGGGCGTCACGCTGGATCCCGCGGGTAAGCATTTTGGCGGCGTCGTCGACTTCTACCTGGGCACCCCGGGGACGCTGGAAGCGATGGGCGTGAAGGTGATCGAGGGGCGTGCGCCGACGGCGGAGGAATACCGGGCGGTCGAAGATTTCGTGCCGCATGACGCGGGCGTGCTGGTGACGCGGTCGCTGGCCGATCACCTGTGGCCAGGTGATAGTCCGTTGGGCAAGGAGTTCTGGATCGACCACTTTCATTACCGGGTGATCGGGGTGTTGCAGCGGCTCGCCATCGCGGTGCCTGGCTCGCGCGGCGCGGAGTCGTCGGACTGGTCGGTGTATGCACCTGCGCTCGCCGGGCCCCGGTTCGCCGGTACGTACATGCTGCGCGCGGCACCGGCCGATCTTCCCGGCGTGATGCACAAGGCGCGCGAGGCGGTGGCGTCGCTGGCGCCCGACGCCGTGCTGACCCGCGAAACGAGCCTGTCCATACCGGAACTGCGCACCCTGCGTTTCGCCAACGACAAGGCCATGATGGGGATCCTGTTCGGCATCATCATTGCGCTGCTGCTGGTGACGGCGCTGGGTATCGTCGGCCTGGCCAGTTTCTGGGTGGCGCGCAGGCGCAAACAGATCGGCATCCGCCGGGCCATCGGCGCGACACGGCGCGACATCCTGCATTACTTCCAGCTCGAGAACTTCCTGATCGTGAGCATGGGCATCGTCGCGGGAGGCGTGCTGGCCTACGGGATCAGCATCGGGCTGATGATGTACAGCGAAGTGCCGCTGCTCCCGCCGTCGTATTTCGCCGCGGGCGCGGTCGTGTTGTGGTCCCTGGGCCAGCTGGCGGTGCTCGGCCCCGCGCTACGCGCCGCCGCCGTCCCGCCCGTAGCAGCCACCCGCGCAGGCTAGGCGCCTTCCCTCAACCCCTGTGGGAGCGCGCTTGCGCGCGATAACCACCCGCCTCAGTTCCCATAAAGCGACTTCCGCGCCGCCCCCGTAATCGCCGCCGCCAGCTTCGCCGCCTTGGCCGGCGGCAGTTCTTCCTTGAGGATGCCGAACACGCGCAGCCCCTCGGCCAGCTTCTCATCCTCACCCGCCTCGCGCCCGGCCACCATCACGACGAACTCGCCCTTCTGCTGGTTCGCATCCGCCGCGACCGTACCGACCAGTTCGCCCAGAGGCGCGCCGAGCACGGTTTCGAACAGCTTGGTGAGCTCGCGGGCCACGACGGCCTCGCGATCGGCGCCGAACACATCGCGCATGTCCTCCAGGCACTCGAGGATGCGATGCGACGATTCATAGAAGATGAGCGTGCGGGCTTCACCGGCCAGCTCGGACAGGCGTCCCTTGCGTGCGCCGGCCTTGGCGGCAAGGAAGCCCTCGAAGATGAAGCGATCGCTGGGCAGGCCCGCGACCGAGAGCGCAGCGACGAGCGCGCTGGCGCCCGGCACCGGGCTCACCTTCAGCCCGGCCTGTCGCGCGGCACGCACCAGGCGGAAGCCGGGGTCGCTGATCAGCGGCGTGCCGGCATCGGAGACCAGGGCGACGTCGTCGCCGTTGCGCATGCGCTCCACGAGGCCATCGACGGCGGTGCGCTCGTTGTGGTCATGCAGGGCGACCAGCGGCTTGTCGATGCCCAGGTGTTGCAGCAGCGGCCGGGTATGCCGGGTGTCCTCGGCGGCGATGACGGCCACCTGGCCCAGCGTCGCCACCGCCCGCGCACTGATGTCATCACGGTTGCCGATGGGCGTGGCGACGACGTGCAGGGTGCCGGGGCGGGATGTGGGCATGGATGGGGATTCGCGGATAAACAAGGATTGTACCGCCCTTGTGGGAGAGCGCTTGCGCGCGATGGGTGCTCGCGGCAAGACCCATCGCGCGCAAGCGCGCTCCCACAAGGGCTTCTGCCGTATACTTGGCGGTGGAGTCGGCCGGGCAGTCGCGTCGCGCCTTGTGCGCGTCGAGGAAAGTCCGGGCTCCATAGGGCAGGGTGCCAGGTAACGCCTGGGCAGCGTGAGCTGACGGCCAGTGCAACAGAGAGCAGACCGCCGATGGCCCCGCAAGGGGATCAGGTAAGGGTGAAAGGGTGCGGTAAGAGCGCACCGCGTACGGGGCTAACGTCGTACGGCACGGTAAACCCCACCCGGAGCAAGACCAAATAAGGGGATCATGATGCGGCCCGTATCGTCCCCGGGTAGGTTGCTAGAGCCTGGCGGCGACGCCAGGTCGAGAAGAATGACTGCTACGCCGCAAGGCGCACAGAACCCGGCTTACAGGCCGACTCCAATCTTCTTCGCCTCATGTGGGAGCGCGCTTGCGCGCGATGTGGTTGCCGCGAGCACCCATCGCGCGCAAGCGCGCTCCCACAGTTTTTTGTGGGGGGCGATCGGGCATGCGATCGTCGTCGCGGTGTGAATGCGAATTCAGTCACGGACCTGATTTCGCCCTCAGGCGAGGCCTGAGAACGTGTACGCGAAATCAAAAAATCCCCGCGATTCAACCACCTTCCGTTGATTGCTCAGAAATGGCTGGAATTAGTGATGAACAGGAGCTTTCTCCTTGATTCACAAGTAAAAATTCCTTGACAGTCTCAGGACCCGAGACTATCGTGGGCCCCAGTGTGAAATCGTGGGATTTGGTGGGGCGGGCAACCAGACATGTTCCAAGGCGAAACAGCCATCACGGTCGACGACAAAGGTCGTCTGACGATTCCGACCTCGTATCGGGATCAGGTGGCGGCCGCCTGCGGTAATCGCCTGGTTATCACCTACAACCCCTTCGAAACCGGCTGCCTGTGGATCTTTCCTTACGAGGAATGGGAACGGGTACGCGACGACGTCAACAAGCTCCCATCCGTAAAAGCCGTACACCGCAACCTGCAGATGAAGCTCGTCGGCGCCGCCGCCATCGTGGAACCCGATGGCGCGGCACGCATCCTCCTGCCATCCAGCCAACGGGCGGCAGCAGGGATCGAGAAAAAGGCCGTGCTCCTCGGCATGGGCAGCAAGTTCGAGCTTTGGAGCGAACAGGCCCACCTCGCCAAGATCCGCCAGACGATCAGCGAGGACGAGATCAGCGACGACATGGCGGAGCTGCGGCTGTAACGAAAACTCTAAGAACAGGTAGTCAGTGAAACGGAGCGGGATGTAGCGATGGCGGGGCGCGATGTGCACATCCCGGTGATGCTCGACGAAGCGGTGGAGGGTCTCGCTGTGCGCGAGAACGGGCGGTATCTCGACGGGACATTCGGCCGCGGCGGTCACGCCACGGCGATCCTTGCCCGTCTTTCCGCCGAAGGCCGCCTGTTCCTGATGGATCGCGACCCCACCGCCATCGCCGTGGCCGAGACCGGCCTGGCGACCGATCCGCGCGTCAGCCTGCGTCACGACAACTTCGCGACCATGGGCGAATGGCCCGCGCTGGCCGAGGGTGGCCTCGACGGCATCCTGCTCGACCTCGGCGTGTCTTCGCCGCAGCTCGATGACGCCAGCCGCGGCTTCAGCTTCATGGCCGATGCGCCGCTCGACATGCGCATGGATACGACCCGCGGCATCAGCGCCGCGGATTTCCTGCGCGACGCCGAAGAAGCCGAGATCGCCGACGTGCTGTGGACCTTCGGCGAGGAGCGCTTCAGCCGGCGCATCGCCAAGGCCATCGTCGAGCGCCGCGCGACCGCGCCGATCACCCGCACCGGCGAGCTCGTTGCGCTGGTGACGAGCTGCGGCGTCCGCCGCGAGCCCGGCAAGAACCCCGCGACCCGCACGTTCCAGGCCCTGCGCATCCGCGTGAACGAGGAGCTCTCCTCGGTCGAGCGCGCGCTCGATGCCGCGCTGGAACTGCTCAACCCGGGTGGCCGCCTCTCGGTCATCAGCTTCCACTCGCTGGAAGACCGCATGGTGAAGCAGTTCATCCGCTCGCACGAAGGCCGCGTGCAGGGCAGCCGCCGCGCACCGCCGAAGGAAGCGCCGCCGGCGCGCCTGAAGCCGGTGGGCAAGGCGATCTTCGCCTCCGACGCCGAAGTGGCCGCGAACGCGCGTTCGCGCTCCGCCGTACTGCGCGTCGCGGAGAAGCTCGCATGAAGACCTTCGGCGCCATCTGCCTCACGCTCCTGCTGCTCGCCGTCATCGGCAGCGCGATCGGCGTGGTGTGGACGCGCCATGAGAGCCGCGTGCTGTTCGTGGAGCTCTCGCGCCTGCAGACGCAGAAGGACGACCTGGGCGTGGAATACGGCCGCCTCGAGCTCGAGCAGGCCACGTACGCCGAACCCAGCCGCATCGATGGCGACGCCCGCGAGAAGCTCGGCATGTTCACGCCGAAGCCGCAGGACATCCAGTTGGTGCGTCGATGAGGGCGCGCCAGGGCAAGCTCGTCGTCCCCAGCCGCCGCCGTGGCCAGGGCCCGAGCCCGCGCAAGCGCATGACGGTGATGGTCGCGGTGCTCTGCGTGGCCGCATCGGGGCTGCTCGTGCGCGCATTCGACCTGCAGGTGGTGCGCAAGCAGTTCTACCAGGACCAGGGCGATGCCCGCTTCCTGCGTGAAATGCCGATCGCCGTCTCGCGCGGCACCATCTTCGACCGCAATGGCGAGCCGCTGGCCGTATCGACGCCGGTGGCGTCGCTGTGGGCCAACCCGCCCGAACTGCTCGAGAACGCCGACCGCATCCCGGACCTGGCGAAGGCGCTGCACGTCGATGCCGACGACCTGAAGTCGAAGATCGAAGCGCGCGCCGACAAGGAGTTCATGTACATCACCCGCCAGATGCGCCCGGAAGACGCGCAGGCGGTGATGGACCTGAAGATCCCTGGCGTGAACTCGCAGCGCGAGTACCGCCGCTATTACCCGTCGGGTGCGGTGAACAGCCACATCCTCGGCTTCACCAATATCGACGACCACGGCCAGGAAGGCCTGGAGCTCTCGTACGACCCGTGGCTCGCCGGCAAGCCGGGCGCGAAGCGCGTGATCCGCGACCGCATGGGTCATGTGGTGGAGGACGTGGAACTGGTGCGCGAGCCGCAGCCGGGCCGTGACCTCACGCTCTCGATCGATCGCCGCATCCAGTACCTCGCGTACAGCGCGCTCAAGGATACGCTGGAGAAGAACAAGGCCGATTCCGGCTCGATCGTGGTGATGGATGTGCACACCGGCGAAGTGCTGGGCATGGCCAACCTGCCGTCGTTCAACCCGAACGCCGTGCGTGGCAGCAGCCCGGGCGATCGCCGCAATCGCGCCGTCACCGACGTGGTCGAGCCCGGCTCGACGATGAAGGCCTTCACCATGGCCGCGGCGCTCGATAGCGGCAAGTACACGCCCACCGCGCCGCTGATCGAGACCTCGCCTGGCACGTGGATGATGGGCGGCCACCCGGTGCGCGATACGCATAACTGGGGCACGCTCACGCCCACGGGCGTGATCACCAAGTCCTCCAACGTCGGCGCGGCCAAGATCGCGATGACGCTGGACACGGACAAGATGTACGAGATGTTCAAGTCGTTCGGCATCGGCAACAGCACCGGCAGCGGTTTCCCGGGCGAAGCCTCGGGCTACCTGCCGGTGGGCCGCACCTGGAAGCCGATCGAAAAGTCGCGCATCGCCTACGGCTATAACCTCAACGTGACGCCGCTGCAGCTCGCCACGGGCTACGCGGCCATCGCCAACGGCGGCCAGTATCGTGCGCCCAGCTTCATCAAGGGCGCCGACAACCCGCCGAACCAGGTGGTGAGCCCGGAGATCGCGCACGAGCTCGTGCGCATGCTGGAAACCGTGCTCGCCCCGGGCGGCACCGGCTACGGCTTCGCTTCGGTCGCCAACTACAGCGTGGCCGGCAAGACCGGTACCTCGCACAAGAACTCCGCTGGCGGCTACTACGCCAACAACTACATCTCCCTGTTCGTCGGCATGATCCCGGCCAGCAACCCGCGCCTTGTCACCGTGGTCGTGATCAACGACCCGAAGGGCGGCCATTACTATGGCGGCTCGGTGGCAGGCCCGGCGTTCGCCAACGTCATGACCGGCGCCGTCCGCCTTCTCGACATCCCGCCTGACAACGTCGGCCGCTGGTACGCCGGCGGCCCGAGCCAGGGCGGGATGATCGGCACGACCAACGCACCACCGGCCGCGGATGAAAGCGCGGCGGAAGAGGTGGTGCCATGAGCAGCATGAACCTCAACGAACTTCTGAATGGTTTCGCCGACGCCCAGGGTGCCGGCGAAATCGTCGTTTCGGGCCTTTCGCTCGATTCGCGCGAGATCGCCGCGGGCAACGCCTTCGTGGCGCTGCGCGGTACGAAGGGCCACGGCATGGACTTCGCCGTGAAGGCCGTGGAGAACGGCGCGGCCGTGATCCTGGCCGAAGCGCCGTTCGACGCCGCCGACCCGGGCGTGCCCGTCGTCACCGTCAAGGACCTGCGCGAGCACACCGGTGCCATCGCGGCGCGCTTCCACGGCGAGCCGACCGGGGCGCTCGAGGTGATCGGCGTTACCGGTACCAACGGCAAGACCTCGACCGTGCAGCTGATCGCCCAGGCCCTGGCCTTCCTGCACAGGAAGCCGGCCACGGTCGGTACGCTTGGCGCGGGCATGCACGGTGCCGTCGTGGAAGGTGAGCGGACCACGCCCGATGCGATCAGCATGCAGGGCCTGTTCGCCTCGTTCCGCGCCGACGGTGCATCGCACGTGGCGATGGAAGTCTCCTCGCATGCGCTGGAGCAGGGCCGGGTCAACGCGGTGCATTTCGATATCGCGGTGTTCACCAACCTCACCCGCGACCACCTCGATTACCACGGCACGATGGAAGCCTACGGCGCCGCCAAGGCGAAGCTGTTCGCGTTCCCCGGCCTGAAGGCCGCCGTGATCAACGTGGACGATGCGTTCGGCGTGAAGCTGGCGAAGGGCCTGCCGGAAGGCGTGGCGAAGCTGCGCACGTCGATGGCCCACGATGCGACCGAGAAGGATGCCGAGGTCCGCGCCGACATCGTTGTCACCTCGGCGAAGGGTCTCTCGTTCAACCTGAGCACCCCGTGGGGCATGCGTACCGTGCGCAGCGCGCTGCTCGGCCGCTTCAATGTCGCCAACCTGTTGGCCGTGGCCGCGGTGCTGGGCGCGCTGGGCGAGCCGTTCGAGCGGATCCACGCGGCGCTCGAGGCGCTCGAGCCGGTGAACGGCCGCATGAGCCGCCTGGGTGGCGATGGCAAGAAGCCGCTGGTGGTGGTCGATTACTCGCACACGCCGGATGCGCTGAAGCAGGCGCTGCTGGCGCTGCGCTCGCATACCAAGGGCAAGCTGATCTGCGTGTTCGGCGCGGGTGGCGATCGTGACGCGGGCAAGCGCCCGATCATGGCCGGCATCGCCGAGCGCCTGGCCGATGTGGTGATCGTCACCGACGACAACCCGCGCAGCGAAGACGGCGACGCCATCGTCGCGCAGATCGTCGCTGGCTTCGTGCATCCGGAAACCGTGGCCGTCGAGCGCGACCGCGCGAAGGCGATCGCGCTGGCGCTGAACGGCGCAAAGGCCGACGACGTCGTGCTGATCGCCGGCAAGGGCCACGAGACCTACCAGGAAGGCCCGGACGGCAAGCTGCCGTTCGATGACCTCGCCGTGGCGCAGGGCCTGATGGCCCAACCGGCTGCGAAGGGGGCACGCGCATGATGCGTCTCTCCGCCGTCGCCCTCTGGACTCGCGGCCGCCTGCAGGGCGCCGACACCGACGTCACCGGTTTCGCCATCGATACCCGCAAGGTGCAGAAGGGCGACCTGTTCGTCGCCATGCCCGGCGAGCACGTCGACGGCCACGATTTCGTCGCCGCCGCCGCCGAGAAGGGCGCGGCCGCCGCGCTGGTGACCCGCCCGGTCGATGTCGACCTGCCGCAGGTCATCGTCAACGATACGCAGCTTGCGCTGGGCGACCTGGCCAGCTCGGTGCGCGCACAGAACAACAAGGTGCGGGTGATCGGCATCACCGGCTCCAACGGCAAGACCACGGTGAAGACGCTCACGGCGTCGATCCTGTCGCGCCATGGCCGTACCCACGTCAATGCCGGCAACTACAACAACGAGATCGGCATGCCGCTCACGTTGCTGGCCATGCCGGAAGACACCGAGTACGCCGTGCTCGAGATGGGCGCGGGCAAGCCGGGCGATATCGATTACCTGGCTGCCATCGCGCGGCCCGATATCGGCCTCGTCAACTCCATCGCCGCCGCGCATCTTGAGCGCATGGGCACGATCGAAGGCGTCGCTGAAACCAAGGGCGCGCTGTACCAGTCGCTGCCGGCCGATGGCGTCGCCATCATCAACGTCGACGACGAGCGCTTCATCAGCCTGTTCACCGGCCTGGCCGGCTCGCGCCGCGTGCTGCGCTACGGCCTTGAACACCGCGCGGATATCGGCGCGGATATCGTCGAGGAACGCATCGACGGCACGCATTTCGTCCTCAGCACGCCGCATGGCGATGGCGACGTGCACCTGCCGCTCGCCGGCCGCCACAACGTCGCGAACGCGCTGGCCGCCGCCGCGATCGCCTGCGCGCTGGATGTGCCGGTCGAGACCATCGTGGAAGGCCTGGAGCAGGTGCCGCACGTCGCGGGCCGCCTGAACCTGGAGCCGATGAAGGGCGACTGGACGCTGATCGACGACAGCTACAACGCCAACCCGGGTTCGGCCGCCGCGGCGATCGAGACGCTGGCGCTGGCCCGCGGCGAGCGCTGGCTGATCCTCGGCGACATGGCCGAGCTGGGCACCGACACGCTGAAGATGCACGCGGCCACGGGCAAGCTCGCCCACGACCGCGGCATCGAGCGCCTGCTCGCCACCGGCGTGAAAAGTGCCGCCGCCGTCGAGGCCTTCGGCGCTGGCGCACAGCATTTCGCCACGCAGGAAGACCTCATCGAGGCAGCGTGCGCGCAGATCCACGAGGGCGTCACCGTCCTGGTGAAGGGTTCGCGGTCGTCCGGCATGGAGCGGGTCGTCGCGGCGATGAAGAAGTACGCTGAAGGAGCATCCCATGCTGCTTGAACTGGCGGAATGGATGGCTCGGCACTTCACGTCGCTGCATCTTTTCCAGTACATCACCTTCCGCGCGATCATGGCGGCGCTGACCGCGCTGTGCGTGTCGCTGCTGCTCGGCCCCGCGCTGATCCGCAAGCTGGCGGCGCTGAAGGCCGGCCAGGTCGTGCGCAGCGACGGCCCGCAGACGCATCTTTCGAAGGCCGGCACCCCGACCATGGGCGGCACGCTGATCCTGTTCTCGATCGGCATCGCCACGCTGCTCTGGGCCGACCTGAACAACCGCTACGTGTGGGTCGTGCTGCTCGTCACGCTGTGCTTCGGTGCGATCGGCTTCTACGACGATTACCGCAAGCTGGTGCTGAAGGACAGCCGTGGCCTCGCCAGCCGCTGGAAGTATTTCTGGCAGTCGGTGTTCGGCCTCGCCGCCGCGCTGTTCCTCTACTACACCCACCAGCTGCCGGCCGAGACGGCGCTGTACGTGCCGCTGTTCAAGCAGGTGGCGCTGCCGCTGGGCCTGGGCTTCGTGGTCATCGGCTACTTCATCATCGTGGGCTTTTCCAACGCGGTGAACCTGACCGATGGCCTGGACGGCCTGGCTATCATGCCGAGCGTGCTGGTCTCCGGTGCGCTGGGCATCTTTGCCTACCTCGCGGGTAACAAGCTGTTCTCCGAATACCTCGGCATCCCGAGCATCCCGGGCGCGGGCGAGCTGGCGATCTTCT
>Ga0209051_1002878_pt1 | contig 11844 bp, 9 predicted proteins | sample AraplaCvi_mMS_r2_2_FD_184286 | JGI IMG/M metagenome (GOLD analysis project Ga0209051, IMG submission 184286) | Arabidopsis root microbial communities from North Carolina, USA - plate scrape MF_Cvi_mMS_r2 (SPAdes) (version 2) | ecosystem: Host-associated > Plants > Roots > Endosphere | place: USA...
AAGAGGCCGCCGGCCACACCGTCCTGGGGGAAGGCGATGAAGCCCAGGGACAGGGTGCCGATGACACCGGCGCCGAAGTGAACGCCGACAACGTCGAGGGAATCGTCGAAACCGAACTTATACTTCAGGTCAACGAACACCGCGCAGGCAGCACCGGCCACCAAACCCAGCCCCAGGGCGGCCAGCGGGCTGATGTTGGCGCAGGAAGGGGTGATCGCAACCAGGCCGGCCACGACGCCGGACGCTGCACCCAGGGAGGTGGGGTGTCCGTGGCGGACCTTCTCGACCACAAGCCAGCTCAGCATGGCCGCTGCCGGAGTTACCAGGGTGTTGACCCAGATCAGGCCGGCCTGCTCGGCAGTGGTGGCAGCGCCGCCGTTGAAACCGAACCAGCCGAACCACAGGATTGCTGCGCCGATCATGATGAAGGGGACGTTGTGTGGGCGGTGGTTGGGGTCCTTGGCGAATCCATGGCGCTTTCCCACGATCAATGCGAGGACGAAAGCGGCAGTTCCCGAGCTGACCTCAACTACCGCACCGCCGGCGAAGTCGATGACCTGGCCGAAGACTTCAGTCACGGCCCCGCCGGCGCTCATCAGGCCGCCGCCCCACACCATGTATGCCAGCGGGCAGTAGACAACGGTGATCCAGATCGGCACGAACAGTGCCCAGGCACCGAACTTGGCCCGGTCGGCTATGGCGCCGCTGATGAGGGCAACGGTGATGATGGCGAAGGTCGCTGCGAAGGTGGCCTTGATGAGGTCGGGCGTGCCCACCAGATCCTGCAGGCCGAAGTGTGCGAAGGGGTTGCCGAACAGGCCCAGGAAGCCATCACCGGTAGTCATCGAGTAGCCCCAAAGGACCCAGACAACACCCACGATCCCCGCGGAGATGAAGCTCATCATGATCATGTTCAGTGCTGCCTTGGCGCGGGTCATGCCGCCGTAGAACAGGCCGAGGCCGGGGGTCATGAAGAGCACCATTGCCGCCGACAACATCATCCAGACGTTCTGCGCAGAGATCTCCACCTGCGTTCCCTTCTTTCAAGCCTGTCCGAAACGAGCCGTGATTTATCCGGCTCCCGTAAAGCCCCCCGATCAATATTCGGTGAGCTATGTTTCCGACTCAGAAGAGCTAAGTTGCAGGTAAGTTACAGAAATCTCCCGTTCGTGAAGATCAGGTCACTGGCATGTTTCGGGGATGTTAACGGCGCTTCTCCCTGGGTCCGGCCGGGTAGCCGCCGTGCCTGCTGGCGATGATGATGACCAGCGCTATCGCTGTCGGAACCGCCGCGGCCAGGGGCACCAGCTGGGCGCCCACCGTGGTGAGGGCAAACGCGCCATAGACAGCCCCGACGGCGATCCCCAGTTGGATGGTCACTACGGTGAGGCCGTTGGCAGCGTCCTTGTGCTCGCCGCCTGCCCGGAGAATCGCTGCCTGGTTGTAGATACCCACCGCGCCGAACGCGATACCCCACAGCGTCATCAGCCCGAACGCCCCCACCCAGGTGCCGCCCAGTGCCGGCAGCAGGGCGAACGCAAGAGTCAGGAGTCCGACGGCGGCAATCACCGAGGCACGTGGACGGGAGTCGGCGGTCATGCCGGCAATCCAAATCCCCACCAGGCTGGCGATTCCCACCACGGACAGGGAGATGCTGGTGGCCGATTCCGGCAGCCCGGATGCCAGCAGGAAGGGCGCCACGTAGGTGAACAGGGTGAAGTGGGCCAGGAGCAGGAGGGGCCAGGCGATGGCCACGGCGATGACGCCAGGCAGTTTCATGGCAGCACGCAGGGACGGAGCCTTCTGGCTGGCGTTGTCGTGAGCGCCGGGAAGGAGCCAGAAGGCCAACACGGCCAACAGCACGCCCACGCCCGCGAGAACCAGGAAGGAAGCGCGCCAGGTCATCAGTGAACCCATGAGCGTGCCGATGGGAGCCCCCACTGCAAGTGCGATGCTGTTGCCGCTGAACACCACGGCCATGGATTTACCCACGGAGTGTGCCGGAACGATTCGTGCCACGTAGGGTGCCATGCTGGACCACAGCATTCCGTGCGCGATGCCGCCGAGTAGCCTGGCCCCGATCGCCCACCCCAGCTCGGGGCTCAACGCCAGCAGGATATTGCTGAGCGCAAAAGCCAGCACGGTGACGATCAGCAGCGTCTTGCGGGGAACCCTGCCGGCCAGGAACCGGGATAGGGGGAGCGCCGTGAAGACGATGATCGCCGCATACACGGCGGTCAGCGAACCAACTGCCGACTCGTCGACACCGAGGTCGCGGCTGATTTGCGGAAGCAAGCCGGAAGGAAGAAGCTCGGTGGTTACCGCAGTAAACCCGGCCGCTGCCAGCACAAGCAGTCCGCCCCAGGGGATCTTCCTGGGCTGCTGCCTTTCAGCGGGTGACGCCGTGGGCGATGGTGTTTCGACGACCGAAGGGTCCTGCGTCAAAGATTGCTCCTCAGGGATGGGTCAAGCTCGGGGTGCTTTTTCATGGGGTCCGTACAACGGTATGCAGCCACGGCGGTGTGAGGGAGTCCCTGTCAGACACCCCCTTGCAGCAACACACTTTGTCTCCCGGCCATTCCTCACGCAGACTTGGCCTGTGAAGCCCTTCCTATTGCTGGCTACCCGCGCCGAAGACGCCGCAGCAGATGACGAGTACCAGGCTTACCTACGCTACTGCGGACTGAAACCGGACGAATTGATCCGGATCCGGCTGGAATCCGGGCCTTTGCCGCCCCTTGAACTGTCGGACTACTCCGGGGTGATCGTGGGTGGAAGTCCCTACACCTCAAGCGATCCTGTGGAGGAGAAGAGCGCAGACCAGGTCCGGGTTGAGACGGAACTCTCATCCCTCCTGGACAGGATCGTGGCGGAAGACTTCCCCTTCCTGGGTGCCTGTTACGGTGTCGGCACGCTGGGAGTGCACCAGGGCGCAGTCATCGACCGGCGCTTCGGAGAGCCGGTGGGAGCTACGGAGATCACCCTGACGACGGAAGGGGACAGGGACCCGCTGCTGCAGGGTCTCCCGCACCGGTTCGAGGCCTTCGTCGGCCACAAGGAAGCGTGCAGCCAGCTGCCCCCGAACGCAGTCTTGCTGGCCAGCTCGGAGGCCTGCCCCGTGCACATGTTCCGCATCAAGAACAACCTCTACGCAACCCAGTTCCACCCCGAGCTGGACGCCGACGGACTCATCACGCGGATCAACATCTACAAGAACGCCGGATATTTCCCGCCCCACGAAGCCGATGAACTCATCGAGACAGCCCGGAAGTCATCCGTGACAGAGCCCATGCGCGTGCTCAGGAATTTCACGGAGCGCTACGCCCGCTAGCCCCTCCCGTTGTGAGGCCCGCTTTGCGCGCTGAGCGCGGGGAATGCCACGCAGAGCGGGCCCCGCAACGCGACGTCCGACGTCGGAAGCCCCCCGGGGACGTCAACGTCACCTGTGGCACGGCTACCGTTGCGGCGCTGCCGGACTGGTGCTGGGCTGTTGGGCGGGTGAGGGAGCAGGAGCTACAAAGGGTCCGCTTGGGTAGAGCGCCGTGGCTTCCATCATGTAGTTCGCCCATTGCGGACCGGCGATCATGTAGCCGTCCAAGGATTTGTAGAACTTGCCGTTGATGGTGACGTTCTGGCCCGCCCGCTGTTGTCCCGCCGTCGTGTCCCCAAAGAACGACGCCGTGGCGAGCGCCGTCGTGTACCCGGCCACCCAGGTGGCGCCGTTGTTGTTGGACGTTCCGGTCTTGGCGGCTACCGGGACCCTGCTTTGGACCTTGGGTTCGATGTAGACGCCGGATCCCATCTTGAGCACATCCTGGAGTACGGCATTTACGCCCCGTGCCACAGCCGGCTTGACGGCTTCACGGCATTCCGGCGTCTGTGCTTCGTATTCCCTGCCCTGGGCGTCGCTGATCTCCGTGATGGCGATGGGCTTGCAGTAGGTGCCGTCATTGGCGAAGGTGGCGTAGGCGCTCGCCAACACAAGAGGCGCGACGCCGATGGAGCCCAGTAGATTGCCGATCTGGTGCATGTTGATTGGGGCATTGTCCAGCCCGCTGTGCAGGCCAACAGTGTCCACCATCCGCTGGATTCCGCAGAAGTCCAGCTGTGCCGCCGTGGCGAAAGTGGCCGTATTGATGGAGTTGTAGAGGCCGTAGTTGATGGGCATGGGGCGGTAGTAGCCAGGGTCGTTGTTCTGCAGGTCGTCATCCGCGCCAAGGTTTTGTGCCTTCTGTGCCGTACTGTAGCCGCCCAGCACCTTGCCGCAACTGGAACGCCAAGGGAAGCCCACGGGGTATACCCGCCGTGATGCGTCCACCACGGCGGTGGGGTTCTTGCCTTCGTTGAGCCACTCCGCATAGATGAAGGGCTTCATGGTGGAGCCGGGCTGGAAACCTCCGGCGCCGTTCAGGTCGTAGCCGTTCTCGTCCTTCGCGTCCACGTTGAAGTTCAGCTGGGTGTCGAACTTCCCCTCTTGTGGAACGAACACCGTGTTCTGGGCCATCGCCAGGACCTTACCGGTACCTGGCTGCACGGTGGTCACGGCAGCACCCCATTTGTCCGGGTTATCACCGGCGGATGCGTCCACCTGTTGCTGGGCGATGGCCTGGAGCCTGCTGTCCAGTGTGGTGGTGATGGTGAGGCCGCCGCGATACAGGAGCCGTTCACGATCCTGCACCGTGTCACCGTAGGCCTCGTTGTTAAGGATGAGGTGCGAGATGTAATCGCAGAAATATGTGGCAATGGCAGCACCGGCACATCCTTGAAGGGATGGAGTGATGTTCAATTCCACCGGTGTTGCCACAGCCACGCCATGGTCCACGGGGGTGATCTTCCCCTGTTCGAGCATCCGATCCAGCACCAGGTTGCGCCTGGCCAGTGCTGCCGCCGGGTCGACCGTGGGGTCGTAGATGCTGGGACCATTCACCAGGCCTGCCAACAGCGCCGCCTGGGGCAGTGTCAGCTCCGCGGCGGAGGTGCTGAAGAAGTAGCGGGACGCAGCCTCGATGCCGTAAGCATTCCTGTTGAAGAACACGATGTTCAGGTATCCCTCAAGAATCTGGTCCTTGCTGAAGCGTTTCTCCAGTTCCAAGGCAAGCTTGATCTCGCGCAGCTTGTCTCCCACTGTTTTCTCGCCGCTGAGTACTACGTCCTCGGGGCGGCCCTGTGAAAGCCGGGACTCGTTGAGGACGTTGGTGACGTACTGCTGCGTCAGCGTGGAGGCCCCCTGCTTGGTTCCTTTGGTCAGGTTGGAGGTCAGCGCCCGCATGATTCCGTGCGCATCCACACCCGGATGCTCATAGAAACGGCTGTCTTCGATGGCTACGATTGCTTCGCGGATGAACGGCGACATGTCCTCGAGAGGAACCTTGACCCTGTTCTCGGCGAAAAACGTGGCGATGAGTTGGCCGTCAGCGGTGACCACCTTGCTGGAAAGGGAAGGTGACTCCACGTCGAGCTGGCTGGGAAGACTCTCGTAGAAACCTATGGACCCACCCACGGTTGTGCTGGTGAGGGCAACCACCGGGACCACGAAGCCGGAGATCAACACCCCGCAGAGCAGGCTCACGAAGAAGAACCCGAAGATCCTTAACAGGACCTTGCCCAGACCCAGTGGTCCTCTGTTGTTCCGCGCCATTTTCGTGCCAATCCGTAGGGATGCCAGGCTGAAAAGTAGCTACAGAATACGTCCGGAACGTCAGTTGTTCCATGGCTCAGGTACCCAATAAAGGTCCCAAATCGGACTCAATCCAGCGGCAGTGTCACCCGGACACTGGTGCCCCGCCCAACCGCAGAGTCGATGTCGACTGTCCCGCCGGCGTCGTGAACGGCGATCGACATCAACAGCAACCCAAAACCATGCCTGCGGCCGCTGGGCGCAGCGTGGATCTCGAAGCCGTCGCCGTCGTCCGTGATGGTGAGCTGGATGCCATGGTAGACAGCGTTGAGGCGGATGGTGAGTTCACTGGCGTTCGCGTAGTTCAACGTGTTGCTGAACGCTTCCTGCGCCACGTGGTACAGGAGCCCTGCGGCGGAGGATGAGATCTCGATGCCGTGGTGGGGAGTATGCCAGTGGACCGTGACACCGGCGCGGCGAAGCGGCGCGGCAAGGCGGTCGATGCACCCTGCGACACCCAACGCGTAGAAATCCACGGGGTTCTGGTCCTGGATGATGCCCTTCACGGCCACCACCTCGTCGACGGCTGCTGACTGTTCCATTGGTTCCCCCACGTCGTTGTGCTTCATACCGGAAATTCGTTGTCGGAATGCCTTTGTATTGGTATTCCGGCTGATTCCAGCGTGGCGCCGCTACATCAAGGAACCTTTTCGATTGGCTCAAGTTCGCATCAAGTTTGCGGGTGAGGCTTGCGTCCCGTTTTCTGCTGGATCATTCGCTTGTTCCCTCTGAAGATCCCCGGATTACCGGGGACAGCGTCGGGGCGAGGACGAATGATCCAGCAGAATTGCACCTGCCACGAAGCTCAGCGGCGTCCGCCACCACCGCCGCCGGGACCCTGGGCCTGTGTGTACTGGCCTGCCGTCACGGTGCCCTGTTGCTTGGCGCCGTCGCTGGATCCCGTCGTGAGGCCGGCTGTGGCATCGGCGGTGCCGCCCGTGTACACCGTGTACGTGGCACCGTCGGCGATCGCGGAAGAGGAGAACACCAGGGATGCGATGGTCTTGGTGGTCACGAACGTCGCCACCACGGCTCCCGACGAGTCGACGATGTGAACCGGGGTGCCCGCAGGTAAGGAGGAACTGAACGTGATCTGCAGACCGGATTGCGTGGAGGAGGTCCCGGGGGTTACGGCCATCCCGGCGCTTCCCGCCGCAGCCACGGTGCCTCCGGAAACGGCCAGCTCGCCGTTGACATCAAGTGCTCCGTTGCCGTCGTTGGTGGGCCCGTTGACCACGACGGTCCCGCCGGAAATGCTGGCGTTTCCGTTCGAGTCCAAACCGTCACCCTGCGCATTGATGGTCAGTGTCCCGCCGGAGACGTCAACGCTGTAATCGCCGACGGTCTCGCCCCCACCCATGCCTCCACCCATCCCGCCGCCGTCAACAGTGCTGGAGGAGGCTCCGCCCGAGGCGTTCACGCCGTCATCGTTGGAAGTGACGGTCACGTCCCCGCCGGAGATGGCGATGTGCTGCGCCTCCAGCCCTTCTTCGGACTTGGTTACGTTCACTGTGCCGCCGGAAACAGTCAAGGTGTTGAACGCCTTCACGCCGTCATCTCCCGCGGTCACGGAGAGGGAACCACCGCTGACCAGCAGCCAGCCCCGCCCCTCGTCCGTCTCGTTGTCGGCCTTCACCCCGTCGCCGCCCGCGGTCACCTGGTAGGCGCCGTCCAGGAGCACGGTGTAATCCTTCCCCCGGATGCCGTCGTCTGCTGCCTCGACGGTGACTTTGCCCGATGCCAGGACCAGGCCGTCCTTGGAGACGATGCCGTCGTTGTACTTTCCGGTGACGTTCAAGGAACCGGGCCCGGCAATGGTCAGGTCCGCCATGGAGAAGAGGGCTGCGTTGGGTGCGTCGGAGCCTTGGTCCGCGTAGCTTGCGGCATCCGTTACGGTGTTGGTGCTGCCGTCCTCCAGGTACAGGATCGCTTCATCGGCACTTTGCACCACGAACGGGGAACCGCTGGAGTTACCAAGCTGCACCCCGTCCAGGATGATCCTCACTGTGTCTGAATCGCCCGCGGCCACCATGATCTTTCCGTCAGTCAGCGAGCCGCTGAGGCGGTAGGTTCCGGCGGCACTGATGGTGACGGTATTGCCGTCCACCGCCACGCCGGTGGAGGACGACGACGTCACTTTGCTGCCGCCGTCGGCCAGGCTGATTGCCACCTCCGTTGAGGCGTCCCAGCTGAGGTCGTCGCCGTCGTAGTGGGTGTCTTCTTCGATGGTGGCGGCGGTGACTGTCTGCTGGGCGGTGGTTGTTGTGGCCTTGCCGGAGGTGCCTGAGGACGTGGAACCGGTGGTTGCGGCGGAGCAGCCGGCAAGGGAGATCGCCAGCGCGACGGCGGCAATGGACAGGGAGGTGCGGAAGGAGCGCATGGTTGATTCCTTAGCTTTGGGGGAGTTGGTTGAGGGGGCGCAGCTGCATCCTGCGCCGAAGGGTTTGATTCCACCGGTTTGCGGGCAGTTCCGGGTGGAGTGCGGCCATGCCGGTGGCGAACTTGGAGATGCGGCACGGCCGGACGCCGTTGGCCCAGAGGTGCCGGTCCAGTGGGCCCGGGGCGGAGCCGGACTTGGTCTCCACCACCACCGCGTCGTCCAGGACCCAGGGCTGCCCGTCCGGCCGCTGCCAGGTGACGTCGGAATCGATGGTGGCACGGCTTCCCGACTCAGGCAGGAACAGCGTGGTGCGGTTGTACTGCGTGGACAGGACGGGGGACAAAGGGCCGAACGTGACGTCCCCGATGGCCGCGGAAAGGGTCTCGTTGACATAGAGAAGGCCTTCGTCAGTCAGCCGGTCGCGGTCGCAAAGTTCGTACGGGATGCGTTCCTTGACGGTGGCTTCACGTGCTCCTTCGGTCTTGACTTCAAGGAAGCTGACGGCGCTGTCCACGTAGGTCCGGGTGCGGATCTTGAAGCGCCGGCGCCGCCCATGGGCTGCCAGCATGTAGCTGTCCAGTGCCGGGGTGTCGAAGTACACAGAGTCGTAGGCGAAGGTTCGGGCCCCGTCCATTTCCAGGACACGGGCGTGGGTGGTGAAAGTGGAGAGGACGCGTCGGGCTGCTGCCGAGGGAACCAGGTACTTGCGGTCAACACGGGTCAGCAGCGCGGCTTCAGCAGTGAGTTCTTCAAGCCCGACGGCGGGAAGCCGGCCCAGGTGGGGCATGACCCCTGGAGCTTCGGGCCGGGTCATGCGACACCCGCAGAGGTGGGCATGGACGGCTGGGGCGACGGCTGGGCAGGCAGTTCCTGCGGCGCCTCTGTCAGCGCGCCCGCTGGATGGTTGACGGTGAGCCGGGCGGGGCGGACCGCGTAGCGGACATCCACGATCGTCTTGTCATTCACAAGGTCCAGCTCCTGGATGGTGGCCGAGTGGACGGTACCGTTGAGGACTTCCTCCAGCCGGACGTAGAGTTCGGCTTCGTCGTTGATGGCCCGGTCCAGCACCACCGTCTGGTGGCGGTAGGAGGGCAGGACCTTCGGGTTGTCACCAATGAACATCACCAGCAGGACCAAGGACATGAGGGACAACGTCAACCACAGAGGCTCGACGCCGATGCCCGAGATCAGGCCCAGCGCCAGTGCCGAGAAGTAGTAGGCAACCTCGTGCTGGGCAAGTTCGGTGGAGCGGAGCCGGATGATCGAGAGCACACCGAACAGCCCCAGGCCCAAACCGACGCCGGCAGCAGAACCGGACAGTGCGGTGGCGACTGCGAGGACTCCCACGTTCATGCCGAGGTAGGACACCACCAGGTCACGGCGCCTGTGGCGGCGGAGGTACAGGGCCAACGTGAGGATGGAAATGGCAGCGAGGTCTGCCGCTATGAGGATGAGGGTGTTCATCGGTTACTCCGGAATCTCTGGGGGAATTGGTGTCCACTTTTCAGGGCCACGCTGTGCTGGAACTGTGCCGGGACCAAGGGTGGGGTATGCGTTTCCTTCTGTGCGGCACGGCCTTTGCGGGTGAACAGGAAACGGTGCTGCACTACGAAACTGATGCCCAGCAGCGCGGCCTCCGTGAGGATCTTTGCGGGCAGGTCCGGGACGGAAACGGACGTCAGCGCCAGGATCGAGGCGTAGTTGGCCGCCAGCAACACCAGCACCAGGGCCACATAGCCGGCCGCGGCCACCCGCAGTGGCCGGTCTTTGCCGTGCTCGAACACCAGGCGCCGGTTGACCAGGAAGTTCACTGTGGCGCTGACCAGCCGGGCACCCAGCACGGCAATGAGCAGGGAGTCCGTGACACCGATGAGCACCAGGAACATCACCATGTCCACCACGAAAGCGGACAGGGACGAGCCCAGGAACTTCAGCAGGGGGGCATAGATCCTGATCGAGTCCGCGACAGGCCGGAAGTGCGAGCCTGCGTTGTCGTTCAGGTACACGGTGGCGATCCCGACGCTGCTGATGCCGTAGCCCGCATGCTTCGCTTCGAGCAGCAGGTTCAGTTCGTATTCGTACCGCTGTCCGCGGACCGTCAGCAACCAAGGGAGCATGTCCGCTTTGTAGCCCCGCAGGCCCGTCTGGGTGTCCGTGATCCGCTGGCCCGTCGCTAGCCTGAACAGGCCGCGGGTCACGGTGTTGCCGAACCGGCTCCGGGCCGGGACATTCCCGGTGAAGTTCCGGGAGCCCAGGACCATGGCCGCGGTGACGTGCCGGACCCGGTCGGCGACGGCCAGGATATCCGCCACGCCATGCTGCCCATCGCTGTCGGCGCACACCACGTCATGTCCCGGAAAACGCTCAGCGATGAAGGCGAAGCCGCTCTTGAGGGCGTGACCTTTCCCGCCGTTCACGGCGTAACCAAGCACATGGCACCCAAGCTGGGCGGCGGCGTCGAACGTGTCCTTGTACTCGGGGCCGGAACCGTCGTCCACCACCACGATGCTGATCCACGGCTCTGCTTCCTGGAGGTTTCGGACAAGGGTGATGAGCTGGTGGTCCGGCTCGTAGGCCGGTATCAGGATGATCATGACCGGGCGATGTAGAGGATGTCCGAGGTGCCGCGCTCTTTGTTCTCGCCGAGCGGGTTGTTCACCAGGGATCCGTTGAAGTACATGGTGGAGGAGCCGCCGCCGTCGATGTTGTACGCGGTGGTGGCGCCCAGGTCCTTCATGATCTGCGCCAGGCCCGTCATGGTGACGCCGGCGGAGTAGCCGGGGCTGCGCCCATCCACCACCACGAACACCAGATGGTTCTGGCCGATGACGCCCACCGCCGTGCGCGGCTGTTCGCCCTGGATGGAGTGGTTACCGAAATTTGTATCAACTTCCACGTCCTCGATGCCCGAGGCAATCTCGCCGTTGTCCAGCAGCGACGGGCCAAACGAGAGGGTGTTCCAAACGCCATCCGCGATGAGCTGGTCAGCGGTGGTGGTGGTCTCGTCGTACACCTTGACGGTGCCGTCCTTGTAAAAGGCCAGGCCCTGCCGTGCGCCCTCATCCCGATACACCACACCGTTGCGGATCACGATGCCGGTGTCCCGGAAACCGTAGTAGTCGCCGTTGATGGCGAAGATCGCGTTGTGGTCCTGGGCGATCGCGGAGGTGTTTTCAGTGATGTTGCCGCCGTACGTGTCCTCCGCGAATGCCGACTTCAGCGTGGTGGCCGCATCAAGCACGACGTCGGCGACGTAGTACGTGACGGTGTTGTCGCCGCTGCCGGTAGTTACCTTGCTGATGCTGATACCGGTGTCACCCGAGGTGTAGCCAGTATCAGTGACCACGGCGCTCGCGGTGGAATCAGCGGCGCTGCTGTCCGTCGTCGTGGTTTCGGTGGTGCCGGCCTGGCTGGCTTCGTATTCCGAGACGTTGGTGATTTCGGCGTGCGGAATGACGAAGCGGTCCAGGGCCCAGGCTGTTGCACCCCCGGCAGAGAGAGTGACCGCCAGGACGGCGGAGACGATCGCTCGCCGTGTCCGGCGGCCTTTGCGGTTTTCGGTCTGTGGAGGAGTCATGCCTCATTTCTACGGAGGCAGGCTACGCCTGAGGTTTGCCTCGCATATGCGGCGGCTGTGAAGGTCTCCCCGTGCCTGTGAAAGTCAGCGCCCGTCGGCTTCCAACGCTGCCTGTTCTATGCGCCGGCGGTGTGCGGCCAGTTCTTCTGCGGTCCGTTGAGGGATGTTGGGGTCATTCGCACGCTGGCCGGCCTGGCCGTCGATGACCCC